>Ga0181539_1005369_pt1 | contig 10372 bp, 10 predicted proteins | sample PEATcosm2014_Bin_46_FD_119767 | JGI IMG/M metagenome (GOLD analysis project Ga0181539, IMG submission 119767) | Peatland microbial communities from MTU Mesocosm Facility, Houghton, MI, USA - PEATcosm2014_Bin23_60_metaG | ecosystem: Environmental > Terrestrial > Soil > Wetlands > Peat | place... | reverse complement strand
CGCTCGACGCCTCCGGCGCCTGCCCGGATTGCGGGCGCCCGCTCGCCGGCCGCTTCGCCGCCGAGCCGGGCCATTGGGGCGCAAGGCGCAAGCCGGTCGACATCGAGGCGTTCGCTTAAGCGCGCCGCCAAGGCCTCAGACGAACATCGCGCGGTCGCGCGTCACGCTCGCGATCAGGTGCTCGCACACCGCGCGGATGCGCCCGAGGCCGCGCGTGTCCTGGTGGGTGACGAGCCAATAGGTGCGCCCGGCGCGGCGCTCGGGCAGGACGCGGCGCAAGTCCTTGAAGCGGCGCGCGATGAAGTTGTGGACGACGCCGAGGCCGAGGCCGGCGCGCAGGGCCTCGAACTGGGTGACCGCGCTGGCGCATTCGAACGAGGTCGGCGCGCCGCCGTAAAGCTCGCGGACATAGTCGAGCGCGCTGGAAAAGGCGTATTCCTCGACGTAGCCGATGAGGCGATGGCGCGCGAGCTCGCCGACCTCGCGCGGCGCCTCGTGCGCCTCGAGATAGGCGGCGCTGGCGTAGATGCCTAAGGAGTAGTCGGTGAGCTTGCGCGCGACGAAGCGGCCCTCCTCGGGCTTATCGAGCACGACGACGACGTCGACTTCGCGCCGCGCCAGCGGAACGAGTTGCGGAACTGGCGCGAGCTGGATGCGGACCCCAGGGTTGCGTTCGACGAAGTCGCGCAAGGCGCTCGCGAGGTAGTAGGTCGAGAAGCCGTCGGGCGCGCCGATGCGCACGTCGCCCGAGAGTTCGACGTCGACGTCGGAGATGTCCGCCTGCGCGTGCAGGAAGGCGCTCTCCATTTCCTCGGCGGCGGCAAGAAAGCGCTCGCCGGCGCTGGTCATCCGCGCGCCGGTGGTGCGCCGGTCGAACAAGCGCGCGCCGAGCGCCGCTTCCAGCGCGGCGATGCGCCGGCTGACGGTGGCGTGGTCGAGCCGCAGCCGCTTGGCCGCCGCGACGAATTGCCCCGCGCGCGCGACCGCGAGGAAAACCCTGACGTTGTCCCAGTCCATACCCGTCACTTAGCACAATTGTGCACGCCCGTTGCGCGCAATCGGCGATTGCTGTGCAAGAAAGCCTGACGCATAAAGGCGGCCAGCAGCGGCGTCTCAAGGGAGCGGACCATGGTCGAGTACGGGCACTTCATCGGCGGCAAGCGCGTCGCGGGCGCCTCGGGGCGGTCGGGCGAAGTGTTTCAGCCGATGGACGGGACGGTGCGCGGCTCGGTCGCGTTCGCCTCCGCCGCGGAGGTGCGCGCCGCGGTTCTCGACGCCAAAGCGGCGCAGCCCGCTTGGGGCGCGACCAATCCGCAGCGCCGCGCGCGCGTGCTGATGAAATTCTACGACCTCATCGCCAAGCACACCGACGAGCTCGCCGACATTCTCTCGCGCGAGCACGGCAAGACGCTGGTCGACGCCAAGGGCGACATCCAGCGCGGCGTCGAAGTGGTCGAGTTCGCTTTCGGCGCGCCACACCTGATGAAGGGCGAATACACCGACGGCGCCGGCCCCGGCATCGACATCTACTCGATGCGCCAGCCGCTCGGCGTCGTCGCCGGCATCACGCCGTTCAACTTCCCCGCGATGATCCCGCTGTGGAAGCTTGCGCCGGCGATCGCCTGCGGCAACGCCTTCATCCTCAAGCCGTCCGAGCGCGATCCCGGCGTGCCGATGCGCCTGGCCGAACTCTTCATCGAGGCGGGCGGCCCTCCCGGCATTCTCAACGTCGTCAACGGCGACAAGGAAGCGGTCGACGCGATCCTCGATGACCCCGACATCCAGGCGATCGGCTTCGTCGGCTCGACGCCGATCGCGCACTACATCTATTCGCGCGGCACGGCGAGCGGCAAGCGCGTGCAATGTTTCGCCGGCGCCAAGAACCACATGGTGATCATGCCCGACGCCGACATGGACCAGACGGTCGACGCGCTGATCGGCGCCGGCTACGGCGCGGCGGGCGAGCGCTGCATGGCGATCTCGGTGGCGGTGCCGGTCGGCCAGAGGACCGCCGACGAGCTGGTGCGCCGGCTGATCCCGCGCGTCGAAGCGCTGAAGATCGGCCCTTCGACCGACTCGAGCGCCGATTACGGCCCGCTGGTGACGCGCGCCCACTTGGAGAAGGTGAAATCCTATATCGAGCTCGGCGTTCAGGAAGGCGCCAAGCTCGCCGTCGATGGCCGCGGCTTCAAGATGCAGGGCTACGAGAACGGCTTCTACCTCGGCGGCAGCCTGTTCGACCACGTCGCCAAGGACATGCGCATCTACAAGGAAGAGATCTTCGGCCCCGTTCTCTCCGTGGTGCGCGCGGCGAGCTACAACGAAGCGCTCGGCCTGTGCAACGATCACGAATACGGCAACGGCGTCGCGATCTTCACCCGCGACGGCGACGCGGCGCGCGACTTCGCTTCGAAAGTCCAGGTCGGCATGGTCGGCGTCAACGTGCCGATCCCGGTGCCGGTCGCCTACTACACGTTCGGCGGCTGGAAGCGCTCCGGCTTCGGCGACCTCAACCAGCACGGCCCCGACTCGATCCGCTTCTACACCAAGACCAAGACCGTCACCGCGCGCTGGCCGTCCGGCGTGAAGGAGGGCGCGAACTTCAGCATTCCGACGATGGGGTGAGCGGAGGCGGAGGACGGATGACAGAGAACGGCGCCGATGCCATGCTTTGCTTGCGCTCGCCGGGCATGCTATCATATACGATAGCATTAGAGATATTTGATGGCCCAGGTTCTCATCCGCAACGTCCCGGACGCCGTGCTCGAGGCACACCGCGCGCGCGCCAAGTCGCACGGGCGGTCCCTGGAGCAGGAACTGCGCACCGTAATTGAGAAATCAGCGCCCTACACGCCCGAGGAGCGCTTGGCCGCCGCTGAGAAGTTTCAAAGCCTGACGCCGCCCGGACATCGCAGCGACCCGGCGAAGCTCGTAAGAGAAGATCGAGATCGGTGAGCGAAATCGTTGTCGACGCGAGCGTCGCGCTTTGCTGGTTCGCCCGTGAAAATGACACGGTCGCCGCCAATCGCCTTATCCGCAGCTCCGCGGATCTCATCGCGCCGTCGTTGATGCTCGCGGAACTCGCCAATAGCCTGTGGAAAAAGGCGCGGCTTGGCGAGATCGACGGCGATATCGCGAGCGCGGCAATGAACGAGATACGACGCTTCATCCCACAGTTTATCGAATTGGCGGATTTGGCGGCGCCGGCGCTGGCGCTGGCGCGCGAACTCGATCATTCGGTCTACGACTGCTTCTATCTCGCGCTGGCGCGGCGTCGCGCCGCGCCGTTCGTGACGCTTGATCGCGCCTTCGTAGCCGGGGTCGCGAAAACCCGCTACGAGCGCGATGTCGTCCATCTCGCCGATTGGACTTGAGAGGCCTCGCCGCATGTTCACCCTCACCGCCGACCACGTCGCCGTCCGCGACATGGCGCGTTCCTTCGCCGACAAGCGCATCGCCCCGAACGCGCTGGCCTGGGACGAAGCCAAGCATTTTCCGGTCGACGTCCTGCGCGAGGCGGCGGCGCTCGGCATGGCGGCGATCTACGTGCGCAAGGAGTACGGCGGCTGCGCCATGACGCGGCTCGACGCGACGCTGATCTTCGAGGCGCTGGCGACGGGCTGCCCGTGCCTAGCCGGGTATCTATCGGTCCAGAACATGGTCGCCTCGGTGATCGATCGCTACGGCTCGCCGGCCTTGCAAGCGCATTATCTGCCCAGGCTCGCCTCGATGGAGCTGCTTGCGAGCTATTGCCTGACCGAGCCGGGCGCGGGCTCCGACGCCGCTGCGCTTTCGACGCGCGCGCGGCGCGAGGGCGACTTTTATGTGCTCGACGGGGTCAAGCAGTTCATCTCCGGCGCGGGGGCGGCGCACCTCTATCTCGTGATGGCGCGCACCGGCGCGGCGGGCGCCGCCGGCGTCTCGGCGTTCCTCGTCGAAAAGGGAACGCCGGGCCTGTCGTTCGGCGCCGCCGAGCGCAAGATGGGCTGGCATATCCAGCCGACCCGGCAGGTCATCCTCGAAGGCGTGCGCATCCCCGCGGCGAGCCGCGTCGGCGCGGAGGGCGACGGCTTCAAGATCGCCATGGCCGGCCTCGACGGCGGACGGCTCAACATCGGCGCCTGCTCGCTCGGCGGCGGCGAATCGGCGCTCGCCAAGGCGCTCGTCTACGCCGGCGAGCGCAAGGCGTTCGGGCGTCGCATCGTCGATTTTCAGGCGACGCAATTCCGCCTCGCTGACATCGCGACCTCGCTGGAGGCGGCGCGCTCGCTGCTGTGGCGCGCCGCCAGCGCGCTCGACGCCGGGTCGCCCGACGCGACGCGGCTCTGCGCGATGGCCAAGCGCGTGGCCACTGACGCGGGGTTCAACGCGGCCAACGACGCGCTGCAGGTGTTCGGCGGCTACGGCTATCTCGCCGAATACGGGGTGGAGAAGATCGTGCGCGATCTGCGCGTGCATCAGATTCTCGAAGGCGCCAACGAAATCATGCGCCTGATCGTCGCGCGCGCCTTGACGAAGCCTTGAGCGCGCGAGCGAGGCGAGCGGGCGGGCGGCGGCCGGGGACGCCGAGCCGGTCGTCGCCATGGCGCCGACGGGGCCGCGTCGGCGACGAAGTCTCCGGCGTCGTCGAGCTGCCGCGCGGCATGACGCCCGACTCGAATTCTGAATGAATGTTCAGGGTGTTGCGGTCGCGGCGCTCAATTCTCGGTGATCCGGCGATTTCGGCGCCCCGTCGCCGTGTTTTTGGCCAATAGGCGCCGATTTGTCAGCCGACCGTTCGTGCGAGCGTCGGGGCGTCCCGTAAGCCCGCGGTACGCGAGAGAAGCGCCGTTGCGGCGCGAAGTTGGAAAATTGGAGGCAGCTCATGCGCGCATTCTTGAACAAGTCGACCGCCGTGGCGTTGACGGCGCTCTTCCTCGGCCTCGGCGTCGCCGCCGCGACGTCTTCGCCCGCCGACGCGGCCGGCGTCTGGCACCCCAGATATTACTCCGGCGGCCGTTGGTACGGCGGCTATTGGGGCCCGGCGATCGGCTTGGGGATTCTCGGCCTCGCCGCCGGCGCGGCGATCGCCTCGCAAGGCCCCTATTACGGCCCCGGCCCCTACTACGGCCCTGGCCCGGACGGCTGCGCCGCCTATCGCCCGGTCTACGACCGTTGGGGCCGCTATCTCGGCCGCCGTTGGGTCGACGTCTGCCAGTAAGGCGCATCCGCCGCAACGATTCGCCGGCGTCTTCTCCTCCCCGTCGCCGACGTGAGGCGCGCCGTCCCCCCCGAGGCGGCGCGCCCGAAGGCCCAGCGTCCCGCGGGGCCTTTTTCGGACGCCCGCGGCAGGGCGCGCCGGCTCGGCGCCGCCTTTCAGCGCGCCCCGATCCCGAACGCTTTGGCCAGGAACAATCCGCCATGGCGCAGGCCGCCGACGTCGATGCCGTGGCCGACGCCGAACGACAAATGCCATTGACTGGGGATTTCCGCATTGGCGAGGTCGTTCATCGCCACGAACATCGCCATCACCGGGATCAGCGGATCCTGATCGCCATGGACGAGCAGGATCGGCGGCGGCTCGCCGCGCGCGTCGCGGGCGTTGGCTTCGTTCAGGCGCTCGGGACCGACCAGCAGCCCGGAATAGCTCAGAATCGCGGCGGGCGCGCGGGTTCGGCGCAGGCCGACGTGCAGCGCCATCATCGCGCCCTGGCTGAAGCCGACCAGCGCGAGGCGCGAATCGTCGAGGCCGAGCCGGGCGAGTTCCGCGTCGAGGAAAGCGTCGATCGCGGGCCGCGCGGCGACGGCGCCGCGCCAGCGATCCGCTTCGCCACGCGGGTCGTCGGGCGCAGAGTCGCTCAAGGCGAACCATTGCCGCCCCATCGGCGAAGCCGCGCAGCGTTCGGGCGCGTGCGGCGCGACGAAGGCCGCTTGGGGCGTCAGCGCGCGCCATTGCTCTCCGAGGGCGATCAGATCGTCGCCGTTGGCGCCGTAGCCGTGCAGGAAAACCACGAGCTGCCGCGCGGGGCCGCTCCTCGGATCGAGGCGCGGTCCGGTCAAATTCGCCGTCATGGGAGGCTCCGAGGACGAGGGTCGTGCGCGGTCTAGCGCGAACGCGCCGTGCGCGCCAATCCTATCGGCCGACGACACCCTCGCGCTGCTTGACGCCGCGATAATAGGCCCACAGCATGCGCGCCGCGACGCCGCGCAAGGGCCGCCAGCGTTCCGCGATTCTCTCCAGGCGCGGCGCGTCGGGGCGCGCGCGAAGCCCCAGCGCGATCCTCGTCGCCTCCTGCAGGGCCAGGTCGCCGGCGGGAAAGGCGTCGGGATGGCCGAGACTGAACAGCAGGAAAAGATCGGCCGTCCACGGCCCGATGCCCTTCACCGCCACGAGCGCGTCGTGCGCGTCCCCAGCGTCGAGCGCGCCGAGCGCCTCGAGGTCGAGGCCGCCGGCCGTCGCCTCGGCGAGCGCCCTCAGCGCGCGCATCTTGCCTTGCGACAGGCCGCAGCGTTTGAGCGTTGCGTCGTCGGCCGCGATCAGGCTGGCGGGGCTCAGCGGCGCCAATTCGCTCGTGAGGCGGCCAAAGATCGCATTGGCGCTCGCCACCGACACTTGCTGCGAAACGATGATCCCCGCCAGCCCGGAAAAGCCCGGCTCGCGCCAGCGCAGCGGCGGCGGCCCGCCGACGGCCAGAAGGCGGCCGACGACCTCGCAATCGAGCGCGAGCAGCCGGCAGGTCGCTTCCTCCAAGGCCGCCTCGCTGTCGATCGGCGGGCCGGGATGGTAGCGCGGCGCGCCGGCCGTCGTGCGACGGGCGCCTCGGCGCTTGGCCGGCGCCGCGCGCGGCTTCGGCGTCGTCTCGCCCCCGGCGCCCTTGCCCCGCCCGCGCTTTTTGGAAACAGTGCCCGCCATCGCCCTTCCGCCGATCGCCAATGACCACGCCGCCGCCGCGTCCGACCTTTCGCTTCGCGCCTTCGCCGAACGGCGCGCTCCATCTCGGGCACGCCTATTCAGCGCTCATGAACCAGCGCCTCGCCGCTGAAGTCCGCGGTCGTCTGCTGCTGCGCATTGAAGACTTGGATCGAACCCGCTGCAAGCGCGAATACGAGCAGGCGATCTTGGACGATCTCAACTGGCTCGGGCTCGTCTTCGACGGGCCGCCGCGCCGCCAGAGCGAACATGGGCAGGATTACGCGCGCGCGCTCGCGTGTTTAAGCGCGCGAGGGCTCGTCTATCCCTGCTTTTGCAGCCGCGCGCGAATCGCCGCCACGGCAGGACGTGCGCGCGATCCCGACGGTGCGCCGCTCTATTCCGGTCTCTGCCGCGCGCTGGAGGCGCGCGACATCGCCGCGCGGCTCGCCGCCGGCGAGCGCGCGGCGTTGCGTCTCGATGCGTCGCGCGCGCTCGCCGAGGCGCCGGCCGATCTTTGCTGGCGCGAATACGGCGAGGGCGCGCGAGAGGCGCCGCATCGGGCCGACCCCGCCGCCTGGGGCGACTTCGTGTTGCGCGGCAAGGACAACGCGGCGAGCTATCATCTGGCGGTCGTCGTCGACGACGCGTTGCAGGGCGTCAGCGACGTCGTGCGCGGCCGCGATCTGCTGGCCGCGACGTCGGCGCATCGGTTGCTGCAAGCGCTGCTCGGCCTGGCGGCGCCGCGCTATCGCCACCACCGCCTGGTGCTCGACGCCAAGGGCGCCAAGATGTCGAAGAGCGCCTCGTCGCCGCCGCTGCGCGCGTTGCGCGCGGCGGGATATTCGGCCTTGGAGGTGCGCGCCGCGCTGGGTTTCGCCGCGCCGAACGAGTCGCGGCTCACGGTGAGCTTCAGTTGAGTTTCGCGGCGACGGCGGCCGGCCCCGGCGCGGCGTTGGGCGCTTGCGCCATCAGCTGATCGACGCGGTCGCGTTCGCGCTTGAAGGCGGTGAGCATCTTGCCGTCGAACTCGCGCGTGCGCGCGAGCTTGATCGCCATCGGGTCGACGAAATTGCCGTTGATGATGACTTCGTAGTGGAGATGCGGGCCGGTCGCCAGTCCTGACTGACCGAGGTAGCCGATCACCTGCCCCTGCCTGACGCGCGCGCCCGGAACGACGCCGCGGGCGAAGCCCGACATGTGCGAATAGGTCGTGACATAGCCGTTGGCGTGCTGGATTTCGACGCGCCGGCCGTAACCGGAGGTGAACTCCGCCATGAGGATCACGCCGGCGCCGGCCGCCAGGATCGGCGTGCCGATCGGCCCCCCCCAGTCGACGCCGGTGTGCATGCGCGAATAATGCAGGATCGGATGGTAGCGCATGCCGAACGGGGAGGTGATTTCGCCGGCGACGATCGGCTTGCGGATCAGGAACTTGCGCGTCGATCGGCCGTTGTCGTCGTAATAGTCGACGAGGCCGTCGTCGAGCGTCAGGAAGCGATAATACTTGAACGTCTGATCGCGCACCGTCATCGTCGCGAACAAGAGCTGCGGATGCGCGTCGATTTCGTCCGCCTCGGAGATGAAGGCCGCGAACGAATCGCCGGGCTGGACCGAGCGTTGAAAGTCGACGTCGTTGGCGAAGGCGCGAACCAGTTCGTCGATGATGGGGTGGGGCAGGCCCTGCTTGAGCGCGGTCTCGTAGACGCTCTCGTAGAGGCTCATGCCGCCGTTGTCCTCCTCCTGCAAATCGGCGCTGTTGGGGGCGTCGCGGCGCAGCGTCACCGGCACGTAGACGCCGTCGTCGTCGATCGCGATCGTCGACTTGAGCTGCTCGTCGGCGTAGACCGATACGCGCGCGACCGGCGCCGGCCCGCCTTCGGTCGGCGGCTCGTCGTACTGCAAGATGATCTTCTGTCCCTCGGCGACGGGCGATTCTCCGCGCCTGGCGCCGAAAGCGGCGAGGATCGCCTCGGCGGCGTCCTTGCTCGCGCCGTTGGCGCGCAGCAGATCCTCGAATGTTTCGCCGCGTCGCAACTGCACCAGGCGTTCGCGGCCGTCGGGCCGGGCGCTCGCGGGGGTCTTGACGGCGTCCGTGACGTTTTCCGGCACCATGCGCACTTCGATCGAAGCGAAAGGAGCGCCGGCGCCCTCGGCGCCGCTCGTCGCGTAGGAGAGAGAGCCTAGCGGATCGATGCCCGCCTGGCTCGTGCGCATCAGCAGCATCTGCGGCGGCAGCGGCGGCGCCTTGTCGCCGGCGGCCGTCGCCTTGGTCATTTCCACCACTTGCGCCTGCGCCTCGGCGAGCGTCAGCTCGCCCGTCGCCGCCGCGGCGTCCCCAGCGGTGAGGTCGCGCTGGGAAAACGCGACTTCGGCGTCGTCCTGCATCGGGCCGGGATCGGCCGGCGCGTCGGCCTTTTCGGCCGAGCCGTTCGTCGCCTTGAGCGGGTCGAACGGCGGGACGGCGTCGGCGAAACCCGTCGGCGTCGTCGTCAACGTGGTGGAGACGATCGTGAACGGCCGCGCCTTGACGACCTCCTTGTCGCCGATCTTGATGGTGGTCGGCGCCTTGAAGGTCTGCTTGGCCGCGACGATGTCGATCGGTCGCACCAGTCGATCGCCTTTGCCGGGATTGACGCCCTCGAACGGCTCGCCCTCCCGATGCGTCGCCACCGCGAATTCCGGCGCTTCGGCGAAAGTCGATTGACGATCGAGGTCGAGATAGAGCGCCGAGCCGATCAGCGCCAGACCGCAGAGGCCGGCCAGCGCGACGGCGGCGAGCCAACGCGGCGAAACGCCGCGGCGCTCGTGGCCCTCGATTCGCGAGCCGCCGACTTCGATCGGCGGCTCGTGGCCCAGCTCGACGCTGGCGCGCGACCGCTCGGCGAGCATCGACGTACGCGCGATTCGGGCGGCCATGGTCGTCACGGTCTGTCTTGTCGCTCGCTGGAAAACTCGGCCATTCCGGAGACCCGTAGTGTTAGCGGCCCGGCCCGGCGCGCGCAACGCAAAGGCGCGGCGGCGCCGCCATCGACGCGTCATTCCGCGCAAACCATGGCGCTTGTGCGGCGAGGCCGGCGGACGATCCGCCGCCCGCCCGCACGTCGGTTATCTCCAAGCCGGCGCGCCGCGGCGCGGGCCTTTGCGACTCTTTTGCAAAAAGAATTTGACAGTTGCGAGGACCTTGCCTATACCAACCAGACCGACGGCGTTGGCGCTTTGGCGGCCGATGGGGCGTCGGGACTTCGGGACGATCTCGAGACGCGCTCCTCCCTACTGAGAGGTGGGGGTGGAGGATTTCGGTCGTCTCGTGCTTTTGGCTTGGCCAAGGGCGGCTTGGCGAAGCGATTTCGCCGGGTGTGGGATTTGGGTTTCGTGGTTGCGCCGAGGGCTTAGGCCTAGGCGTTTTTGCGGGGCTTGTAGGGGAGGTTTGCTCCTCGCTGCTGTTTGACAATTACATCGGAAGAAAGAGAGACGTGGGCG
>Ga0181539_1005366_pt1 | contig 10375 bp, 8 predicted proteins | sample PEATcosm2014_Bin_46_FD_119767 | JGI IMG/M metagenome (GOLD analysis project Ga0181539, IMG submission 119767) | Peatland microbial communities from MTU Mesocosm Facility, Houghton, MI, USA - PEATcosm2014_Bin23_60_metaG | ecosystem: Environmental > Terrestrial > Soil > Wetlands > Peat | place... | reverse complement strand
CCGACACGCTGCTCTTCATCGACAACATTTTCCGCTTCACGCAGGCGGGTTCCGAAGTGTCGACGCTGCTGGGCCGCATGCCCTCGGCCGTGGGCTACCAGCCGAACCTGGCGACCGAAATGGGCGAGCTGCAGGAGCGCATTACGTCCACGAGCAAGGGGTCAGTTACATCTGTTCAGGCGGTATATGTGCCGGCCGACGACTTGACCGATCCCGCGCCGGCCACGACCTTCGCTCACCTGGACGCGACCACGGTGTTGAGCCGCCCGTTGAGCGAGCTGGGCATTTATCCGGCCGTCGATCCGCTGGCTTCGACTTCGCGCATTCTGACGGCGCGCGTCGTCGGTCAGGAACATTACGATGTTGCCCAAGGGGTAAAGAGAATTCTGCAGCGCTACAAGGATCTGCAGGACATCATCGCGATTCTGGGCATCGATGAACTGTCGGAAGACGATAAACTGACGGTCGCCCGGGCACGAAAAGTTCAAAAATTCCTGTCGCAGCCGTTCCACGTGGCGGAGCAGTTCACCGGCATCCCCGGCGCCTACGTCAAGATTGCCGACACGGTGCGTGCCTTCAAGGAGATCATCGACGGCAAGCACGACGATGTGCCGGAGCAGGCGTTTTACATGAAGGGCGGCATTGAGGAAGTGCTCGAAGCCTCGGAGAAACTGAAGGCGACGGTGTAGAAAACAGTGGTCAGTGATCAGTTGTCAGTGGTCAGTTGATTCGCGCTGCTGCTGACTGGTTCGACTGAAAACTGACAACTGAGAACTGAGAACTGAGAACTGATTTATGGCTGAACCGACATCTGACCAACTTCGCGTGCGGCTGGTCACGCCGGAGCGCACTCTGTTCGAGGCGGATGCCTCGACGGTGGAGCTGCCTTCGAAGAACGGCTACATGGAAGTGCTCTACGGACACGCGCCGCTGATGGCGGAGCTGGGCGCGGGCGACGTGACGATTCATGGCGGCCCGGGAAGCGAAGCGGGCGAGGCCGAAGGCATCCTGCGCTACAACGTCAGCTGGGGATTCGCGGAGGTGCTGCCCAATCGCGTGACTATCCTGGCCAGCGACGCACTCAAGCCGGAGGAGATTGACGTGTCGCGTGCCGAACAGCAACTCGACCGCGGCCTGAAGCTCTGGAAGGAAGCCGGCGAAAGCGAAGAGGCTTACGACGAAGCCCTCCGCGTGATCTCTGAAGCCGAAGCCAAGATTTCGTCGGCGGCCGAGGTTGCGAAGCACTAGGTTTCTGACCGCTTGATTTGGCGCCAATTCCGTGCCCCGTCCTTTCGCCTTTTTCTGGCGAAAGGATTGGAAACCGCGTAAGCCGCGATGACCCGCCGAACAGAATACGGATTGCTGTCCGGGGCTTGCAAAGAATGAGCGCGATGAACGTTCTCCAGGACAATGCGGCAAGCCGGCAAAGGATTGCCGCTGCGCTCTGCCATCGCCAGCCGGACCGCGTGCCGGTCGACTTCGGCGCAACCAACTGCAGCGGCGTTCATGTCAGTTGCGTAGCTGCCCTTCGCGATTACTACGGCCTCGATAAGCACCCCGTTCGTGTCAGCGAGCCGGGTCAGATGCTGGGCCTCATCGAGGACGATCTGATTGCCGCCATGGGCATCGACACCGTGGGCGTCTTCCCGCGCACCGCGCGTTTTGGCTTTGCCAAGGACAAGTGGAAGAGTTGGCGGCTGAACGGCCTTGAGGTGCTGGTTCCCGAGGGTTTCACCGTCACCACCGCAGAGAACGGTGACACCCTGATCTATCCGCAAAGCGACCTCTCCGCGCCTCCCAGCGCGCGCATGCCTGCCGGCGGCTTTTTTTTCGACAGCATCATTCGCCAGGATGCGATCGACGAAGAAAAACTCAACCCCGAAGACAACCTGGAAGAATTCGGCGCCATTGGCCAGCAGGACCTTGACTGGTTCGAGCGCGAAACCGCCTTTGCTGCTGCCAAAGGCCTCGGTGTGGTGGCGAGCTTCGGTGGAACCGCCTTTGGCGACATCGCCAACGTTCCCGGCCCGGCTCTCAGGCATCCCAAAGGCATCCGCGACATCACCGAGTGGTATGTTTCGACCACCAGCCGCCGCGATTACATTCACAAGATCTTCGATGGGCAATGCCGCATCGCTCTTGAGAATTTGGAGCGCATTCATGCGGTCGTGGGCGACCGCGTGCAGGCGGTTTATCTCTGCGGCACCGACTTCGGCACGCAAACCTCCGCCTTCTGCTCCGTAAAAACCTTTCAGGATCTCTACTTCCCCTACTACAAGCGCGTATGCGACTGGATCCACGCGCATACATCATGGAAAACCATGAAGCACTCTTGCGGCGCGGTGGCAAAATTCATTCCCGCGTTCATCGAATGCGGCATCGACATTCTGAACCCCGTGCAGTGCTCCGCCACCGGCATGGACCCGGCCGAGTTGAAGGCAAACTTCGGCGATCGCATGGTCTTCTGGGGTGGCGGCGTGGACACACAGCACGTGTTGCCCTTCGGAACGCCGGCAGAGATCCGCGAGCAAGTGCTACGCCGCTGTGAAGTCTTTGCGCCCGGCGGAGGTTTCGTTTTCAATACCATCCATAACATTCAGGCGCAGACACCCGTCGAAAACATCGTGGCCATGATCGATGCGGTGCGCGAGTTCAACGGGAGATAGGCAGGCCGACCGGGCAACTCGCCGCCACCCGGGCTATCTTTGCACCCGCTTCCCATGAAGGGCCCGCTCGTGAGAGTGGCGTCCCTACTTGGATTCGCTGCTGCTAGGGCCGCCTTGCGCGGGCACGCGCTTCAAATCCAGTTCGAGAGTCTGGCCCTGGAACCAGCTTCCGTGAATCTCCGTGGCTTCGGCGTTGATGGTGCCTGTGAACGTGCCACGAATGTTGATGGTGTCTCCGTCAAGGACGCGAACGGTATCGAGGGTCAGGGTCAGTAGGTTGCCGTTGACCGTCATGGAACTGACCGGCAGGCCATAGATCTTCTGATCGAGGTTGTCGATCGTCGAGGTAATGCTTCCGTCTTTGGCGGCGACGACGTGCCAGGCAACCCGCAATTGCGTATTCCCGGCTTTCACCGTTCCCTGCCATTCTCCAACCAGCTGCGATTGCGCTCGGCAAAGCGGCAAGAGAGCCAATCCCACAATAGCAATGAAGGCGATCCTGGAAATGAAATGGACTTTCATCGTGCTCCTTTCATCCTTAAGAAGAGTACGCCTTGGCACCGGCGGTTGTTGTAGCCCCTTGCCCTCCGTGCCTCCGGCCCGATAAAGTTTGAGCCACAAGGCATCTTGCGGCCGAGGCGAACCCGCAGCGCCGCGCGCCCATCGAAATCTGCTTCCCTAAAGGAACCTGCATGTCTACGACGCCTGTTTCCGCCGCCGTCAATCAGGATATCGACTCTACGCTGCGGGAGAATCGCGTATTTCCGCCGCCGGAGGAGTTCAGCGCCAAGGCTCACATCAAGAGCCTGGAGGAGTACGAGGCGCTCTACAAGCAGTCCATCGAGGACCCCGAAAAGTTCTGGGCGGGCGTGGCGCAGGACCTGCACTGGTTCAAGCCGTGGGACAAGGTTCTGGAGTGGAATCTGCCGTGGGCCAAGTGGTTCGTGGGCGGCAAGCTCAACCTGAGCTACAACTGTGTGGACCGTCATGCGCTGGGTGAGCGGCGCAACAAGACCGCGATCATCTGGGAGGGCGAGCCGGGCGAGATTCGCCGGCTGACTTACGCGGAATTGCACGCCGAGGTGCAGGAGTTCTCGAACGCGCTCAAGTCGCTGGGCATCCAGAAGGGCGATCGCGTGGCGGTTTACATGGGCATGACGCCGGAGCTGGCCATTGCGCTGCTGGCCTGCGCGCGCATCGGCGCCGTACACTCGGTGATCTTCGGCGGATTCGCCGCCAACGCCATTGCCGACCGCGTCGCGGACTCGGGATGCGTGGCCATCCTGACCCAGGACACGAGCTACCGCCGCGGCAACGAGATCAAGCTGAAAGCGACCGTTGACGAGGCCATGCCCGCATGCCCCACCGTGAAGCACGTGGTGGTGTACAAGCGTACGGGCACGCCGGTGAACATGGTGGCCGGCCGCGACCACTGGTGGCATGAGCTGGTGGCAAAGGCCGCGGCGGAATGCCCCGCCGAGCCCATGGATTCAGAAGATCCGCTTTACATTTTGTACACGTCGGGGTCCACGGGAAAACCGAAGGGCCTGCTGCACACCACGGGCGGCTACGCTGTGCAGACCTATCTGACCTCGAAATACGTCTTCGACCTGCGCGACGACGATATTTACTGGTGCACGGCGGACGTGGGCTGGGTGACGGGCCATTCTTATGTTGTCTATGGGCCGCTGCAGAACGGCGCTACGGTGCTAATGTACGAGGGCGCGCCCAACTGGCCGGATTTTTCGCGCTTCTGGAAGATTGTGGACGACCATAAGGTGACGATTTTCTACACTGCGCCCACGGCGATCCGTGCGTTCATCAAGTGGGGCGATGAGTTTGTGGACAAGTTCAAGCTCGACTCGCTGCGGCTGCTGGGAACCGTGGGTGAACCCATCAATCCCGAGGCGTGGATGTGGTATCGCGAGAAGATTGGCCACAACCGCTGCCCGATTGTGGACACGTGGTGGCAGACCGAGACGGGCGCGATCATGATTGCGCCGATTCCGGGCGCGGTGCCGACCAAGCCGGGTTCGGCAACGCGGCCTTTCTTCGGCATTCAGCCGGAGGTGGTGACGAAGCCGGATGCGAAGGGCCATTTTGAGAAGGTTCCGGCGGGCCACGGCGGGCTGCTGGTGATCCGCAAGCCGTGGCCGGCCATGGCGCGCACGATTTACGGCGATCCCGAGCGCTACCAGAAGACCTACTGGAGCGATGTGCCGGGCTGCTACTTCACGGGCGACGGCGCGCGCCAGGACGCCGATGGCTATTTCTGGCTGATGGGTCGCGTGGACGACGTGATCAACGTGAGCGGCCACCGGCTGGGCACGATGGAAGTGGAGTCGGCGCTGGTGGCGCACCCCAAGGTGGCCGAGGCCGCGGTGGTGGGACGGCCGGACGATCTGAAAGGGCAGGCCATTGCGGCCTTCGTCACGCTCGAGCACGGCAACGCGCCCAACGACGCCTTGAAGGACGAGCTGCGCAAATGGGTTACGAAAGAGATTGGCGCGCTGGCGCGGCCTGACGATATTCGCTTCACCGAGGCACTACCCAAGACGCGCAGCGGCAAAATCATGCGCCGCTTGCTGCGCGAGCTGGCCACGCACGGCGAAGTGAAGGGCGACGTGACCACGCTCGAAGATTTCACCGTCATCGCCAAGCTGCGCGAAGCGGAAGAGGGGTAAGTCGCGCGGCTTCTGCTCGAATTTTCTGCGATTCACAGTTTGCGTAGCGACGCCGTTCGTCCCCCTATAATAGGCAGGGATTGGCTGAGCGCGCGGCGCGCGCGTCGACTTTTTTATTTTGGGGAACGCATGGCTGCACTGATTGAAGCAATCGACGTAAAACGCAAGATGGTTTTTGAAGTTGAAGGCACACCGTATTACTGCCTGGAGGCGGAGGTTTCCACGCCGACGGCCCGCGGCGGTCAGACTCTCGTCCGCCTGAAGATGCGCAACCTGCTGACGCGCGCGGTGTTTGACAAGACCTTCAAAGCCGGCGAGAAGTTTCGTGAGCCGGACCTGGAGCTTGTCGAGTCGTCCTACCTTTATAGCGATGGCGACGGCTCCTATTTTCTCGACCAGCAGAGCTTCGACACGCACACGCTCTCGCCGAGCATGATGGGCGACGCGCTGGACTTTCTGGTGGAGGGAGCGCTGATTCAGTTGCACAAGTTCAACGGCAACCCCATCGGCTTGCAGTTGCCGGCCCAGGTTGAGCTGAAGGTTGCGTACTCCGAGCCGGGGGCGCGCGGCAATACGTCAGGCGACGTGACCAAGCTCGCCCGGCTGGAGACTGGACTCGAGATCAAGGTTCCCCTCTACATTCAGGAGGGCGAGAAGGTGAGAGTTTACACCGAAACCAGGGAATTCGCCGGGCGGGCGTGAACGACAGTTTCTTGATGCGGCTCAAGACTCGATTATTTTGAATGGCACTGTCGGCTGAGCGAAGCGAAAGAAGGCTGAGAGATCGCAAAGGTGCGTGCGCGGCTGCGCACCCCCGCTGCGTTGTTGCTGCTTTGGGCCGGCGCCGCGCGTCAGCCGCGCGCCGGCAGCTCCATGGGCTCGAAGCGCGCCTGGAAGAAACGCAGATAGCGCGGCTCGTGTGTCATGCGCAGGCCGCAGATGCTCTCGCGCCGGGCAAAGACGCTCGCCACGGATTCGGCCACCACATCCATGTGCGCCTGGGTGTACACGCGGCGCGGAATGGTGAGCCGAACCAGCTCGAGGCGCGGCTTGTTCTCCTCACCGGTTTCCTTGTTTCTGCCCGCGGAGACGATGCCCCGCTCCATGGAGCGGATGCCCGACTCCAGATAGAGTTCGGCGGCCAGCGACTGCGCCGGGTACTGCTCCTGCGGCAGATGGGGAAGGAACGCTCTGGCGTCGAGGAAAACACCGTGTCCGCCAACGGGCAGCACGATCGGGATGCCGGCGTCGATGAGCCTTTGCCCGAGATAGAGCACCTGGCCCACGCGGGCGCGAATGTGGTCCTCGTGCAGCGATTCCTCGATGCCGGTCGCCAAGGCTTCCATGTCGCGGCCCGACATGCCGCCGTAGGTATGCAGCCCCTCGTAGACCACCGCTAGGTTGGCCGCGTCCTCGTAGATGGCCTGATCGTTGACGGCGAGAAATCCGCCGATGTTGACCAGCGGATCCTTCTTGGCGCTCATGGTGCAGCCGTCGGTGAGCTGACAAAGCTCCTTCACGATGGAGGCGATGGAACGGTCCTGGAAGCCCGGCTCGCGAGTTTGGATGAAGTAGGCATTCTCCACCACGCGCGCGGCATCCAGAATCACGCGGATGCCATGTTTCGCGGTGAGGGCGCGGACGGCGCGCACATTTTCAAGCGAAATCGGCTGGCCTCCCGCCAGATTCACCGTGGCGGCCAGACTGATGTAAGGAATGCGTTCGGCTCCGTAGGCCTCAATCACCTTTTCCAGCCGCGCCAGGTCCACGTTGCCCTTGAAGGGATGCGTGCTCGCGGGGTCGTGCGCTTCGGGAATGATCACGTCGACGAAAGTGCCGCCGGCCAGCTCCTGGTGCAGCCGGGTGGTGGTGAAGTACATGTTGCCGGGAACGATATCGCCGGGCTTGATGAGCACCTTGGAGAGCAGGTTTTCCGCGCCGCGCCCCTGGTGCGTGGGGACCACGTAGCGATAGCCGTAAAAGGTCTGCACGGCCGCCTCGAGGCGATAAAAGCTCCTGCTGCCGGCGTAGGCCTCGTCGCCCAGCATCATGGCAGCCCATTGCCGGTCGCTCATCGCCGTGGTTCCCGAGTCGGTGAGCAGGTCGATGTAGACGTCCTCCGAGCGCAGGAGAAAGGTGTTGTAGCCGGCCTCAACAATGGCCCGCTCGCGCTCGGCCGGAGTGGGAATCCTGACCGGCTCGACCACCTTGATTTTGAAGGGCTCCGCCCAGGTACGTTTTTGTTCCGCCATCCTTCCACCTCTTTTGGAATCGCGTCTGCGCCCGGTCCTCAACAAGGGCCGGAGCAGCGAGCCGCGGAGATCCGTGCTGTTTCTGCCTTCCGACATGAGCATAAGTCGAAGCAGGAGTGAATTTGAATCCTCTTTTGCTGTTCTTTCCCGAAGATTTTTCGATCTTATTTTGTTCTTTGCAATTTTGCTTAACGTTCGTTAAGTTAATTGTGAGCAAATGTTCATTCGGGGAGACAAACCATGCCGGGAGCCGCTCCGGAGAAGCTGCTGGATGAGTTGGGATGGAAGCTGCTGGTGGCCCTGCAGCAAAACGCACGCGCATCGTTTGCCGAACTGGGCCGCACAGTGGGCCTTTCCACGCCCGCGGTGGCGCAACGCGTGCGGCGCATGGAAGACGAAGGGATCATTCGCGGCTATCGCGCGGATGTGGATCCTGTGCGCATCGGCCTGCCGATTGTGGCCTTCATTCGCATGAGCATTGTGGGAGACGTGCTCGAAAAGCTCACAGCCCGCGTGCGCAAGATGCCGGAAATCGCCGAGTGCTACCGCAGCACGGGAGAAGATTCGTTCATTCTCAAAGTGAACGTGATCTCGGTCGAGCATCTGAAGGATGTCATCGATCGCCTGACGCCTTACGGGACGACCTCCACTTCGCTGGTCCTGGCGTCGCTCGTGGACCGCAATCTGCTGAGTCCGGCCAATCTGAGTTGGCGGAGATAGCAAGGGGACGCAGACGGCGGGAATTGGCCCCCGCTAGGCAGACTGGCTGGCACCGGATCGCATGGCCAGCGGAAAATCTCTTGCTCGTTGCGAACTTCCGTGCTGAAATTGGGGTGCTTCATGCCTCGCAAGATTCTGCACGGGCGGCATGGTTCCCCAACCCTTTCCGCCTGAAGGAAGGGCCTTTCCGGCCATCCGGATGCGGGGCTGCGCAAGGAGGCTGCAATGGCCGATCCCAACCTTACCGCCAGCGCCCCAGAGTCTGTTTACCTGGGCAGGTTTAGCGGCAAGTTCATGATGTTCGCGATCATCTTCACGGTGTCGGCCCTGGCCGGCGTGCAACTGCTGACCAACGCCTTCACCGCGCATGATTTCAATGCCACGGCCCCCGGCACCCTTGATGACAACTACACCCAGGTGACCACGCGGTCGAACGGCAACGTGACCGGCATCTCCTATGACGTGACCTATGCCTTCACCGTGAACGGCCAGCAGTACAAGGGCAAGGGCACAATGGGCACGGAGCCGCAGGATCCCGACTGCACGGTGTATTACATGAAGGACAACCCGGCAGAGAATGGGTTGTCGCCGGGGCATGTGGACAAGACGCTGGAGGATTTCGGAATCGGGTGCCTCGTTCTGGCATTGATTGCCTACATCTGGGTGCAGCCGAGGCAGTTTGCCGCGGCGATGGACCGCTCGCAGGCGGCTGCAGCGGCTGCGAACGTGTACGCAATGGCGCCGCCTTCCATAGAGCCTCGGCCGCGGTACGGCGATGCCGCCGGTGAAAACACGGGCATCAGACACGGAAAGTACTCGGCATGGGTGCACCTTCACATCGCCTTCTTCGCGCAGATTGCCGCGCTGGGATTTCTCTTTGCCATGCTGCTCTCGCACGTAGGCGGAGCCAGCATGACGCAAACCCGCGCCTACGGCATCGCGATCGTGGTTGCCATCCTCTTCACCTTGTGGGTGTATTTCGATCGCTGGCGGTGTGTTGAGGCCGTCGCGAGCAAGTCCTGCTCGGGATGGTCAAACCTGTCGATCCTTTATGTGCCGATTGTTGCCGCGGTATATGCCAACTATCGCGGACTGCGGAAGCTGATGGGGACGTAGCCGGGGCGCGGATGCAGACTCCGGGGAGATGGTTGCACTCTCTGAGCAGGTGAGGCTCATTTTGGGAATCTCACGGATTGCGGCTAAAAAGGCATAAGGAAACCGTGAAGGAGGCAGAATGCTTCCCGTGTTTCGTAATCTGTTGCATCCATTCTGCCGTCAATTCCTATGTGAGCACCGCGGTCGAAGTACGCTATCGCTGTCCTTGTTGTGGATATAAAACGCTTGAAGCGCCCGGCGCCCTGCAGTTGTGCCCTGTTTGCTGGTGGGAAGATGATGGTCAGGAAGACGAGGACGCCTCAGAAGTGCGCCTGACGGTGAACGGCCAGTTGAGCCTGAACCAGGCGCGAAGCAATTACACGGATTTTGGCGCGGCACACCCGCGTTTTCTGCCTTACGTTCGTAAGCCCCAGAGCACAGAACAGTAACGTGCCTGCGGTGCCTGCGGTGCCGCCGGAGCGCCCCCCTGGTTTGACCCCTCCAGCAAAGCCCCGTACCATAAAAGGAGGGATTCCCCCGGCCAAACGGCGCTGAATCGCCTTCGAGGCAGCCGTGGCCGCATGGACAATGGCGCAAGCCCGGAAGGTACATTTTGACTGCCAGCAGCACCCTCGAAAACAACTCCGAAGCGGCTGAACCCCAGCACAATCACGATCACGCCGAAGAACATCACGACCACGCGCACGGCCCGGTTCTGAATCCCGAGTGCACCCGGGAGCTGGTGATCGACGTCCCCGCGGAAGAAGTCTCGCGCGCCTGGGCCAAAGTGGCCGCGGACTACCGCAAATACGCCAAGATTCCAGGATTCCGCGCCGGCAAGGTGCCGGAATCGGTCATCCGCCGGCGCTTTGGCGCGGAGATTCGCAAGGAATTGATCGACACCCTGCTGCCGGAGCGCTTCAACAAGGGCGTTGTCGAGCTGGGCATTCGTCCCGTT
>Ga0181539_1005365_pt1 | contig 10376 bp, 9 predicted proteins | sample PEATcosm2014_Bin_46_FD_119767 | JGI IMG/M metagenome (GOLD analysis project Ga0181539, IMG submission 119767) | Peatland microbial communities from MTU Mesocosm Facility, Houghton, MI, USA - PEATcosm2014_Bin23_60_metaG | ecosystem: Environmental > Terrestrial > Soil > Wetlands > Peat | place... | reverse complement strand
TGACGTGACGAGGGGCGCGGCAACGGCCAAGGGACCGCCCGAGCTCTGGTCGGCCGGGGCACAGACAGCGTCGAGGATGTCCGCGAACCGGTCCTCCACGCCGATCTGCATCGACCCGAGCTCGACGACCGCATCACGGTTCGGCACGCCCGCGCGCAAGGCTTCGAGCGCCCGGCGCGCTCGCACCGGACGATCGGCAGTTTCGATGTTCATATCGCTACCTCCTCGCGACCAAGCCGGACAAGGGACGAAAACGGGTTGTCGCGACGGCGGTCGCGAATTTCGTCGAATATGCGGAGCTTGAGGGCTTGGTAGGCGTCGAGACCGCGGGCCTCGTCGGTCAGCAGCTCCGGCGCGGCGATCACGACGACGCAGCAGCGGGCAAGCTCGTCGGTGCTGTCGATCAGCTCGCGCAGCACCTCGTAGGCGTCGAGGAGCCCGAGTCTCGTGTAGTACTGGCCGTCTCTTTCGTCCACAGGGGGTCGGCGGGCGACGCTGAGCCGGCGGATGTCGACAACGAGAAGCAGTCCGGCAAACCCGTTAGTCGCCATCCAGTGCGGAAGCGAGAACAGCATCTGCCGGGCATTGTGGCGGGCAATCCGGCGGTAGATGAGCGCGGACTTGAGTGCCGACATCTGGCGCAGGTCGCCCCGGAGCCATTCGAGGATGGCGCCGTGCTCGGCGTCGCTCACCTGCCCGGTACGAAAGGCCGCCTGGCACAACCGCAACATCCCGATCCGGAACTCCTGGACCATGTCGTAGTCCTTGAAGATGCGTTGCTGCAGTTCACGATCGACGTCGCGTTTCAGCTCGCGCGCATCGGTCTTGTAATGCGCGGCAAGCTCGTCGAGCGTCGGGACATCGGCCGTCGGTGCAGGGAATCCCGCCGCGGCGACGGCGCTCGTGAGAGCTCGCGCGGCGAGCTCGTCCCAGTCGACCTGGCGGGCCACTTCGAAGAAGATCTGCTCCATCAAGTGAACGCGGGTTGTCGTTGCGTCCACCGTGGCGACAAGGTAACCGGACTGGTTGCCTTCGTTCGCTAGCTCGTCCCGGAACTCGGACGCGACTGAGTCGTCGGCCACCGTGAACTTGACGGCGCATCCGCCGGTGTCCACGTAGCCGCGCAGGTACTCACTGCCCAGGAACTCGATGTACTGCCCAGAGTCGATCATTCCCCCACCTCCTCGAAGCAGATGCCCGCGTAGTCTTTCGCCTGCCCGTTGCGCGTTACAGTGCGCAGCACGCCGGCTGATCGTGTGAGTGCACTCGCCGGAAGGCTCATTCGGCGTCCTTTCTTTGTCACGACGATATGGCTCTGGTCCAAGAGGTAGATGTCGCGGGCGAACTCGGGTTTCGTGTACTCGCGGGCGGTCCCGGGCATGATCGTGAGAACGCTGTGCACGTCGACAAGCTTGACGGGCGCGCCCGGTCGCATCGACTTCGATGCGACCACGAGGTCATAGGCGGCAGCGAGCGACTCGATGAACGCCTCTGGCTTGAACTTCGGCTCCCTTTGCTGAAGACGCCCCAGAGCGGCGGCAACGACGGAAGGACGGATCCGACGATCCTTCTTCTTGTCGATGACAACGGAGGTGTCGCCGGGGGACACCTGCACGATGACGGGATAGCAAAGGATCCGCTCGTCCGACTCGAAGGCGCTCACGCCAGCGGCGGCGGTAGCGACCAGCAGCTCCTTCGCGTACTCACCGGACGCGAACCAGTCCTCGACATCGAAGCGCCACGCTGTCCGCAGGTGCTCGGCAGCAGCCGCGACGTCTGTCGCCAGCTGGGCAGCTGCAGCGAGGGTTTGCGGGATGTCACGCACGGTTCCGGTCTCGGCGGCTGTCCTGGCCTTCTTCGCGACTCGAGCCACGGACGAAACCGCTTCCTGGAACGCTGTCGCTTCGGCCTCGAGCACTTCGAGCGCTCGCTCGAGGCCGAGAGTATCTCCGTCTGGCAAATCGTTCATGTTCCTCCTCTTGTCTCCTCGGTCGTGTCCTCAACTTGGCTACCGGGGCCGCTCCGGTCAGGGGTCGCCGCCGGCAACCACGGCTCGTGGGACGAGTCTGGTGCGCGCACGGTGACGAGAACGTCCCCCTCCGGGGCGAAACTCAGCGCCAAGACATCACCGGGGCTCGCCCCTGCGGCCATCGCGATCGGGCGCAGCGATCCACGCGACGGCTCGGTCCCGTCGTTGGCTAACGTCACTGGCCCGTACCGGCTCGAGAACGTGCGGCGTTGCCGCCAGCCGATGCCGAGAGCGCGGACAATGCCGTCTGGGACCGAGGACTCATCGCCTCGCAGCAGATCGCTGTCGACCCTCGCCAACCACCAGACCCGACAAGATGCTGAGTCTTCTGCATCAGCTGCAACCACGGCCCAGCCAGCCTCGGCGTCCCGCATCCGCGCGGCACCGTCGTCATCGTCCTCGGGCCTGTCAACGCCGGGAAGGCCCAGCTGCCCGTTCTGATCCGGGTGGAAAGTCCCGCCGCCCCCGCGAAGGAGGGCTCCGCCGGACACCTTGGCGCCCCGTGCGATGTCCGTCACCCGCTCCTGGCGGAACGTCGCGCCCGCGCCGGCAGCACCGGACTTCGGCGGCCGTCGTTGCCTGGTGCCGGACCCCTTCGGTGACCGCGTGCCTGGGCGTTCTTGCGGCCAGCTCACGAGTTCGTAGACTTCGTCGGCGACTCGCCTGAAGCGGCGGCCGCGAAGTGCCCGCTGGAGGTCGGACTGCTCGATGGGACGCCCTCCCTCGAGGAGAAAGCGGCAGCACTCGGAGGAGGTGAGACCTCGGCCGCGCGCGTCCATCAAGCGTTCCAGGACGTCGGCCAACGGTCCTGACATCCACACGGCGAGGTCATCGTCGACCACCACGGCACCACACGCGCGAGTCCAGGGTCGGACTGCTGCCTTCGTGACCCCAAGCTCTTCGAGCAGTGCGCCTATTGCGGCGAATGATCGAACGCCGCCGTCTTGGACCAGAGTCTCCCTCGTCTGCGAGAACAGGTCGTCTGGCCGCACGCAGCGCCAACCGGGGCAGCGAGCCACGGGATCGAACGGACCCGCGAGCCAGAGCAACAATTCCGCCGACCTGCTTGCCTCGGGCCCGGTCGACGGGTGGAGGCCGAGACAGCGCAACACGTCTTCGATCGCCTGTGCCGTCGCTGCTCGCCCGAGCGACCGCCGAACGCGCTCGACCAGCCATTGGAGAGGCGCAGGCGCTGCTGCCAGCTCCTCGCGGACTTGCAGCCCGGCACGATCACGTCGCTGGCCGACTCGTTGCGATGAGATCCCGAACTCCTCGGCAAGTCCGGCGAGGCTCCGGCGGTCGGTGCTGAGCTCGAGGGCGATGAAGATCGATCGATCCTCATCGTCCCTGATGCCGCCCAGAAGCTCGGACAGCGCTGAGACGTGCTCGAGCGCCCAGGGCGCGCTCGTCGCAAGGAGGCGGCGCGCGGAGTCGGCGCCCGGGGTCCCGAGATCTGTCGTCGCGGCATCGAGGAGCGACTCCAGCACTGGCTGGCGCGGACCGCGCCGCTCCTCCCCCAGCAGCGCGGCAAGGTCGCTGCCGTCGTAGGTCTCGGCGCCCATCAAAAGGCCGAGCAAACCTCTCTCGAAGCAGGCGCCCAGCACTGCCGCGATGCTCGTCGGGCCAAGGCCCCGCATCTCGAGCAGGCAGGTGATGGTCAGGTCGAGAACCTCCGACCACCGGGAGTGCCCCGCGCTTTCCAGTGCCACCCTGACCCGTTGGTCGAGGCTCCGCGGACTAAGTCGACCATCCGGGACCAGCCGAGCGGGGGGAACGAGAGCGCCCAGCTCACGCGGACCAAGCATGACGCCGTCCCAGCCGAGTGCGAACGCGCTCTCGAACCAGGAGCGAAGCTGTTGGCGCCGCTTCGCGTCCCAAATGTCGCCGAGGGCCGCTTTCGATAGCGCCTCGTCACCCCGGCTATCGTCTCCGAGCTCATTGAGCAGGAACGCGCGTCCGGGATCGGTCAGCCCCGCGACGGCATCAAAAGCGTCTCCGAACCGATGTCGCTGGGCGCGACCGACAAGGGCTCTGGCTGGCGGCTTCATCTCCGCCGACGATACAAGAGGGGTGTGTCACGCATGATGAGAGGTCGAGTGACCACCTTCAGGCCACTGAGGGAGGGGCGTCGATACCCGCAGACAATGGGGTTGCGAGATGGCACGTCCAGGTGCGTTGTCGCGGCCGTCCGGGCGAACCTTGTCGGCACCACGCCTGACGAGGGAACCAAACCGAGCGGGCGACGAGAATCGAACGCGCGTTCTCAGCTTGGGAAGGTTCCTGAACTGAACTTCGGTGAACTACAGCGGTGTTTTACGGCAGGTCAGAGGCTGTCGCACGAACCTCGGCTTGTGTATATTCATGCGGCAATCGACAGAGGCTGCATATCTGACGAGGGCTTTCGTCACTGGAACGCGTGAGTACGCGTTCCGGAAGGGTTCATGCGACAGCCTCGTCAGGGCGTTATCCACACGTCGGCGAATAACCATGAACGGCGGCGGCCGCGGGATATCCGCGGGATAAAGTCTTGCTGCTAAATGCGCCTGTCGGCGGCTGCTCGTCGTGTTCTGAGCAGCACTACAGCCCTTATGTACGCTTAGTAGTCGGGGCTGAGGAGTAACCGCTTGAACTGCGGCGGCGCTCGCCGACTTTGATCGTCAGCGTTAGCGGTTAGCCAAGCAGGTCTTGCAACGCTTGGAAAAACTCCTGCACCGCGCCGGCCGCGCCCCTGGACAAGCGCGCGCGTTCGTCGATGCCGGCGCTCGGTTCAGCCATGAACCGGCTATAGGCGCTTGGTCCAAGCTCGTCGGGCCGCGAGAACTTCTCGGAAAGGAAACTCAACGCTGCCCGAACATCTTCGCGTCCGAGCACAGCGCTCGCCCTGACCGCGCTCGCGGCGCCGATGGGACCACCATCCCAGTTCTCGATGATCCACACGATGTCGTAGGCATCCTTCGGCTTGTCACGACCAACGAGCGCTGCCGTCTTGGCAACAGAAAAGCGACAAGGCCAGTCACCCGGAACGAGAAATTGGTACGTCCCCCGTCCTCCGGCAGCGTGACCTCGCGCTCGACTATCACCACGTCCAGTCCGATGACCTCACCGGCATCGATAGCGAACGCAGACAGTTTCGGACCGAAGTTCAGCTTCGCCGTAGGGGATTCATCCGCCCGCGGGCGGAACATCCTGGCCGCCGGTCGGCCCTCACCTGCGGGGCAAAAGAATTCCACCTGCAGACCTTGCCGTCCCGTCTGCTTCCACCGGAACGACTCGTCTGTCGGCCCGTATCCGGCCTTCTTGAGCGCGGTCTCGATCCTTTCGTATTCCCCAGTGTCACCTTCGACGATCGAACACTCAAACACAGGTCGAGGTCTCCAGTACCGCGGTGAGGATGCCCGCCACCGGGATCCAAAATCAGGAGACTCGGGACGACCCCTCCGATGAGAACGATGTGCTTGGCGGCAAAGCCCAGATGGCGTAGCAGGTGGGCGGCCTCGCCCAGGATGGCCCCGACCAGAGCCGGGTCGTATTCGCGGTAGCTCTCACCATCAGTAGCCAATTGCCGCCTCCCGGAAGAGCGCTGCCGCGTCCTCGCCACGTTGCTCACCAAGCATGTCGAGCCAGATGCGAACAGGTGGCGCCATGGCCACCGGTCCATTGAAGTTGATCTTGCGCGTTCCGACCTCGCCGACGTCCCCAATGAGGTTCAGATTCGGTCCGGTGTCCACTGGCTCAACCCCAAGGAGTTTCGTCGCCTCGACGAGACCGGGCTTCCGGGGCACCCGGACCATCGCAACGGGAAGTGCCGTTACGACAGTGACTCCCATAACCCGTGCCGCCGCCGTGCCGGTCAATGCGTAACGCTGCCCAGACTGGACACCATGAAATGAGAGCCTCTTGACCAAAGCGTCCGGATCGGGCGCGTACAGATATGCCGCGCGCCGCTCATGGATCTTGCGGGCAGCTGGCACGCGAGCCAACCAGTCGAGAAGTTCTGTCGGGTTCTGGACCTTTCGGCGCACTCCCTGGCCCTTACCAATCGTCCCCATCAAGCCTTCGCGTTGAAGGCGACTTAGTACGTTATGCGCCTGCCCAGCGGAAACAGCCGCCGCCTTCGCAAGGTCGGTGACGGCCCACTCGCGTTCCGGCTCCTCCAAGATCTCTTGAATCGCCCGCACCGCCACGGCCCCAAGTCCCGGTGGGGAAACCGCCGTGCTCTCGCCCCGCACACGGTGCGGCTCCAAGTGGTCGAGTAGACCGGGTGCCCGCAAATGCGCTCCCCCTGTTCCATCGGCGTAGGAACATCCCGCGGATTCCAATTCTCGGCGCACATTCGGCAGCAGCCTTTCCGACACCACCAAGAGAACCTTGTCCGGACCGATCAGCTCGGCGAGAAGCTTGGTGGTCGTTTGAGCCCAAGGGCGCACACCTGGAGCGATGACGAGCGGGTATGTCCGATCGTCGACCCGTAGTCTCGCCTCGGGACCTTTTCGGACCTCGATCTCCGGGCGTGAGGCCAGGATCTCCCGGATGCGCTCCGGGGTATCCTCAGGGAGTTCGATCGTAGCCAGAGTATTCACTGTCAGATACATTCATTTTTTGGTGAAACTGTCTGGTAGTGAATCTTAGCGTTCACTAGCCCCTCTGGACAGCCTTTTGAGCACGGCGTCGTACGCATTCGTTTGGTCGAGGTGGCTGTACGTCCACTGGATCATCCGCAGACTCGTGTGGCCGAGCCCTTAGCTTGTACGAAACTTCGCCGCGATCGCGATGAGCTCGTCGCCATAACTCTCCAGTTTCGCCGGGCCGATCCCGCTGATCGCCAGCAGGCCTGCTTCGTTGGTCGGCAATACGGCGGCGACAAGCCGCAGGGTCTTGTCATCGAACACAACAAACGCCGGCTTGCCCGCCACCTTCGCCCGCTCTGCTCGCCAGGTTCGCAGGCCCTCCCACGCCTCTGCAAAGCGGGGATGGGCTAGCACGGCCGGACGGCCTTCGATGGTTACAGACGTGCCGAACGCGACGGTCGTGATTGCCGGGCCGCCTCCGAGGAGTGCTCGAACTCCATTCGTGGTGAGCTCAACGATCCCGCAATCGTGGCCACGGTGGGTAAAGCGCGATCCGACTGCCGCCGCCAGCATTTCGGCCTTAGCTGCTGCCTGACGGGTCAGCGATACCGGTCGAGAGTTGCCCTCGCGGACCCGCGTCGCCGTGAAATCTGGCGTCCCGTCAAGAGCCATCGGTTTGCCGGGTTGTGCCAGCTCGAGAAGGAACGGTGATGGCGGCGACCCAGGGATGATCGAGGCGCTCGACCGGCAGCGAGTCAAGGCGACATGGAACACCCGCCGCTCCTCCTCGACATCCTCGGCCAGCCGGTGCGGTATGAGCCCCGAGGTGGCGTGATGCACCAACACGTGCGGCCACTCCCGGCCCTTCACGGCATGGATCGATGCGAGGGTGACACCGTCAACGTCGTCTGGCACGTTCAGCTGCTCGAAAAGCCAGGCAGGAAACCGGCTTGCGTCGCTTTCGAGATCGGCGAGCTCGCCCAGCGCGTCGAGATCGTCACCGTGAGCGGAGATGGCACCGTGGCTCCATTGGTCGAGCGCCGTCGCGCTCGCGTCCAGCCCGCCCTCGCCGATCTGGGATCGCAGCACAGCCAGGACATCGCCAGTCGTTCCGTTTTCAGCCGCCTTGCGGACCTTCTTGAGGTCGTCAGCAAGATCCCGCACCTTGCCCGCCTCCCGATCGCTGCCCTTGCCTTCGAGCCAATCCGCCAGGCTGACCAGGCCGTGCACGGAACGCTGCTTGCCAACAAGGTCGAGAAGCGATCTGCTCATGCCGCGTTTGGGGCGCCGCGCGACATCTCGCAATACTGAACCAGGGAGCGCCCAATCGGGAGCAGTCGCAACTGTCAGCCATGCCAGCGCGGCTCGGACGCCGCCTCGTCGAAGGAATTGTCCCCTCACTCCTCCGTTCACTGGCACCCGGTCGTTGCGAAGAAGGACTTGCACGGGGGCCAGCGACGCGTTCACCCGCGCCAGGACGGCCACATCGGTGGGTATTGCGCCCCCATCAAGGAGGGCCCGCACCCGATGGGCAGCCCGGGTAGCCGGGCCGTCGTTACCGGGAAGTATCGACAGGCACTTACCGTTACCGGCCTGGGTGTCCTCCGAGCGGCCGGCGCGGATGACTTTCGCGACACGTACGGCGTTTCGGGTCAACAGGTTCGATGCCGCGGCCACCACAGGGGCCGGGCACCGGTAATTGACCTCGAGTGAATGCAGCGCTGCTCCGGGAAACCAATGGCCGAAGTCAACCAGCCAGCGCGGTGTGGCACCGGCATATCCATAAATTGTCTGGTCGTCGTCGCCAACCGCAAACACTGCGCCCGCCGGTCTACTGAGCAGTCTGATGAGGAGTAGGTGCGCGGGCGTGAGGTCCTGGAACTCGTCCACGAGGAGCACGCGAGCTGAGCGTTGGGCTCGTAGGCGGAAGGCGGGATCGCCCAGCAGCCGCTCAATAGCGCCGGTCACCTGCTCATCGAAGTCGACGACTTCCTGTTCAGCCAGCTGACCACGGTAGACACGGGCGACACGTTCGAGATCGGACACATCGGGTAGTTCGTCCTCCACGGTCGCCGGGCCGGCGAGCCCAAGGCGGACTCGCCCGAGTGCCTTGAGCCACGGTGCCAGGGGGTCGGTCTCGGAGCGTCTCGGAACCTTGACGAGGTTGCCAAGCAGTCTGCGTACATCGACCTCTTCGATGGTCGAGCGGCGCCCGCACAACCGCAGCCCCAGCGCGTTCAGCGTCCGCACCTGCACGCCGTCGACATCAGCGAGGCGTGTCTTCATCTCGTTCGCCGCCCTCGTGTTGTACGCGACCAGCGTGACCGCGGCAGGTGGGAGGCCCCAACGTTGGAGCAACAGACGGGCCCGCTCGGTGAGCACCCTCGTCTTGCCCGAGCCCGCGGGGGCAATGACCCGGGCTGTGGCGCCGGGCTCGGCCACGGCTTCGAGCTGGTCGGGCGTCAGTCGAACACCGACCGGATCATTCGCACCGAGCGGCTGAAGCGTCGCGTGCTCTAGCGAAATCCTGTGAAGTACAGGTACGTCAACGCGATCGGAGAGGGCGATATCGAGAGGCCCTCCATCGCAGACGACGACCGTGCCGTTGGGCAGCACAACATCGCCTCCCGCGTCTGTGCGGATGGCGCCGAGTCTGCATGCGACTTCGGCCCAGTGCCACCGTTGGTGCGACGAACCGGCGCGTGCGTCTATCGAGTTGGCCCACACGCTGTGGTGCAGCCTCTCGGAGACGAGGTCCAGGTCTGCCGACCACTCCCAAGGCTGCCGATCCGTAATGGTTTCGGCAGGAGGCACTTCGGGATCATCGAGACCGAGGCCTGGCGTGAGCTCGATCGTGACCGAACGCCGCTCCCGCCAGGCCGCTTCCAGCTCATCCGCGATCTCCCGGTTCACACGGGCGACGCGAATCCGCTCGCACGTCGACCATTCACTGGGCGCAGCGTCCCCGAGTCCGACTACCACAGATCGGCCAAGAGCGATCAGGTCGGACATCTTATGATCTTGCCTCACCAAAGTGGGTCAGGCGACCATCCTGAGGAGCAGGCCGACGTGAACCGCCTGTTCGACCGGGCGAGGTAGTTGGATTGCGATCCGATGGATGTCTTGACGGGCAGTTTGGCGTTGTACCGAGACGAGTTTCTGAGCCTGCTTAAGCGGGGTTCACAAATTGCCGATGCAATTCGTCGTACCTCGGAGGCGGACATGGACAGCTTGATCGACGAGGACCCGACCGGCCACGAATTGGTAAAGCGGTGGCGGAACTTCGGTAAGGACCGCCTTTACGTGAATGAACCCTGCGGCTGTCCTATTGGCTGGCTGGATCTCAAGACCGGCGAGCGGGTCATCAAGTTGCCCTCCCATGTTGACGTTTTCGAGCGCGCCGTCGCCGAGTGGATGGCAGCACATCCCGACACGAGTTCAGCCCTGGTGGCGTTGCGTGAGTGTTCGGACGACCGAGCGCCACCGGTGAGCAAGGAGCTTTCGCAGCCGCCCGCAAGAGTTGGCGCGCCGAGCATTAGTGATGAGCCTTGGACTGATCTCGCAGAGAACCTTCCCGGCCAAGCCGTCAGAGCGCAGGCGATCGCCCAACAACGCGAGCAACCCGTAATGACCTGGTTTGCTCGCGTCCTAGGCGTGCACACCGAGGAGTGGGCTTGGCGAACGGGTGAGAAGGGTGAGGAACTCGTAGCGAAGGAACTGGCACGACTCCCGGAAGGCTGGCATGTCCTGCACTCGATCCGGGTCGGCGACAGCGGCGC
>Ga0181539_1005356_pt1 | contig 10385 bp, 7 predicted proteins | sample PEATcosm2014_Bin_46_FD_119767 | JGI IMG/M metagenome (GOLD analysis project Ga0181539, IMG submission 119767) | Peatland microbial communities from MTU Mesocosm Facility, Houghton, MI, USA - PEATcosm2014_Bin23_60_metaG | ecosystem: Environmental > Terrestrial > Soil > Wetlands > Peat | place... | reverse complement strand
CTGGGTGGAGACCTGCGAGTGGATGGCTGACGAGCAGCAGGACGAGTGGCCCGGCCTGGAGATCCCGGTGGACAAGGAGGGCGCCGACCTGATGTACACCTTGAACGCCCGGGAGCCCAAGCATTATCCCGAGGATATCGCCGAGGCCGCCATTCTCTTCCATATTGCCGGCGAGAACTGGACGGTGCCCAGCGTGGGTTGGGAACAGACCAGTCTGGCGATGTTCGCCGGGGACTGGGGCGCCTGCAAGATGATGGTGGAGAGCGTCTATGGGGCCATGGAACGGCTCAAACCCAAGCGGGTCCTGGGGACGGAATGCGGCCATGCCCACCGGGCCACGGTCGTCGAGGGGCCTTACTGGGCGGGCCGCCAGGACGGCCGCCCGCCGGTGCCTTACCTGCACTACACCGAGTGGGTCGCCGAGGCCCTGCGCACCGGCAAGATCAAGATCGACCCGGCCAAACGCCTCAAGGAGCCGGTGACCTTGCAGGACTCCTGCAACTACAGCCGCAACGACGGTTTGGCGGACGTCACCCGGGAGATCATGAGCTACCTGGTGGAGCCGGGCTACTTCGTGGAGATGACCCCGAACCGGGAGTACAACTTCTGCTGCGGCGGAGGCGGCGGCTTAAACGGCATAGGCATCTACCGGCAGCAGCGCAACGTCGGCCTGAAGGTCAAGCGGGACCAGATCCTGGCCACCGGCGCCAAATTGGTGGTCACTCCCTGCCACAACTGCTGGGACGCCATCCGGGACCTGGAGGAGGTGTACGAACTGGGCATCAAGAAGACCTTCCTGAAGCCCCTGCTCATCAAGATGGCCATCATCCCCGAGCACCTCAAAGCCAAGGCGGAGGAAGAGGAAGAGTAACCCGCCCCTGCCGTAAGTGACAGGGTTAGGCCGCCCCCACCGGCCTGGCAAGAAATCGAGGTGCCTGGCTTCCCCGCGGAGCCAGGCGCCTTTTTTCCTTCCAGTGTCCCCCCCTGGCAAATAAGCGGGACTGGGAGCAGATGTTTAGGTCCTCGACGAATCGGTAGTGTATTTGGGGCTGGGGAAGGGAAGATGCATCAGCAATAATGAAAGGAAGTTCAGAGTCGGTTATTAACCTGCGAATGCATAACTGTCTCTGTATTTTTGGATGGAGTTGAGGTTATGCCGGGATGGCGCATCACTCCCACGCAGGGGTGATGCTGAGGCCCTGGTCCCCCAGTCTTAGACCTACCCCTTTCTGCTCTGCCTTCAAGTTTATAATCACCCCTTTAGAGTTTTTTATTTTCGGCCAGAGAAGTCGAATGCGGAGATGGGACTCCGGGCCCCTCCTGGTCGATATTATCTGTACGGAAATTTTTTTGAAATTTTCCAAGAGAAAGCCACAAGGCTCTGAGAGACAGCTATGGTATGCATATCAGCACGCCAAAAGCAGGGTGGGGAAGTGTGAAGATATAGCAGTAAGCAGCTAAAAGGGAACATAATTATAGTTTTTGTTTACTTTCTTTATACACCATGTAGAAGGGGTAAAATTTGATAGAAGCCGGGTGACGTTTATCTATCATTAAAGTTTAAGTTATGGAGAGTAAGTATTCTCCTTCACTAATGCCTCAAGACGTCTTGACGAGAGTACAATGCGGTTCGCTATAGATCGAAGTAATCTCCCGCCCCTGGTACTGTCCGCATCCCACCGTGGGATATGTCTCTCAATCTCAGCGATTTCTCCCTTCAACCCTTCGATCTGATGTCTAATAGATTCAAGATCAGGTTCTGGCATTATTTCTCCTTTCCGCCGCTTTCCAAAGATGTGGCGTTTTTAATTTTAGCTATAGACCAGTTTTTTATAATTTTTTGATGATTAGTGATTAATGGGCTTATAAGGAAATAATATTGTGCTGAATGATAAGCAGAAGGAAGACTGAATTTTTGAGCAATCGAGAGCGAAATCATATTTTCTGAAATGTTTTTATTTTCCCGTATCGTTGTCTCGATAATAAATTTAAATAAAGTAGCTACAGACTTAATAGAATCGTTTTTGTCTTCTAAGCATATTCTATATTCTGTGGCTCTTTTTTGGAACATATTATCAGCAATATTAATAAACTTCTCGCCAACGAAAAACACTAATATACTGCTAACCCTATTTCTAAGTGCCTGCTCAATGTTATTAATATTAGGGTGGGAATTATATTCAATTAAAGGTAAATTATAATCTATAGCCAACCTCAAAAAAATCCATTCGTTATATATTTGACCAAAGCTATATTCAGGAATATCTTTCCCATACAATTCGTGTATAAAATCATCAAATATTTGTTTCATACTATTAAATATATCTTTATTGTAAAAATCTAAAAATAAACCATTTGCAAAGGTTTCAACATCCGTTATTTTTTTGCCAAAAATATTATTGATAAAATTCTTGACTCTCATTTTTTTACCACGCTCTTCGCGCTTCTTGTTCGAAACTCCGCCGGACGATCATTTATTGTATTTATTATCTTAATTGATATCTTATTTAAATTTCAGATCGTTTTTGGCAATCTCAATAAAATTTTTGAGACATTTTTTAGTGGCTAATAAATCATCTTCAAGATATTGAAGCCACGGATGATCATTAGGAATTTCAGAGATTTCCTTTTGATATTCTTTTAATATATTAAGGGCGCCAACTGAAAAAAGGAATGCACCAAGGTCAATAGCTTTATCAATCTCATCCTGGGCAATTATAGAGCGAGTCACTAGTTCTTCGCTTCTCTCATCAGATAATTTATTCATTTGCAATTCAGTATTATAACTATGCTCTGAAAATGTTTTTGAATTATGTAAGGCTTCGATTACTCTCAAATATGCGTCTACTTGTCTTTCCCACAACTTCTCAGCGCGAAATCTTCTTAATGAGAGTTGCACAGTAACCCAAGAACTGAATGTGGCAATTGCAATACCAGCAAATATTTTTAGAATTAGATCATACATGGGCTGGTTTAATTATTCAAACCGCACAAAATGGACTTAAGACCTAATGATCTAAAAGTACAATAATAAAAAACCCCGTCTCAGTCAAGAGGTGGGGTTCACGCTATGAAATTACTCCGGCGGCGTCCCACGGGGGAAGTTTGCTGATTTAAGGGGGTGCGAATTGCTTGCCAAACTAATCACTTATCCCCAAAGCCTTAAAAATTGCAGGTATGGTCTGGACATGGGAAGTTATTCCTGCTTTCGAGGCCTCTCATGATAACAGTCTCATTTTTGCGGAGCAGCTCAACCCCTCACTTTGATTTGCTTGCTTCGGGACAATATGTTGTTATCGTTGAAATTACAATTGGTTAGAGGTTGACTGCGAGATGGTTTAAGTTTCTTGTTGCAATTTTGTTCCCGGACACTACCGGGTTTTCGGATTAAAAAAAGGGGCCGTCCCGGGCGCAAAGCCAGGGCGGCCCCCGATTTTTGGCTAATTGCCTGCCTCAGCCGAGTTTACAGACTCCGGCCCGGCATTTTTTCTCCCGGATGTGTTCCTCGAATTCATCGCGGAAGTTCTTGAAGGCGCTCATCATGGGTTGATCGGCGGCCATCATTAAATTTCATATGAAAGTTAAATGAAATTATTCCTCTTTCTTAATCATAGGGACATATACGTTAGGTAACATTATTTTATTCCCTATGACAGTAATGATTTCTGAAGGGGCAAGTTTTTGATAATTTGCTTCCAACTGCTGATAAGGAAATTGTTTCTGCATAAAAAAGCTATTTGGAAGGACAATCGCCTGAAATTGCTTCTCCACTAAAGCCTTACGCAACTTTTCCCGCAAAATGTCGCTTTCTTCTCCGGGAGTCAGCCACACGTCAAAAATCGCTCCCCAGAAAGCTGAGCCGTTTTTCTTTGCTAGAATAGGCAAATAGGCGTGACAGGGGGCAAAAATCCGGCCTCCAAGGCTGCGAAACAAATCGAGCTCGATCTGGGTTTGTTGCAGGGCCCGCGCAGAAGGCAAAGCTTTTCCAGGCCAATAAAAGACTTGAAGATTGAAAGCCAGGAGAAGAAAGACAATAAGTGCTGAGCACCATTTCACTTGAAAGCGAGACATGCCGGCCATCAACCCGCAACACACGGCCAGCGCCGCCGAAAAAGGCATGAGGTTGTTGACGTTGCCGCCGATTTTGAAACGAGGGGCGAGACTCGCCACGACCATGGCGAGGAAAAAGCACAAAAAATAGAACGCCTCCTGTTTACCTTGGTTTTTCCTAAATAACATGAATAGGGCCCATAAAGACAGGGCCACCCCAAAGCTCAAGGACCCCAGGAGTTCATGCTGCAAAAATTGGTAGATATTGCCTTTCAAAATCGGGTGGGCTGCGGGCAACTCGTAGAGGTAATAGAAGGACCAGCCATGGCTGGCCAAGGTAAGGACGGTCTGGCTCAGGAGAACTGAACTTAGACAAAGGAGGGCCGCAAATCGGGCTCTCGGATTTTGTATGGAGAGACTCCACAAGCAGAGAACGAAAACCGGGACCAGTGCGGTTTGCTTGGTGAGAACTGCGCCGGTAGCCGCCAGGACCGCGTATAGGGTTGCAGTGCCTCCTCTTTCGGCAGCAACCCAGAGGTAGTAAACCATGGCCATAGTGAAGAAAATGAAAAGAGAGTCAACCCGGGCCAGATCAAACCAGAACCCAACAATCCCATACATACCTGCATATAGACCGGCAGCCACCCAGGCCGCAAGCCTGGAGTTAATTTGTCTCCATACCAGCCTGGCGATCATAAACTCGGTCCCCAGGGTCGCGGCCAGGGAGACCAAACGGAGAGTTGTGTAACTTTTGCCAAACAGAAAAGCGGCCACTGCTGACACATAGGTATATAAGGGGCCATAAAGAACAGGGGTATATTCGAGAGAGGGGGCAACATAGAGCGGTTTCCCCTCGAGAAAGCGGTGGACCTGTGACAGATGGACACCTTCAACCCAATCGTATTCCACCAGGGCATGAGCCCTCAGCAACGCTAGGACAGGAAAAACGAGGAGATAATAAGTCGCCAAGAGGCCCAGGAGGATTCTACCGATCTGGAGAACTCTATCCATGCGGGTGGCGTTGCCATTGTGCCAGGCCCAGGCGGCATAATCCCGCAGAAGAATCATGGCCTCGCGCCCGAAATGGCGGAGGCGTACCGGATTTTGTCTGCCTGCCCGCGGGAGAAAAGAGATGGGCTGCCACTGGATTCCGGGATTCTTATCCTGCAGGAGGGAGAGCAGAACGTTGGCAAGGCGGAAATCCGCAGGGATGCGTGGCAGGGCCGACTTGAGCGCCTCCCGGCGCATCAGGCGATAGGGCCCATTCGGGTCTTTGAGCCAACGGCCGCTCAACAGGAAGAGAAAGAGTACCAGAACCCTGGAAATGAGGCGGCGAACCCAACCATCTTCACGTTGCCGGCGATACCCATAATGGACGGGGCAACTTTCTCTTGTTCTCCAGAAAGTCTCAAAATCGGCGGGGGCACACTGACCATCAGAGTCGATTTGCAAGACCCATTCTGCTCCGGCCTCGATGGCCAGGTTATAGCCCCTCAGGCAGGTAGGCCCGTGACCGGTATTAGTCTTGTCGATTAACCGCAGTTCCGGATACTCTGCCGCCAGGCCGGTCATGATCTGCAGAGACCCGTCGGTGGAGCCGTCATTGAGGAGGCAGAAAATGAAATCACTGCCAACCACAGCGCGCAAGACCGGCAGCCATCCCCTCACCAAGGCTTCCAGGCTCTGCTCTTCATTAAAAACGGGGGCGATGACCCAAAGCGTCGCCATGGGAATGCTTATCTTTTAACCTCTGGTAGAGTTCAAGGGCGCGGTCAATGGCCTGATCAATATTGATGTAGCTATATGTTGCCAGCCGGCCACAAAAAAAGACGCCCTTCTCAGTCTCTTCTTTCTCCGCCAGGTGCTTATAAAGGGCATATTTGGCCAGGTTTGCTTCAATCAGCACGGGATAGAAGGGCTCACCTCCCCACCGCGGGTATTCCAGCGACACCACGGTATGCGGATGCTGTTGGCCGGTGACGTGCTTGATCTCTACGGAGCGGGTAAATTCATGCTCTGAGGGGTAGTTAATCAAGACACAAGGCTGCTGAAATTCCTGGGCACTTTCGACCCAGTCAAAATCCAAGGAACGCCAAGGCAGGGCCCCGTGGCAGAAGTTGAAATAAGCATCAATGGGGCCCGTATAAACCAGCGCTTTCTTGGGTTGCAGCAGGGCACGAATCTCGAAAAAATCGGTATCCAAGAGAACTTTAATGAAGGGATGCCGCAACATGCGCCCAAACAGGCGGGTATATCCTTCGTTGGGCATGATCTGAAAAGGTTCGTCGACGTACCGATCATCCCGGTTGAAACGCACGGGCAGGCGCGCACACACGGACGGGGCCAATTCCCGGGGATGGAGCCCCCACTGCTTCTGCGTGTAACCCAGGTAGAACGCCTCATAGAGCCTTTTCCCCACTGTCGCCAGCACATACTCTTCGGAATTCTGGGGATTGGTAATGTTCAGTCTCTCATTTGCCAATAACGCGCGGGCACTAGCCGGCGTCAGTGAACGGCCGAAGAATTTTTCCAGGGTCGTCAGGTTGATGGGAATGGGAAAAAGCTCGCCCTTATATGAGGCCTGCACTCGGTAGTTGCCCGGTATCCAGTCGGTGTAGACGCTGAGATAGTCGACCAGAGATTGCTTCCCGGTGCGGAATAAGTGCGGCCCGTATTGATGCAGCAGCAGACCGTTGTCGTGCACGAAATCGTAACAATTGCCCGCTAGGTGCGGACGCTTTTCGATGACCAGGCATTTCCAAGCCAGGTCACGGGCGGCCCTCTCTGCCAGCACGCAGCCCACGGGCCCTGCACCCACAATGATCAGGTCAAAATCAGGAAAATTCACGCAGACCTCATACTTACAGGGGATACGATTAGAGAGGGAAGGCAGAGCCTCAAAGACTCTGCCTTCAGCTTTTCCCTTATTGGGGGTTGGGAGGAGAGTTTGAGGGGTGGGCGATTTGACTTTCACCGCCCCCTCTTCTCAAATTAACCGAGATTATGCGGCCTTAGCCGCCGCAGTCAAAAAATGGTTTTTATCTCCATCCCGAGTTCAATCCGGAAAAGGTTTCTCTTTTTTGGCCAGATCGTCTTAATGAAACCAAGATAGCACAAATTTTCCTCTGACCCAAGCCATAAGCCCATACTGCCAACCGCAGATCACTTGCCAAACCCAGCAATTATCCCCAAACACAGAAAAATTGCAGGTATGATCTAGATAACGAAACCCTTTCAAACCCTCTTGGAGAGCGCGTTATAGCAGATATAGCGCTCATAGGTACGTTCCCGCGGAGTCCGGGCTCGCATCCCTTCGATAATTTGAATTGCTTTGACTCTGAAGTGGTTTTTAAACGGTTTAATGCTGGATACGTTCGTAAAGAAGAAGCAAACGATCCATAAAAGTCGTTGCCGATTCATCCCAAGTGAGCCATGTATGGGGATTCGGTTCTGTGGGAAATCTCTGATCAAAATTCCTGATCACCTGTTCCAGATCATCGGAGTCCCCCACGCGAAAATACGTGGGGTAACTTCCCGCGATCTCCCTAAAAATGGGAATATCGCTTGCGATGACTGGACGCCTATACCTCATCGCTTCAACCATCGGAAGGCCAAAACCTTCGGTGAAAGACGCGAGAATGACTCCCTTGGCTCGTTGATAAAGAAAACTAAGCTCATGATCGCTCACATCATTCCAAATAAAGAGAAACCGGTCCCGATAAGGGCTGGCTTCCATCTTTCTACGAATATCTGCGCATTTCCATCCAACCTTTCCCACGATACAAAGTCGAAAAGAGCCCCCCTTTTTCCAAAAATTTTCAAACGCGGTCAAAACTACTGCGTACCCCTTGCGGGGTTCGATCGTCCCGACCATCAAGAAAAATGGGTCATGGAGAAACTTCTCGAAGTCTGGCGGTATTTTAATCTCCAGAGGGACTCCGTTTCGCTCCACAAAATCGGCCCCAAGATAAAAGAAATCGGTGAAAACAACTTTTTCTGGATAAAACCTTTGGAGGTATGCTACGACATCTTTTTGTGTGGTTGCAGAAATGCCCAGAATTCCCGAAGCGATCTTCACGAGCTTCTGAAACTCCTTGGAAAAGTTCAGGACGTTTTCATCATCACAATACTCAGGATGTAATAATGCAACCAAATCATAAATCACTGGAATCACCGTGGCTCCGGATAGGTAAGCATTTTCTGCAGCGCGGGTTGTTTGCTCTTGATTCCAAAAGCCATCCGCAATGGTGACCAATTCGCCTTTCTTGGGTCGCAACACCTTAGAATGAAAATATAAATAGATAATAGGGGTAGGAATACTAAGAATTGCCTTCACAATCGTTTTGATTACCAACCGTAGATAAGAAGATTTTTCGATAGTACCTTTCCATTGTTGTTCTGTTATTTCTTCTCTTTTAAACAATCTCTTAAGCTTAGTGTAGAATTGCTTACCTTTTTCTGAAATGCGCCATCTGGTCTCCTCGTATTTCAAATAAATTTTTATTGTAGAAAGGGGCAGATACCCACCAGCGAATGCAACTACCGGGATACACGGTACACCAAATCGGTGGGTCAGATATTCAGCGCGAACCACGATATTGCGGACAACCCGCTGGATTCCAGTATTAAGGGATGAGGAAGATGTCTCGGTGCAATCGATATAAATATAACGCGGAATGCCGCTATCATTCTTTGATTGGAACATAGTTAGTATTCATCCGAGATTATGCGGTAACCTTGGCCCCGCAGTCGAAAAATAGTTTTGTGGACCTCTTTGCTTGATGAGAATCTCCCAAAGGTGCCATTTCTTAAGCCGACTCCTCGCATCGATGGCATAGTACCATAAATTTCGCTGTAAAATAAATTTTTCCCTGAATTTTGAGTACACCACACCCTTAGACCCTGGACACCTCTTTAGAGCTTAAGGACCCCAGGCCAGCACTGATCGGTAGTGGTGAGCCAGAGGGAAGGCAGAGACCACATGCACATCCCACTGCGGGCACTTAACTGGATATTTGTCATAACCTTGCAGTGAGAAGGCTATTCAAGAATAGCGACTAACTTGCCAAACTAATCACTTATCCCCAAAGCCTTAAAAATTGCAGGTATGGTCTGGATATGGGAAGTTATTCCTGCTTTCGAATCCTCTCATTATAACTGTCTCATTTTTGGGGAGTAGCTCAACCACTCATTCTGATTTGCTTGCTTCGGTACAATATGTTGTTATCGTTGAAATTACAATGGGTTAGAGGTTAACTGCGAGATAGTTTAAGTTTCTTGCTGCAATTTTGTTCCCGGACACTACCGGGTTTTCGGATTAAAAAAAGGGGTCGTCCCGGGCGCAAGGCCAGGGCGGCCCCCAATTTTTGGCTAATTGCCTGCCTCAGCCGAGCTTACAGACTCCGGCCCGGCATTTTTTCTCCCGGATGTGTTCCTCGAATTCATCGCGGAAGTTCTTGAAGGCGCTCATCATGGGTTGAGCGGCGGTCTGCCCCAGGGGGCAGAAGGAGGCGTCGACCAGGACGCCGGCCAGCCGCTCCATCAGGTCCAGGTCCGCCATGGTTCCGTGGCCCCGGGTGATGCGGGTCATGGTCTCCAGGATGCGGGGGGTGCCTTCCCGGCAGGGGGTGCACTGGCCGCAGGATTCGTGGCGGAAGAATTTAGCCACGGAGCGGATAAAATCGACCACACAGACACTTTGGTCCATCACCAGCATGGTCCCGGAGCCCATGGCGCCGCCCGCCTTGGCCATGGAGCCGTAGTCCATAGGGATGTCCAGGGCCGCGGCGGTGACGATGCCTGCCGAGGCGCCGCCCGTCTGGCACATCTTGAACTGGCGGCCGGGGAGCAGACCGCCGCCGTAAGTATCGATGAGTTCCCGCAGGGTCAAGCCCGCCGGCGTTTCCACCACCTGCGGGGTCTGCACCTGGCCGATGATCTGGTAAATCTTGGGGCCGGTGGTGTCGGCGGTGCCCAGGGATTTAAACCAGGCCCCGCCCTTGCTGAGAATGGCCGGCACACTGGCCAGGGTCTCCACGTTATTGACGATGGTGGGTTGACGCCACAGGCCGGAAACCCCGGGGAAAGGCGGTTTGGCGCGGGGATAGCCGCGCTTGCCCTCGATCGATTCGATCAGGGCGGTCTCCTCACCGCAGATGTAGCAGCCGCCTCCGGAACGGACTTCAATGGTGAAGGAGAAGTCGGTGCCGAAGAGTTGCCGGCCCAGGAAGCCCCTGGCGGTGGCCTGCTCAATGGCCTGGTTTAGACGGGCCTGGGAGAGGTAATATTCCCCCCGGACATAGATGAACCCCTGGGACGCCCCCACCGCATAGCCG
>Ga0181539_1005355_pt1 | contig 10387 bp, 11 predicted proteins | sample PEATcosm2014_Bin_46_FD_119767 | JGI IMG/M metagenome (GOLD analysis project Ga0181539, IMG submission 119767) | Peatland microbial communities from MTU Mesocosm Facility, Houghton, MI, USA - PEATcosm2014_Bin23_60_metaG | ecosystem: Environmental > Terrestrial > Soil > Wetlands > Peat | place... | reverse complement strand
GCTCCTCGCGTTTGGGGATTTCTACCGGGCTCCCCTTGGGATCTTCGCGCTTGAACACCGGTGGCGGAGGCGCGGGGGCCGGCTCCTCGTGGTTCGGCTCCTCGCGCCTCAGCACCACCGGCGGACCGGCGGGGCGCTCGTCGCGTTTCGGCATCACCAGCGGTTCCCTGACAACCGGCGGTTCCGGAGCGGCCACGATGAACCGTGCGAAGTTCTTCTCAAGCTCGGCGCGCTTGAAGGGGAACTGCAGATAGCTGGCCTCAGGAAGCTGGCCGTTCTCCCAGAAGAAGAACCCGCCTGCGCTCGGCTTCATCGCAAAAGGCCGGACCAGGAGGAAAACGTGGCTCGGGTCGGAGAAGAACTCCTTGGCGAGAGCCTGATCGTCTTCGTCCAGAACGAGTTCCCGGCGCGTGTTGCTGCGGAAGAATCCGGTGACGGACGAGGCGCCGCTGACCCGGTCGAACGCCTGGCGCATCCTTACCTTGTCGTCGTCCGACAGCAGGTATAAGGGCCCGCGCGAGTAATCGCACGCCACCGCTTCGAACTGCTCGATGATCACCGTCGGCTGGCTGCCACCGATGACGCGTCCTCCCAGGACGCCGCCGATCTCCGATCCGCGCTTAGTCACCGCCTTGAAGCTCTCGAGTACCTCGCGCTCCAGGCGATCCATCAGTTCCAGGCTGAAGAGAACCGCAATCGGCTTCCCCGCAACCTCCCAACGATAGAACGAGGCAGTCCCGGACGGGGCTCCTATCGACTCTGCTGGAGTGACCGAATTCGTCATGATCAAGGTCCTCCCAAAAAAGAAAGTTGACTGGCTATACTCGGTTCCACACGCCGCGATAAGTTCGACCTTCTAACCACGCACGGAACATAGCGGAAGGCAATTCCTCCTACAAGGCCGCGCGGCCGCTACCGCTCTTCGCGGCGCCGCCGGACGAGGTAGCGCTCGAACTCGCCGGGGTTGTCGAGGACTTCGCGCTCGACTTCGCGGATCTGGCGGTCGATCACCAGCCGCTCGATACTGGTCCCCAAGGTTGCGTCGCCAGTCTCGACCCGTTTCCGGTCGATGAGGGACAAGATGGCCTCGCAGAGCTCGATGCGACGCACTGTGTCGTTCATAGCCTACCCTCCTGCCCGATTAGACGCCGGAGCCGCCGTCCCACTCGTGTTGCGGGTCCGGAACGAACGTCAGGTTGTCGTGCGGGCGCACGGCAACAAGCCAGCCGCCTGGAATCTTGGCCCGGTAAATGGCGAAGTTGGCGGACGTGGTGTTGATTCGATTCGGAACCAGTTCGAAGCAAAGCAGCTCCTTTTCGGATGCCGCTTCCCTCATTCGATGCCACGTGCTTGAGTCCCGTTCGAGAAGATCTAACATAACCGCTCTCCCTTTCGCTGGTTCCGTAAACCCCTAAAACGCGGGGCAGAACCCTGTCCGCGCCGTCCTCCAATGCTCCTCAGGCCAGGCCGTGAATACCTTGCGTACGGAACTCGTACCGCTCGATCGCGATGGCAGCCACGCCGCTCTCGCTCCGAACCACGCGGCCCGTGGTGACCAGCTTCAGCGCGCACTTGTTGTCGAGCAGCATCGGCCAGTTGACCGCCACTTCCAGCCTCTGTCCCACCGCCAGCGGTTTCTCGGTGGTGAACAGCACACCATTCGAGCTCATGTTGACAGTTTTGCCGAGACCCACTTCGATTGTGTTGCGCGCGAGCACCTTGTAGAGCACGTCCTGTTCGATGGGAAGCCGGACCGCGGTTCGCCGGTCGAATTGGTCCGCCCGCATGCCGGCGCGGGGCAGTGCCGAGCTTTCTTCCCGCATGACCTGGAACATGTCTTCTTCTACGTTCACGCAGCCACCTCTCATCGGAAGCACCGCTGCGTCGCCGAGAGTTTGTAGCATCACGTCACCAGTAAACGCCATTTAGGCCCGTTCTGCCTATAGTCGAAATGGCTCAATTCCACGTCGGCACGTCGGTACTAGGATGGACTTCCAGTACCGCGACGCGCGGCCTTTCGTTCCTATCGAGATATAGCCGGCCACCGGAGCCGCTTTGGGAGATAGCCAGATTGTGGGGTCCAGCAGTCCCAACGTACTACTACGGAAGTTCCGGCCGACGGACGACGAGCGCTAAAGGGCGCGGTCTTCTTAGACAACTTTTATCTGGATTGTACGCTGGCCAGCCGGAAAGGGTCGCGGGTGGCGGGCCGGGAGGCCGGCCCGCGCCATCGCCGCTCCCACTCGGGTATTGCAGCTCTTGCAGAGCCGCCGCAAATTGGACGGGGCGTTGTTCGCCTCGTCGCCGTCGCGGTGATCGACCACCAGGAAGCGGGTGGAACCACAGATTTCGCAGCGGCGCGGGCCAGGCGGCACACACCGCTGGGCACGATGCCGCTTCGCCCGATCAGTGACGCGGTCGGTGGGCTTGCCACCTGAAACGAACGCATGGGCCTCCTCTACTGGAACAACTGCGGCGCAAACTCGTTCAGATAGTTGCGCCAGTTGATCCAGGTGTGCGCGCCGGGACTCTCCTTGAACACCACCTCGAAGCCGTGCTTCTTCAGCATGTCCACGGTGGCCCGGGTGGTCTTGATCAGGAAATCGTCGGCTCCCGTGCTGACCCACAACAGCCGCAGACCCGCCTTGGCGGAAGCCTCATCCAGCTCGGCCTTGTGCTGCTCTTCCCACGAGGGACCTGGCGGCGGGGCCACGGTCGCCGACGGCAGTGCGCCAGGCGGTCGGAGGGGACCGGCGATTCCAAACACGCCCGAGCTGAACACGCCGGCATAGGCGAACTTTCCCGGGTGGGGAAAGACGATGTTGATGGTCTGCCCGCCACCCATCGAGAGGCCGGCAATCGCGCGATGCGCCTGGTCGGTGTAGACGCGGTAGTGCGTTTCGACGTACGGCATGATGTCGCTCAGGAACTCCGGAATAAACTCGTCGGGTGCACCCGGCGGACGGCCGCCCGGTCCGGGGAAGGTCCTGGTAGTGTACCCGGCGGGCATGACCACTACCATGGGCTTCGCCTTGCGGGCCGCGATCAGGTTGTCGAGGATGAAGGCGGCCCGGCCCACCGAAGTCCACGAATCGTCGCAGTCACCTCCTCCGTGCAGCAGGTAGAAGACGGGGAACTTGCCTTGTCCTAACTCGTATCCCGGCGGCGTATACACGTGCATGCGCCGGAATCTCTTTAGTGTGCCCGAGTAATAGATAGCGGAGGCCACGACTCCGTGGGGGACATCATTGGTGTCCATGAATCCGGCTCCCGGGACGTACACCAGACTCCAGACGTTGGTATTGGATTCGCTCACCGACGGGTTGCGCGGGTCAATCACCGGCACACCATCCAGGTCGAAGTTGTAGCGGTAGGCGCCGGGATCAATCGGACCGAGGGTGACCTCCCAGACGCCGTTGTCGCCCTTGGCCATAGCGGCGCCTTGCAGATTGCCCGGAATGTCCGTCCCAACGAGCCTCACCTGCTGTGCCTGCGGCGCCTGGATGCGGAAAACGATGTGCCGGTCCGGCTGCACCTCCGGCGAGACGACCATGGGCGGGCGAGCGGGGTGCGCCGGCGCCGCGGCCTGCGGCTGGGCTAAGGCTGCCGTGACCGCCCCGAAAGCGACAATCGCAATCCCAAAGCACGGGGTTTGTGTTCTCATCTCGATGTACCTCGTCGCCAGCTTTCGATGGTATCAGAAACAGGAGCTTCTTCCGGTGCTAACGATTCGAGCTCAAGTGTGGCCAAGCTCAAGCTGTCCCATGGGACCGTTCAGCGGATCTTGAAGGCGCGTGTTCAGGGGGCTGCGAATGGATCGGGGTCATAGAGGGCACCAACCTCGCGGTCGCGGGAGCCACCAGGGCCGCCTCCTCCTCCGTGAAGAGCACCTGGAGGATCCGGAACAGCAATTCCGTGGGCGGAGCGCCCTGGGGAAACAGGTTCAGCCTGTCGGAGAGGCTCTTGTAGCTCTGCCTGAGCGTGATGTGGGACATGGCGAGACTCCAAGGGGCGGAAGGGACGATAACCCACCGCGAATTGTACCGTACTGCGCCCCGGATGGATTCCGCTACCCTGAGATTATGGCCGCTACAAACAAGCAAGTCCTGCTCGCAGCCCGGCCCACGGGCTTTCCCAAGCCGACCGACTTCCGCCTGGCGGAGACCCCCATCCCCGAGCCTGTCGAGGACCAGTTTCTTGTGGGCATCTCCTACCTTTCCGTCGACCCGTACATGCGCGGTCGCATGAACGCCACCCGTTCTTACGCCGACCCCCAGAAACTGGACGAAGTGATGGGCGGCGGCGCAGTCGGCAAAGTGCTTGCTTCCCGACACTCGGGATTCGCGGAAGGCGAGTACGTAGTAGGGATGTTCGGCTGGCAGCAGTACGCGCTTTCGGACGGCGCCGGCGTCATGAAGGTGGATCCTCGCCTGGCGCCGATTTCCACGTCGCTCGGCGTGCTCGGCATGCCGGGACTGACGGCCTACTTCGGATTGCTCGACGTGTGCGCGCCGCGGGCCGGCGAAACAGTGGTGGTGTCCGGGGCCGCGGGTGCGGTCGGCTCCACCGCCGGTCAAATCGCCAAAACTCACGGCTGTCGCGTAGTGGGCATCGCGGGCAGCTCCGACAAAGTCCGCTGGATCACGGACGAACTGGGCTTCGATGCCGCTTTTGACTACAAGGCCGAGACCGAGTACTTCGAAAAGCTGAAGGAACTCTGTCCCAACGGGATCGACTGCTATTTCGACAACGTCGGCGGCGCCATCACGGACGCCGTCTTCCCGCTTATGAACCCGAACGGGCGCGTTGCCGTTTGCGGCCAGATCTCGCTGTACAACCTCGAAAAGCCCGAGACGGGCGCGCGTCTGTTGCCGCTGGTTTTGGTCCGCACCCTTACGGTGAAGGGGTTCCTCGTCTTCCAGTATGCGAGCCGGTACGGAGAGGCACTCTCGCAGCTTGCGAAATGGCACCGGGAGGGCAGGCTGAAATATCGCGAGACCGTAGCTGAAGGCATTGAGAATGCGCTCTCGGCGTTCCTGGGGATGCTACGTGGGGAGAACATAGGGAAACAGCTGGTCAGAATATCTAATCTGTAGCCGGAGCCTGCCGTCCGCTTCGGGACTCGCGATTCCGAATAAAATAAAAGTGCTTCTTCACGGACACAACATGGAAAGTACCATTGCAGGAGCGATCGGCCTTGGAACACACCCGGTTGCATTGATCTGGGCGGATGAAGCGCCGCAGGGGGCGATCCGCTTCAAACCGGGAGTGTGGGGCTGCGTCATGAGCGCCTTCGCCACGGTGGCGGCCCGCGGACGCACCGCCGCGTTTGACCGCGCGACCTTCGGCTGTTGGGGTGGTGGGGTGGGATTGGGATTCGGCAACCAGTATGAGGATTTCCCTGGCGGCGTGGATGGTTTCTGCGCTTTTCTTTCCAGCGGCAATGAACAGTCGGCACAAGGCTGCGCCGCCGCCGAGGGGATGAAAGCCGCGGGATGGCAGCGCATGGCGGACGACTTTCTGCACGGCGAGCGCTATCTCAAGAATCCCCAGACTGTCCGCATATTTCTTGAAGCCCTGCCCATGCGCGACATCCCGACTCGCTTCGTGGTGATGAAGCCGTTGGAGCAAGCTGTTCCGGAACAGGAAGACGTCAGGAGCGTTACCTTCTTCGTTGACCCCGACCGCCTGTCAGCGCTGGTTATCTTGGCTAACTACGCACACGGAGACGGGGAAAGCGTCATCATACCCTGGGGGGCAGGCTGCCAGGTGACGGGCATCTACGCGTATCGCGAGCTCGAACGAGACCGACCACGCGGATTGGTCGGACTGACGGACATTTCGGCACGGCAGTATGTCCGCGCGTCTGTGGGCGCGAACGTGATGTCCTTCACCGCACCATGGCCGCTTTTCCAAGAGATGGAGCGCAACGTCGCAGGCGGGTTTCTGGAACGGGAAACTTGGCGCTCGCTGCGGAAGCACTCCTCTTGATGTTGGAACGTATTGCTCGAGCGCTTTAGGAAGCGGACCATCCGGCATCTTCGAGGATCCAGTCGGCAATTCCGTTCAGGAGCTTGTCGATGTGTGCGCGCGTCTTCTTCTTGAGCACGCCGAGTTTCGCCAACTCGTCTTCGAGCACGGTCCACAGGTCATCTCATCGAATCATCCATAATTCAGCTTTGAGCGATGGCGGGTGCGGTTGCACTTTTGGCGAAGTGGCGCAGCCGCTCTCTTGACTGCGGCGCCCCGACGCATTACTTGTGGGCGCTTGCGCGCGGATTCAGTTCCGCCTTGGCCTTTTCCACGTGTGCGAGAAATTTCCGTGCTAGCGGCGATGCGTCGTTTTTCCGGTACACGATGAAGAGTTTGGCCGCCGGCAGGTTTGCCGCCAGAGGCCGGAAGAGGATATCGGTATTCGGTATGCGCAGAGAGGGCAACATATTCCGCATGCGGCCACTGCCTCGGATGGCTGAGGCGAGCCACGACCGGTGGTATTCAGCCAGCCCCTCTCGAGGGCGCTCGCAGGAAATCCTTTGGCTTCAATGGCGTGCGGTTGGACTCCCGAATGCACTACCTCTTGCGCAGGTTGACTTTGGAGGCGGTTATGACTCGAACATTGCAGGTTTTCTCCCTGTGCGCGGCTCTGATGTTGGCAAGCGCGACGGTCGCCTCCGCCCAGCGCGGGGAGCGAGGGGGCGGGGCCTCCGGACGGTCCTATTCGGGTGGGGGTGGCTACTTCAACGGTGGACGCAGCTACTCGGGTGGAAACCGCGGCTACTCCGGACGCAGCCATTCCGGCGGCGGCGGTGCCTACTCCAGTGGAGGCAGCTCTTACAGCAGCAGGGGACGCAGCTACTCCGGCGGAGGCGGCTTCTACGGCGGTGGACGCGGCTACGTCGGCAGAGGCAACTCCTACGGCGGCGGACGCGGCTACAGCAATGGCCGCTTCTACGCGGGCCGTGGCTACTACTACGGCGGGCGCTTCTGGGCTCGTCCGTACTATGGCTACGGAATCGGAATCCCGTTCGGCTGGGGCTACTACACAGACGCCGGATGCGGCTACTACGACGGATGGGGTTACTGGCATCCGGCTCCGTGCTACGCCGGCCCCGACTACTACTACGGGCGCTAGCCCGCATGCCTATTGGAACGAAACAGACAGGTACCTCTTTCTCGCCGCCCCGGGGTCGCAAGGAGCTCCTCGGGGCGGACCCTTTTGTACACATCCCCAGGAGCACTTCCGTGGTCGCAGGCTTCCGCTTTGATCCTTCGATCCCCAGCGGCGCGGGCGCCCTATGCAAGGGCCACCTCTTCGGCTTCGGCGTAGAGTGCACCTCGCGGGATCAAACGACGGCGGCTGTGAGTATACTAGTCGGGAAGCAAAGAAGAGCATTGTTAAGTGGGGTCGGAGATGAGGATGCACACGAGAACAGTTCTCATCGTCGCCGCCGCGGCTTGCGTTTCTGTAGGCTTGGGGACGTGGGCTGTGGTGAATCGACAAGCGGGAATTCAATACCGCACGGCAACTGTCGAGCACGGCGACATTAACGTCGCCATCTCGGCCACCGGCAACCCGAACGCGGTCGTGACCGTGCAAGTGGGCTCACAGGTGTCGGGCATCATTCAGGCCTTGTTCGCCGATTTCAACACCAAAGTGACCAGGGGCCAGTTGATAGCGCGGATCGATCCCGCGCCCTTCCAGGCGAAGGTCGATCAGGCACAGGCTAACGTCGATGCAGCGCGGGCCGCCGCGGCCAACAGCCAGGCTGTCGTCCAGCAGGCTCTGGCGGGTATTCAGGCTGCAAACTCCGCGCTTGCAGCCGCTCGGGCGAATGTCGTGAAATCACAGGCCATTGCTGACGATGCCAAGATCAAGGTCGACCGGCGCGTGATCATGGTGAAGCAGGGTGCGGACTCCAAGGAGGATCTTGAAAGCGCTCAAACGACGTACAAATCTGCGGTTGCCGATCATAACGCACTAGTGGCGCAGCAGCATGCGGTGGAAGACAGCGTGAACGTCGCTCGGGCTCAGTTGAATGTGGCGAATTCTCTTTTGACCGCCAACCAGGCGCAGGTGAAACAGTTCACCGCGGCCCTGCAATCGACCCAGATCGACCTGGACCATACGAAGATCACAGCGCCGGTGGATGGCGTGGTGGTGTCGCGGAACGTGGATGTCGGACAGACGGTTGCCGCGAGCCTGGCGGCTCCCACGCTGTTTCTAATCGCTCAGGACCTGACGAAGATGCAGGTGGATACGAACGTGTCGGAAGCCGACGTGGGGCGGGTGCGCGTGAACCAGCCTGCGACATTCACGGTGGATGCGTATCCCGGGCAGGTGTTCCGAGGCACGGTAACCTCCATCCGCAAAGCGCCCATCAACGTGGCGAATGTGATCACCTACGATGCGGTGATCGGCGTCGCGAATCCAGACCTCAGGTTGTTCCCCGGTATGACTGCGAACGTGAAGATTCTGGTGGATCAGCGCCTGAACGTGCTGCGGATACCCAACGCCGCGCTGCGTTATCACCCGGCGTCCGACACCCCAGCGGCTGGCGGCACGGGTGCGCGCAAGGGAGCAGCACCGGAAAAAGCTGTCTGGATCCTGGACACCGACAACAAGCCGCAGCGCGTGGCGGTCACTACCGGCGAAACTGACGGCACCTATACGGAAGTTGTAACGGGCGACCTCAAGGACGGAGACCGTGTCATTGTCGCAGCGCTGGCAAACGCGGCTCCCAGTGCGGGCGGCAGCCCCGTCCCCCAGAGCGGCAGCAGGGGCGGAAGAGGGCCGGGATTCTAGGTGAGCGGAATGGCATCGGTAATCGAGATCAAGGATCTGGTTAAGGATTACAGGCTCGGTCAGGTTCCGGTGCACGTATTGAAGAACGTCTCCTTCGAGATCGAACAGGGGGATTTCGTTTCCATCATGGGGCCATCCGGATCAGGGAAATCCACGCTGATGAACATCCTCGGGTGCCTCGACAAGCCTACCTCCGGGAGTTACAGACTGGACGGAATCAGCGTCGGTGAGCTCGATCGCGACCAGCTCGCCGAGATCCGGAACAAGAAGATCGGGTTCGTATTCCAGCAGTTCAACCTGCTGGCGCGAACTAGCGCCGCAGAGAACGTCGAACTGCCGCTGATGTATACCGATACGCCCGCCCGCGAGCGGCACGAGCGGGCCGTCAAGGCGCTGCTCGCGGTGGGACTGGCGGGACGCGAAGAGCATCAGCCGAGCCAGCTTTCCGGCGGCCAGCAGCAGCGCGTGGCCATCGCGCGGTCGCTGGTGAACGATCCCAGCATTATTCTGGCGGACGAGCCGACCGGAGCGCTGGACTCCAGGACCAGCATCGAGATCATGGCGATCTTCCAACGCCTGAACCGCGAAAAAGGGATCACCATGATCGTGGTGACACACGATCCGGACGTCGCGACTTACTCGAACCGGTGCATCCATTTCAAAGACGGCAGGATCGAGTTCGACGAGAGACTGGCGCAGCCGCGCGACGCGCGCCAGGACCTGGAGCAGCTTCCCGCCGAGCAGCCGGAGGAGGCGGTTTCGTCATGAATAAGATCGTCGCCAGCATCCGGATCGCCCTGCGCGCCCTGAAGGTGAACCGCATGCGCTCGGCGCTCACAATGCTGGGCATCATCATCGGCGTGGCGGCCGTGATCGCGATGGTGGGTGTGGGCGCGGGTGCCACGGCGAGGATCCAGGACCAGATCCAGAGTATCGGGAGCAACCTGATCATCGTCCTGCCGGGCAGCATCAGCAGCAATGGCGTCCGGCTCGGCTCCGGCGCGGTCGCATCGTTGACGCAGGACGACGCCAAGGCGATCGCAGCCGAGTGCCCGTCGGTCTCGGCCGTCGCTCCCAGCGTGCGCGGCGGGGTTCAGGTCGTGTACGGAAACAATAACTGGGCCACCAACGCCCAGGGGGTGACTCCGGATTACATGACGATCCGCGATTACACCATGCTGTCCGGCCAGTTCTTCACGGCACAGGACGTGGATGCAGCCGCCAAAACGGCCGTGCTGGGTGAGACCGTCGCGCAGAATCTGTTTGGCGAGAGCGATCCAACGGGCCAGGTGGTCATCATCAAGAACGTGCCGTTCACCGTGGCGGGCGTGCTGACACCGAAAGGCCAGTCGCCGACGGGTCAAGACCAGGACGACGTCATCCTGCTACCGATCTCCACGGCCACCCAGAAGGTATTTGGCGCCAACAAGGCCAATGCCAAAGCGGTCGCCTCGCTGATGGTGCAGGCCATCAGCCCGCAGGCCATGGACCAGGCGATCCAGGAGATTACGGCGCTGCTGCGCGATCGGCATCGGATCTTGCCCGGCCTCGATGACGATTTCACGGTCCGTAATCTGACCGAAG
>Ga0181539_1005352_pt1 | contig 10391 bp, 11 predicted proteins | sample PEATcosm2014_Bin_46_FD_119767 | JGI IMG/M metagenome (GOLD analysis project Ga0181539, IMG submission 119767) | Peatland microbial communities from MTU Mesocosm Facility, Houghton, MI, USA - PEATcosm2014_Bin23_60_metaG | ecosystem: Environmental > Terrestrial > Soil > Wetlands > Peat | place... | reverse complement strand
GCCAGCGAGGCCGACGAGGTCGAAGTCGAGCGCATGCTCGACAGACATTTCCAGGAACTGGGCGAGCTGGTCAGGGGCCTGGCGGTGCTCGGCGAGCTCACGCCGCGCTCGGTGGACGCCATCTCGAGTTACGGCGAACGCCTTTCGAGCCGGATCGTCACGGCGGCGTTCCGCAAGGCCGGGATGGACGCGGTCCACGTCGACGCGCGCCGCGTCATGGTCACCGACCGCCGCCACACGCAGGCCGCGCCGCTCTACGAGGAAACCTGCGCGCGGCTGTGGGAACAGGTGGCGCCGCTCGCCCTCTCCGGCAAGGTGGTCATCATGGGCGGCTTCATCGGCGCCACCAAGGATGGCGTCACCACGACCCTCGGCCGCGGCGGTTCGGATTTCTCCGCCTCCATCGTCGGTGCGGGCATCGGCGCAGAAGAGATCCAGATCTGGACCGATGTCGACGGCATGCTCACCGCCGATCCCAACACCGTGCCCCAGGCGCGCCGGCTGAAGGTGATCTCCTTCGCCGAGGCCGCCGAGCTGGCCTACTTCGGCGCCAAGGTGCTGCACCCCTCGACCGTGCTGCCCGCGGTGGAGAAGAACATTCCCGTGTTGATTCTGAACTCGCGCCGGCCGGAAGTTCCCGGCACGCGGGTGGTCCGCGAGAGCGTGCCGTGCGCCAACCCGGTCAAGTCGATCGCCTCCAAGCGGCCCATCACCGTGGTACACATTCACTCCACCCGCATGCTCATGGCCCACGGCTTCCTCCGGCGCATCTTCGAGGTCTTCGACCGCTACGAGACGCCGGTGGATATGGTGGCCACTTCCGAGGTGAGCGTTTCGGCCACCATCGACAACACGGCACGGCTGGCCGAGATCCGGCACGAGCTCGAAGAGATCGCCGAGATCGCCGTGGAGCACGACCGCGCCATCATCGCCCTGGTGGGGGAGAATATTCGCTACACTCCCGGTATCGGCGCGCGGATCTTCCGTGTGCTGGAGAAGGTGAACGTGCTCATGATTTCGCAAGGGGGCTCCCAGTGGAATTTCAGCCTCGTGATCGCCGGGGAAAACCTGAAGGAGGCGGTGCGGCTCCTGCACGGCGAGTTCTTCGCCGCGCTCGACCCGGCCGTGTTCGATTGACACAGCCGCGACCAGTTTTATGAACCTCGCCATCGTCGGCTACGGCAAAATGGGGCGGCTCATCGCCGAGCTCGCGCCCGACTACGGCGCGGCGGTCTCGCTCACGCTCGACGAGTTCAACAACGCGGATTTCTCCGGCATCACGGCCGAAAACTTCCGCGGCGTCGACGTCGCCCTCGAGTTTTCGATTCCCTCGGCTGTGGCGGCCAACGTCGAGCGCATCGCGGCGCTGGGCGTCAACATGGTGGTTGGCGCCACGGGCTGGGGCGACCGCATGGACCAGGTGAAGGCGGCCGTCGAGCGCCATGGCATCGCCCTGGTCTGGAGCCCGAACTTCTCCATCGGCGTGAACGTTTTCTCGCGCCTCGTGGCGGAGGCGGCGCGGCTGCTGGCGAGCGAGCGGGATTACGGCGCCTGGGCCTGGGAGATCCACCACTCGACCAAGAAAGATGCCCCCTCGGGCACGCTGCTCAAGCTGGTGGCCGAGATGAAGAAGGCCGGCTACACGTGGCCCATCGACACCGCCTCCAACCGTGCCGGCCGCCACCCCGGCACGCACGAGATCGGCTTCGACTCGGCGGCCGACACCATCACCCTGCGCCACACCGCCCGCAGCCGTGAAGGTTTCGCCCGTGGCGCCCTGCGCGCCACCCAGTGGATCGCGGGCAAGAAGGGCATGCACGAGTTCAGCGAGGTGCTATTTGGGACAGAAGGAGGGGCGGTCCTGACGCCCCTTTCGGGCAAGGGATGAGCCATGAACCTGCGTGGCCGGCCGGCGGCCACGCGAAGGAGAGCTTCCATGCAACGTCTGCTGTTGTTGCTGGCTGTATTTGCGCTGGCGGCTTCGGCCGCCGACGTGACAGGGACCTGGAAAGGAACCGCCAACACGCCCATGGGCGCGGTCGAGCGGACCTTCGTCTTCAAGGTGGATGGCGCCAAGCTCACCGGCGAGACCACCAGCGCGATGTCGGGCAAGTCCACCATCGCAGACGGCAAAGTCGATGGCGACAAGATCTCGTTCAACGTCAACATCACCGTGCAGGGCTATGACATCAAGCTGCACTACACCGGCGCGGTCGACGGCAAACAGATCAAGTTCCACGTCGAATCCGAGGACGGCTCCGTGAGCCTGGATTACACCGTGGATAAGGTTTCATAAGGTCCGGAAGCCCTGGTATTCTGGGAAGCGTTCGGGCAACGGACGTCGTGAGGTGAAGGCCATGTTCACAGGCTGCGGAACGGCGCTGGTTACGCCGTTTCGGAAAGACCGATCACTGGATGAAGAGGCGCTGCGCCGGCTGGTGCGGCGGCAGATCGAGGCCGGCATCAGCTTTCTGGTGCCCTGCGGCACCACCGGCGAGAACCCGACCCTCTCCCGGCGCGACCACCTGCGCGTGGTTGAGATCACCGTCGAAGAGGCGGGCAGGGAGCACATCCCGGTGCTCGGCGGCGCGGGCGGCTACAACACGGCCGAGGTCATCGAGCTGGCCAGAGAGGTAAAGGCCGTGGGCGCAGACGGCATCCTCTCCGTCACGCCCTACTACAACAAGCCCTCGCAGGAGGGCCTGTACCAGCACTACAAGGCCATCGCCGCGGCCGTCTCTATCCCCATCGTCGTCTACAGCGTGCAAGGCCGCACCGGGGTCAACGTCGAGCCCGCCACCATGAAGCGGCTGGCCGAGATCGACAACATCGTGGGGGTGAAGGAAGCCTCCGGCAGCCTGGCGCAAATCGCGTCGATCCTGGCGCAGGTCCCGGACCGCTTCAATGTCCTCTCGGGCGACGACGCCGTGGCTCTGCCGGTGATCGCGCTGGGCGGCCGCGGGCTGATCTCCACCACCTCGAACGAAATCCCCGCGGAGATGGCGCAGCTCGTCGATACCTCGCGCCGAGGCGACCTGGTCACGGCGCGCCAGATTCTGCGCCGCTACCTGCCGCTGATCGAGGTCAACTTCATCGAGTCGAATCCCATCCCGGTCAAGGCGGCCATGGCGCTGATGGGCCTGCTCGAACCGGTCTGGCGGCTGCCGATGGTTCCGCCCAAGCCCGAGAGCCAGGCCAAAATCGAGAAGGTTCTCACAGCCCTAGGACTGATTTCGGTTCATGCTGCAAGCTGACATCGAAGCGCTGTTCGACCAGAAGCCGGACACGTACACCGAGGGACATTTCCGCCTCTTCGAGAGCTTCAAGGAGGCGCTCAACCGGGGAGAAGTGCGCGCCGCCCAGTCGGACGCCGCGGCCGCGAGCGGCTGGCGCGTTAACGCCTGGGTCAAGAAGGGCGTGCTGCTCGGGTTCCGTATGGGCGCGCTGGTCGATATGTCGGTAGATCCGGCGCGCCAGCCCTTCTTCGACAAGGCCACCTACCCGGTGAAGCGGCTCTCCGTCGCCGACGCCGTGCGCATGGTTCCGGGCGGATCGAGCATCCGCGACGGCTGCTACGTGGGCCGCGGCGTCACCTGCATGCCGCCCATGTACATCAACGTCGGCGCCTGGGTGGGCGAGGGCACGCTGGTGGATTCGCACGCGCTGGTGGGCAGTTGTGCGCAGGTGGGCCGCAATTGCCACATCTCGGCGGCGGCGCAGATTGGCGGCGTGCTCGAGCCCGTAGGCGCGCTGCCGGTCATCGTCGAAGACGAAGTGCTGGTGGGCGGCAACTGCGGCATCTACGAAGGCACGGTCGTGAAGCGGCGCGCCGTGCTCGGAACCGGCACGGTTCTCAACCGCTCGACGCCGGTCTACGACCTGGTGCGCGGCGCTGTTTACACCGCCACGGACGCCGAGCCGCTCATCGTCCCCGAAGAAGCCGTGGTGGTCGCCGGCGCCCGCGCCATCCAGCATGGCCGTGGCAAGGACTGGGGCATCTCGCTCTACACGCCGGTCATCGTGAAGTACCGCGACGCCCGGACGGATTCGAAGATCCAGCTCGAAGACCTGTTGCGGTAGGGCCTATTCCCCGTCTTCGCCCCCGCCGATAATCTGCTATGCGGCAACGGTCACGGCAGGCCTGCACCGCCCTGTTCCGGCTGGCGGAGCGCGCGGGCCTCCATCTGACCCCGAAGCATTACTACACCCCGGTTCCGGACGTGCGCTGGTTGCGGCAGCACACCCAGCTGTGGGAAGGCGCATCCACGCTGCCGGGCGTCGCCTGGAATCTCGACGCCCACCTGCAACGTCTGGCTCGCATCTGTGCTCCCTACGTCCAGGAGGTCGCCGGGCTGGAGTTCTTCAACCAGGTCACGTCTGACAGCTGGGGTCCGGGGTACGGCCCCATCGAGTCGCAGGTGCTGCACTGCTTCCTGCGGGCGAACCAGCCCAGACGCATCATCGAAATCGGCAGCGGGGTGTCCACGGCCTGCATGCTGAACGCCGTGGGGCAGGCGCTTCCGCCGGCCCAGCTCACCTGCATCGAGCCCTTCCCCTCGCCCGTCCTCCGCGAGACGGCGGGCGCGCGGCTCCGGGCCCAGGCCTGCCAGGAAGTGCCGCTGGCGGTCTTATCCGAGCTTGAAGATGGTGACCTGCTGTTCATCGATTCCAGCCACGCGGTGAAAGTCGGCTCGGAGGTGCCGCGCATCTACCTGGAGATCATCCCCAGTTTGCGACCCGGCGTCTTCATCCACATTCACGACATCTTCCTGCCGTATCTCTACCCGCCGGACATCCTCACCTGGCCCTTCTGGGCGTGGCAGGAAACGGTGCTGCTGGCCGCGCTGCTGACCAACAATCCGAAGCTCGAAGTGCTGTTCTGCCTTTCCGCCCTGCACCACTCCCGCCCGTCCGGCCTGCGCGCCCTGCTGCCCGACTACCGGCCTCGCGCGATGCGCGGCGGTCTGTTCGCGGACGGCGCGCTGGCAAAGCATTACCCGTCGAGCATCTGGCTGCGCACCAGGGAATAGGGGGCAGGGGTAGTGTCTGAAATGGCTGCTTCCTTCGTTCAAGAAACTAAAACTCCTTATTTTACAAGTGGATAGCCGATCCTTGCCTTGGGCAGAAAGACGCAACGAGACGAATGCCCAAAGCATCTCAGCAGTGCGTAGAATAGTACGTAGCCCCTAAAGGGACCTTCGCTCATCGACGATGAGCCTTAGCATAGGAGAAGAAAATGGCAGCCATAGCGAGCGACGCAGTGTTTTCGGACGAGGTCTTTACTGCTACCGAGTTGAATCGGCGCGGTGGGGCCATCCTAGACCGCGCGAGGCGCCGGCCCATCACGATTTCACGGAACAACGAACAGTTCGCATTGCTGCGACGAGAACAGGCAGCATGTCTGGTGGGCACGGTCACCAGAATAGTGCGCGCCGTCGCCGTGCTGTCAGAAGCCAACGCGGCTATTACCGGCTCACAGGTCTCTGAACCTTTTAAGTGGCTACAGGTATACGAAAGAGACGATCTCCAAAAACTGGTTGCTGAGGTTTTGCAGGCAACCCGCAAGGCAGCTTCGAACGAGTACGATTGGGACGAGGTGGAAGCGCTCATTCATGAATGGCGTGAGAGCGCCATAGTCGCGCAAAGCGGAGTGCTCGATGCGGCCGTGCAGGAACTACCCGAGGAACTTCCCCTGGAGAGCCCTGAAGAGGTTTGGGGAACTGCCTCCCTGGACGAGGCAAAAGCGGAATGCCAAATGGCGAGGGGATAGCGGATACTGAGGCTGCGGAGCCGCTAGAGATACCGATCCCCGGCCCGGCTGGCCAGAATCCCGGCGATTGGAAACTAATAGCGCACAACAGGAAGGTCCTTGAGGGCTGGCGCCTGCTTTGCAGACAGATACTGGAGAACGCTATACGATGTCACCGCTGGCTCCGGGAACATCCTGCGAAGCCGATACCAGGGTGCTGTTACGGACTGAAGCACAAGCGGTACTCCGGAGTCTGGTGTTATGAAATCGGATCCGGGCAGCGGGTTTACTATATATTGCGCCAAAGCTCCCTGGACGTTCTAATCTACTACGCGGGTCCGCATCCCAAAGCCGCTCCCTATCCTCCAGCGGAGTAGCAACCAACAGAACGTTCGCTCAGTGAACGAACCTTCAACGCAGATTTCAGACACTACCCGGCGGGGAGACGGGCGACGGGCGTAGTATAATAAAATCAGATGTCAGCTCCGCGTCCGCGATCGCGGGATCATGGGCCAAAGCGGACCGATTTCCTCTGCTCCGCCCCCCCTGACGGCAGTTTGTCACGGAGGTAGGTAACCTTCTAAAGAATGAAAGTCTCTGTTCAGATCAGCCGCGGCATTGAATCCCTGTTTGGCACCCACGACGAGAACATACGGGTCCTCGAAAAGGGCCTGGGCGTCAGCACGTGCCTGCTTGACGATTGCCTCGAGATCGAAGGCACCGAGGCCGACGTCGCGCGGGCCGGCAGCATCCTCGAAGAGTACGTCGAATTGGTCAAAGAGGGCCACTCGTTCAGCAATGGCGACCTCAACAGCTACCTGCGGGTGGTGACGGCGGACCCGGAAGTGAACCTGCGCAGCCTGGTGCTGAGCGGCCGGCAGCGGAACTTCGGGAAGAAGATCGTGGTTCCGAAGACCATCAACCAGCGGCGCTACCTGGAGGCGATCGAGCGGAACGACCTGGTGTTCGGCATCGGCCCGGCGGGCACCGGCAAGACGTACCTGGCGGTGGCGATGGGCATCTCCGCGCTGCTGTGCAAGCGGGTGAGCCGCATCATCCTGACGCGGCCGGCGGTGGAGGCGGGCGAGCGGCTCGGCTTCCTGCCCGGGACGCTGCAGGAGAAAGTGGACCCGTATCTGCGGCCGCTCTACGACGCGCTGTACGACATGCTCGAGATGGATAAGGTGGAGAAGCTGCTCGAGCGCGGCGTGATCGAGATCGCGCCGATTGCATTCATGCGCGGACGCACCCTCAACGACAGCTTCGTGATCGTGGACGAGGCCCAGAACAGCACCTCGGAGCAGATGAAGATGGTGCTGACGCGCCAGGGCTTCAACTCCAAGATGGTGGTGAACGGCGACGTGACCCAGATCGACCTGCCGCTCGGGAAGCGCAGCGGCCTGCTCAACGCCGAAGAGGTTCTCCGCGGCACCGAGGGCATCAGCTTCGTGAACTTCGATGAGCGCGACGTGGTGCGCCACGCCCTGGTGCAGAAGATCGTCAAAGCTTACGAGCGGTGGCAGGAGGTCAACGGGGCCGGGCGCCAGCTCTTCTTGAAGCTCGGGGATTCGGGCGGCGAGCGCCCGCCCGAACCGGAAGCCGAAGCCGAAATCTCCATCGCGCCCAGCGCCTGACGCGCTCCCGATGCCGGAACCTCACAGTACGTTCGTCTTTCGCCGCGTGCCGGCCGGTCTGGCGCGCCCTAAGTTGAGAGCCTTCGCCGCGCGCCTGGAAGCGCAGGTGACCGGCGGGCGCCGCTTCACGTGCCTGGTGGCCGGCGACGCCGAGCTACAGCGCCTCAACCGGCAGTTCCTCGGCCACGACTACCCGACCGACGTGCTCTCGTTCCCGTCTCCCGGGCCGGACGGCTTCCTGGGAGAGATCGCGATTTCGGTGGAGCGGGCCGCCGAGCAGGCGCGCGAGCGCGGGCACAGCCTCGAAAACGAAATCGAGATCCTGATGCTGCACGGCGTGCTGCACCTGCTGGGCATGGATCACCAGAAGGATCGGGGACGCATGGCGCGCGCGGAGCGGCGGCATCGCCAGGAGCTGGGATTGTCCGAGGGCCTCATTGAACGGGTTCGGCCGTGAGCGCGCTCCTGATCATTGCCGCCGTTCTCGCCGGCGTGGTGCTGGCGGTCGTGACGCTGGTCCAGCAGCTCTACCAGGAGTCGCTGCGCTTGCGTCCGCATGAGCGGCCGGCGCTGGAGTACTTCAAGGACAAGCTGCAGGCCCGCATCGGCGTCGATACCGACCACGGCGTCCTCACGTTTTCACTGGTGAAGCACACGCTGCTGGTGCTGCTGGGCGTGCTGTTCCTGCTGCTGCATCCCGGCCGCGGCTCGTCGCGGGCCATCGCGGAATCCTGCCTGCTGGCGTGGTTCACGATGCTGGGCGCCACCTACATCGTGCCGCACGTGCTGTACCGGCGAAGCAGCGGGCGTTGGCTGGGCGTGTTCGCTCCCCTGCTGCGCGCGGTGGCCATCCTGATGCGCCCGCTGGTGGCGATCTCGGCGTTCTTCCAGTCGCTGACCGAACTCACCAACGGCGAACCGGAGAAAACGGAAGCGCCCACTCCCGCGGAGAACATCGAAGCGCTGATCACGGCGGGGACCGAGGAGGGCCTGATCGAGGAGAGCGACCGGGAACTGATCCAGTCGGTGGTCGAATTCGGCGATAAGACGGTGCGCGAGGTGATGACGGCGCGGCCGAACATCGTCGCTATCGCGGCGGACCAGTCTTTGGAGGCCCTGCGCGAGCTGGTCATCCACGAGCAATACTCGCGCATTCCGGTTTACGAAGACAGCATCGACCACGTGATCGGCTTCGTCCACGTCCGCGACATGTTCGAACTGGACGAGGACGAGCGGAAGGGGCGGACGGTGCGCGAGCTGCTGCGTTCCGTGCGGTTCGTGCCGGAGAGCAAGCCGGTCAACGGCCTTCTCAAAGAGATGCAGCAGGACCGGGCGCACATGGCGATCGTGGTGGACGAGTACGGGAACACGGCCGGCCTGGTGACCCTCGAAGACCTGGTCGAGGAGGTCTTTGGCGAAATTCACGACGAGCACGAGGAAACGGCGGACGTGGCGGAGGACGGGAGCGGCCGCTACATCGTCCCCGGGAACTTCGGGCTGGACCGGCTCGAGGAGCTGCTCGACTTCCGTCCCGCGGAGCAGCCGGAATCGACGACCGCTGGCGGCCTGGTCAGCGAGTGGCTGGGGCACGTCCCGCGTGCCGGCGAATCCGTGGAGCGCGAGGGAATCCGGATCGAGGTGGTGAAGAGCAACGACCTGCGCGTCGAGCAGGTCCGCGTCTCGAAAATGGAGGAAAAGACCGACCATGCCTGAAGCCGCGCGGGGCCACGTCTCGGGCTTCGTTTCGATCCTGGGCCGCCCGAACTCGGGGAAGTCCACGTTGCTGAACGCGCTGGTGGGAACCAAGCTGGCCATCGTGGCCGTCAAGCCGCAGACCACCCGCGACCTGGTGCAGGGAGTGCTCACGCTACCGGACGCACAGATCGTGTTTCTGGATACGCCCGGCATACACAAGCCCGACACGCTGCTCGACCGCCGCATGATGGAGAGCATCCGCGCGGCGCTGAACGAGCGCGACCTGCTGCTTTTCGTGGCCGATGCGTCGCGGCGGTTCGGCGAGGACGACGAGGAAGCCGTGCGGCTGATCGAGAAGACTTCGGCGCCGGCGCTTCTGGTGCTGAATAAGGTGGACCGGGTCAAGGACAAGCGGCTGCTGCTGCCGCTGATCGAACGGTATAAGGCCGTCCGCGAATTCGCCGACTACATTCCCGTCTCGGCGCTGACACGCGCCGGCCTGGACGATCTGCGCGCGGCCATTCTGCCGCGGCTGCCGGAGGGCCCGGTGTACTTCCCTCCGGACTACCTGACCGACCAGCCCGAGCGATTTCTGGCGGCGGAACTGGTGCGCGAGAAGATCCTGGCTGAGACGCGGCAGGAGGTGCCGCACTCGGTGGCGGTGCTGGTGGATTCCTGGGATGAAACCGAGCGGCTGACGCGGATCGCGGCCACCATCTACGTGGAGCGGGGCGGCCAGAAGGGGATTATTATCGGCGCCAAAGGGTCGATGCTGAAACGGATCGGCACGCTGGCGCGCGAAGAGATGGAACGGATGTTCGGCCGCAAGATCTTTTTGGAGCTGTACGTCAGGGTTCAGCCCCGGTGGCGGGAGAGCCCCGCTTTTCTGGAGCAGCTCGACTGGCATTCCATGGCAGGCAAAACCGACTAGAATGGAGGTGATTTTATGCGCCTACTCTCTCTAGTCACCGTGGTGAGCTTTCTGGTCTTCGTTGCGGCTCCCGCTTGCGCGCAGAAGCCGTCGACCGACGATGAGATTCACGACAAAGTCATCGAGCGCCTGGCCTCCGACCGTGATGTCAAGGGCGGCGGCATCGAGGTGGACGTAAAGGACGGGGTCGTTACCCTGCGCGGAAAGGTGCGCGAGGACAGCCAGAAGGTCAAAGCCGAGAAGGTCGCGCGAAAGGTGCAGGGCGTCAAGAACGTGGTCAACGAGCTCGTGGTGGAATTCGGCACCCAGCCCGCTACGGGTGGGGCCAAGCCGGCAAATTAGTCAGGTGGGACGCCTCGCCGGCGACGGGTCGGAGGCTTGT
>Ga0181539_1005350_pt1 | contig 10394 bp, 10 predicted proteins | sample PEATcosm2014_Bin_46_FD_119767 | JGI IMG/M metagenome (GOLD analysis project Ga0181539, IMG submission 119767) | Peatland microbial communities from MTU Mesocosm Facility, Houghton, MI, USA - PEATcosm2014_Bin23_60_metaG | ecosystem: Environmental > Terrestrial > Soil > Wetlands > Peat | place... | reverse complement strand
CGCCACCGCCAGCGCGGCGCGAGCGAAGACCGCGAAGCGGATGTGGTTATCGGGGTAGTCCACGCCCGATTCGCCATAGAAGCCTTTGCGGTCGTAAAGCGGCGGGCAATCCACCAGGTAGAGCGGAAAGGCGGCGGAGGCGGCCTGGTAGATGGCCACCACATGGCGGGCCGGTCCCAGGTAGATGGGAATCTGGTCGTAGACGCGGCGCGCGCCCTTGAGATCGATGGAGCCGTAGCGCGGAATCACCACGGCGGCCTGGTCGCCGGTTTCGCCGAGCGCGATGGGCAGCGCTCCCACCACGTCGGCCAGCCCGCCCGTCTTAGCCAGGGGCGCGGCTTCCGAAGATACCATCAGCACCCGGGCCACAAGGAAATTGTAGCAAGCGTCCAAGGGGGGAGTCTTTTTCACGCTCATACCGCACTGCGGTATACTTCCGAATAGTGAGCGATGCGCTGGAAATCACGGTCCTGCAGTTGCCGAAGTTCAAGGCCGAGGCGACGAAGTTGATCGGAGCGAACGGCATCGAAAGCATGGCCCTTTATCTGATTAGCCATCCCGACGCCGGAGACGTGATACCTGGGGCCGGGGGAGTCCGCAAGTTGCGGTGGGCCGCCAAGGGCAAGGGGAAGCGCGGCGGTGCGCGGATCATTTACTTGTACGTTGTGATAGCCGGACACATTTACCTGCTCCGCTGTTACGCAAAGAATGTCAAGTCAGATCTGACGGCGGGCGAAAAGAAGGAACTGCGGCAAATAGCGGCCTATCTGAAAGGAGTGCAATAAAAATGCCAAAGAAGGCCCCGACCGAGAAGACAACCTTTGGAGCGGACCTGATCGAAGGAATGAAACTGGTTCTGGCGCACCAGCGCGGCAAGGTCGAGCTGGAGCAGGTTTGGCCGAGGCCGATAGACGTGAAGGCCATTCGCAAGCGAGTGAAAATGTCGCAGGCTGAATTCTCGCGAACTTACGGTATCAGCAAGCGCGCCTTGCAGGAGTGGGAGCAGGGCGGGCGTCAGCCAGATTCGGCCGCACGCGCTTACCTGACCGTCATCGCGAAAGAACCGGCCCTGGTGCGCCGGGCCCTTGCCAGCGAATAGCGTGGGCACGACCAGGCGCGCCGCGTCATGACCAGGCCGCGCCCGGCTACGCACAGACCAGATGCTATGCTCTCCTCAGCACCGTGCAGCGCGAAGAGATCCTGGCCCAGCTTCGTGAAAGGATTGTCAGGTTCGCGGCATCCCATTATGCGGGAGATGCCGCCGAAGACCTGGCCCAGGAGGTGCTCATGCTGCTGCATGAAAAATACGCGCACCTCGACGCGATCGAAGATTTGCTGCCGTTGTCGCTCCAGATTGTGCGCTATAAGATCATGAGCCATCGCCGCAAAGCCGCCCGCCGCGGCGAGTACAGCCAGGTTTCGATCACCGATATCCCCCTACCCGATCTGGATGCCAACCCGGCCGATCAACTGGAGCGCCGGGAGATGCTGGATCGCCTGGCCCGCGCCATTGCGCAGTTGGGGGAACGCTGCCGCGAGTTGATGCGCCTTAAACTACAAGGGAAGACGTTTGCCGAAATCCAGAAGGCCATGCAAGCCGCGGCCATCAACACCGTCTATACCTGGGACCACCGCTGCCGCAAACACCTGCTGGAGCTGATGGGCGGAGACTGGGAGCGCCAGCCATGAGCCGGGAAGAGATCCGAAAGCTGCTGGGCGGATACGCTACCGATACTCTGACGGCGGAAGAGCGGCAGGCGCTGTTTGCCGCGGCGTTGGAGGATCAGGAACTTTTCGATGCGCTCGGGCGTGAGCAATCCCTGCGCGATCTGTTGCGCGATCCCGCCGCCCGCGCGCACCTTTTGGCAGCGCTCGATGCGCCTGCGCCGGCGCCGTGGTACCGACGCTGGTGGAGACCGCTTCCGGCGGCTGCGATGGCGGTGGTGCTGGCCACGGTGGCGATCGTCGCGGTGCGTCGGCATCCGCCCGCCGCGCCTGAGGTCACGGTTGCGAAGCTGGAGACGCCGGTGGCCGTGGCGGCTCCGGCGGCGGTGCCTGCGTCTGCTCCGGCCACGGCTCCTGCGGGGCTGAAGACTTCGGTGGGCAAACGGCCGGGCGTGGTTGTGGTGAAGAAGCCGCCTCCCGTGACCCTGGCACGCGTGGCGGCCCCGCCGGCGCCGCCTGTCGCGGCGCCACCCCCGCCATGGCCTCGGGTTGAACTGCAGGCGGTGCCTCCGGCGGCGCTTCCACCATCGACGAAAGGTACGGCGGCGCCAAAAGTGGGCGCTGCGACAGATGGGGCAGTGGTGATATCGGCAACATCGGCCGGGTTGACATCGGCCGCGTTAGAGAAAGCCCGCGCTGAGAACTTCGCTCAGTCTCTTGGCGCGGTAAGCGGTTTTCGCGAGACCGCGAACGCGCTCTTTTACGGCGGTCTTTCCGGCGGGGCTTCCGGTGGCGGCGGACGTGCTGGCGCCGGCGCCGGCGCCATGGGTGGAATCATTTCCGGTGCGCCCCCTGCGGCCCGCCCAATGGCTAAGGCCGCCGCCGCGCCGGCCGGTCATCTGGGCATTCAATATCGCATTTTGCGGAAGGCTGACAGCGGCGAGTTCGTCGAGGCCGATTCCGCCGCCACAGGCTTGGTCGCGGCCGGCACTACCTTCAAGCTCCAGATCACAGCCAACGACGGCGGCTATGTGCGGCTCCTTCAGGAAGCGCCGGATGGCGCCTGGCGCGAAATTGTGAACCACGCCGTGGAGCGCATGCAACCCATCGAGACCGAGCCCATCGAGCTCGATCAGCCGGGGCGCGTGAAATTCTACCTGGCCTTCTCGCGGCAACCGCTGCCGTCGTCCAACGTCGCTCAACCGGACGATGACATCCTGGTCGACCGCGGCCGCGTGGTTACCGTTGCCGGCCGGGCCGTCACCCCGCAGCTTTCGTTCAACATCACGCTGACTGTCCAGTAGCCACTCCACTCGCCGCTTCCAGAAACAGGCGGGCCACCCGAGGCGCGTCGAACTGTTCCACCCATTGCGCGCCCGCCCGGCCCAATTCCGCGCGCTTCGCGGGCGATCGGTAGAGATCCTCGATGGCCGCCGCCAGCGCCTCTGGGTTCCCGGGCTCTACCAGCGCACCGTGCGGCACAACTTCGGGAATGGCCGCGGCGCGCGAGGCCACAATCGCTTTGCCGGCGGCCATGGCCTCCAGCAGCACAATGCCGAAGCCTTCCTGAACGCTGGGCAGGCAGAAGAGATCGCAAGCGCGATACTCGTCCACCAGTTGCGAGCGGGAAACGTCGCCCAGCCAGGCGACCGCGCCGCGCAATTTGAGATCGGCCGCGAGTGACTGCCAGCGTGCCGCGCACGGGCCGTTGCCGACGATCCGCAGCTCCAGGTTTGGAATGCGCATCGCGAGGGCGGCGGCCGCGCGCAATAGGACGTCCACGCGCTTGCGCCGGTAAAACCGGCCGGCAAACACGAGCCTGAAGCGGTCGCGCGGCCGGTCGCCGGCTTCCGCCAGGAGCCTGCGCCATTCCGCCAGATCGATTAACTCCGGCACCACCGCTGGCGCAAGCTCCAGCCCGTAGAATTCCCGGGCGCGGTCCGCGGAATACCGGCTGGTGGCCACCACGCGCGCCGCGCGCCGCGCGTGCAGCCGCTCGCAGCGCGCCTGCACGCCCATGGTGAGGCGCGTCAAACCGGATTCGAAGCGCATCTCGTCGGCGATCACTCCCTTGAGCGACGCCACGTGCCGCCGGCCGGCCGCGATGCGGTAGCCATCCATGTCAAAGCCTACCGTGAGATCGTAGTCCGGCCGCGCGCGCAGGCCGTGGTTGAAGACCAGCCGCTGGGCCGTGTAGACCGGCAGCCGCAGGCGCGGCGTTTCGAAATCCACCGTGTGGCCCAGCGCTTCGAGAGCCCTCGCCAGCACGCGCATCCCCACGTACGTACCGCTGCCGCGGGAGATATCGAGCGGAGTGGAAGTGAGGAAGCGGATTCGCAAGCGAGCGACGACCGCTATAATTATAGAGGACTCTCCGTTGAACGCATCTCCCAAAAAAGCCATCTGCCTGCTGAGCGGCGGCCTCGATTCCTCCACCTGCCTGGCCCTGGCCCGGCGCGACGGATTCGCCTGCTACGCGCTCTCCTTCGATTACGGCCAGCGCCACAAGTTCGAGCTGGAGGCCGCGGCGTGCATCGCGGTGCATTACGCAGCGGAGAAACATCTGGTGCTCCGGGCCGGGCTCGACGCATTCGGCGGCTCCGCGCTCACCGCCGATATCGCGGTGCCCAAGGCCCGCTCGGCCGGCGAAATGGCCCACGGCATTCCCATCACCTACGTGCCGGCGCGCAACACCATTTTCCTTTCCTATGCGCTGGCGTGGGCCGAAGTGCTGGAAAGCTCCGACATCTTCATGGGCGTCAACGCGCTGGATTATTCCGGCTATCCCGATTGCCGTCCTGAATTTATTGAAGCCTACGAGCGCATGGCCAACCTGGCTACCAAAGCCGGCGTCGAAGGCCGCACGCGGCTGCGCATCCACACGCCGCTGCTCCGCCTCTCCAAGGCGCAAATCGTTCAACTGGCGCAGGAGCTTGGGGTGCCGTTTGCGCTGACCCACAGTTGTTACGACCCCGCCGCGGATGGCAGCCCGTGCGGGCAGTGCGACGCCTGCCTGCTGCGGCGAAAAGGTTTTGAAGAGGCCGGCATTGAAGATCGCTGAACTTTTCTACTCGCTGCAGGGCGAAGGCGCGCTGGTGGGCGTGCCGTCGGTCTTCATCCGCACCAGCGGCTGCAATCTGCGGTGCGGGTGGTGCGACACGCCGTATACTTCCTGGCAGCCGGAAGGCGCGGAGCTTTCGCTGGACCAGATCTTGGACGAGGTGCGCGCGCATCCCGCGCGCCACGTGGTGATCACCGGCGGCGAACCGATGATCGCGCCCGACATCATTCCGCTCACGGAACGGCTGCGCGCGCTCGGCCTGCACCTCACCATCGAGACCGCCGGCACGGTTTTCCAACCGGTGGCCTGCGACCTGATGAGCATCAGCCCCAAGCTCTCCAACTCCACGCCGCAGGGCCCGTGGGCCGCGCAGCACGACCGCGTGCGCAGCGACATCCAACCGCTTTTGGAATTGATGGCGCGCTATCCTTATCAGCTCAAGTTCGTGATCCAACAGCCCGGCGACATGGAAGAAGTACGCAGCCTGCTGGCGCGGATCGGCGCGGGCCGTCACCACACCATCCTCATGCCCGAGGGCACCGACCGGGAGGTGCTGCGCGAGCGCGGAACATGGCTTGCCGAAATCTGCAAGCAGGAGGGCTTCCGCTTCAGCCCCCGCCTGCACGTGGATCTCTGGGGCAACCAACGAGGTGTCTGATAAAGCCGTGTCTGATATGCCATTATCCACGGCTCTCGCCGCCGATCCGGTCTGCCGCGGCCACCTCGCCGGGCGCATGCACCATTCCGAACGCCCGGAGCGCTTCGACGCCGTGCTCGATGGCCTGGGCTCGGCCGGTCTGCTCGAGCGGCTTCTGTTGCTGGATTCGCGCGCCGCCACCGAGGACGAGCTGCTGCTCTGCCACACGCCGCAATATTTGCGCACGGCGAAACGGGATATCGAGCGAGGCCGGCCGCGCCTCAGCACCGGCGATACCGACATCGCGGCGCACTCCTGGGACGCCGCGCTGCACGCCGCGGGCAGTGCGCTCAATGCGGTGGATGCGGTGGTTTCCGGCCGCGCCCGCAACGCCTTCTGCAACGTGCGCCCACCCGGCCATCACTCCAACGCCGGCCGCGGCATGGGCTTCTGCCTGTTCAACAACGTCGCCATCGCGGCGCGCTACGCGCAGCGCCGGCACGGGCTGGAACGCGTCCTGATCGTCGATTGGGACGTCCACCACGGCAACGGCACGCAGGAGATTTTCTACTCCGATCCCTCGGTCTTTTTCTTCAGCAGCCACCAGTGGCCGCTCTATCCCGGCACGGGCCGCGCCGATGAGTCGGGCGTTGGCGCCGCGCAAGGAACCACCATGAACTTCCCATTCCCGGCGGGCGCCGGCCGCGAGGAGATTCTGGGAGCGGTCCAAGATTCGCTAATGCCCGCCGCGCGACGCTTCCGTCCCGACCTGGTGTTGATTTCCGCCGGCTTCGATTCGCGCATCGGCGACCCGCTCGGCCGTTTCACCCTCACCGACGGAGATTTCGCCGATCTCACCCGCACCGTGATGGAGCTAATGGATGGCCGCGTGGTATCGGTGCTGGAAGGCGGCTACAGTCTGGAAGGCCTGGCCAGCGCCGCCGCCGCGCACGTGGGGGCATTGAGCGAGTGAAGTCAAGCCCGGAGGGCGAAAATAGCCCACGGAGTGTGGTTTTCGGCGGGGCGGATCTCAAGACGCTCTACGCGGCCGTGGGCGCGAAAGTCTACAAGCGGACGCTGCGCCGCACAGGCGTTTTTCCGTGGCAACCGGTGAAATTGCCGAAGCCGCAGTTGTAAGAATCAATATGGGCAAGCTAAAGCACGCCCCACCAAGATCAGCCGGACTGGGTGGGGCATGCTTTAGCTTGCCCGCGGCCGGCTTTTCACCACCGCGTCCAACTCTCCCTTCGCCAGCCGCACGTGAATTCCCGAACCCGCCGGCGCGGCGGTTGCCTCTTTCACGATCCCACGTTCGTTCGAGACAATCGCATAGCCGCGCTCCAGAATCCGCAGCGGGCTCAACTGCGAGAGCTTGGCGGCGCACTGATCGAGCGCGCTCTTGCGGCGTGCCAGGGCCAGCCCCACGGTCTGCGCCGCCGCGGTCTGGGCTGCTTCCATGCGCCGGCGGGAGGCGGCCAGGCGCGGCCGCGCGTCGAAGCGGCGGAGGCTCTGTTCGAGGTCCCGGCGGCGGCGTTCCCGCCGGTCGAGCGCCGCGCGCACCCATTCGCGCAGGCGATATTCCTGCTCGTCGATGCGCTGCAGTCCCCGTCCCACGCGGCGATGCAGCACGCCCAGGGCCCGTTCGACGCCTTGCTGGCGCAAGCGCTTCTCGAGCATCGCGAGGCGATAGCGCATGGCGTGCGCCGCGGTCGAGCGCGACGCAGCGATCCGCTCCAGCAACTCCGCACGCGATGGCACCACCATTTCAGCCGCGGCCGAAGGCGTGGGGGCGCGCAGATCGGCCGCGAAATCCGCGATGGTGACATCGGTTTCGTGCCCCACCGCCGAAACCACCGGCACGGCGCAGGCGGCGATGGCGCGCGCCACGGCCTCTTCGTTGAAAGTCCACAGATCTTCGAGCGACCCGCCGCCGCGGCCCACAATCACGACGTCCGGCCACCGGCTGGCGCTGAAGTACTCGATGCCGCGGCAGACATCCTCCACCGAGCCCTCGCCTTGCACCTGCGCCGGAAATACGCGGATGTGCAAACCGGGAAAGCGGCGGGAGAGAATTTTGAGCATGTCGGCGATGGCGGCGCCGCGCGGCGAGGTGACGATCCCGATGCGCTGCGGAAAGCGCGGCAGCACGCGCTTCCGTTCCGCCGCGAACAGCCCTTCGGCGGCCAGTTTTTTCTTGAGCTGTTCGAAAGCCAGTTGCAGCGCGCCCAGCCCTTGCGGCTCCAACAGGTCCACCTGCAACTGGTATTCGCCCCGCACTTCATATACATCCACGCGGCCGCGCGCCAGCACCGCCAAGCCGTCCCGCGGCTTGAATTTCCAGTAGCGGTGCGAAGAGCGGAAGGCCACGCACTTCAACTGCGCGTCGGCGTCCTTGAGGGTGAAGTAGTAATGGCCGCTGGAGGCCAGTTTCAAGCCGGAGATCTCGCCCGAAACCCAGACGTCGGCAAACTCCGCGCCAAGCAGCGCCGCAATGGCTCGATTCAACTCGCCGACGGAAAAGACCCGCCGCGGCGGCGGCCCGAAGTCGAACTCCAGCCCGATTTGCTCCACCGAGCCATGGTACCGCGCACGAGCGCCTCAGGCTGAGCCGCGAACGTCAGGGAGCGTTAGATTCGCGGTGGCAAACGCTCCCTGACGTTCGCGGCTCCGATCGATTATTGGACCGCCAGGTAGGCGTTCGCCTGCGTTGGAACGCCTCCGACTTTGAGCACCACCAGGTTGTCGCCCGAGGGAAGGCCGGACGGCACCACGATGTTGAGCTGATATTCTCCGGGAGCCACCAGCCCCGCAAACAGGACGCTGGCGGGCGAGCCGCCGATGGTGCACGTCACTGGGTTCGTTGTGGGCGGCGCGCCGCTGAACGTCTCGCCGAAGCTGGTGGTTGGGCTGGTCGGGCCGAAGCCCGTGCTGTAGAGCAGAATGATATCGTTCGCCTTAGCGGGCACCGTGAGGCCGGGATACAAATTGGCCGGACCGATGTACTGGATGGATTGTCCGCCTGAGAGCACGGCAGCCACGTACTTCCCGCCCAGCGGACCGAACATGAACAGGGCCGGAGAGAACGCGGCTTCCGTGGCGCTGACGATGTTACTGGTCAAGCCGCCGAAAGCGGCCTGCACCGGTACCGAACCCTGGGCGGCGTCGGCCGGCGCCAGAGCATTGATCTGCGTGGGGCTGATGTAGTAAATGTAGGCCTGCATACCGTCAACGGTGACGCTGGCGCCGTCGAGTTGCGTCGGCAGATTGGGGCCGTTGAAATCGGCGCCGGTCCAGATGCGGGTGGTGGCGGCGAGGTTGGTTCCGGTAATGGTGATCCACGAGCCCTGTGAAAACCCGGGCAGGAAACTGGCGCCGTTCTGAACCGTCGATATGGCCGGCGGGACACCGCTGCTGCTGCTCGGCGCCAGCGTAAAGGTGGTGGCGTAGATATGGTCGCCATTCTGGTTGGGCGGGCCGGCCACACCGGCGTTGCCCGCGATGTAGAACGTGATGTTGCCCACGTTGGTCGAGGGCGGCGTCCAATCGAACTGGTAGGTGCCCGAGCCCTGCACCAGCCCCAGTGTGTGCGTGTAACCTGCAACGCTATGCTCCATGTACTGCAACGGCAAGTTGGCGGGACACGCCGGCGCGCTGGACGGGAAATTGCAACCTGAATCGCTGAGGTTGCCGTTGGCCCCCGGCAGGCAGTAGGCATTGAAGGCGTTAAAGTCGGCTCGCGAACACATAATCTGCGTGTACTGGTCGTCGGGAGTGAATGTGCCGGTCATGGCGGCGGGGTTGTTGCTTTGCCGCGCGGTTACCTCGAATCCCCAGGCCTGCTGCGTGGGCGCCGGGTCGGAAATGGTCACCGTCAGGGTTTGCTTGACGCCCGGCGTATAGGTCAGGCCGTTGGGAAAACTGATCGCCACGCTTCCATGGTTGGCTGAGCTATTGGTGGTTCCCGCATGGCATCCGGTTTGAGTGCAAGTGCCGTTCTCCCCAGGAACACCGCACACACCGGGGTTGGGGCCATATTCGTACGCCCAGAGCACAATCGCGAAAGCCCCCATCACCACGGCCATTTGAGCCCAACGCAGTTTCCAGCGTCTCTGCATAATATGTTTAACCCCATCCCGGTGCAATGCACTCGCACTCCTGTGTGAATAATGCGTCCCGCCGACCATGGGTTACGGTGCGAAGTGTAAAGCCTTGCGGGCCGTGGTGCTGAGGGGGATTTCCGCCAACTGTGCGGAAGCGAACCAGGCGAACTCCGCGCCGGACGCCCGCCCCGAAGCCGTCTTCACCGTGAAGGTGTAGTGATGGTGGGTGATGGTATGGCGGAATTCGCCGATGCTCTTGCCGATGCGCGCGCCGGGCAATTGCTCGGGCGAGGGCAGTTCCCAGAAACCGGCCATGCGCCGCGAGCCGGCTTCGGTGCGCCGCAGCAACACCCGGGCGCCTTTGCGCACCAACAGCAGCACGGCGGCGATCTCGACGGGCTCGGTCCTTCTCGACTTCACCGGCAATTGCGCGGCGATGCCCTGCTGCCGCGCGAGACAGCAGGTGGAAAGCGGGCAGAGCAGGCACAACGGGCTTTTCGGCAGGCAGACCGTAGCGCCCAATTCCATGAGCGCCTGGTTGAAAGCGCCCGGCTGCTTCGGGTCGAGCCACGCCTGCGCGATCGCGCGGAAGCGCTCGCGCGTCCGCGCCGAAGCGATGTCGCCCGAGTCCGCCTGGAGGCGCGCCACGACGCGCATCACGTTGCCATCCACCACCGCGCGAGGCAAGCCGAAGGCGATGCTGGCGATGGCCGCGGCGGTATAATCGCCAACGCCGGCGAGCGCGCGGATGGCCCGATACTCGCGCGGAAAGCCGCCCGCCTCCGCCACTTGTCGGGCCGCGCGCCGCAGGTTGCGCGCGCGCGAGTAATACCCCAGGCCGCTCCACAGCGCCAGCACTTCTTCTTCGGAGGCCGCCGCCAAGGCTTGCGCGGTGGGAAAGCGCTCGAGGAAGCGCTCGTAATACGGGATG
>Ga0181539_1005349_pt1 | contig 10396 bp, 9 predicted proteins | sample PEATcosm2014_Bin_46_FD_119767 | JGI IMG/M metagenome (GOLD analysis project Ga0181539, IMG submission 119767) | Peatland microbial communities from MTU Mesocosm Facility, Houghton, MI, USA - PEATcosm2014_Bin23_60_metaG | ecosystem: Environmental > Terrestrial > Soil > Wetlands > Peat | place... | reverse complement strand
CGCGTAGCGCCGGTAAAGGCCCCATCGACAAATCCGAAGAGTTCCGATTCGAGGAGGTTCTCCGGAATAGCCGCACAATTGACCTTGATAAAGGGGGCCTCACGCCTCACAGAGCGGTTGTGGATCGCCTGAGCGAAAACTTCCTTGCCTGTGCCGCTCTCCCCGGTTATGAGCAGCGTAGAATCCGTACGAGCTGCCTTTCGGGCGAGTTTTTTCGCCATAAGCATGGGGGGCGTATCACCGATAATGTCCATACATGTGAAAAGGGGCCGCCGGGATTGGACAACCTTGGCGGGTTGCCCTACCCGTGTTGCGATCTCTTTGGCAGTAGCCATATCGGGGAAGATGGTCTTTACTGCGGCGCCCACGGTCTGGCCGTTCCGTTTTATGGGATAGCGCATGACCAGAAAATCGCGCCCGCCCACCTTGAGGTTCTCTCCCCATTGAGAATGGCCCTGAAGGACAGTATCATAGAGGCGGCAGCCGGGCAGCACGTCCCATACCTTTTTCCCAAGGATGTCCTCTTGGGCCGCGTTGACAATATTGAGAAAGAAGGTGTTTACGAAAATGACAATCCCTCTGCAGTCAATGGCCAGAATTCCCTCGAAAGGATTGTCGAGGACCGCCATCAGGAACTTCATTTCATTTCCATCCGGAGTCTGATCCGATCCTGAGCGGTTTGCCGTCATCGGTTGCCCCTTAAGAAGCATGTTAACAAATTCCTCAAACTGCGAAGTATCAAAATCTACAGAAAAGGCATCGCCACGAAAATCAAAAAGATTTTAGCACATCGTATGTTATTGGACTTATATTTTTCGGGTAAGCCATCTTAAAGTCACTTCCAATTTCAAATTCAGATGCTGAATGCTTTTGGCCCGATTAATGCTCTGGCCTTTATACACGGGATCCCGGCGCCTGCACGGACCCAACCCCGCTGTCTTTGTTCCGGCATAAGAATTGAGTTGCCCTTTGAAGCCGGCACTGTTAAATTTGATAGGTTATAATTGTTTTTTCAGAGCAGCCTGGGCAGCACGGGGCCCTGAATGTCTTAAAATCCGGGGCCTTTTGTGCCGCCGGTTTCAAAATTCAATACAGCAAGGAAATCCTATGTTGAAGACCCGCAAACTTTTACTTCTAATTGCAGCCGCATCAGTGATTTTGGCCCTCGGAAGCTGGCCGACGCTCAAGGCCAAGACAAATACCCCGGAAAACCAAGACGCCTATCAGTATTTGAAGCTCTTCAGCGACGTCATCTCGATCGTACAGGATAACTACGTAGAAAAGACCGATCAGAAGAAGCTTATGTACGGGGCGATAACCGGCATGCTTCGGGAACTCGACCCGCATTCTTCATTTCTCAAGCCTGAGGACTACAAGGAACTTCAGATCGAGACGAAGGGAAAGTTCGGCGGCCTCGGAATAGAGATAACCATTCGCGACAACATTTTGACCGTTGTCTCCCCGCTCGAAGATACCCCGGCTGATAAAGCCGGCATTCAGGCAAATGATCAGATCATGAAAATCGATGACCTGCCCACCCAGGACATGTCCCTTATGGACGCGGTGCAGAAGATGAGAGGCCCCAAGGGCAGCAAGGTGAAGCTGACGATCTTGAGGAAAGGCCAGCAGAAACCGCTCGAATTTGAACTGGTCCGGGACATCATCTCTATTCAGAGCGTAAAGTCACACTCACTTGAGCCCGGGTTCGCCTATGTCAGGATTTCGAGTTTCCAGAGCGGAACGGCAAACGATCTGCGCAAGGCGCTCAACCAACTCGAAGCTGAGAATTCAGGGCTACAGGGACTAGTAGTCGATTTGAGAAACGATCCCGGCGGTCTGCTCGATCAGGCGGTCGAAGTGAGCGATGAGTTCCTGGACGAAGGGCTGATCGTGTACACTGGTGGACGGCTTGAAAACCAGAAAATGCGTTTCGAGGCCCACAAGAAAGCAAAGCCAAAGACCTATCCGATTGTAGTGCTGGTGAATTCGGGGTCGGCGAGCGCCTCGGAGATCGTTGCAGGAGCGCTCCAGGACCACAAAAGAGCCATCATCATGGGTGAGCAGACCTTCGGCAAGGGCTCGGTTCAGACGGTTATTCCGCTCAACGATGGCTCAGCCCTCAGGCTTACCACATCGCTCTACTATACTCCTTCGGGAAAGTCCATTCAGGCCAAGGGAATCACGCCCGACATCGTAGTCAAAAGGGAGAATCCGAAAAGCGAAGAGACTCAGGGCGAAGATTCGATGCGCATTCGGGAAAAAGATCTCCCGAGGCATATGGAAAACCAGAAGTTGGAGACTCAGAGCAAGGGGGAAGCAGGGGCTCCCTCAGATGGGAAGAAATTGGTTGAAGGAGACAACCAGGTGCGGCGGGCCCTCGATCTGCTCAAGGGTTACAGAATACTGGCTCAAACGCAAAACAAGTAAGAGAATGGCAACCTTACGGCTTTGGTCTGAATGACTCAAGGCAGGCAGCCGGAGAAGAAGAATTTGCCGCCGGGAAAACGGACTGAAACCTGGAAGGCACGGGGCGGGCGCAAAAAGGACCGTCCAAAGGGAGGTCCCCCCGCCCCGCCAAAAAGGCCTCCAACTCCTCTTTTGCTTGCATGGGTAGTCGCGGTCATATTTTTGACGTCTCTTATTTATTTCGCCGCACAGAGCCGGCGCCTTCCTGATCCGACGACTGCTGACCTGTCGACCCTGAAGACGGCAAAAAACTCCCAGGTCCGCACTGCACCATCAGGCGCTAAAGTAGAGCCGGCAAGCCCAAAGCGGGAAGAGGGCAGCGATTTGCCCACCGTTGCGGAGCGCTCTGAAGAAAAGACCGAGAGATCATCTTTCGGGAGCGATAATTCGACTCAGTTGCCCTTGCGCTCGGCTTTACCTCCTCTTGCCTACACGCCCAAGGTCCTGCCCGCTCCTCGACCGGCGGTCGAGGCCTCCCCGGATGTCTCGCCTAAGCAGGCGAAAGTTTCAATCGTTATAGACGATTTTGGAACCGACTTAGGGATCGCCAAACAATTCGCCTCGCTTCCTTTCCCTGTTACCTTGTCTGTTTTGCCTCACCTGGCGCACAGCCGCGAGATCGCAGAACTCGCCCATATGGAAGGCAGGGAAGTCATTCTTCACCTTCCGATGGAGCCTTTGAACTCCAGTGAAAGCCCGGGCCCCGGGGCGCTCCTGCTTTCAATGTCGGGCGATCAAATACGGCGGAACATCAAGGCGGCCCTCGATACTTCCCCTTACTTCGATGGGGTCAACAACCACATGGGCTCGCGGATGACCCGGGATGCCCACATCATGGAAACCGTACTCTCTGAGTTGAAAGGGCGCGGTCTCTTTTTTATCGACAGTATGACGACTAATGAGAGCAAAGGGTGGAAGGTGGCACGGGAATTGAAAATTCCGACCCTTAAGCGTGACATTTTTCTTGATGACGATCCATCTGCGGAAGCCATTCGCTCCCAAATTGCAAGACTGGTGAAGATAGCCAAAATTCGTGGCATGGCTCTCGCTATTGGACATCCCCATAAAACAACTTTACGATCATTGCAGGAAGAGGCTGCTCATTTCGGGGAAAAAGGAATCGAGATCGTTGCAGTCCGTGACCTGATAAACAAGTGAGACGATTGTCGGAGGGCGGAGACAAGAGTTTGCAAATTGCGATATCAGCCCTCTGAGATCAAATATCCGATGTCCGTACCTGAAGGGAAACCGAATGAAAACTTGCGCTCGGAAAAAAACTGCTATCGCTGTCGCTCTTTTTATCGCGTTTTGCTTCTCGCCCGCATTCGCAGTAACAGTGTCGCCAGGTTCAAAGCAACAGGCTTCTCAGGCCACGGCTCAGCCGACGATTCAGATAAAGCAGCCCGAATATGATTTCGGCGTGGTCCTGGAAGGCACTGAAGTCGAACACGAATTCACCGTCAGGAACACCGGGAAGGTCCTCCTCAATATTGATCGCGTCCGGGTTGAGTGAGGGTGCACAGCTGCCCGGTACGATCCGGCGATCCCTCCCGGTGGCGAGGGAAAGGTGATAATGAAGTTAAACCTGAGAAACTTTCAAGGGAAGGTTCTCAAAAAGGCAACCATCCGGAGCAACGATCCGAATAACCCGGAGCTGATCATAAAGATGGAGGGGACTGTTCAGGCCATTGTCGATGTAAAACCTTCAACGAACATTTTGTTTAGGGGAATGGCCGACCAGCTCTCCGAATCCGTTTTGGACCTGGTGGGATCTACGCCTTTTCATATTTCAGGCAATGAGAGCAACCTCAGCGAAAACATAGCCTACACGCTCGAAACAGTCGTAGAAGGAGAGCACTACAGGCTGAGGGTTTCTAATAAGATAAGTCATGGAAACTACGGCGGGTTCATCAGGTTGAATACCGACCTGGCTCAGAAACCTGATATAATCATCCGTGTGAGTGGGTTTATAGAGGGCGAGATCTCGGCAAAGCCGCAAAATATTCTGATCGGAAAACTGTGCGCCGGCCAGCCTGAACGTGTTGGCAGAGTAGTGGTCATCAGTAATCGGAACAAACCTTTTGAGATTACCCGGCTAACCTATGACCAGGACCTGATGTCGGTTTGGCAGGAGACGTTGGAAGATCAAACGGGCTTCATCCTCGAGATCCAGCCAAAGCTGGAGAGTGTTCCGGTCGGGTCCCGCAAACAGGCTGCCCTGAAAATCGAAACGGATCTCAGCCCTGATGAAAAAGTCGAAGTGCTGGTGAATGTTCTCAATCACTCCGGTCAGCCGGAGGCCCAAAACAAATGACCCGCAGCGATATCGGCCCGCGAAAAAGTCTCATGTCACTGTAGCTGCATAACCCGCCGACTCGTGCTGAGAAGGGAAATTTAATTGATTCGAGCTGATAGAAATAATCCGACAAATAAGACACTCTACTTGCCCGTATATCTCATGCCAGGAAAATACAGTGATAAAGTATTCAAATACCCTGCTTGACCTGATTTCAATTCAGCGTACGGCCTGTTATTGAAGGGAACGTAAACATGGTCCTAAAAACTTGAGGAGACGGTCGTGGGAAGGGGAAAACCGGAGCGCTACATGGCAGTGGAAAGTTGCGACAAGGTAAAGCGAAACGTGTTCTGCCGCAACTATGGCGAGTGTCTCGACTACACCATTCGCAATAAATGGCCAGGGTTTTCCTGCCAGAACTGCGAGTGCTACGAACAGGAAAGGCTTGAGGGGGAAGCTCTCAGTGAGGATTACGCCCGCTGCATCGCCCTGGCTTTCGTGAGCGGCGCCGTTGAGATTGCCCAGGAAATGCACGGCTAATGCATGCCTGATGAACATGTGAGGGAATGCGGATGTCGCAGGAAAGGCGCCCCGCAACAGCCCACCGCAAATGATAGACCACATTTACGCCACAGATGAACAACTGATCTGGGAGCCGCACGGCGCCTTTCGGACTTTCCTGTGCGCCTCTATCACCCCAAATCCTGCGCCCCTTATGGCTGCATTGACTCACACTGCCGACGCGTGCACAGGTAAAGTCCGGCGCGAAGCGTGGCTCCCAACTTTGCGACGCTAAATGAGAAGGCATCCCGCGAACGCACAACGCGAACGATAGACACGCCCAGCGGTCGGCTTCCGCGCTACGCGCTCACATGTCGCTACGGGAGGCCGGGCAAGCCCGCTTCACAAAGTGAAGTAGGGCGAAGCCCCGCGAAGCGAGACCTTTACACCATTGTAACTTAACTTTCTGATGTGCTTAACATCTGGCTTGCCTTCAAACGCACCACGTTTAATGTCTGTGCGTTCTGCATGGCTGCGCGCACGGGTCGCCGCTCTTATCATGTCAGGCGCATTTTTTTGAGCAGGGTATTATATAAGTCTAATATACGAGAATGATTTATACTGTGGGCTGGGACGGATAGTGTAAAGTTTTGTAATGTACACAGGTCCATTTCGGCTGGGGCGAATGCACGCGGATGAATGAGGCGAGGCGTACTGAGATAGCCTTATTTTCAATAAGTCTATCTCAGTTGGGGGCCTGGTTGTGCTTTTCGATATGCGATCTCTGTATGTTGCGCTCTTGGCTCACTATGAACAATTCTCCGACAGAGGTCTTTTCCACCGAAAAATTGAAGTAATCCTGGAATCCTGAAAATTCTGAAGATTCGAAAATCCCGCCGGGTGTATTCAAAGAGGCCATTAGAAGGCGTGATTATGGCGCTATTACTAACAAATGGCTGCTTTATGGCGTGATTACGTTATAATAAATATTACTGAATATGCTAGACGTAGCTATAATTGTTAGATAAATATTTTTACCCCTGATTTGGCATCAAAGTTGCTCTATAAGTAAAGCGAAAATAAACTCTTTCCTCCTCAAAGCCGATCGGTCCGCCCCACCGAGTCGGCTTTCACTTTTAATACGGACGCGCTTCCCGCCTTTTGCTCTTGAAACTGACCTTAAAAAACGCCTTGGTGCACGGAGGATCAATCTCACCCGCCCGGTGAAAGCCCTGTGGTATTGCTGAGCCTGGAATTCAAGTTCGATATTATTTATTTTGCAGGAAAGGTAGTGGAACCGGCCGATAGAAATTATAATATGCGGCAAATTATAGATTGATTCATAACGCAAAACCTGCAAATTCAAGGAGGCCGTAAAATGGAGAAGCATTTATTGTCTATTCTAAGTTTATGCGTTGTGTTGTTTGCCACAGCGCTTGTGTCCGCATCTGACGCAGGCCCTGGTCTTACGGCAGATGAAGCTCAAAAAAAACTGACGGATGGAAACCTGCACTTCATCGCAAATCAGACAACGATTCGAGAGACGAGCACTCCCAGTATAAGGCAGGCTCTGACAACCGGGCAAAAACCTTTTGCCATAATTCTTTCCTGCTCGGATTCGAGGGTCCCTCCCGAAATTATCTTCGATCAGGGGTTGGGTGAAATCTTCGTCGTGCGAGTGGCCGGCAACATTCCGGACCCCGTTATCCTCGGAAGCATCGAATATGCCGCCGAGCACTTCAACTGCCCCCTGATCATGGTCCTTGGTCACAGTCGCTGCGGCGCCGTGACTGCTGCTGTCGACTCGCAAGGCCATCCGCACGGAAATATTGGCGCCATTATCAAAACGATTGCTCCAGCGGTCAAACAGGCCAGAAAAGATGTCAAGGGGGCCAGTAAATCAGACCTCGTGGAATCCGCCATCGACAACAACATCAAACTGGTTGCCAAATCCCTGATCAAGCAGTCCCCGGTAATCCGCTCGCTTGTCGATGCGGGAAAGGTAACTATAATAGGCGCCAAATATGATCTCGATGACGGGAAGGTAAGGCTCCTTGAGGAATAGCGATACCGCTGGAGAAGCAAACTTTTTGCCGGTGATTGTACAGGCCACCCGCCGCCGGCCCCGCCTCGCGGGGCGTCGAGAATCCAATGTGGACCGGCGCGGGTTGTGCCGCGTAGCGCACTAATGTGCGCGTAGCGGCTTTTTATATGTTTCTTTGGGTTAATTACCTTATCTATAGTCTATCTCAGTAGGTATAAATTCTGTTTCCAATGTCCCATGTGGAAGGGAGTGCCTATCTCTTAAGAGAACGGACGGTGCTCTCTATGTCCCGGCGCGGGCACGATTCTCCCCGGAGAGGGAAAGCGCGTGATTGAGATAACAGACCAAGTTGCTATTCCCGAGGAGGAACTCAAGTTCACCGCATCCCTTAGTAGCGGACCCGGCGGCCAGAACGTCAACAAGGTGAGCTCGCGGATTACCTTGTGGTTCGACGTTGTAAACTCCCCCACCCTCTCCCCGGAGCAGAAAGAACTTATTTTGCGCCGCCTGCAAAACCGTATCGGAAAAGATGGTCTCTTGCGGGTAATATCTCAGCAGACGCGCAGCCAGGCAGAGAATCGGGAACTGGCGATAATGCGTTTCGTTGAACTGCTGCGGGATGCAGTCAGGCAGGTCCCGACAAGAAAGAAGACACGTGTGAGCCGAGCGGCAAAGCTCCGCCGTCTTGATGAGAAAAAGCAGCATAGCATCCAGAAACAAGAGAGGTCGAAAAAAGTCCCGGTCGAGGATTAGGCAAAAGGAGACCTTGACAGCTCGGGTCAGCGGGATAGGGCAAAACCGGCTCGCTCAACGCTATCCTTTTGTGTTAGAATTTTGGCAAGAGAGGAGTGATTAGCATGTCATCCAGAGGTACACAGGTTCTTAAAGAGGCATTATCGCTTCCTCCTGCTGAGAGGGCTGAGATCGCAGACCATTTACTATCGAGCATAGACCCGCCATCTCAAGAGGGAATAGACGTGTTGTGGGGAAAAGAGGCGGAAGAGCGCCTGGATGCATTTGATCGCGGCGAGATTAAGGCTATTTCCGCCAAACAGGTTTTTGAGCAGGTGGGCAAAAAGCCTCTATGAACATCCAGTTTCTGGAACCGGCACAAGCAGAATTCACCGATGCCGTCAACTACTATAATGCCCAAAATGAGGGCCTTGGCTTCGAGTTTTCTGATGAGATCCAGGCAGCTATAGTCAGAATTATTGAATATCCTGAAGCTTGGTCTCTCATCTCAAAGAGAACAAGACGCTGCCGGACAAAGCGCTTTCCGTATGGAATCATCTACCAAGTCAGGGACAATAACCTACTCATCATTGCCGTCATGCATCTTCACCGTGAGCCCCAATCCTGGAAGAAACGCATTCCCAAGCGGCAGCAGTAAAGCCTTTACAACTCCAACCTATTGCATGCCCTGACCTGTCACTGAAGCGGACGGGCAACTCCGCGTGACGTTTCGTTGAACTGCTCCAATCCGCCCTGATGCATGTTCCAGTAAGAAAAAAAACACGAGTGAGCAGGGCGGCAAAGCTCCGCCGCCTGAAGGAGAAAAAGCAGCACGGCATCTTGAAAAGCGAGAGGTCGAAAAGAGTCCCTGTCGAGGATTAGGCAAACGGAGACCTTGACAGCTCGGGTCAGCGGGATAGGAATTAATCATAATGCAACCCCCCGTTCACTGACGAATTGCTCCGTACTCTGTCTTGCTATCGCTTATCCGGCTTCTTTCCACGGTAGTGAATTCCCCCGGCTTACTCACCATGTGATCTTGGAAACTGAGAAAAACACAAAATTCGTTAGAATCAGGATTAATTTTTATCCATGTCCGAAAACGGCGAGTAGTTTTTCTGCCCACGGCTATAATAAAAATATGGAAATGAGCATGACCAAAACCAGAGAACGTGGACTACCTTTGGATGACAAAGCCTGCTATGCCGCCATGCGGTCCCACGATGTTCGCTTTGACGGTCGTTTTTTTTGCGGAGTTTCTTCTACCGGCATATATTGCCGTCCCATTTGTCGGGTGAAGCTTCCGAAGGAGGGAAACTGCACTTTTTTTTTTAGTGCGGCGGCGGCAGAGGTTGCTGGTTATAGGCCGTGCGTTAGATGCCGCCCGGAACTGGCACCAGGTTTGGCCCCTGTGGATTCGGTTCCTCGGCTGGCACGAAGCGCTGCCTTGACTATGGAAGAAGATTGCCCGCCCCCCCCGCAAAATTTCCGAAGTTGCAGCTATACTAGGAATCTCGGACCGACATCTGCGCCGTGTCTTTTTTGCTGAATACGGCGTCTCGCCCGTGCGATATCTTCAGACCCAGCGGTTGCTTTTGGCCAAAAGCCTACTTACCGATACGCAGCTTACAGTGACCGATGTGGCGATGTCCGCAGGTTTCGGCAGCATTCGCCGGTTTAACGATCTGTTTAAAGAACATTACCGACTCACGCCGAAGGAACTCCGGAAGAAAGGCCGAAGCATGGACGAGGACAATGACGGGATTACCTTATTCCTCGGCCATCGTCCACCATATGCCTGGGACAGACTAATTTCCTTTCTTGCCGCCCGGGCTATTCCTGGGGTCGAGAGCGTGATCGGAGATACTTACCGCCGCACGGTGGCTATCAAAAAGGGGGCAACGATTCATTACGGCTGGATCTCGGTAGCAAACCGGCCAACTCAAAATACTCTTTCCGTAACGCTTGCGACGACGTTATTGCCCGTTTTGTCCCAGGTACTGGCGAGAATTAGGCTTCTCTTTGACCTAAACTGCAGCCCTGAGAAAGTATACGAGAAGCTAACCACTATGAACAAGCTTGCACCAAATATCTGTGTGCCGGGGATACGGGTGCCGGGATGCTTTGACCCTTTTGAAATGTCGGTGCGGGCCATTTTGGGACAACAGGTAACCGTCAAAGCGGCCAGTACACTGGCCATGCGGCTGGTTAATCTCGTCGGCGAGAAAATGGATACCCCGTTTGAAGAGCTTGCTTTTGCGTTCCCGCACCCCGATAGAATCTGCGCCCTCGAAGGTCCGATCGAAAATCGGTTGGGACCGCTTGGCATAACCGGTGGCAGGGCCCGCTCGATTTTG
>Ga0181539_1005348_pt1 | contig 10397 bp, 8 predicted proteins | sample PEATcosm2014_Bin_46_FD_119767 | JGI IMG/M metagenome (GOLD analysis project Ga0181539, IMG submission 119767) | Peatland microbial communities from MTU Mesocosm Facility, Houghton, MI, USA - PEATcosm2014_Bin23_60_metaG | ecosystem: Environmental > Terrestrial > Soil > Wetlands > Peat | place... | reverse complement strand
TGTGACTTGCAGAGTTCGAAAGCCGGAGTTGCTGAAACGGCTCCCGCGGCGACATGCGCAACTCCCCGCTCTTCCAGGTCGCCTCTCGCAGCACCACGTGCAGCAACCGCCTCTGCTCGACTGCGGGCTGCTGTAGGAATAGCTCAGCGGCCTTGCTGGTGACCGCCATCAGGTCGCGAGCCTCGGTTGCGGGCGGGAGCCGCGCTGGCTTGCTGGCGCGCGCGCTGCTGCTGCTGCTCGCGAACTTCCCTGGCCTTCCTGTCGTAGGTCGCGGCGTCGATTCTCCCGTCCAGGCGGTCGTCGTAGAGCACGTCAAGCCGCGTCTGGAGCCGCTCCAGTTCCCTCTGTTGCCCGCGGACTTCCCGCTCCCGCGCCGCCCGCTCCGTGCAGTCCGACGCAACCAGTTCCGCTTGCAGCCAGGTCAGCACTGCCGGCGGGATCACGAGCTCGCGCAGGCGATTTCCGAACTGCTCTTCGAGAGTGCCCGGCCCCCTCTTCCAGCGGTAAGATCAACGTTAGGAATTGTGGACGAGAACCGCATTACCATTGAACCCGGCAAGCGGTCCGGCCAGCCCTGCATACGGGGTCTCAGAATAACGGTCTGGGACGTGCTCGGCTGGCTCGCGGCCGGCATGAGCGAAGAACAGATCATAACCGACTACCCCGAACTGGAGAAGGACGACTTCCGGGCGGTCTTCGAGTATGCCGCGCGGGTGGGCCGGCGGATCGTCTGTGAGACTGATCCTGGACGAGAACCTGTCTCGCCGGCTGGTTGAACGTTTGGCCGACCTGTTTCCCGGCTCGACTCAGAACTATGTCCCCGCCTGGTCTCGGACCTCGGACGGAAGCCGCTTCACCACCTCGGCCAGGATCATATGGGCCCACGCACTCGCCTCGTCCACTTCGGGCGCAGGAGGTTCCGCGAGACTCGTCGGATATCGGTAGGCCCAGGCATATTGGCTCAAGTCATCCAAAGCGGTCGATCAATAGATCCAGCGAGTTGTCGATCCCCTTACTGGCTTCCCAGGGCGGCGAGATCGTGCGTCTTCTTGAAGGGCTGATCGTGCCAGGTAAGAAATGCCTTTAGTGCTTTTTCGGCTGCCTGCTGGCAGTGAAAAAGTGCGTCCTCGACGTCCGGAGGTTCATCCGCAAGACAGCGCTCGACCCGGCGGAGATCCTGCCCCGCCTTCTGCAGCCAGGCCGCGGCGTTCTCAACCAGCACGGGATCATGCGCCATAGAGAACTATGCCTTCGCGAACCACCGTGGAGGGAAAAGACGCTTTGAGGTGGAGCTGTCGTCGGAAGCTGCTGGCCGTAGACACAAAAATGTCCCGCGCGGCTCCGAGATGTCGAACAGCGCGGTATCCGGCCCTGCTTCTCTGCTGCTCCGGCGGCGTATCGTCTGGCACTACAACCATGAGATCGTAGTCGCTGTCGGGCCCAGCTTCACCTCGCGCGACGGAACCGAACAGCAAGATGCGCTCCGGGCGATACACCTCCACCAACCGGCGAACCATCTCGGCGAGCACCGGATCGTCAGCTGTCGGCGCCTTGATCGAGTCTGCTTGCCGCGTAGCCATAACGAGACACACTCAGTTTGCCACAACGACACTCTCCCCCGCCCACTCTATTCCGTTGCCGTCAACGACCCGGCCACGGCGCGGTTGGCTTGCCGGGCGAGAAAAGTTCGAAACGTATCCAGGGTGGCCAGCCAAAACTCCCCTCTGAATTCAACACCTTGCGGCCGGTAGCGGGATTCTGCCCCGGCTTCGGAGCCTGGGTTGTCACGAGACTGTGACCGCGAGCGCCTCCCTGCCCTTCAGGCAGGTTTCAAAGCTTCTGCGCGGCAAGCGTGGGACCGCCCCCCGCATCGCCTTGCCCCCTACTCCTGCAGCCCGGCATCCAGAAACGCCCGCAGACGGTGACTGCGGCTGGGGTGGCGCAGCTTGCGGAGCGCCTTGGCCTCGATCTGCCGGATGCGCTCGCGCGTAACGGCAAAGTGCTGGCCCACTTCTTCGAGCGTGTGCTCGCTGCCGTCCATGAGCCCGAACCGCATCTTGATGATCTTCTCCTCGCGCGGGCTGAGCGTTTTCAGAACCTCGGCCGTCTGTTCGCGCAAATTGAGGTTGATCACGGCCTCCGACGGCGACACCACGCGGCGGTCCACGATGAAATCACCCAGGTGCGACTCCTCCTCCTCGCCAACCGGCGTCTCAAGCGAGATCGGCTCCTGCGCAATTCGCAGGACCTTGCGGATCTTGGGCACCGGCAGTTCCATCCTGCGCGCCAGTTCCTCGGTGTTCGGCTCGCGACCGAGTTCCTGCTGCAGCCGGCGCTGCGTCCGCACCAGCTTGTTGATGGTCTCGATCATGTGGACCGGGATGCGGATGGTGCGCGCCTGGTCCGCGATGGCGCGCGTAATGGCCTGCCGCACCCACCACGTGGCGTAAGTGGAGAACTTGTATCCGCGGCGGTAGTTGAACTTGTCCACCGCCTTCATCAGCCCGATATTGCCTTCCTGGATCAAGTCCAGGAATTGCAGCCCGCGGTTGGTGTAACGCTTGGCGATGGAGACGACCAGGCGGAGGTTGGATTCAATGAGCTGCTTCTTGGCGCACTCGGCCTCAACTTCGCCCCGTTCGACGATCTGCAACGTGCGCCGCAGTTCGGTGGCGCTGGCGCCGCACTCCTCCTCGAGTTCCTGCAGGCGCAGGTTGTGCTGGCGCAGTTCCTTGCGCAGTTCCCGGACCGCCACCCCGGCCGAGCCGGACTCGTCGAAGCGGCGCTGGATGCGCGCGATTTCGCGCTCGACCGGCTTGAATTCCTCCACCACCCGCCGCACGCAATCGGCCAGCCGGTGCTCCACCAGCGAGCTGAAGGGGATGGAGCGGATGGTCTGCGAGATCTTCACCGTGCTGCGCGCCAGACAGTGGCGCAGCGAGCGGTGCTGCTTCGGCTTCGTTGTCCGCGGAATGGCGAGCAGTTTTTGCCGGAACTGCTGGGCTTTGCGGTAATAGCGGTCGATCTCATCGATCGCCTGCAGCAACTCCTGCCGCTGCGTGTCGAGCGAATCCTCGTTGACCACCAGATCCGGCAGAACCAAAACGTCGCGCACCGGAATCGCGTCGCGCCGGACGTCTTCGCCCAGCGCCAGGATCTCTCGGGTAATGAGCGGCGACCGGGAAAGCGATTTGCGGACGGCGCGCTGGCCGCGTTCAATGCGCTTGGCCAGCTCGATTTCGCCCTCGCGCGTCAGCAGCGGCACCGTGCCCATCTCGCGCAGATACATGCGGACGGGATCGTTGGTCTTGTCGCTGAACTCCTGAGCCAGGTCGACTTCCAGGAGTTCGTCGGCATCCTCGGCCTTTCCGAGCTTCGGCTCTTCGAGGATCTCGACGCCGGCGCCGTCCAGATTGACGAGAATGTCGTCCAGTTCCGGACCCGGGGTGATTTCGTCGGGAAGCAGTTCGCTGACCTCGTCGTACAGGACGTAGCCCTTCTCTTTCCCAGCGTCCATCAACTGTTTCAGACGGTCGTACTTGTCTTCGATCGCCACCGTCAACCCCACCAGCCGACAATTGCGAGACCGATCCCCGCTATTGTACAACACCCCAGGCAATTGACTCAGGCCCGGTCGAGCCTGCCTAATTCCTCTGCGTAGCGCAGAGCCTCCTCCAGCATACCAGCCCGCTCTGCCTCCTTGATGCGGCTCTTCAGAGCGGCGCGGCGGGCCTCCGTGGCCGATCGCTCCAGTTCGCGCAGGCAGGCTTCGACGTCTTCGCCCGTCGATTGCTCGTCATCCGCCTTATCGGCAAAAAGGAGCGCCGCGAACAATTCCTGATCCGGCTCGGCCAACCTCGCCTGCAAATCCGCCACCCGAATCTCCGCGCCGCTCTCCTCCATCGCGATCATCGCCTCGAAGATCCGCCGCGTGCGGAACTGCTCGATCTGCGGCGTTCGCTTCAGCCGCGGCAGGATCGAGCGGCGAGTGTCCTCGTTCGCCAGTACGGCGTTGAGCAGAATCCGCTCCACCGGCTTTACCTCTACGACAGCGTCCGGCAAAGTCTTCTCGCGCCGCTCGGCGGCCGCTTTGCGGAAGTGCTCCAGCACCAAGCCGGTCTCGATGCCGAGGTAGTTGGCCAGATCGTTGGCCACCGTGGCGCGCTCCAGCTTGTCGGAAATCCGCTGTACGGCGGGCAGCAGGAACTTGAGGCCGGCGACGCGCCCTTCCGAAGTTCGCATATCGAACTTGCCGCGGGCGCGGTCGGCGAGCCAGTAGAAGTAGCCCGGCGCCTTCTCGACGCCGGTGCGGTAGGCCTCCGCCCCGTTGGCCTTGACGTACTCGTCGGGATCCAGGCCTCCCGCGAGTTGGAGCACGCGCACCTGCATGCCCTCCTCCACCAGGATTTCGATGGAGCGCTCCGCCGCCTTCATGCCGGCTTCGTCGGGATCGAAGTTCACCACGATGCGCTCGGAGTGGCGCTTGATAGCCCGCACCTGCTGGACCACCAGCGCGGTGCCGCAAGAAGCCACCACTTCATGCACGCCCGCGGCCCAAGCTCCGATCGCGTCCATGTAGCCTTCCACCAACACCACGCGCGATGCGGCGCGAATGGCGGTCTTGGCGCGATGGAGGTTATAGAGCACCCGGCCCTTGTGGTAGATCGGGCTCTCGGAAGAGTTGAGGTACTTGGGCTCCTCGCCGGCCGCCAGCGCGCGCCCGCCGAAACCAATCACCGCGCCCGACTCGTTGTGGATGGGGAACATCAGCCGGCCACGGAACCGGTCGAAGAAGCCGCTTCCATCCTGCCGCCGCAACACCAGGCCCGACTGTTCCTTCTGCTCCTCGGTGAAGCCTTCCTTGTCGAAAGCGCGCACCAGCGCCTGTCCGGAGCGGTCCGAGTAACCCAGTCCGAACTCCTCGCCGAGACTGGCGCTGAGACCGCGCTTGCCGAGATACGCGCGGGCTTCCGCGCCGGCGCCCGAGCCCAGCGCCCCTCGGTATACCTGCTGTGCGATCTCGTGCATGCGGTAGACCGCCGCGCGCAGCTTGGTCTCCGGGTCGCTGTACTCGGCCCGCTTCGGCATCGGGATGCCGTAGCGGCCGGCCAGCAGCTTCATGGCCTCGTAAAAGGTCAGTGCCTCGATCTCCATCACGAACTTGATGGCGTCGCCGCTGGCCCCGCATCCGAAGCACTTATAGAACTGATGGACCGCATGGACGCCGAACGAGGGGGTCTTCTCGGTGTGGAACGGGCACAGGCCTACGAAGCGCGTCCCGGCCTTCTTCAGCCGCACGTACTGGCCGACAATATCGACGATGTCGATGGACGATTTCAGTTGTTCGACGAAGTCCATGCTCCCGGCCAGATTGTGACACGCGGCAGGCAGGAGTGCCTGCACTACGCTTCAGGTTAACGCTTGGGCGACCTTTCCTGCGCCGTCGGGCACTCGAACTTCGCCAGCCCGTTGCGGTAGTCGATGGTAATCACGAACAGCTTCAGGATGGGGAAGCCCAGGAACCCGGCCACCTCCATCCCCATATCGTCGTCGTGCCGCTTCAGGTCGACCGACAGCGTGTCCAGACAGCGCACGCTGAACCCGGCGAACTTGAACTTGAGGTCGTCCGCGGCGTCAACGTCTTTGATCGTCCCCGAGACGCCGTGCAGGGACATCCCCGCGGCGGCGCGCATCCGCGCCAGCTCCGCCGCAAAATCGCGCGCCATCAGCGTCTCGCTGGCTCCGGTATCCACGATAAACATCGCGGGATCCGCCCCGCTCACGGACGTCGGCACCATCAGCGAGTGACCGACGCGGTAAATCCTCTCAAAGTCCGGATCCGGCTGGAAACTCCGGTCCGTGGGCCGATCGTCGCCCGGTCCCGGAAAAGGCTCGAGACGCATCACGGCGTTGGGCAGGTCCAGCGTCACCAGAAACGGTTCGAAGATGTCCGTGCCCAGCAGCCCCTGCTCGCCGCCCACGCTGGAGCTCTCAGCAACCGTGACGACTGCGTCGCGAAACTCGACTCCGCCGACGCGGACCCGCTCGGCCACTCCGACGTAGCCTCGAATATCGCCCGTGTCGCCCAGCCCGCTCACGGTCACCGCGGCCAGGCGCCGGATGTGAAAACGCGCCGCCAGGTTGGCGTTGATGGTGATGCCGCCGGCGCCCGTATCGAGCAGCAACCTGGCCGGCTCGCCTCCGTCGATGCTGACCGCCACGCGGTAGGCGTGCAACTCGCGATCGCGCATTACCGGCTCCAGGCGGATTTCCGCGCGCCCGTAGCGCGAGACCAGTCCAAACGGCTTGCGGTCGCCCAGGACCCGCCGGATCTCGAGCAACGCCCGAGCCCGCTGGACCTGGCGCGGATCTTCGTTCTTCGCCATCCCGAGATAGGTTTCAAGCGCAGCCGCTTCCTCGGGGCCCTCCAGCGCCAGGGCCCAGTGCAGGACGGCAGGCGCCGCGTTGGGCGCCAACTCGTGGGCTTTGCGAAAGCAGTCCTGCGCGGTCCTGCGGTTGAACGTGCACTCGGAAACCTGGCCCAGCCGGAACCAGGCCCGTGCCGCGTTGGGATTGATCGCGACCGCGTCGCGGAACTGGCGCTCGGCGTCCTCGATCTTCCCCCGGCGAAGCGCGATCTCGCCCAAGATTACCTTGAACGGCGCCGACCTGGGGCCGCTGGAGTCGCAGGTCTTCGCCAATGCCTCCGCGCCGGCCAGGTCGTGGCGCGCCAGCAGCGCTTCGGCCTGGTCAACCTGTTCCGGCTTGCATTGCGCCGATGCCACGGCGGCCGCCGTTAGAATCAGGACCAGACTCAAAAGTGTGCGCATCCGTTCACCTGGGGCCCTCGGCGGCGTTCCGCCACTTCGCTTGCAGGCCCAGGAGCCGGTGATAGCTTTCCTTGGCCGCGCCATCCGGTCCGACAAAGCCCGCGTGGGAAATGAATCCCGGGTCGGCGAAGTCCCAGTAGGAGATCGCGTCGAGATATGGCTTGCTGTAAGCGATGGTGTAGATCTGCTCGATCCAATCCGCCTGAATGGTCTCGGTGAAGCTGTCGCCGTGCCACAGCATGGCCGCGCCGCCTTCTCCACCGCCCCAGTAGGCCGCGTTCGGAACCGGCTCGAGCGAGGACGGAATGCCCAGCTCGGTAATGTGGATCGGCTTGCCGAACTCGCGGAAGCTCTCGAGATTGCGCTCGAACTCCAGCAGGTCGCGGCCGGAGTGGTAGTATTGCAGCCCGATCGCGTCGAATTCCGCTTTGGCGTCGCGCAGCATGGCCAGGTAGTCGTAAGGGCTCTGCTGCCACGCGCCGGGCCTGCGGCTCATGTAGTACTCGGCCCAGGTGCCGGTGCTGTTGACGATGCGGAAGCAAGTGGGATCGGCCTCGCGGGCCGCCCGTAGAGCGGCGCTCGTCAGATCCACGTTCTGCTCGCGCGAGAAACCGGCCATGCCCCGGCCCGTCTCCGGCTGCACGTGCGCCTCATTCACAACGTCCCAAATGTGAATACGATGGCGGAAACGCGCTATCGTGTCGCGCACGTAGGAGACGCACAACCGCCTGGTCTCGTCGTAGGAAATGTTCTTGAGCCACTCCGGCGTGCTCTCCGGAACCAGAAAGATCAGCGGATGGCCTTTGGGCAGGATTCTGGTTCTGCCGATCGCCTCGAGCGCGCCCTCGATCGCCGAGTAATCGCGGTGCCCCAGGCGGGGCTCTACCATCGAGCGGTAGAGCGGCAGCGTCGTGTAGTTGAACAGCGCCTGGAATCGCTCGCGCAATTCAGCGCTGCCAGAAGCCAGGGCGAAGCCGTTGCAGCCGAACAGAAACCCGGGCCGCGCCGGCTGCCGGTCGATGGCGCGCCGCGCCCGCGCAACCGCCAGCATCTCGCCCGCCCACAAGGAATCCCGCAGGGACTCCATGGACGCCCGCACCAGGGCAGGACGGTCGGCGCCCGCCGCCTCCGCGCGTTCCAGAGCCACTTGCGCCGCATCGATCCGGCGCTGCGTTGCTGCCTGGACAGTGACCCCCGCCCGCGCGCACTCCGCGGCCAGCCCGCGCACCGTGGCCATGCGGTCCCGCGCGAAGGCGTAGTTCAGCACCAGCGGCGTCGCGCGCGCTAGCGATCGGGGGGTGTACCCCACGCCGCCGTCATCCGCATAGACGAACACGTGGCCGAATCCCGGCACCACCAGCGGCAGCCCGATCCGGAACGGCCGATCGGCAGGCGGCGGAAACCGCACTTCGCCCGGTGCGGTCTCGATCTCGGTCGTGAAAGGCCGCAGCCGCAGATCGCACAGGTGAAAGCGTTCGAATCCCGCCGCCGGCAGAGGCTGGGCCTGGTAGTCGTACGCCAAACAGCGTATAGGCACCGCCGCTGCCGAAAGCCCGCGGGTGGACAGCGCCATCCCGGCCGAGACAAGCAACTCACGGCGACTGCATCCAAACTCACTCATACGCTCAGAGCGTATCAGATTCTCCGTAGGGCAGGCGTTTCCGCCGGTATTATGATGAATTCGGGTGTCTGTTTTCGCTATGGCAGGATCCAAATTCAGCCTGTTCTCCATTGCCTTCGCGCTTGGCACGACGCTTCTCGGCCAACAGGCCCCCTGTAGCGACCCTGATTTCTGGACCCCGCTCTACTCCGCTCCCTGTTACCCCTCCTATCCGTCGGCGGGTCCCTGCCTGGTCCATCTCAACGCCTTTCTGACCCTCGCTCCGCAGGACCGTCTTGGCGCCGCCGCCTCGCCGAACTGACCACAACCGTCGCCCGCTGACCAAGCGTTCCGCAAGCGACCGGAACTCGTCGCGGTCGAGGCCGCTGTGGTCATTCTGGTGGGGGCACAGGCGTCAAGTACCTCTAGTACGATGGCCTGGGGGTATCGCGACCGCCGCTCGGGTCGGCCCGGCCTCCGCTCTGCAACCCCCGCGCAACGGCAGCTACATCGAGACCCGCAAGGGCGTTCCACTCATGACCGACGGCGCCCTGCGCCAGCAACTGTATCTCTATGCAGCCACAGCCAAAACAGGTCGCCGGCGCAAGCGGGGCCGTCCGCCTCCCGGATGGCCCGCGCCGCCCTGCGCCTGTGGTGCGTGCGGAGGCTTCCCGAAACGAAAGTACTAGCGACCCGCAGTGTCAATTATCCGCGCGCAGCTTGCAGGGATCTCGGCGCCGCAGGCGAGGGGGCTAGGCCCCGCCCACATGGGTTCGCATGCACAAACTAGGGGGCTAACGGCCTACTGCGGTCGGGTCCGATTCACGCAAAAGTCAGGTTAAATTGAACCTTGATTATATCAGACATAGAAGTATAATTCGATCATCCCTGCGACTAAAGCTAGGAAAATATGGCACATCAATCGGTAGCGTGGGAAGCCCTGGAAGCTGGCGTCCCGACAAGAAACGTCTCCCGGAACCGGTGGATTTGGGCCATTCCGGTGCTTGTTGTTGCCCTGCTAGCGGCAACAGCGTTCTGGCGCCTGTTCCCGGCATGGAACAGCCGCAGCGCACCCACTGTTTCGGCGCACGCGGACCTCTCCCTGGAACTCGAGAGGGCGGGGAGCGATTATCGCGTCATATGGGATGCACAGTCACCTGTTGTGCAGGCCGCAAAACGCGGCACGCTGCTCATAAAGGATGGCACTTTCGAGAAGGAATTGGAACTGGATCGGGAAGAACTCCTCTACGCGGGGGTGGTATATTGCCCGGCGACTACGGACGTCTTCTTCAGCCTGAAGCTCTTCGGTGCGGGCCCGGAGCCGGCAGTCGCCAGCATCCGGCTGCTGACAATCAGCAAGCCCGAGGTGGCCGCCGAGGCGCCCGCTCTCAAAACCGCGCCTCGGGTTGTGAGTGCGCCCCCGCCACCCGTGGCGGAGCAGCCGGTAGAGGCAGCCGGTCAGCCCGCTCCGGATGCCCCGGCTACCGTTGCCGCGGCGCCGAAGCCTGACGACATCCCGCAGCCCGGCCAGTAGTTGGAGTGCGGCCTTCAGGCCGCGCAGGGCTTCAGTCCAGCCTACCCGATGGTTACCAGCGAATCCTTGCCTTCGAGGCCGAGCCCCTCCAACTGCTTCTCGAAGGGCATGGAATACTTGCGCTCGATCTTCTCCCGGTAGGTCGGGCCCGAGTTGTAGGCGCAGAACGGATAGATCAGTCCGTTGGGCGCGGCATAGTGGATCACGCAGCGCTTCACCCGCTCGATGTCGTAGTTGTAGACATCCATGAAGTGCATACCGGCCACCATCAGCGTCTTGTAGGTGTAGCCCAGCTCTTCGCCCTTGCCGCGGCCGTATTCCTTGTCCGTCAGCCCCTGCAGCGTCTCCACGAACTTGGTGAAGGTTAGCCCCTCCGGCGCGCGGTCCTCGTGGAAGTGACGGCGGATGGAGTGCCAGGTCTTCACCTTGGACC
>Ga0181539_1005344_pt1 | contig 10402 bp, 7 predicted proteins | sample PEATcosm2014_Bin_46_FD_119767 | JGI IMG/M metagenome (GOLD analysis project Ga0181539, IMG submission 119767) | Peatland microbial communities from MTU Mesocosm Facility, Houghton, MI, USA - PEATcosm2014_Bin23_60_metaG | ecosystem: Environmental > Terrestrial > Soil > Wetlands > Peat | place... | reverse complement strand
TTAGCCATCCTTGGCTCTCCCGATGGGTTTGATGACTTTTCCAATCACCAACCATCGCGGAGAGCCGCTTTTTTGCCAAGAGCACTTTAGTTGGGCAAACCCTGAATTCGCCTAAAGTGCAGTTCCCAATTGACGGCCCCAAAATTAAGCAGGATGCGTTGTCCCCTCCATCCCTCGGGCACCTCGAATCTCCGCGAGTACCAGAGCCGATCCTCCCCGTCGACCTTCCTGGCGACCTGCGAAAGGACCGACTCAACGGGAAACGGCACGAGGATACGACCATCGTATCTTGTCGGCGGTTGCGTTGCAGCTTTTGGGGTGATGGCATAGTCCCACATTCCATTCAGATTGAGCCACTGCTTGCGCACCATCTGGGGGCGCGGATATTCCGGCAGGACAGGCTTGTCGGGAGAGATCTGCTTGCCCCAGGCGGTCATGAGGACACCGCTTGGCGGAGGCCATGGCTTATCCGCGCTGTACGTATCGGCGGTGAAACACGCGAGGGAGACCAGCACCACGAATCCGGCGATAACCGAACGAAGATGTACGCGCATGCAAAGTTTAGGGTGGTTCACAACGTTCCTTCGCTAATCTGGGATGCACGAGAAATCCCATGGCGGTTGACGATGCGTCAAGCTTTCTCATGCTGGCCCGCTCGGGTGGGCACCGAGCAACAGGGACCGTCTTCGTATGCTAACACAGCGACTCGCGCCTTTCCAGTCGGATGGCATCGCCATGCTCCTCATTGCCGGACGGCAGGCTCGCCGGTCAGCACGATCGTGCCGAAGTGGCTCGTGTCCTTGACGTTCCTGGCATCGCCCCGCCAGACTTGCTGCGCAACTGCCGTCTCGTCGCCCTCGTTGACGGCGACGTCGAAACCATAGACGCCCTTGGCATTCATCGCCAGCCACTGTCCGTCGCCAATGAAGCAGACGTTGCCGAGCCAGACTTCCATCGTGTACCCACCGTCGATTTCCGTGACCCGCGCGTCGGTGAACCAGTTGGGCTTCAGACCCCGGACCGTGGACCACCACGGCAACTTCTACGTCCGCAACTGCCACTTCGAGGGCTGAGCCATGGCGACGACCTCCACATAACCTCCCCGCCCGGCACGCCCTGCCGGCTCACGCTGGACGAAGTTTCCGGGTTCGGCATGTACCAGAAAGCCCCCGACCTTCACGGTCTGCACTTCGACCAGTTGCCGGCTTGTGTATGCCATCCACGTGCAGGGAAACCTTCGTATCAGCGGCAGCGACCGCGCTTTGCTCCTGTTCCGCACTTCCTACGAGGGCACGGTCACCATCGAGCGCCCGGCTGACTCCCAGGAAGGCTTGGTGGGTTTCCTGACGCGGCTGGCGACCCAATCCAAGCCGACCTTGCGGGTCCGCGACAACCGCTCCCTGGTGATGAGCGACTTCTATAACGAACAAAGCGACCAGCACCTGATCTTCGAGGGCGGCCCGGGCCAGCCCGAGGGGGCCGTGACGATCCAAGGCCCGAAGATGCACATGTTCACCCAGGAGCCGGTGATTTCCATCCGGAGCTACGCCGGGCGGATCTACTATGGTCAAAGCCAGTTCTACAATGAGCCCAAAGAGCCACGGATCGTGTCCCGGGGAACGCGGGCGATACGTCTGATTCTCTCCGGTCACTTCTGGTACGGCACCAAGCCCCGGTTCGAGTTGGGGCCGGAAGTGAAGTTGACGCTGATTGCCAACCGCGAAGTTCCCGACACTGGGGTGGACGACCAGGCCATGAAAGCCATGTCAGCCGCCCTGGATGACTTGAGGCGACTGGGGGAGCTGGATCAGCGGTTGTAAGGCAGTCGCCAAGCTGTTTTGCGAAGCGGAGAGATGTGAAGATGATGGACTCTGGGAGACACAACATGGCTATCGAAGGACCTCGGGGGGCGGCAGACTCGTCCTTCATGCGTCCAACCCTACGCCACATGGCAATTCCCCCCGAAACAAGTCCAAAGGCTACCTGGGTTGCCCTACCTTCAATAACTCCATAGCCCGGCGATGTTGCGGCGAACTGACGGCACCTTGGAGGATCGGGTCCTTCGTCTCAACCAGGTGCTGATAGAGCCGGCCGAGCAGCTCTCGCCGGATTGAAGCATATGCGGCCACGCCGGCCACGTCCTTCTGTTCCCAAGGATCTCTGGCGAGGTCGTATAGCTCCAGGTCCGGGTGATACGACGCCGCATGGTTCGCAGGCACGACAACATCGGAAGAAGGGCGCCAGCATTGCGACGGGTCCATGAAGGCGGGGGCTGTGGTGAAGTTCACGATCAGCTTGTGGGTATGCGTGCGGATCGCACGTCGCGGGTCGTAATAGTCGTGGTAGGTCAGCTCCGTGAAGATCTCCTCGCGCGGCCGGTACGCCTTGCCGTCCAGAAGCGGCGCAAAAGACCGGCCCTGGACCGTGCCCGGTACCGGCACGCCAGCCACTTCCAGTAGCGTCGGCAAACAGTCGATGTTGGAGATCATCTCGGTACGCACGATACCGCCGTTCCAGCCCTTGCGGCTGGGCAGTCGCAGCAGCATGGCCACCTGGACTCCCGGCTCGTAGAGAGAGCACTTTGCCCGGGGCATGGCGATGCCGTGGTCGGTGGTGAACACGACCAGCGTGTTCTGGGCCAGGCCCGAGTCTTGCAAGGCCGCCATCAGCCGGCCGACCTGGGTATCGACGTGCCGCACGGCACCTTGCAGGCCGGCCAGCTCGCGCCGGGTCCCCTCAGTATTACGGAGATAGGCTGGTACCTCCACGCCCAGCGAGCTATCGGGCTCCAGAGCGGGGCCCGGAAAACTGCTATCCCCGGGCAGCGCCCCCGGCCATTCCGGCGCGCGGTAAGGCAGCCGATGCGGCTCGACGAAACCGACGCAGAGGAAGAACGGTTTCTGGGGCTTGCGGCGGAACTCGCGGAGAAGTTCCACGGCCGCGTCGGTGGCCGGCTTTGCGGAGCCCGGAAACAAGTAGCGCTCGTAGCCGCAGCGCCGCCAACCAGACGCCGTCTCGTGGATGACTCCCACGGCCGCGGTTGTGTAACCGGCCTCGTGGAGGATCTGGGCCATGTGCCGCTCGTCGGGGTTCAGGTCCCAGGCGAAGTTGGCGTGGCACAGTCCCATGACGCCGTTGGAGTGCGGCCAGCGGCCCGTGAAGAGCGAAGCCTGCGACGGGCTGCATTGCGGAGCTGTGCAGAAGCTCTGCGAGAACCGCGCGCCTTCGGCGGCCAGGCGGTCGAGGCTGGGCGTTTGGACCGTCCTGACGCCATAGCAGTGCACGAACTGGCCCAGGTCGTGGCAATGCACCAACAGGATGTTGGGGCGCGGCGATTCCGCATGGAGCTGTCCGCCCGCAACCAACAGGGCTACGACTGTCATCAGGACTACGGGCGTACGTTCGATCGGGGACATCGCATCTCTCCTTGGGGCAACTGGCCTATCACTCGGTGCTTATCGTGTTGCGGGCAGCCGTCCGATCAGAGTGTCCAACCCTTTCGGTACTCTCGCTGGACGTACTGGTTCAATTCGGGGAGGTTGGTACACCGCATGTTGGCGCCATCCCACACGACGGGCTTCTTCAGGCCGGCGCGCATGGCCAGGTGCCCGACCAAGAGCGTTTCCAGGAAGGGGCCGGCAAAGGTCGCGAAGCCTGAGAAGGTCGGCCCGCCGCCCGCCTTGCACGCGCGGAGGAAATCACCCATGATTCCTCCGACCGGGCGCGGCAGCGTCTGCGGCGGCGGCGTGAGCTCGCTGCGGCGCGCTTGGGGCAAGAGAAACGGCGCGCCGCCGTGCGAGCCGCAGCAGATCATTCCCTTGTCGCCCACAAAGAGGCTGCCTGCCCCAGCGAGGCTCTTGGCAAGTTTCTTGTCCAGCCGCTCGATGTCGGCCAGCGCCGCCGGATGATTCGGTCGGGTCCTGGCTGGTTTTCCGTCCGGGCTCTTGTAGGCCCCGTCAAGGTTCGGCTTGCTGCCTTCGTACCAGAAGACGCTAATGGGGTGGAGATCGCCGCGCTTCGGGAAGTCGTAGCGAATCGTGCTCCAGCGGGGAAAACGATCTTCGCTGACGTCGCCGACGTCGAGCAACTCCACCCTCTCAGGATAGCCCAGCTTGAGGGCAAAATATACGGCGTCCATCATGTGAGGGCCCCAGCCGCCCAGCGAGCCCGTGCCAAAGTCGCACCAACCGTGCCAGGGCCGATAGACCGGGCTGAACGGCCGCGTTCTGGCGGGGCCAAGCCAGGCGTCCCAGTCGAATCCCTTGGGGACCGGCTGCGACTTGGGGGCTGGCATGCTGCCGCCAAAGCGATCCTCGAAGATGTGCCAGGCATGCACTTCCCGCAACTTGCCGATGGCGCCGGCTGCCAGCCACTCGGCCAGTGCCTGGTGCCCGCCGGTGCCTGAGCCTTGATTGCCCATTTGCGTGGCGACCTTGGCCTGCCGGGCCGCGTCGCCCAATGCCCGCGCCTCGGCGATGTGATGCACCAGGGGCTTCTCGCAATAGACGTGCTTGCCGAGCTTGATGGCCATCATCGACGGGCAGGCATGTTGATGGTCGGGGGTGGCGATCAGAACCAGGTCGATCTCCTTGTGGATCTTGTCGTACATCGCACGATAATCGCCGAAGGTCTTGATCCGCGCGGGGTCGAAGCCCTCGACATGAGCCTGCCGGGCACCCGCCGCGAGGTTCTTCAGCGCCCGGGCCAGATTGCCTTGGTCCGGCTCGGCCAAAGCGACGTAATTCAGCTCCGGACTGAGCCCGCTCATATACAGCCCTCGGCCACCACAGCCGATGGCCGCGACGTTGAGCTTCCGACCGCGGCTGGCGTCGGCCAGGACGGTCGCCGCGGGAAACCATCTCGCCGCAGCCGCTGTCGCCGTCAACGAACCTATACCTCGCAGCGCTTCACGCCGGGACACACGCTTCGTCATCGCCGTCTCTCCTCGAATCATGGGCCACCCCGGGGATACCTCGCTATCGTTCGTCTTTCGGCTCTTATTTTTCTGATTCTCATTGCAGGACCGCATGGCAAAAATGTGCCACTGTCGTTCCAACGCATTCCCGTCGATGATGCCCGCATGCACGAGCACGCCGTACCTGAGATGGAGTCTCTTGCCGAAAGACAGGACATACTCCTTCTTGCACGTTAGCGATGGGTTCAGGTAAGGGTACGCCGACCGGGTCTGCCACAGGGCGGGGTGACCGGGATTGTCAGGGTGATCGAAGACGGCGACGCACGCCGCCTGACCGTTCCAAGCGGTACCCTGGAATGCTACCCATCGCGCGGCCTGATCGTTAGGGTTCATTTGGCCCTGGCTATTGAAGAACCGCCAGGAGGGAACCTTGCGCTCGGGAACCCCACAGCATTCAGCCGCCATGCGCAGCGCCAGGCCGCCGTACGAGTTCTGGTCGAATCGCACGTCGAACTTAGCTGCCGGCGTGAACGCGGCCTCCCAGTCGATGAAGTAGCTCCCAGCCGCGTCCGGCGCGCTGACCGCCACCTTGCGATCCTCCAACACCACGGGTGACTCGTGCGGGCGGTGATACGAGATCGTCAAGGTAATCTGGGCAGAACCGTCTCGGTGGGTGACGATCTTGACATCGGTCGGCTCTGTGCCCGTCTGGTTCTCCTCCCAATAGTTCACGCCGTTAATTCTCTTCCATGACCACCACAAGGCGCGGTGCCAGGGATGATCGCTCCGGGGATAGCCCTTCGGAATGGGCCAAGGGCGCGTCAGCTCGGTACCATCCAGCAAACCGAAACGCATGTAAGGTTTGCCGATCTTGCCGTCATGCACATGCTCCCACACCATCCGACCATGGTTAAGCAAGGCGATCGCGACGTTGGTCTGGCGCCAACTAAACTCCGGTTTGCCGGTTGGCATCGTGGAAACGGCGGTCGTCCTCGCGGAATCCAAGGTGGGGTTCACGGCCAGTTGTCCGCCGGCAGCCTGAGCGTTAGGCATTCCCGCTGCGCCGAGCAAGAGTGCTCCCACGGCAATAAGGAGGCAGACGTAACGCATGAAATATCCGAGCAGCTGTTCAGCAACTCCCTTGAAGACCACGCGGCGAAAGATACAGGCTCGGCGGCTTGCGATCGGCCGAATCGAGGGCTCCCCGCCTGGATTCAATGATGATAGCGCGTGGATCGCGGGTCAAGCGGCCGGCTCGCCGACGACCGTTCGTGGCCCTGCGGCTGGATAAAGTCCCCTAGCAATTCGCCGGTTCACCTGTTCTCGGTTACGCAGCTTATCGCGCTGCATGAGCCTCATCGGGGTGCTTTGCCAAGCAGCGCGGTAGGCCTTTACCGGCGAGAGTTGTTGAAGGAGGTGCAGGCGGCGGGTACGATTATTCGAGGATGAAGGAGTTTTGTATGCGATGTGCATGGGTGTTTCTCGTCGTCTGCACGACGGGCATGGTGGTCTTTGGCGCTGAGCAGGACCGTGTCACGATCCATCCCGGCGACAACGGTGCAGCGTTGGCCAACCCCGGCATGGGCTGGGTCTTCCATTATTACGACAACGAGCCCGAACACTATGGCTCCCGTCTGCCCGCCTCGGACACACTCGATAGCTGGCCGGGTCTGACGGTGATTTACCTCCGTATCCCCTGGTCCTACATCGAGCCTGAAGAAGGGCAGTGCCACTGGTCGGTGCTCGACACGCCGGCTCAGCGTTGGATTGCCAAGGGCAAGCAAGTGGCCTTCCGCATCACGTGCAGCGAGTCGTGGACCCGCTGGGCCGCCCCTCGTTGGGTGCATGACGCTGGGGCCAAGGGCTGCGATTTCCGGCCCGGCACAGGCGTTGAGCCGGGCGGACCCTTCTGGGAACCGGATTTCGACGATCCCATTTTCCTCCAGAAGTTAGACCGCTTCCTGGCGGCGATGGCCGCCCGTTATGACGGGAGCCCGGAAGTGGCCTTCATCGACGTTGGATCGCTAGGCGTCTGGGGCGAAGGGCATACTTGGGCAAGCACCAGGCGGCCGATCACGCCGGCCACGGTGAAACGCCACATCGACCTGTACAAGAAACACTTCCCGAAGACGCTGCTGGTGGCCAACGACGACCTCGGCGGGCCGGAAACCACTGGTCCCAGCGAGGTCATGCAGTATGCCGTGGACCAGGGCTTGACGCTGCGCGACGACAGCATCCTCGTGCAACCTGGCAAGCGTGCCTACTTCCATGCCGGTTGGGCGCAGGCTTTCTGGCCGCACACGCCGGTGATCCTGGAGTCAGAGCACTACGGCAACTCGAAGGCTCGGGGCTGCTGGCAGGACGGCAGCCTGTATCTGAAGGCCGTCGATGACTACCACGCCAGTTACGCATCGATCCACTGGTGGCCGCACGAGTTCCTGGAAGAGAACCGCGAGCTGGTGCGGAAGATAAACCTGCGGCTGGGCTATCGGCTGCAACTGGTCGAGGCATCGTGGCCCAAGACGGTCCGAATTGGCACGCCGTTGGAGTTCATCGCCGCGTGGCGCAATGCTGGCGTAGCCCCTTGCCTGCCCGGGGGTTACCCGGCCGTCACGCTCAAGGATTCCCAGGGTGGGATTGCGGCGGTACTGGTGGACGACTCGTTCGACGTTCGCTCGCTGCCGGTCGCCGCGGCAGGCAAGGTGGAAAGCCGTACCCGAGCAAAATCCTTTGCCCTACCGATGCAACTGTCCAAAGGTCGGTACGACCTGTTCGTATCCATTGGCACGGCGACCGGCACGCCGCGAATTGCTCTCCCCTTGGACGGGGGTGACGGCCAGCGGCAGTATCGCCTGGGAACGATCCAGGTCGCCGGTGCCGCGGCAACTGCACGTCCAGCAGAAGTGGCCCCCAGACCCAACGTCATCTTCATCTTGGCGGACGACCTTGGCTATGGCGACCTGGGTTGCTACGGGCAGAAGAAGATCCGCACGCCCAACCTCGACCGTATGGCCGCCGAGGGAATGCGGTTCACGAACTTCTACTGTGGCTGCTCAGTCTGCTCGCCCAGCCGCTGCACGCTGATGACCGGCAAGCACCTAGGCGTCTATCCCAGGAAGCCGAGAATGGAGGGACTGCGGCGATTGATCGGCTTGCCCACAAACGTCATCGCCCACAGCCTCGTCGTGGTAGGCTACCCGGCCGAGCAGGTCCCGCCCGAGAATCGGTATCAGCCGGAGCGGGTCTACCGCAACAGGTGGTCGTAAAACCCTTAGCCGGGGACGTTCCCTGAACAGGAGATCCGTTCGTGCGACAAGACACCGTTGGTATTGTTTTCGTGATGCTTGCTTTGACAGCCTGCCAGCTCGGCTTCGCCGGCGCGCCGCAGCCGGCAACGCAACCGCCCCGGCGGCCGAACTTCGTCTTCTTCCTGGCTGATGATATGGGCTGGCGCGACGCGGGCTGCTACGGGAGCACATTCTACGAGACGCCCAACATCGACCGGCTGGCCAGCCAGGGAATGCGGTTCACGGACGCCTATGCCGCCTGCCCGGTGTGCAGCCCGACGCGGGCCAGCATCATGACCGGCAAGTATCCCGCCCGCCTGGGCACGACCGACTACTTCGGCGCACCGCAGCCCAATACCGTCTTCCCGCACTGGACACGGAACAAGCCGCTGCTGCCCGCGCCGTACCTGGATCACTTGCCCCTGGAGGAAGTCACCCTCGCCGAGGCCCTCAAGGAGGGCGGCTACCGCACGTTCTTTGCGGGCAAGTGGCACTTGGGCGGCCGGGGCTACTGGCCGGAGAACCAGGGCTTCGACATCAACGTCGGCGGCTGGACGGCGGGCGCGCCTGCCAGCTATTTCTCACCCTACCATAATCCCAAGCTGTCCGATGGTCCCACGGGTGAGCACCTCGACGATCGGATGGCGGCCGAGTCGGTCAAGTTTCTGGAAGGCGTCGGCCAGCAGCCGTTTCTGCTTTACCACGCATTCTACTCGGTCCACATACCGCTCCAGGCAAAGCGCGACTTGATCACCAAGTACGAGGCGAAACAGAAGGCCCTCAAGATGGAAGGGCCGCGGTTCAAGCCCGAGGGAGACAGCCAGGCACGCCAGGTCCAGGACCACGCCGTCTACGCCGCCATGATCGAAACCATGGACAAAGGCGTGGGCCGAGTCCTCGACGCGATGGACCGGCTGGGCCTGGCCGGCAACACGATCGTCTTCTTCATGTCGGACAACGGCGGCCTGAACACTGCCGAGGGAGCCCCGACCAGCAACGTGCCTCTCCGTGCGGGCAAGGGCTGGCTGTATGAAGGCGGCATCCGCGAGCCGATGATCGTCAAGTGGCCGGGTGCAGTTAAGCCGGGCAGCACATGCGGCACGCCGGTGATTAGTACGGACTTTTACCCCACCATGCTGGAGATGGCAGGCCTGAGAGCCAAGCCCGAGCAGCACAAGGACGGCGTGAGCATGGTTCCGCTGCTAAAGCAGACCGACTCTACGGGCCAGCGGGCGATCTACTGGCACTACCCGCACTACAGCAACCAAGGAGGCAGCCCGGGGAGTGCTGTTCGCGCCGGCGACTGGAAACTGATTGAGTTCTTCGAGGACGGGCGACTGGAGTTGTACAGCCTGAAGAACGACCTCAGCGAACAGCACAACCTGGCCGCCCGGGAGGGGAGGAAGACCGCCGAACTACGTGAGAAGCTGAAGGCGTGGAGGGCGGCAATCGGCGCGCGGATGCCCAGTCCTAACCCGAACCACAAGGTCGGCGGTCAAGATGGCGAAGGCGTTCTCTCGTTTGCTGCTGACGACTGATCGGCCCGAAGGAATGATGGGCCAAGGTCCACCCTCCGGACCAAATGCCCGGCCCGTCCGGAACCAGCAAGAAGTGCCCTGAACCCACTGGCGCGTTGGAATTGCCCGAAAACGGAGTTTTGGGTGGGGCGTCGACCTGCCACCTGGAAGATCGCACGCCGCCTTGGTAAGATAGGGGAATCGCTGCTGGGCAGGCAGCTTTACGCCCACCACTTCTCCCCGCCTGCGGAACCTATCCATGCTCACCTGCCTCTTGGAACGTCTCCAGTTTCTTTTTGTCACGCTCGGGCTGCTATGATCCCCGCAACGCCGATTTCCCGCCGCAATTTCATCAGGGCCGCCGCAGCGGCAGGCACTGCCGTTGCCGCGCCGTGGCTGATTCCCTCCAGCGCGCTGGGCGGCCCCGACCATCCGGGGGCCAACGACCGCATCAACCTGGGCTTGATCGGCTGCGGCCGGCGGGCGAACCAGTTGTTGGGCGACCTGCAATCGGTGACCGGCCCGACAGGACCGGCGCGGATCGTGGCGCTAAGCGACATCTGGCCCAAAAAGTGGGAGGAGTGGCTGGCGGCTTACGAGAAGAACCGTTCGGACAAGAGCGCCAGGTTCGGCACCTATCCTGATTACCGGAAACTCCTGGAGCGGCCCGACGTCGACGCGGT
>Ga0181539_1005343_pt1 | contig 10402 bp, 11 predicted proteins | sample PEATcosm2014_Bin_46_FD_119767 | JGI IMG/M metagenome (GOLD analysis project Ga0181539, IMG submission 119767) | Peatland microbial communities from MTU Mesocosm Facility, Houghton, MI, USA - PEATcosm2014_Bin23_60_metaG | ecosystem: Environmental > Terrestrial > Soil > Wetlands > Peat | place... | reverse complement strand
CGCCTTGATCGTAAGCCAAGAGCAACTTACGGCGCAGATCATCCCCAAGGGGTTTACCCATATCTGTGTTCGCCGCAGAGTCTCGCCAAAGACAGTCTACACCATTTACTAAAACGCTCTAGCCGGGTGCCCCAGGTCTCGTCCGCCACGGCGGAAGACCTGGGATTCGATCTCTACCTTCATATTGAAAGATGAGCGGAGACGCCCCCTCCCAACCCATTGACTCCGGCAGGGATTAATTGTACGCTTTCAATGTGTACAAGATCGGAGGCCGTCCATGCCCAGAGCAGCCGTCGAAGAGAACAGCCGGATGTCGCTGCGCATTCGCGGGAAAGATAAAGCGCTGCTGATGCGAGCGGTGGCTCTTCAGGACACCGATCTGACCGGCTTCGTGGTGGGCTGCGCCGTGCGCGCCGCTAAGGATGTCATCCGGGACCACGAGCAGGTGCAACTATCGGAGCGAGATAGCCTGATGGTTCTGGGTCTGCTGGAGAATCCGCCCCGGCCGAAAGACCGTCTTGTCTCCGCGGCCAGGGCGCTTGCGGAGCAGCGCCGGCCATGAAGGCGCCCGCATGGCGCGAGGTTCCCATCGGCAAGCAATACGACCGGGAAGCCTTCGATTGCGGCGAAGAGGCCCTGAACGAATTCCTGCGCCGTCACGCGCGCAAGAGCCACGAACTGGGCGGCTCGAAGACCTTCCTGGCCATCGACGAAAGCGATGGAAAAACCGTTCTCGGCTATTACACGCTCAGCTCTGCCTCGCTGACATTTGAGCGAACCCCGGAGAGTCTTCGCCGTGGGCTGGCTCGTCACGACGTACCCGTCTTTCGTCTGGCGCGCCTGGCCGTCGATCGCACCCGGCAAGGCCAGGGACTTGGCGGCCAACTTCTGCTGGCTGCCGGCCGGCGCTGCCTCCGCGCAGCGGCAGAGGTTGGAGGCGTGGCCCTCCTGATCGATGCGAAGAACGAGCGCGTCGCGAAATGGTATGCCAGCTATGGCGCGGTACCGCTGCTGGATGCGCCGTTGATCTTACTGCTGCCTCTACGGACAATCGAAGCGGCGCTCAATGCAGCCGGCGGCGCTTGAAGCCTCAGATCGAGTGCGAAGACGCTATCCTGGCCGACAACCGGGTTGTGGCAGCCTGCCCCACGGCCTGCTAGCTTTGAAGCAGAGCGCTTCTCAGCCGAATGAAACCTACGATGACCTCGCAAACCCAACCCGAAGCCGAGCCCGGCCCCCAGGACGACCCGGCAGCTCCGCCCCGCCGCATCGTTCTCACTGGCTTTATGGGCTCGGGCAAGAGTACTGTCGGCCCGATGCTTGCTGCCCGCCTGGGCTGGAAGTTTCTCGATGTGGACGACGTCATCGAGGCCGAGGCCGGCGCGACCATCGCCGATCTCTTCGCCCGCCACGGCGAAGCCGCGTTCCGCGACCGCGAGCAAGCGGCCATCGCCCGCCTGTGCGCCGGCGACGCCCTGGTGCTTGCTCTGGGCGGAGGCGCAATCGAGCACGAAGGCACCCGCGCGCTGCTGCTCACCGCGCCCGGCACGCTCCTGGTTCATCTCGAGGTGGAACTGGCCACCACCCTCGCCCGCTGCCGCGGCACCGAGCACACCCGGCCCATCCTCGCCGACCAGGCCAACCTGGCCAGCCGCTATGCTCGCCGTCTTCCGCTCTACCGCACCGCCCACGTCTCCATCCCCGTCGACGCGCTCACTCCCGCCCAGGCAGTTGACGCAATTCTCCACGCCGCCCGCCTGGGTTGACCGGTGAGCGGCGCAACCGGGGCCCGGCGCGTCCTATACCGTAGCTCAGCGCGGATGGAAAGGAGAGCAAAAATGGCGGATTCCCTCTGAGAACTTCCCCGCTTGTTATCATCGGGAGAGGCCCCGGCAGCACGCAAGCCGGGCGCTTGCACCGAGGTATGCTCGCAGTTCCAATGACTCCCGTCTCCCAGGCCGCCGATCCGGCAGCGCTCCCCGCGCCTTCGGATGAAAGCGCCGCGCATGGTCCTGGTTTGGGCCGAACTCACGACCAGGGCCACCTCCACGCTCCCGCGCCTGGAGCTACGGCGACTCTGATTCACGACCTGCGCGAGCTCTTCAAGGTCAAGGTGGTGGGGCTGGTGCTGGTTACCGGCTGGGGCGGGTTCTATCTGGGGTCGATGCAGTCGGGCATCACCAGCTTCCAGGGCGGCCTGCTCGATACTCTGCTCGGCATCGGCCTGGTCTCGGCCGGGGCCGGCGCGCTGAACGAGGCCCAGGAGCGCAAAACCGACGCGCTCATGATCCGCACCGCCGGCCGTCCGCTGGCCGCCGGACGCTTCTCGCTGCCGCAGGGCATTCTGGCCGGCCTCGGCGCTCTGGCCCTCGGCGCCGTGTGGCTGGCGCTGCGCACCAATCCGCTCACCGTGGCCCTGGCGCTGCTCACGGCCTTCACTTACGTCGCCATCTACACGCCCCTCAAGCGCTTCACCACGCTGGCCACCTTCATCGGCGCATTTCCCGGCGCCATGGGCCCCATGCTCGGCTGGACCGCTGCCCGAGGCCGCATCGAGTGGCCGGCCGTGGCCCTGTTCGCCATTCTCTTCGTCTGGCAGTTCCCTCACTTCATGTCCATCGCCTGGCTCTATCGCGACGACTACGCCCGCGCCGGCATCCGCATGTTGCCCGTCGTCCAGCCCGACGGCTGGTCTACCGTGGCTGAGGCGCTCGTCTTCGCCGTCGTCATGATCCCCGTCAGCCTCACGCCCAGGTGGCTGGGCATGGCCAGCCCGACCTACGCCGTGCTCGCCGCCGCGCTGGGCCTCTTCTATCTGGCCTATACCATTCGCTTCGCCCGCATCCTGCGCGCCAAAGATGAGACCGAAAGCCGGATGCTGGCCCGCGATCTGCTCAAGGTCAGCGTCCTCTATCTGCCCCTGCTCTTCACCACGCTCATGCTCTGCGCCACGGCAAAGCACTAGAGCATTTTAGAGTCAAGTGTTAACAGAAGCTGGGTGCCCCATCCTTGAATCGCTTTTTGATTCAAGGGTGGGAGAGCACAAATCTCAACTTGAACCGTAAACAGTCAGTCCGAAAATGCTCTAAGGAAGCGGAACCATGACGATCAGCGTCGATCCCCGATCCAGCACCCGCTCCGCTATCGCCGCCATTCTGGCCATCAGCGCCGCGGCCACGGCCTTTCTATTCTGGCTAATCTACGTCCATCCCGCCGCCGCGTCCAGCGCGCAGTACGCCTTCTTGCCCGCCCTTAACGCGGTGCTGAACGGCCTTGCGGCCACGGCGCTGCTCATCGGGTACATCTTCATCCGAATGCACCGAATCACGGCGCACCGCGCGGCGATGATTACGGCGTTCGGATTTTCGGCGCTGTTTCTGGCTAGCTATATCGCGCACCACTATTATCACGGCGAAGTTCTCTACCCCGCCCACGCCGCTTTGCGCTCGCTCTACCTGCCCCTGCTTGCCAGCCACATCGTGCTTGCCGTCGTTGCGCTGCCCCTGGTCCTGGTCACTTTCTTCTTCTCGCTCTCCGGCCGCATCTCGCAGCACCGCAAGGTCGCGCGCTGGTCCTTCCCGCTCTGGCTCTACGTCTCCATCACCGGCGTCGTCACTTACATCATGCTGCGCCTGGCGCAAGGTTAGGATCAGGGAGTAGGGAGTAGGGAGTAGGGAGTGGAAGACCCGGGCTGGGTGCCCCATCCTTTTCGCGTTCTTGGCGAAAAGGGTGGGAAACCGAGAACCTCAACCAGTTTTTCATAGGAACGATCATGCCCCGCGTCAGCCCGAATCCGAATCCAACCCAGCGCGATGACGGAACCCGCCGACTGCTGCAATGGGGCGCGTCGATCCTGGGCGCGGGCCTGTTGGCCGGCCTGCTGCTGCTCACCGTGCTGGGCGGGTTCTCGCCCACCGGCGCCAGCACCAACGCCGGCTGGTTTGCCCTCATCGTCGCCCTGATGTGCATTCCTTTCGGCGGCATGCTGCTGGCTCTCGGCGTGGCCAAGTGGCTTCGTAACCGCCATCTGGCCCGATCGCGGTAAGCCCTGCGCTGCTTCGCTCCGACCTGAGGACCGCTCAGTTCTGTTGCCCCGGATACTGTTCCTTGACCGTGTAGCCCTCAGGCGGCTGAAACAGCGATGGGGCCGGTTCGCCGCGCTCGATCTCCGTCAATTCAATCGTCCGGACGCCGGTGCGCGGATCGTCGCTAACCTCAAGCAGCGAAATCCCTAAATCGACAGACATCCAGCTCTCGTTCGTAACCGTGAAGGGCAAATCGTTCCCCGCGGTGCCCGCCGGATAGATCGTAGTTGTGCGACTTCCAGTGGCGTCCAGGCCATTGATCGTCTTCGTACCCAGCTGTTCCACCTCCCTGGCGGGATAGAACTGCTTGCTTCCCGGACGCGTTCCCTGAAGGCTCCGAGCCCTGCTCGGCGGCTGCATGTGGTAGACGGTTGCTTCCCTGGAATCCGCATTCCAGCTGATCGAGACGCGGCGCACCGGGTCGTAAACATTGATGAAGGACGATGTATGGGACCGTTCATAGGTGCCCGCCGTCTCGGGCTGGCTCTCACGGTACGTTCTCCCGCTCGAATCGCGCGCCTCCTTCAACGAGCTTTCACTGGTGATGGTTACGCCGTTGGCCAGCTTCTGCACCCGCGTCGTCTTCCGCATTGCGGTATACGGCGCGATTGCCCGGCCCCGAAAATCCTGTGCCGGGCACCCGGTTGCGGCGCTTCCCGCTCCCTGCTGCACGGCGGCCGAGCCGCTGCCGCCGCTTTGAGCCGGAATCTGCTGTGCGAGCAGAGCGCCGGACGAAAGAAGAACCAAAACAAAGCCTGCGATGGACAAAAACCTGCCTGGGCGCATCGATCCCCCTTAAACTTCAAACGACGCAATTCTGACGCAACCCGCTCGGAAACGCAACCCCGTGAGGTATCGGCAAAAGGCGAGACTCGGTCCCGCTCCCTTCCTGCCGTCTGCTATTCTTTTCGATGATTGGAGAGCACGAACATGGCGAGAAGCGTAAACAAGGTCACCCTGCTGGGCAATGTGGGCAAAGACCCCGAAATCCGTTCCACCGCCGGTGGCAACATTGTGGCCAACCTCACGCTGGCAACCAGCGACAACCAGAAGGACGCGCAGGGCAACTGGCAGGAGCGCACCGAATGGCACAACCTGGTCGCCTTCAAGCGCACCGCGGAAATTGTCCGCGATTATGTGAAGAAAGGCTCCAAGCTCTATATCGAGGGCAAGATCACGACCCGCAGTTGGGACGACAAGGAGTCCGGCCAGAAGCGCTACAAGACCGAGATCCTCGTCAATGAGCTGGTTCTGCTCACCAGCCGCGAAGAGAGCTCAGGCGGCGCGGGCGGCTACAGCCGGACAGCGAGTTCAGCCAGCTCGTCAGCCAGCTTCGACCAGCGGCCTCCGGCGGCAGCCGGCGCGCCGGACGACCTCGCCCAGCAGGCCGAAATCTCCGACGACGATATTCCGTTTTAAGAACAGGGAACAGGGATCAGGGGTCAGTGAACCCACAGCCAGCGGGATGCGTTGAGTGGGCAAGCAGCGGTTCAACGCCTTCCGGCCATAACTGGGAAGCAGCCCCCTACCGGCCCTGTTCCCTGATCCCTGTTCCCTGCCTCTCTCACTCCGTCTTCATCAGCGCCGCCATCAGGTCATCCCTGCGGCTGTTGGCCATTCGGTCCGCATGGCCGAGCACGCGCATCCAGACAAGGACCGCGCCCACGGCCAGCGCCACGAAGACCGGAACGGCCAGCCACAGGTTGCCCAGAAACCAGCACACGCTGAAAACCCCCGCTCCCACTCCGATCACCGCTAACTGCACCAGCAGGCTGAGCAGGGCGTTGGCCTGCGATCCGCGCCGGCGCGCAATCCGCCCCGGATCGATGCGGTAGGGCATGGTGAGTGAGAAAACGTTCCCCGCAGCCAGATTGCACGGCAGCGCAAACAGCAGCCACGCCCCCGTAGCCGCCACCATCGCGCCGTCGGGAACTCCCACCCGCAGGCTACACAAAACGCCGGCCAGCGAGGCCACCAGCAGGAACAGCGCGGACAGAAACAGGTTCTTGGCCAGCAGCACCGTCCGGATGGGTGTGGGCGAAAGAAAGTACACCTGAATTCCCGCCCCCTCGGTGCCCAGGTTGTTATAGATCAACTGCGTAAAGCCCAGCAGCGAGTAAACCATGGCGATGGGTACAGCCATGGGGAAGACGTGCCCTGCGGGACCGCCCCCTCTAAGGAAGGCTGCTGAAAAGACAATGGCCAGCAGCAGGGGAGTACCCACCGCATAGAGCAGAGGCAGGCTGCGCAGTAGGGTGCGCAGTTCCTTCTCCATCACCGCGGCAATGGGGCCAGAACCATCCAGCAGCCATCCGCCGGTGCGCCGCTGGGCTGCCTTCTTCCGGCTGGGCGCCACGCCCAGGCTCTCTCCGCGATATTCGGCGCGGAGCCGCCCCGCCAGCACTCCCCCGGCGGCCAGCACGTACAGTCCCAGCCCGGCCAACGATCCCAGCGCCGCTCCCGCCCGCCGTTGGGCGGCCCGGCCAAGCGCCCCCGCCGCCAGCCCCGGCGGCAGCCATTGTTGCACTTCATCGGCCGTCGTCAGCCACGGCCCGTACCTGGCTTTGAACTCCGCCTTCGACCGCTGGAACTCCCGGGCCTGCGCCATATCCTGGTCCCGGTTAGCAATGATGGGCAGTCTGTTTTTCCGGTGTAGCGCCGGATTCAGAAGTTGCAGGCTCAAAATCGCCACCATGAAGACTGCGCCCAGAATCTCGCGCGTCCTGCGCTGCGCAAGCCAGCGTTCGATCCACGCGAAGATGGCCCTGGTCAGCAGGATGTTGAAGCCCGCAAAGACCGCCAATCCCAGCGCCGCCCAGGCAAACAGCCCCGGCCGCGCTATTGTCGTTCCCACCCAGATGCCTACGCAGCACAACCCGCCCAGAATCGTCGAGGAATCTACCAGCCCGAAGACCAGGTACAGCAAAACATAGGACCCGAAGCGCACCGGAAAGCGCAACAGAATGCCCAGATCGAACTGCTCCTGGAACGAGGCCATCATGATTGGAATCATCTGCCAGAGGAAGAACACCGCCCAAAACACCAAGGGCAGATAAAGCCATTTCCCTTCCGAAGCGAGGCCATATGCGAAGAACCCCGCGAGCGTGCCGATCCCGAGTCCCAGAGTGGCATACAGGATGTAGGCCAGGGCGCGCGCGCCAACCTCGAACTTGCCCTTTATGGAGCGCAGACCGTTCTTGAAGATAGCCCAGCGAAGCTTGGCCAGCGCCGCATACTGCGCCCGCGCCTGCGCGCCCAGCACTCCTCCGTCGGCCCGCGCCGCCGCGGGCTCTCCCGGCCCATTTGCGCCCGGTCCGCTCACGCCCGCCTCGTTTCTGTATTCGCGGAATGTCTGGGTGCCCCATCCTTGCGACCCGCTGCGGCGGAGTCTTGTCGCAAGGGTGGGATAGCGCAACACTCGTTCCAGGAACTGTGAATTCGCATCATGCCAGCCATGACAGCTCCTGCGCCGGCTCCTGCTGCCCGCCCGCTCCCACAATCGACAGGAAGATCTCTTCCAGCGTGAGCCGCTGCTCTTGTTCAGCGCCGGGCAGGGTGCTGGCCACGCCCTCCCGCAGCTCCTCGATCGACCCATTGGCCACCAGCCGCCCCTTCGAGATGATGGCCACGTGGCTGCACAGCCGCTCCACAATCTCCAGCACGTGGGTGGTCAGGAAGATGGTCGCCCCGCGGCTGATCATCCCCTGCAACATGGCCTTCAGCATTCCCGCCGCAATCGCGTCCACGCCCTCGAAGGGCTCATCCAGAAACAGCACCTTGGGCCCGTGAATCACCGCCGCGGCCATGGCCAGCTTCTTCTGCATCCCATGCGAGAAGTCGGTCACCAGCTTGCGCGTCTCGTCGGCCAGTTGCATAAAGTCAAGCAGCTCTTCCGTGCGCCGGTTGGTGGTTGCGCGATCGAGCCCGTACATGCGCCCCACAAAGCGCAGGTACTCGGGCGCGGTCAGCCGCCCCAGCAGCGCCATCCCCTCCGGCACCACGCCGATCTGCCGCTTCAACTCCAGCGCCCCGGCCCAGAACGGCCGGCCCAATATCTCCATAGTCCCCGCGCTCGGCTCCAGCAGCCCGGTCAGCATCTTGATGGTGGTGGACTTGCCCGCCCCGTTCGGCCCCAGAAAGCCGAAGAACTGCCCCGGAGCCACGCTGAAAGTCACATCGTCCACGGCAGTCAGCGCGCCGAAGCGCCGCGTAAGCCCGTGGGTCTGAATCGCCGCGATTTCCATGTGCGGCAAGAATACCAAGGTTGGCAACCAAAGCAAAGCGGAGGCTTGGCTGGACGGCGGGCTTCCTTTGCCAATGAAGATCCGGAACTCTGGGATCGCTCGGGCTACTCCAAACACGACGCGTTGAACACGACGCTTAAGCAGAACCTACTTTGTCTTGAACTCCGCCGTGTAGCTTTCGAGCGGATAGCAATCCGGCGTAGCGAACGCCGCGGGCGTCAGCACAAAACTGTATGCCTGGTTCGGTTTCAATTGCACCGGCAGCAGAATCCGCAGCCCTCCATCTCCGAATGCCGGCACACCCTTGATGGGGAAATGCTCGCTGCCGCCCGGCCCATAGTTGATGGAGGTTCCCGCGCCCGAATCGAGCGGCTTGTCCACGACAATCTCGATCGTTTGGACCGAGGCGTCCACGTCCTGCGAATGGTTGGCGAACGGCGCCATGCTCACCACGTGCGCGGACTTGGCGCTGAAGGCCGGGGCCTCCGCGGCTGCTCGCGGTGCAAGATTACGGTAGAACAATGCGACCTGAGGCACATACGAAGAGAACACCGGGTATTGCGCGCGCTGCGCTTTGTACTGTTTCAACATATCGACCAGCGCATCCATCCAAAAGAATCCTTTCCGCTGCTCCTCGCGGATGCGCTTCAGGTTCTCATGGCTGTCCTCGCCGGCATCCTGGAAGTAGACGATCACCGCGGCGCGCACCAGCGATTCATCCACCATCGTCTTCGCCTCGCCGTAAGCCATTCGCTTCATCTGCTCCGCAACCGGGGCGTATACCTTCTCAACCCCGGAGAAGTCGCTCCAGTGCTCAGCCACGGCCGGGTTCACAAAGGAGTGGTTGAACTCGTGGATGATCGTGGAGAGATAGCCCTGCTCCGGCGGATAGGTCGGGTTGCCGGCATCGTCATGCGTCCAGCAGCCGATGATGGAAAAGAGCTCCGCGCTACCGTCCGGGTGTACGAGGCGCGGGCCATAATTGCCGCCGCCGTTGTTCATGCCCAGGATCAGGTGATAGGTCAGGTCGGGCGCCTTGCCGTAGAAGCGCGGATACCAGCCGAAATCGACAGACCCAAGAGTGGTTGCGAAGCGCGTCTCCGCCAGCCGGTACATGGTCTGATGCGCGGCGTAGAACTCCGCAAACTTGCTGTCGCGATAAAAACCGCGCAGGAGCGGCAGGAACCTCTCCACGTCTGCCACGCCCCAGCGTTCATCCGGGACCTCCGGCGTAAAGGCGACGAGAGGCTTGAGTTCCGGCGGCGGCGACAGCGAGATCGCCATAGCCATGACGGCGTCGAAGCCCACGCCTTTGCTGTTGCGCAGGGCCTGCGCCATTCGCACAGCGGGGTGGTCCTTGTACGGCGCAAAGTAGCGGTCGATGTCGGCTGAGTACGCCGGAAGCGTGTTCATGTTGTATCCGGGATCGCCCGACAGCCGGAAGACAATACTCAGCAGTTCAACGCGCTCTTCCACATGCGGAACAACCGCCGGCTTGCGATCCGGGGACTGGCCTGGGGCGCAGGCGGGAGACGCCAGCGCACAGATGCAAACGAAAAAAACCGGAAGACGGCGTAGATCGAAGATGCTTCGCATGAGCGGACCTCTCGACGGGGAGGAATCCTGGCCACATCGATGGCCCGAGCCGCCACGTCTTTCTGCCATCTTTTACCACCTTCATCGAAAACCGATGGTGTTGGACATCACATCGCGACGGTCGCCGGAGCATGCTCGACGACTCCGATGCTGGCGGCAGGCCCCCTTGAAAAATGTAGAATCGGCCTGGCACTCCCAGAACGCTCCAACTGCGCCCGATGAACACCGACTCTCCGGATTCCGCTTGGGACAACGAGAATCCGGGAACCGGCTCACTGTTTTCAGCCGGCGCTCTCTATGCTTCGCTGGCTTCCATTTTCTCCGCCTCCCCCAGCGGATCGTTGTCGCGGTCCGTCACCTCCACCAGCGCAGCCAGCCGGGCCGTCAACCCCGTCTTCCAGCTCCCCTCCGGCGCGCGCCAGCTCCAGTTGCCCGCGGCCACGGCGGGCGTATTCATCCGCGCCTCCGAGCCAAGCT
>Ga0181539_1005341_pt1 | contig 10406 bp, 13 predicted proteins | sample PEATcosm2014_Bin_46_FD_119767 | JGI IMG/M metagenome (GOLD analysis project Ga0181539, IMG submission 119767) | Peatland microbial communities from MTU Mesocosm Facility, Houghton, MI, USA - PEATcosm2014_Bin23_60_metaG | ecosystem: Environmental > Terrestrial > Soil > Wetlands > Peat | place... | reverse complement strand
GGCACTCTTTGTCCGTCCGGAAGGCAGACGATGATCCACGAGAAGATGGTCGAACTGGTCGCCCGCCGATTCCAGGTGCTCGGAGAACCTTGCCGTCTTCGCATCCTGCAAGCACTTCAAGGCCGACCTAGAACGGTCAATGAGATTGTCGGTGACCTGGACGGGAATCAGCCCAACATATCGAAACACCTTCAAATCCTCTTCGACGCAGGACTTGTCGGCCGCGAGCGTTCGGGCAACAGTGTTTTTTATAGTGTCGCCGATCCCGTCGTGTTCAAACTTTGCGAGTTAGTGTGCCGCAGCACGGCGCGGCATGCCGCTCACTTGCAACAATACGCTGCCGGCACACGGCGAAGGAGTGGAATCCAGACGCAAAAAAGCCATCTTCGATCAAAGGTTGGCTCATTACAGGGGGTGAACTGAATGCCGGGATGGGCATGGATGATCGTTTTTGTAGTCGCTTACCTGGTGTTGACCCAATGGCTGCTGCCCAAGCTTGGTGTGCCAACCTGACGCACCAACTCCTGTTCTGTCGAGTCTCGACGGAGTGAAAAGCCAGGCAATAAAGGCAGACGTTAAAGGCCACCATGGGCGACCGCCTTTTCAAACCACAGGATGCACACAAACTCGAGGATCCCGAGCGACAGGTCTGGCTACCAGTTGCCGATGTCATTCGAGCGTTAGCGATTCGGCCTGGAATGCACATTGCTGATGTCGGCGCGGGAACCGGTTACTTCGCCATTCCCATGGCCCAGGCCTTGGGCCCTAACGGAAAGGTATATGCGATTGACTTGCAGCTGGAGATGCTGAACATGCTGCGGGGAAAGCTCGAGCGACTAGACGCTCCCCACAACATCGATTTGGCACAAGGCGAGGCGGGCAAAACAACTCTCGGATCGAAATGTGCCGACGTTGTGTTGATAGCGAACGTTTGGCATGAATTAGACGATCACGAAGCCGCATTGCAGGAGGCTGCACGCATCCTGGTGCCTGGTGGAACTCTGGCGTTGCTCGACTGGCGTCCGGATAAGAAATCTCCTCCGGGGCCGCCCTCAGACCACCGCCTGCCGGCGAGTGATGTCGTGCAGTTTTTGACCAAGCACAACTGGACGACAGCGCCGCCGGTCAACATTGGGCACTACAGCTATTTCATCGGCGCGATTCCTCCAAACACTATCGTCTCCGCTACTTCTTGAGTGCCACGGTATTGTTCTTGCCAGCCAGTGCAGCACTGGCTCCGTCGGTCAGCAGCCGGGCTTCGTTCACCTTCTTCAGCGTGTACGAAGGAGCATGAACGCCCCAGGATCCATCCTTCTGGATGGCGGTGATGATGTCCTGTGCTTGGTTAGCCATTACCTGAACCTGAGCTCTCTGCGCCGTGGAAAGCCGGGACTTGGGAATTTCGGCATTGATGTTCGCCAGCGCCGCTTTGACCGCGCTCACACCATCTTTCACCGGATTCTCCCAAGCCATGACCTTGTCGTAAATCATCTTCTGGTTGGTGAACTGTAGTTCCTTGGGTTGCGACGACTGCACTCCGCTATGACAGCCTCCGCCGTTGATGACCGTGCCATCCATATAACTCGTGCGCCCGCAGGACCACATCAGATCAATGTATGGCTTGCCGTCCTTTTTGGTCAGGCGCCAGGACCCGTCTTTATAGTTGCGGTCTTGACCTTCGGGAGGATTGAGCGTCTTCTCATCCGGACTTACCAGGATGCGCCAGATATGCGCCGCACGGGCGGTATCGAATCCACCGAAATCCGGCATCTGAATGGTGGCGAAGTTTTCGCAACTCATCATTGTCGGCATGTGGCAACTCGTGCACTTGTTGCCCCCATGGATTTCATTCTGTGCGAAAAATTCTGCCTGCGCGGAATGGCAATCCTGGCATTGCTTCTTCAGACCGGTCACGGTATAGCTGTCTCTCCAATCGTTCGCCGTGACCTCGTGGGGATCGTGACAGGTGCTGCAGCGGATGCCATTTTCATAGTGAGCGGTGTTGTAGCCTTGCGAACCCTCCGTTCCGCAGGCAGGGGCTTTGGTCTTGAAGAATGCAGTGAAGGGATGCTCTGGATCCTTCTTCGCCTGCTCCTGATTCCAGGCAAAGCGCTGATGGCAGCGCTCGCAGTCGGAAGGCATCCCAGCCCCACGCGCTCCATAAAGATGCGCTCCGGCTCCGTGGCACTCCTCGCAGGTGATGCCTTTGCTGATAGTGTGCTTGCGCAATTCCTCGGGATGGCCGAGCGCGGCAGTCAATTCCGCGTCGTTCTTGAAATCAAACTTGAACGAGTGGCAAACCTCGCAATACGTAGTGGCGGGCTGGAAGAGCATCGACTTCCGGTTCTTCGCGCCGTAGGACGTCATGCCCCACACCTTGGAGCCGTTATCGCCGAAATCCTCAAGTTTAGTTGGAAAGCCGGGCACAAACGTGGCAATCTTCTGCACCACTTCGGGGGTGAGCGATTCCGCCCAAGTCCGGGAACTCTGGTTGCCGCCGGCCACCAGGGTCCCGGTGCCGTCTTTCAGCAGCCCGCCCTCGACATGATAGGTGCCCCGGACCAGCCAGGCATCGATGAAGCCATATTTCGTTCGCGGAGTACCGATGATGGCGTAAATAGAGTCGGCCGTGATGCCTTCGGGCAGCACTCCCGCCTGACTGCCCCAAAGTCCCTTGTTCAGATCCTTGCCGGGCACTTCTACCATCTCATCTGGAAAGCGAACTACCTTCGCGTGCCGCGAGCGCACCCATTTTTCATATTGCGCCGGATGGCATTCTCCACACTTCTTGGGTCCGACAAACTTGTTCGGCAAGTCCAAGATCGACTCCATTCCCAGCCGGTAGGTCATGGACACCTGGCGATTGTTTTGCTTGGCGTAGTCCTTGCCGCCACCCTCTTCTACGAACTCTTCATCGCGGTCGCTGATGTGATATTTCCCAATCATTCGCCCGTCTTTCTCGTATTTGAACATCGGGTGGTTTTTCAGCAGGTAGTCGTAGAACGGCTTCTCCTGTTCGACATAGCCTTCCAAGGTTCGTGGTGTGGTTGAGTCGTCGGGAGTAATCTGCGTTTTCTGGGTTGCAGTTTCTTTGGGAGGTGCCGCAGTTGACTGCTGGGCGATCAGCCAGCGGGAATCAGAAATCAGGACCAGAGTCGCGGCCAGCACCAAGCTGGCAAAAGTGAGCGTATGTCTGCGCATAAGTGCCTCTTCTCATGACTTGTTGGGGTTTAGCTCCTCAACACAAGAAGGTAGTCCCGTGCAACTTGGTGTTCAGTGATTGATGTCACTCGGGAGCGTTCAGAACTGCAATTCACCCTAAAGAGCGGGTGGACGGCAGCCGACCCGGTGAATAGTGAGGTCATCGGGATCGGTTTCGAGCAACTCGGAACTACCTGGGTAGCTTGCCTCCGAAGTTCTGTAGGCAATACCCCGCAACGTAGGTAAGAATACGGGTATGGAGAATTTCCGGCTTAAAGTCTTTCGAGCTGTGGCCAAACACTTGAACTTCCGCAAAGCAGCGGAGGAACTCTGCCTGACCCAGCCTGCCGTTACCCTGCAGATCAAAGCTTTGGAACAGCACCTTGGAGTTCTGTTATTCGACCGCAGTGGTGCTCGCATCTCGCTTACCCCTGCCGGCGCCATGCTCCTGAAATATGCCCGCAAAATCGAGCAGTTGGAAACAGCGGCGCTGGCAGGCTTGTCACAGCTTGCCGGCGAGCAACGGGGCGACTTGCGGATCGGCGCGTCGTTGACGATTGCGCAGTACATCCTGCCTCGTGTCTTAGGAGCGTTTCAGCAGCAGCACCCTCTGGTCCGGCCGTACGTCACCACATGCAATACGGAGCAAGTGCTGGAAGCGTTGGTGGCGCGCGAAGTATCGCTTGGATTCATCGAAGGCCCGCCCCTGCGGCGGGATGTGCGAACCGAGATTTTCCTCGAAGATGAGATTGTCCTGATCGCGCCGCCAGCCCACGAATGGAGTGAACGCGGCTTCGTTGAGCCCGAGGAGTTGAAGCAAGAGCGGCTGCTCATGCGGGAGCGCGGCTCAGGGACGCGCCGCGTCGTCGAAATCGCTCTACAGAAACGTGGCGTCAAGGCCAAGCACCTGAACCTTGCGATGGAGTTCGACTCCACCGAAGGCATCATAACCGCTGTTGAAGCTGGCCTTGGAATCGGATTTGCCTCGCTCTGGTCTATAAGCAAAGAGCTCCAGGTTGGTTCTCTTCGAGTCGTGCCCATCCGCGGAGTCCGGATCATGCGGCCACTCAGCGTGGCGTATCCCCCTGGCCAAGAACCCCAAGGGATTACACTCGCATTCCTCCACTTCTTGCGATCTCGCCACGGCGTGATGAGTCCAACACGATCAAAGCCCCGATCCCTCGTTCAATCATCAGCGGTCTAATCTCCTCCACGCGAGGATAACCTGCCAGCAGTTGGTAAGCCCGCTGGGCATTGGCTCCGTGCAAGCGATAAGCCGGGCGCATGAGCAATAAGAATTACTGCTTGGACAGGCAGGTATCGGTGCAGCGAGACTGAAGCTTGACAAACACAAAGAACATCTTCTTCGTTGGCCTTGTCGTCGCTGCCAGTGGCCTCATTTCGACCCCGCTGGCGCTGCTGGCCGGTTTGATCTACGGCCTGTCGTTCGCACATCCGTATCACGTCGACGCTAAGAAGCTCTCCACATTCCTCTTGAAGGCATCCATCGTTGGGCTAGGTTTTGGAATGAACCTGCACGAGGTCGTGCGCGCGGGCCGGACCGGGTTCCTATACACGGCGCTCAGCATAAGCTTTGCCATGCTCCTCGGTCTCGGCATTGGACGTTTGTTTAAGGTCCAACGCATACCGTCGCTCCTGATCAGCACGGGCACCGCCATCTGTGGTGGAAGCGCAATCGCAGCGGTTGGGCCCGTAGTGAACGCGGGAGAAGAAGAGATGGCTGTGTCGCTCGGAACCGTGTTCGTCCTGAATTCGGTTGCCCTCTTCCTTTTCCCGGCTATCGGGTACGCTATTCATCTCACTCAATCTCAATTCGGATTGTGGTCTGCCCTCGCCATCCACGACACCAGTTCAGTGGTGGGGGCAACCGCGAAGTACGGCTCCCAAGCGTTAATGATCGGGACTACGATCAAGCTGGCCAGAGCCCTGTGGATTGTTCCTCTAGCATTTGCGGTGGCAATCTTTAAGAAGAGCAAGACCCGGATCAAATGGCCCTGGTTTATCTTGCTTTTCTGCCTGGCCGCTGTTGCCGGTACGTATTTGCCCTTATTCGGCTCGCTGTATCCCAAACTCAGCGCACTGGGAAAAACCGGGCTGACGGTTACTCTTTATCTGATCGGCACAGGGATTTCAAGATCAACATTGAAACAAGTAGGCGTGCGCCCCCTCCTCCAGGGAATCTTGCTTTGGGCGATTGTGGCGCTTTCTTCTCTTGCTCTCATACACTTCGGGTTTATCTCGATCTGATCGGGTTCCCAAGCGGAGCTGACAATTACCAGTCCGGGTCACAGTCCGCCCAGAATGCCCCCGAGTCGGTTTCAGGATTTCCGCAAAACTACTGGAAGAAGGGCTGGAGCGACAGGACTCGAACCCGCTACGGACGCGAAACTCTCGACGGGCATCTGCGTTTAGTTGGGAACTAGCCGACGTTTGCTTCTTCCTTGCGAGTCCGGTAGTCAACCGCTGATAATGCCGAAGGAGACTCAAATGAAACGTCTATCTCTATCAATGAAACGCGCAATCACCATTGTTCTTGTTGGGACTGCGGCAAGCATGGCAGCATCAGTTTGGGCCGTTCGCGCGAATTCGCAAACCCGCTTGGGCGGCGCGACCGGGGCGATGTCTCCCGCTTATCAGGCGACATTTTTATCCAGTTCGGAGCTCATCAACCCGGAAGAGCTAGTCAAGATCCTTCAGTCCCCCAAGGGAGAAAAGCCGCTCATGATCCATGTGGGGTCCCACGTTCTTTACGAGCAGGCGCATATCCCTGGTTCCGAGTACATCGGCCCTGCTTCTAGCGAGATTGGTATACAGCAGCTGCGTAAACGTGTGGAGGCTCTGCCCCGACGCAAGTTCATCGTTATCTATTGCGGATGTTGCCCATGGAGCCATTGTCCGACCGTCAAGCCTGCCGACGACGCGCTTCATGCGATGGGCTTTACCAACGTGAAGGTGCTCTATATCCCCGATAATTTTGGCGCGAACTGGGTGGATAAAGGCTATCCGATTGCCAAGGGAGAATAGTGCCGGCGACGCTGCTTCGATCAAGGACAACACTGGGAAAGAAGATTCTGATCGCCACCGCGGCCATCGCAGTCGCGATGGGACTGTTTTTCCTGAACCGGCATCGTGGTATATCCTCGGGCACCGATATTACGAATATCGCCGGGCATCCGCTGGCTCCGGAATTCTCGCTTCCCGAATTGACAGGACAAACGCTCGATCTCTCCGCCTACCGGGGCAAAGTAGTTCTCCTGGACTTCTGGGCAACCTGGTGTGACCCGTGCCGGGAGGAGATTCCGCGTTTTGTGGAATTGCAGAACAAATATCGAGACCAAGGCTTACAGATCATCGGCATTTCCATGGACGACGGACCGGAGCCCGTCCGCGACTTCTACCAGCGTTTCCACATGAACTATCCGGTTGCCATGGGCAACGCGAAGATTGGCGAACTGTACGGGGGAGTTCTTGGCTTGCCGATCGCGTTCCTGATAGACCGCAATGGCCGCATCGAAGCCAAGCACATTGGCGCGACGGATACATCGGTTTTTGAGCTGGAAATCAAAGCTCTTCTGCAACCTCAATGAACATCAAATGAGTCTGGTTCGAGGCGCACGAGCCGATGCTCGAACCGCACCTTGGTCCTCACAATTCTTCCGTACTCCATGACGCGACTCACCACGCTTTTTCGAGAAATGCCTTGCGAAGCAAATGCAAAATCTTCCGTTCGGACATCTCATACTCGGCAGCATTGGCGGCACAAGGTATCCGGTTGCGGGTCAGGACGATCTGCGCAATGTGCTTACAGTTCTTACAGTTCGTGACTTATCGATGGCGCTGCGCACGGTCATTCCTCGTTCGTGACCTAGCGGGCTACGGGGCCACGGATGACCTGAACAAAATCGCCGGTACGTATCTGCCTGGAAAATGCGGCTTTCACTTCGTCGGCGTTGAGTTCAAAGTATTGCTTCGCTGCCCGTATAGGTTCGTCCAGAGGGAGGCCAATCTCTGCCCGTCTGAGAGGTCCTTCGGCTACCGCATCCTCACTCGACTCGCTCAAAGGGATCTGTCGTAGAATCAGAGCTTTGGCTTGACGCAGCTCATCCGCAGAGACATCTTCAGTCCGCATCTGGTCAAGGTCACGCTGAATTAAGACTCGAATGTTTTCAGGATTGCAGCCATAGGTGACAGAATAGCTCGCTTTGGTCTTCGATGCTTCCAGACTGACGTCTACGGTATTAGACATAACCTGTTATCTGTCGCAGATCGTGGTAAAGACGCGTGGCGTAGAAACCTCCCCTACCTCTCCTAAAACATGATTGCCCAGTTGCAAAGGATAATAGTCTGGATCGAAACGGTTGAGATTCAGTTGTTCGGCAAGAACCACGGAATCCTGTACCTGTTCTGGATCAGGCACATTTACAGTCGAAGGCTTATTTAGCGGGACGGAGGCAGGATAGTATTGGGCTTAGGGCCGATTGCTTTCCAAGAATCGTGGTAGCGGATACAGCGTTCCAGATAGCGAATTATGGCTACAAATGTCGAAGTCGCACCATCGAACCCGCCCGCAAAGCCGGTTCAGAACGTCGCCTCGAACGGGCTCGCGAGCGCTGAAGCACATAGTCGTCTTCAAAAAGACGGGCCCAATGCAATGCCCGATGTGTCCGCTCATCCACTTCGAAACGCATTGGCCAAATTCTGGGCGCCCGTCCCATGGTTGCTCGAAGCGTCGATTGTGCTTCAAGTCGTGCTGCATAAATATGCCGAGGCTGCGGTCATTGCGGGCCTGCTGGTCTTCAACGCAGCACTAGCCTATTTCCAGGAGGGTCGCGCCCAGGCTACCTTAAAGGCCTTGAACTCGCGTCTCGCCTTGAATGCCTCCGTGGAGCGCGATGGGGTGTGGAAGACGGTACCGGCTAAGGAGTTGGTGCGTGGCGATCTCGTGAAGTTGTCACTCGGCGGCGCGGTATTCGCAAGTATTCTTCCCGAAGGAAAATTTAACCTGATCAAGGCCTTCCAGAAGAACGGGCATACGGTCGGAATGTGCGGGGATGGCGCCAACGATGCACCGGCGCTTCGTCAGGCACAGATGGGGATTGCCGTATCGACCGCAACCGATGTCGCCAAATCGGCAGCCGGTATTGTGCTGACGGAGGCTGGGCTTGGCGGTATCGTCGCTGCGGTAAAGGAGGGTAGGATCACCTTTCAGCGCATTCTTACCTACACGATGAACTCCATCCTCAAGAAGATCGTGCAGGTGCTTTTGCTGGCAATTGGCCTCGTCATAACCGGACACGCGGTGTTGACGCCCATGCTGATGGTCATTGTGATGATCACAGGCGACTTCCTGGCCATGTCGTTGACCACTGACAGGGTGCGGCCATCGCCGATGCCAAATTCCTGGCAAGTCGGCAGGATTACGATGGCAGGGGCCATTCTGGGAGGCTGCTTTCTCGCGTTTTGTACAGTTGTCCTGGCGGTCGGCAAGTTCGAAATGCGACTCGGAATAGAAGCACTGAGAACGCTTTCTGTCGTCGCCATCGTATATGGCAGCCAAGCCACAATTTACGCCATGCGAGGACGTCGCCATCTCTGGGGACTGCGCCCGACCGTATGGCTCGTAGCGTCCTCGGTGGCCGACATTCTTATTATCTCGACGTTGGCTATCCGCGGGATTGCCATGGCGCCGGTGTCCCTCTCAGTCTTGGCGGTTGAATTTGCAGCGGCGATCGCTTTCGGGTTGATCCTGGACGGGGTGAAGATCCCCGTCTTTGCTCGCCTTGGCATCTCTTAGAGGAATGAGAGTCCCTGGAGCGAAAAGTCGTGTCCCTGCCGAGCGCGATCGTGGCCCACGGGAACCGCGAAGCCAGCATAATCTTCCGTACCAGGGTCGCAAGTATTTTGAATTCCCGAAATCGACTACGTTACGACTTGGTTCCTGCAGGTCCGAATCACTTTGCGGGTGAGCCTTTCCCATGAGATCTTCACGTCAAGGAACGCGTAGCTTGGCATCATTCGCAGCCGCGACACTTTTTTCAGTGCCTGCTATTGTCCGACGGAGCCGTTCCGGTGGAACCGGCCGCCTTCAAAGAAGCGGTGACGCACCATGCTTTGGCCAAGCAGAAAAAGGATGACTGCCAAGACAACTACAAACAGGAACTGTCCAATTCCGAACGAGGGTGGCTTTCGTCCTGCAGGAGCCCGCGTATTCAAAGAAGTTGTCATCAGATCTGCCTCTCCGCCAGGTTAGGTGGCTGCCATGGGACCGTCATTCATAGGCTTATTTCACACGCAGAAGGAGTCCGCTGCCGCTCCGTACGTCAAAATTGCGTTTCTCCGAAGCAAGTGTAATCTGTCCAACCGGGTGGCTCCGGCCCGCGTGCGCAATCGTCAAATCAGCGAACCATAGGTTCCGCATGCATCGGCAGAGAACAGCCATAACCCTTGTGGGAGGTCATTGCCGCCGAGGTCACCGCGGCACTTTGTGCCGCGTTTGGACGCAACCCGTATGGCCGCTCATTGGTATCCGCTCCTCCGTTTTTGAAAATACCCGAGCCTATCCCGCTGCTCTTCTCGTAGCGGCATTTCACGGGGCAGTATTTCTCGAAGAGCCCAGTCAATGCGGTCAACTCCTTCCGAGATCGCACGAATAAGCTGCTGATTTTCAGTCGCGTCTGCCGAAAGGGAGATGGGAGTCAGAGCGTTTCGGATGTGATGATTCATCTCGGCAATCACCTGCATCCTGGCGACGGTTAGCCGATGTCGCTGTCGGGTAACGCTGGCCAGCTTCGCGACCAGGCAGCTCACGATCAGAGCCGACAAGCCTTCCGCCAGCAATCTTTCCTGATGGCGTCCAAGATCCGGCACCAGCACGTAGTGCATGAGTTCTGTAGCGAGGAAGGACACGACTCCGACTCCGAGCGCGACTCCCAGGACAAATCGCCGCGAGTTCGGGTCCATCCGCGACCTCTCACGATCTGGCAGTACCCATGGGCGGCTCGTGGACCCGGGCGGGAGTGCATGTGCGTTTGATCGAGTCCTCAACATCGGATCTCCCCGGAAGACTTGTTAGCTCTACCGGCCTCCCTGAAATCACGACGGACCTTCTCTTCACATTTCAAGACCTTCTTGAGTTCCTGAACGATCGCCAGCAGTTCATCGGGATCTCTTGCTTCCAGTGCGGC
>Ga0181539_1005336_pt1 | contig 10417 bp, 5 predicted proteins | sample PEATcosm2014_Bin_46_FD_119767 | JGI IMG/M metagenome (GOLD analysis project Ga0181539, IMG submission 119767) | Peatland microbial communities from MTU Mesocosm Facility, Houghton, MI, USA - PEATcosm2014_Bin23_60_metaG | ecosystem: Environmental > Terrestrial > Soil > Wetlands > Peat | place... | reverse complement strand
CGAAGCCCGCTGGCGGTCCGTCCCCGAACGGCTCGACGGCACAGGTGCCGCGGTCGCGAAGCTCGCCGCGGAGCTGCTCGCGGCGACCGATGACCTGCTCGTCGTGCTCACGGAGCGCCAGGAGGCGGAACTCGCCAGCTTCGACGCCGCCGCCGAGCTCGCTGGAGAGCGTCGGGCCCCGGGACGCAAGGCGATAGAGGAACGCCACCGGCGCGAGCAACGGCAGGTCCGCACGGACGAGCTGCGTGCCGGCCTGGCGACGCTCGCCTCCGCCTACCGTTCCCGGCTCGGCGCGGAGAACCTCCCGGCGCGCCGGGCAGCGTCGCTCATCGCGGCGTGCGGGGCGATCGACGGGGCGGCGGCCCACCTCGGCCGGAACGCGAACGAGGCGCTTCTCGTACAGGCGCTGCTGCTGCAACTCGACGGTTCGAGTTAGGCCTCGCCCTGAGCAGAGGCCCCGGTGCCGCGAAGGCCCGGGGTACCGGTGATCCCGGAGGGACTCACCGGTCCCGCAGTGCTTCCAGGTGGGCGCGAACCCCCGACCATTCGGCGGCGACGATCGAGTAGTAGGCGGTATCGCGCACCGCGCCGTCGACCGCCGGCGCATGGATCCGACGGACCCCCTCGAAGGCTGCACCGAGCCGGAGGATCGCTGTGCGTGAACGTTCGTTGCGGGCGTCGGTTTTCAGCGTGACGCGAAGCACGCCCCACTCCTCGAAGGCGAAGGTGAGGAGCAACAGCTTGCACTCGGTGTTGACGACCGTCCTCTGGGCCGACGCCGCGTACCAGGTGCCGCCGATCTCGGCGACCGTCGGTGGGTTCTCGTCCGAAGGGGCGGGTCCCCTCGTCACCCCCGGGGGCCAGGGTGGTGGCCACTCGAACACCTCGAGGTCCATGAAACGGGTCGCACCGACGATCCGGTCGTCGGACAGCCGGCGCACGGTGAACGGGACCTGCCGGGCCGAGAGGGAGAGGTTGATGTTCTCCTCGACGTAGTGCGTCACCTCCTCGACGCCGTTCGGGACCTCGCTGAACGCGAACGAGGAGCGTTCCTCGCCGGCCGCCACGGTGAGACCGGGTATGTGGCGGGTGTCGAGGGGTTCGAGCTGGACGAAGCGCCCGCGCAGCGTCGGCGATGTCAGCACGTCGCCAATTCTGGCGCATGGCGCGCGGCCCGTCGTGCGAATCGTGCCCGTCGTTTTGGGTGGTCAGTCGCGCCCTCTACCGTTGGGGGATGCGATTGGGTGTTTCGCGTGCCGGATCCGGCCGGGCAGCAAGCGTCGGTGTCCCGAGACCCGGTACCGGTTCGGTCTAGGTCGACGATGTCCAGACGGGGCTGGGTGCTGTTCGCCGCCATCGCGGTGATCTGGGGGCTTCCGTACTTCTTCATCCGGATCGCCGTTCGAGACCTCGACCCGGCAACGCTCGTTTTCATGCGCACCGGGCTCGCCTCGGTGTTGCTGCTGCCGTTCGCGGTCCGTCGCCGCCGATGGCGCGCGTTGATCGACCATTGGCCCTACGTCCTCGCCTACACGGTCACCGAGATCACCGTCCCCTGGTTCCTGCTCGCGACCGCGGAACAGAGGTTGACGAGCTCACTGGCCGGCCTGCTGGTCGCGACGGTGCCGATCTTCGGCGCGCTCATCGCCTGGGGGAGGGGACACGAACACCTGGGTGGGCGGCGGGTATCCGGGCTCATCCTCGGGTTCGCCGGCGTCATCATCCTCGCGGGAGTCGGGGTCAAGGGATCGAATCTCGTCTCCATGGGCGAGATCGTCATCTGTGCCATCGGCTACTCGGTCGCGCCGATGATCGTCAGCCGTCGTCTCGCAACTGCGCCCAGCTTCGAGGTCGTGACCGCTTCAATGGTCGTGACGGCGCTTGTCTACATGCCCTTCGCGCTCACGCACCTGCCGAGACGTTTTCACGCCGAGACGGCCGAGTCCGTTGCCACTCTGGCGGTCGTGTGCACCGTGCTCGCGTTCATGCTGTTCTTCGCGCTGATAAGGGAGATCGGACCGACGCGAGCGACGGTGGTGACCTATGTGAACCCGGCGGTCGCGCTCCTGCTCGGAATCGTGGCCCTCGGAGAGCCCTTCACCCTCGGCATCGCGATCGGCTTCCCGGTGATCATCGTCGGGTCGATACTCGCGACCTGGGCGAAGGCGCCTCCGACCCGTCATGGCGAGAGGCTCGGTCCGGCTGAAGCCGCCTTTGGCGCGATTCCGGAACCGTGACCCGCGGGTGACCCCAGGGTTGACGCGCGGGCAAGATTCGCCCGGCCAGGAGCCGCAGCTGCAGTCGCCAGCTGCGACTGACGGACCTTGACCAGGCATCGACTGCCAAACGCGCGACCTGCCTCGCGTTCTTGCCACGTGCTGTGATGAATTCGGGCGTCTTCACAGTTCCATAACGGTTTTCTCATGGGTTGTGCGTGGTGACCTGCCACACTGTCGCGAGATCGACCGTGGAGGCCGCCATGTCGCGCTCTCGTGAAGCACTCCGCCGCAGACGCGTGTTCGCGCCCGCGAGCCGCGTCGTTGTCGCCGCTGTGATGGTCCTCGGGCTGACCGCTGCCCTCGCCGGCGGATCTGGCGCGTCCGTCACCGCGTTGCACCACCAGAATGGACCCGGCGGTCGTGCGGTCGCCGCGGGCACGGTCACGAGCGCGCCGGCTGACAACGCCTTCTCGATCACCACGCGCTCGGGCGCGATCCTGAGCATCGAGGTTGATGACTCGACGATGTACGTCGAACGTGGGGTCTCGAGTCCTTCGCTCGACGACGTGACGCAGAACGCGCTCGTCGCCGTCTTCGGGTCCATCGACGGGACGACGGTGAGCGCCACCGAAGTCAACATCTGGGCTCAGAGGAACGCCGGCGCGAGCGCCAACGAGAAACCGGCAGCCGCAGGCGTTGTCTCCGCCTCGCCATCTCTCAACAGCTTCACCGTCTCGACCCGGTCCGGCGGGACTGTGACCATCGTCGTCAGCGCGACGACGACCTATGTCGAGCGCGGCGTCGCGAGCCCGACGCTCGACGACGTCTCACAGGGTGAGCTCGTCGCGGTCTTCGGAGCGATGTCGGACGGGACGGTGACGGCGACCGAAGTCGTGATTTGCCCGTCGAGACAGCGCGGCCGGTACGCGACGGTGGGAACGATCGAGGGCACGCCGAACTCGACCGGGTTCACCATCACGACCTTCAACGGGCAAAACGTCGCCGTCGTCGTCACGTCGTCGACGACGTATTTCGAGCGCGGCGCGCCGGGCATCGCGCTCGACGACCTGTCGCCGGGTGAGGTCGTCGGCGTCTTCGGCGTGATGTCGGACGGGACGGTGACGGCGACTGAGGTCGCCGTCTGCCAGCCGCGGGTGAACCGGGATTACGCGACGGCCGGAACGGTCCAGGCGGCTCCGACGTCCTCGGGCTTCACGGTCATGGCCTTCAACGGAGCGACCGTCACCGTCGATGTCACCGGAACGACGACCTACGCCGAGTACGGCGTCTCGAACCCGACAATCGACGACGTGACGCAGGGTGAGTTCGTCGGCGTCTTCGGCACGACGGTGGGCACGACGGTGACGGCCACCGAGGTGGTCATCGCGGGCAGCCAGCGGCAGGGCCTGTTCGGCTTCGGTCATCGGCTCCGTCTCGGCCACCGCTTCGGTGATTTCGGCGGGTTCGGCTTCGGCCGCGGGCAGGGCGGCCCCACTCAACGTCCCTTCCGCCCGGGGGCGACGGGAGCGTCCGGTCAGGCGACCGGCGTCTCGGGGGCGACGGGAGCGACCGGCCAGGGAGCCGGGGGTCCCGGCCAGGGGCTCGGCGGCGGCAGCCTGTTCTAGCGGGATTTGTCGCGTCGCGTCCGGTCCTGGTCGCAAAACAGGGACTTAGGTCCCGGTCGAGCGTCAGGTACGCTGCCATGACGCGGTCGCGTTCGTATCGCTGACGACACAGGCCGGTCTGGCCCGCTCGTCGCCGACGGGCGTTTCCGCCCTCCGGGCGACTCCGAGATTGCCGCCCGAGGGAATGGGCCGGACAACGGAGTCCTCCTCGGTCGAGGATCCCGGGGCCCGGTGCCTCTGATGATGTGTCGCCGTTGAGACGCGACCCGAGGGCCGATGGGGGCACTCACGACGGTCGGATAAGGATCGGGGCGGGCGGTCCGATGCGAAGGTGATGTCGTTGTTGGCGTTCGAAGAGCTTGTGCGGTCGGCGGCGACCGAGTTACAGGTCGGGGTCCTAATTCCCTGGCAGCGGGGGACTCGGCCAGTTAGCTTGACGGCCATGGCCCCTAAGGAGTGGAACCTGTCATGAGCAGCCCGTTGTGGGACGTCGCAATGTTGCCGGATCTCGCTCACGGGCGTACCCACTCGGGGCCCGTTCGGGAGCGGCGGCCCCTCTACGTCGACCTGTTGCCACCCTGCAACGCGGGTTGTCCGGCTGGCGAGAACATCCAGGCCTGGCTGTCGCACACGCTGGCGGGCCGCCACGAGCAGGCCTGGCGCCAGCTCGTGACCGACAATCCGCTGCCGGCGGTCCACGGGCGCGTCTGCTATCACCCGTGCGAGGTCGCCTGCAACCGGGGCAACCTCGACAGCGCCGTTTCGATCCACTCGGTCGAGCGTTTCCTCGGTGACCTCGCCCTCGAGAACGGCTGGCAGTTCGATCCGCCGGCGGTCCGCTCCGGCAAGCGTGTCCTCGTGATCGGGGCCGGCCCGAGCGGGCTCTCGGCGGCCTACCACCTCGCCCGGCTCGGCCACGAGGTGGAGATCCGCGACGCGGGCACCCTACCGGGCGGGATGATGCGCTACGGCATCCCGGCCTACCGCCTGCCGCGCGACGTGCTCACCGCGGAGCTCGACCGCATCGCGGCGTTCGGCGTGACCATGACGGGCGATCACCGGGTCGTCGACCTCGTCGCCGAGAGGGAAGAGGGTCGCTTCGACGCCGTATTCGTCGCCGTGGGGGCGCACTTGTCCCGGCGGGTCGACATCCCCGCCCGCGACACCGGGCCGGTGCTCGACGCGTTGTCGTTCCTGCGCAGCGTCGCCTCCGGTGAACGGCCGGTGATCGGCCGCCGGGTCGCCGTCTACGGGGGTGGCAACACCGCGATGGATGCCGCCCGGGTCGCCAAACGGCTCGGCGCTGACGAGGCGCTCATCGTGTACCGACGCACCCGCGAGCAGATGCCGGCCCACGCCGAGGAGGCGGAGGACGCCGAGCGCGAGGGCGTCCGGATCAACTGGTTGCGCACGATCACGGCGATGGACGGACCGGAGATGCAGGTCGAGGTGATGGAGCTCGACGAGACGGGCTTCCCGCAGCCGACCGGTCGGTTCGAAACGCTCGCCGCGGACACCGTGATCCTGGCCCTCGGGCAGGAGACCGACACCGAGTTCCTGCGCAGCGTGCCGGGAGTCGAGTTCGAGAGGGACGGCACCGTGAAGGTGTCGGCGTCGCTCGAAACCGGATCCCCCGGGTTGTTCGCCGGTGGCGACATGGTGCCGAGCGAGCGAACCGTCACCGTCGGCGTCGGCCACGGGAAGAAGGCCGCCCGTCACATCGACGCGTGGCTGTTGAACCAGAACGCACCGAGCGTCGCGAAGCACGAACTGGCGGCGTTCGAGCGCCTGCACCTGTGGTACTTCGGCGACAACGCGCGGCGCCTGCAGCCCGAGCTAACGCCCGAGGAACGCGTCACGGATTTCGATGAGGTCACCGGAGGCCTTTCCGCCGAGGAGGCGGTGTACGAGGCGGGTCGGTGCCTGTCGTGCGGCAACTGCTTCGAATGCGACGGTTGCCTCGGTTCCTGCCCGGAGGACGCCGTGATCAAGCTCGGCGTCGGGAACCGCTATCGGTTCAACTACGACCGCTGCACGGGCTGCGGAGCGTGCTTCGAGCAATGTCCGGTACATGCGATCGAGATGGTGGCGGAGGCGAGCTGAAATGGGAGTGACGATCGACGGTAACGAGGCTGCGGCCTCGGTTGCGTACCGACTCAGCGAGGTTTGTTGCATCTACCCGATAACTCCGTCCTCGCCGATGGCGGAGTTCGCCGACGAGTGGGCGAGCAACAAGAGGACCAACCTCTGGGGCAACGTGCCGATCGTCGTCGAGATGCAGAGCGAAGGGGGCGCGGCAGGCGCGCTGCACGGCGCGCTCCAGAGTGGTGCCCTGGCGACGACATTCACCGCCTCGCAGGGCCTTTTGCTGATGATCCCGAACATGTACAAGATCGCCGGCGAACTGACGCCGGCGGTGCTGCACGTCGCGGCGCGGTCGCTCGCAGCCCAGGGACTGTCGATCTTCGGCGATCACTCGGACGTGATGGCGGTCCGTCAAACGGGTTTTGCGATGCTCGCTTCGGCGTCGGTCCAGGAGGCCCACGACCTGGCGCTCGTCGCGCACAGCGCGACGCTCGTCACGCGGGTACCGTTCCTGCACTTCTTCGACGGGTTTCGCACTTCGCACGAGTTGAACACCGTCGAACTGCTCAGCGACGACGACCTTGCCGCTGTCATATCCGAGGAGCTCATTCGGGCGCATCGCGACCGCGCGCTCTCACCGGAACGCCCGTTCATCAGGGGAACAGCCCAAAACCCCGACGTCTGCTTCCAGGCGCACGAAACGGTGAACCCGTTTTACGCGCGCGTCCCGGACGCAGTCGAGGAGGCGATGTCACGTCTCGCTGCTCGCAGCGGCCGGCGCTATCACGTCGTCGACTACACGGGGCACCCCGAAGCCGAGCGTGTGCTCGTGATCATGGGATCAGGTGGGGAGACGGCCCGGGAGACGGTCGCCTGGCTGGAAGGCCAGGACGAAAGGGTTGGCGTGGTTCAGGTTCGCCTGTACCGCCCGTTCCCGGCGCGAGAACTCCTCGCGGCAATCCCCGCGACGGCGCGGCGCATCGCCGTCCTCGACCGGACGAAGGAACCCGGCTCGTTGGGCGAGCCGCTCTTCCTCGACACGATCGCCGCGCTGAGCGAGGCGCACGTCGCCGGCGAACGAACGGTGATGCCGGAGGTGATCGGTGGCCGCTATGGCCTGTCCTCGAAGGAGTTCACTCCGGGCATGGTGCGCGGTGTGCTCGACGAACTTGCCGCCGAGCGACCGCGGCGCCGGTTCACGATAGGCATCAACGACGACGTCTCCGGGACGAGTCTCGACTATGACGCCTCGCTCGACATCGAGCCCGCCGAGACGGTCCGCGCGATCTTCTTCGGTCTCGGATCGGACGGAACGGTTGGTGCCAATAAGAACACGATCAAGATCCTGGGCGACGAAGAAGGCCTCAACGCACAGGGCTACTTCGTCTACGACTCGAAGAAGTCCGGCTCGCAGACAGTGTCCCACCTCCGATTCGGTCCGAAGCCGATCCGGGCGCCGTATCTTGTCAGCCAGGCGAGCTTCATAGGCTGCCACCAGTTCGGGTTGCTCGATCGGGCGGACGTGCTCGGACCGGCGGCTGAGGGCGCGACGTTGCTGCTCAACTGCCCGCATCCGCCCGAAGAGGTCTGGGACTCGCTCTCCCGTCCGGTCCAAGAGCAGATCATCGCCAAGCACATCGAGCTTTACGTGGTTGATGCTGGTCGGATCGCCCGCGAGGTCGGCCTTGCCGGGCGGACGAACACCGTCCTGCAGACATGCTTCTTTGCCATCTCGGGAGTACTGCCCCGCGAGGTCGCGATCGACCGGATCAAGAAGGCGATCAAGAAGACCTACGGCCGACGCGGCGCCGAGGTGGTCGAGCGCAACCAGGCCGCTGTTGACCGCGCCCTCGACGGTCTGCACCGAGTCGAGGTGCCCGAGAAGGTGACCGCGACGCGCGGACTGCCGCGCATCGTCCCCGACGACGTACCCGAGTTCGTCCGCACCGTCACCGCCGAGATGATGGCCGGCCGGGGTGACGCCCTCCCGGTGAGCGTGCTGCCGGTCGACGGCACCTACCCGAGCGGCACCGCGGCCTACGAGAAACGGAACATCGCGCAGTTCGTCGCGCAGTGGGATCCCAAGACGTGCATCCAGTGCGGCAACTGCAGCTTCGTCTGCCCGCACAGTGTCATCCGCTCGCGCCAGTACGACAAATCCCAGTTGAAGGGCGCACCCGACGGGTTCCGGTGGGCGCCGCTCGATGCGGTCGGTCTGCCCGATGCCCGTTACACGCTGCAGGTCTACGTCGAGGACTGCACGGGCTGCGGGCTGTGCGTCGAGGCGTGTCCGATCGAGACACCCGGTGATCCGGTCCGCAAGGCGATCAACCTCGTCGAGAGGGAGCCGCTCGTTGCCACCGAGCGGGACAACATCGCTTTCTTCGAAACCCTGCCTTCGACCGACCGGTCGCGTGTCGACTTCGGCACGGTGCGCGGCACCCAGTTCCTCGAGCCGCTGTTCGAGTTCTCCGGTGCCTGCGAGGGCTGCGGCGAGACGCCGTACGTGAAGCTGCTCTCGCAACTGTTCGGCGACCGGCTGATGGTCGCCAACGCGACCGGCTGCTCGTCGATCTACGGCGGCAACCTGCCGACGACCCCGTGGACCGTCGACGACGACGGGCGCGGGCCCGCCTGGTCGAACTCGCTATTCGAGGACAACGCCGAGTTCGGACTCGGTTTCCGCGTTGCCGCCGACGGGCACGTCGAGTTGGCGCATCGGCGCCTGCGCGAACTGCGCGACGCGCTCGGTCCCGAGCTCGTGGACGAGATCCTCGCCGCGCCCCAGCGGCGCGAGTCGGAGCTACGCGCCCAGCGCGAACGGGTGGCCGAGCTGAAGCGGCGGCTCAGCGGGTTGGATGGGACCGCGGCGGACGACTTGCGCAGCGTCGTCGACTACCTCGTCCGGCGCAGTATCTGGATCGTGGGCGGCGACGGCTGGGCGTACGACATCGGTGCTGGCGGGCTCGACCACGTGCTCTCGTGCGGGCGCAACGTCAATGTGCTCGTGCTCGACACCGAGGTCTATTCCAATACCGGAGGCCAGATGTCCAAGGCGACGCCGCTCGGCGCGGTCGCCAAGTTCGCCACGTCAGGCAAGCAGGTGGGGCAGAAGGACCTCGCGCTGCAGGCGATCTCCTACGGCAGCGTCTACGTCGCGCGTGTCGCGATGGGCGCCGACCCACAGCAGACGTTGACGGCTTTCCGCGAGGCGGAGGCCTACGACGGCCCGTCGCTGGTGCTCGCCTACTGCCATTGCATCTCGCACGGCATCGAGATGCGCAAGGGCCTCGACCAGCAGTACCGGGCGGTGGCGAGCGGTTACTGGCCGCTCGTCCGCTACGACCCCGTGGTGCGGGCCGCTGGCGGCAATCCGTTCATGCTCGACTCGACGCGGCCGCGCATCTCGTTCGCGGAGTACACGAACCAGGAGCTGCGCTACCGCTCGCTTTTCAACTCCAATCCCGAGGAGGCAGAGCGGCTGCACGTGTTCGGCGAACAGGCCGTGGCCCGCCAATGGGACGTGTACGAGGAGATGGCGACGCGCGGCGCCCAGCACTTCGCCGCCGACGCCCGCAAGGAGGGCTGATGGACCTCTCGACGCGTTACATGGGTCTGGAACTGCGCAACCCGCTCGTCGCGTCGGCCTCGCCGCTGTCCTGGACCGTCGACGGCGTGCGGCGCCTCGCCGACGCTGGCGTCGGGGCGGTGGTGCTGTTCTCGCTGTTCGAGGAGCAGGTGCGCCAGGAGGCGGCCGAGAACTCGCGACTCGTCGATGCTGGCACCGGGAGTTTCGGCGAGGCGCTCTCGTACTTCCCGTCGGCGGCGGAGGACGAGCCGGGCCCGCGTCGCTACCTCAGCGTGCTCGAGCGGGCCGCGGCCGCCGTCGAGATCCCGGTCATCGGGAGCTTGAACGGCGTCACGTCCGGTGGCTGGGTCGACTACGCGCGGCGCCTGCAGGACGCCGGGGCGGCGGCGATCGAGCTGAACATCTACTACCTACCGGGCAACACGCGGATCTCGGGTCGCGAGGTCGAGGACCGGCACGTCGAGGTCCTGCGGAGCGTGAAGGACGCGGTCAGCGTCCCCGTCGCCGTGAAGCTCGGCCCGCACTTCAGCTCGACCGGCGCGATGGCGCTGCGCCTCGACGAGGCGGGAGCCGACGCCCTCGTTCTGTTTAACCGGTTCCTGCAGCCGGACATCGACCCCGAGACGCTGAGCGTTGTGCCGCAGGTCGGCCTCTCGCATCCGAGCGAGGGCAGATTGCCGCGCACCTGGATCGCCCTCCTTTTCGGCAGGGTGCACGCCGCACTGGCGGCGACGACGGGCGTCGAGACCGCGGACGACGTGACGAGGTACCTGCTTGCCGGGGCGGACGTCGTGATGACGGCGTCGGCGCTTCTCCGCCACGGTCCCGAGTACGCGGCGGTGCTCCTCGGGGGCCTGACCGACTGGATGGAGCGCCGGGGCTTCGAGAACGTCGACGCT
>Ga0181539_1005333_pt1 | contig 10421 bp, 6 predicted proteins | sample PEATcosm2014_Bin_46_FD_119767 | JGI IMG/M metagenome (GOLD analysis project Ga0181539, IMG submission 119767) | Peatland microbial communities from MTU Mesocosm Facility, Houghton, MI, USA - PEATcosm2014_Bin23_60_metaG | ecosystem: Environmental > Terrestrial > Soil > Wetlands > Peat | place... | reverse complement strand
CCGGAATCGCCGCGCAGAATGTAAGTCCAAGCCATCTTCTCAAAAGTGGTGGGTTGGCAGGGACTCGAACCCTGGACCAATGCCTTAAAAGGGCACTGCTCTACCAACTGAGCTACCAACCCACAAAAACAATTACCCATCAAAGCGGGGGCTTAAACCCCACACCAACCCCGAAAACTTTCGGGGCTGCTCTACCAACTGAGCTACCAACCCACCAAGGGGCCGAAGATTATCATGTTAAAACAGCCACGCTGTCACGCAAGGTTTTTTGCGGTGGTAATCCGGTTGGTAGACACAACCCGCTACTGCCGCCGGAACGCCGGATTCATCCGGCTAGCCCCACGCGCGGTTCGTCCGCCTGCCGGATAAATCCGGCGTTCCACTGCGAGTTGCGGCTCGGCGAGCCAGAACGAAGAGCGAAGGCTGCCGCGCCGTAGCGCACAGGCGGGCGAAAACCAGCGATACGCTTTGAGCTTCGTCCGGCGGATTAGTTTTGCGCTGACGACAAAACTTGCTCCATACGACTCGCCCCGCTTACTCTGACCACACAATGCGGTTGCTTGACCGATATCTGTTCCGCGAACTGCTCACGCCGCTGGCGTATTGCCTCGGCGGTTTTCTGATTTTCTGGACTTCCTACGACCTGTTCACCGAGTTGCAGGAAATGCAGGAACGCAAACTGCATTTGCTCGATGTCATCGAGTATTCCGTTGCGATGACGCCGGAATTTTTGGTGACGATACTGCCGGTCGTGCTGCTGCTCGCGTTGCTTTACACGCTCACGAATCACACGCGCCACAACGAAATCACCGCCATGCGCGCGGCGGGCGTGAGTTTGTGGCGTTTGTGCGTGCCCTATCTGGTCGTGGGTTTGGCGGCGAGCGTGGTTTTGTTCTGGCTGAATGAATGGTGCGTGCCGCGCAGTGCGAATTGGGCGGACCGCATCAAGACCCGCTATGTGCAAAAGCCGGGCGATGTTGGAACGCAAAACGATTTCCGCAACTTCGGCTTCACCAATGCGCGTGATCATCGCACATGGTTTATTGCCGAATATCGCGTAAAAACCGCCGAAATGCTGAAGCCGCAGGTGAACTGGACGCTGCCTGACGGTTCGAGCCACCGCTTGTATGCCGACCGCGCGATTCGCATCACCGGCGTCTGGACTTTTTTCAATGCGGCGGGATACTCGCAGACGAACGCAAGCGCGCCGCTGTTGCCATCATTTCAAACAAATGTGCTGGCAATGCCAGAATTCACCGAAAAACCGGCGGAAATTGAGGACGAGATCAAAATCAGCAGCTATCAGAGCCTCCGCAATTCTCGCCGGGCGGATATTCCGCTCAAAGTCATTTATCATCATTTGCGGCTAAATCCGAATTTGCCGCGGGCGGATGCAAGCTGGCTGCTCACGAAATTGTACGGACGTCTGGCCGCGCCCTGGACGTGTCTGGTTGTGGTGCTCATCGCCATTCCGTTTGGCGCGGCTTCGGGCCGCCGGAATCTTTTCGTCGGCGTGGCCGGCAGCATTTTCATTTGCTTCGTCTATTTTATAATCCAGCAGGTGAGTCTCGCGCTGGGCTCCGCCGGCCATCTGCCCGCCTGGCTGGCGGCCTGGCTGCCCAATATGTTTTTTGGGGCGATGGGACTGGTGCTGACGGCACGCGTGCGATGAATCTGAATTCCAATTTATGAGTGACGAGCCTTCCAGACGGATGTCGCGTTACGAGCGGCTGCAATTGCTCTATCAAGTGAGCAATGTCATTCATTCCACGCTTGAACCCCAGGAAGCGCTACAATTGATCGTAAGCGAAGCGGTGCGGCTGATGCACGCGTCGAGCGGTTCAGTGGTCTTGATCAATCCCACATCGGGCTTTCTGGAAATCCACGCGTCGCAGAACCTGCTGGCGGCGGCAACGCGGCTCAAATTGCGCGTTGGTGAAGGCATCACCGGCTGGGTTGCGCGCACCGGCAAACCCGCGTGCGTCGGCAACGTGACGCAGGACCCGCGTTACGTCATGGCGCGGCGCGGCGTGCGGTCGGAACTGGCCGTGCCGCTGGAAGTGAACGGCGAAACGCGCGGCGTGCTCAATGTGGATTCGGATCGCGCGGACGCATTCACGGCTGAAGACCAGGAACTGCTCCAGGAACTGGCCATCCAAGCGGCCAAAGTAATCCAAAACACATGGCTGTATGAACAGTTGCGGCTGAAGGTTCATTTGTTTGAATCGCTGGCGAGCGTGAGCCGGACGATCAACTCCACGTTGAATTTGGACGAGGCGTTGCAGGTCATCACGCGCGAAGCGTGCCTGCTCATGCGGGCCCGGGTGTGTTCGCTGATGATGCTGGATGAAAGCCGCGAATGGCTTGATTTGCGCGCCAGCCACGGCGCGGGCGAAGCCTACCTCAACAAACCGCGGCTGCCCGTGGACGACAGCCTGCTCGGCGTGGTCGTGCGCCGCAAAAAACCGATGCAGGTCGCCAACGTCCAGACGTCAAGCCGTTATCAGCACGTCGAAGTCGCGCGGTGCGAAGGATTGGTTTCGCTGCTGAGCGTGCCGCTGATCTTTGCCGGTCAGGCGATTGGGACATTGAGCGTCTATATGGGCCGACCGTACAATTTTTCCAACGAGGAAATCAGCATCTTGAGCGCGCTGGCTGAGTTGTCGGCCATTGCGATTGAAAAGGCCCGGCTGTACGAACGCGTCGTGGACGTCGAGGAGCAATTGCGTCAGAACGAAAAGCTTTCCGTGCTCGGCCTGCTGGCCGCCGAGGTCGCCCACGAAATCCGCAATCCGCTCACGGTGATGAAGCTGCTGTATCACTCGCTGGATTTGAAGTTTCCCGACAGCGACCCGCGCGCGAAGGATGCCCGGATCATTGACGCAAAAATCGAGCACCTGAACAAGATCGTCGAGCAAATTCTCGCGTTTGCGCGCACCACCGAGCCCAGGCTCGCGCCGGTGAATTTGAATGAATTGGTGGACGAACTGGGATTGCTGGTGCGTCACAAGCTGGCGAATCAAAACATCCGGCTGATCCGCCAATTGCAGCCCGATTTACCGGTCGTGATGGGCGACGCGACGCAACTGGAACAAGTGTTCCTGAATTTGATCCTCAATGCCGCCGAGGCCATGCCGGAGGGCGGCACGCTTACCATCAAGTCCCGCGCAGTTCATCTGCCGCGCGGCAACCCGAGCGCAACGCACGCTTCCATGGAATTCAGGGACACCGGCCGTGGTATGAGCCGGGAAGTTCAGCGCCGGGCCTTCACCACAGTTCTGGGCACGACCAAGGCCAAAGGAACCGGGCTTGGCCTGGCCATCGTCGGTCGCATCATCGAAACTCATCGCGGACAAATCCGGATTTTGTCGCGCCCCGGTCGCGGCACGACCATGCGCATCACCCTGCCGGTGAAGTAAAAAATTCGGGACCATTCGCAAGTTGGGTTTCGGATTCAAACCTGCCGTCCCAACCTTTCCGGCGGCATTCAAACGTCGGGCGCATCTGGAGTGCGGGTGAACGACAATTGCGTTTGGATGTTGAAGTTGGCTCAATAAACCCAAACCCAGACGAGAATTTTCTTTGCCACAAAAAGCACAAAAGACGCAAAATATCTTTAACCACGGATGAACACGGATTCCGGTGGGCGAGGCTGCCGACGGGCCGGAACAAAACTCGCCGCAAAGGAATGCAAAAACGCCACAGCACAGTGGATTTCCTCCGCGGTCCTCGGCGTCCTCTGCCTCTCTGCGTTAGGTTTCCATTTGGTTGTGGCCATTGCCGTGCCAAGTATTTCGCGGTTCATCTCATCTGCCGGTTTGAGGTTCAAATGTCTTTTCGGATTTTCTTTTCTTGCTAGGATTTGCTGTCCGGTTTATTTCAAACTATTTGAGACTTATTTTATGAATTATACGAAATTGCAGTGGTGGGAACGTTTTCAAAAGTATTACACCGAGTTTCCCGAGCTCGGCCTGGCCGTGGATTTGAGCCGGATGAATGTGGACGACGCGTTCTTCGCCCGAATGGAACCGAAGATCCAAAAGGCGTTTGCCAACATGGCACAGCTTGAGGCCGGAGCCATTGCTAATCCTGATGAAAACCGGATGGTTGGGCATTATTGGCTGCGAAATCCCTCACTTGCGCCAACGCCGGACATTCGCAAGGAAATTGAAAATGCCATCGCCCAGATCAAGAATTTTGCCAGTAAGGTTCACGCAAATGAAGTCTGCGGCGCTGGTGGGCCATTCAAGAATTACCTTTTAATCGGGATTGGCGGATCAGCTCTGGGACCGCAATTCGTCGCCCACGCCTTGGGCGATCCGCGCACAGACAAGCTGAAGCCGCATTTTTTTGACAATACCGACCCCGACGGAATGAACCGGGTTCTGGCATCCATTGGATCTGACTTGAACCGAACGCTTTGCATCATCATTTCCAAGTCCGGCGGCACCAAGGAAACCCGCAACGGTATGCTCATTGCCGAAGATGCTTTCAAGCGCGCAGGTCTCCATTTCGGGCAGCATGCTGTTGCCATAACCACCCTTGGCAGCGCCCTCGACAAGCGGGCAGTAGAGAACAAATGGTTGACACGATTCCCGATGTGGGATTGGGTCGGCGGCCGAACCAGCGAACTGTCGCCTGTCGGGCTATTGCCAGCCGCATTACAAGGAATTGACATAAACAGTTTAATTCTAGGCGCTTGTAAATGTGACGAGTCGACACGGATAGCTAACGTTAAAGAAAACCCAGCGTCACAGCTCGCATTGGCTTTGTACGAGTCAGGTAACGGTAAAGGAACTAAAAATATGGTCGTTTTACTCTATAAAGACCGTCTGGAGCTGTTTTCAAAGTATCTTCAACAACTCGTGATGGAGTCGCTTGGGAAAGAACATGATTTGGACCGTAACGTGGTCAACCAAGGAATTGTCGTACTTGGAAACAAAGGGGCGACGGACCAACACTCGTACGTTCAGCAGCTCAGGGATGGACTGAACAACTTCTTCGCCACCTTTATTGAGGTCTTGAAGGATGAACAAAAGCAAAGCCTGGAAGTTGAGCCAAAGGTAACATCCGGGGATTATCTTCATGGGTTTTACTTGGGAACCCGCCAAGCTTTGGCCGAAAAGGGACGGGAATCCATTACAATCACAGTCAAAGATGTGTCGCCTTACACTGTTGGGATGTTGATCGCCCTGTTTGAACGAGCTGTGGGGCTTTATGCTTCGCTAATCAATGTCAACGCCTACCACCAGCCAGGTGTTGAGGCTGGCAAGAAAGCGGCCGACAAGGTGATTGAGACGCAGTGCAGGGTATTTGTTTTCCTCTCCAAGCAACCCGGCAAGCCGTTCACCGTTGAGGAAATCTCCAAGGGAATCGGAATGGAGGAAGACATTGAGCATATCTTCAAAATTTGCGAACACCTGTCCGCAAACCAAGATACAAAAATTTCTAATATACTTGATAGCAACATATTACGTAATAAATACACATTGGTTTGATTTTCATGTTTGTTTACCCAAAACAATACGACGTCATTGTTGTCGGTGCCGGTCACGCTGGGATTGAAGCCTCATTGGCTGCTGCCAGAATGGGCTGTCAAACCTTGCTGCTTACCATGAATGCAGACACAATCGGACAGATGTCTTGCAACCCTGCCATCGGCGGACTCGCCAAGGGGCATCTGGCGCGCGAAATTGATGCTTTGGGTGGGGAGGTGGGCAGGAACACGGACATGACCGGGTTGCAGTTCAGGATGCTGAACACCAAAAAAGGTCCGGCTGTCTGGGCTCCGCGCGCTCAGTGCGATAAAAAGGCCTACCAGTTTCGCATGAAATGGGTTTGCGAATCGGAGCCAAATTTGGATGTAAAACAGGGACAGGCATCGAAAATTCTTCACAAGAATGGGGAAGCTTTCGGCGTCGAAACAACCCTTGAAGTCCAGTACCTCGGAAAAACAATTGTCATAACGACGGGGACATTTCTTCGGGGATTGATGCATGTTGGATCGAACCAGCAGCCAGGCGGACGGGCCGGCGATTCGGCAGCACTAGGCTTGTCAGCGTCGCTTAAAGAAATCGGCCTTGAGCTTGGCCGGCTAAAAACCGGAACTCCGCCACGACTTTTGAGACGATCAATCGACTTCTCCAAAACAGAAGTTCAATCGGGAGACGAACCAGTTCCTTATTTCACATTCTGGAAGGATGATTTGTTCCACATGGAACAATCGCCCGGGAAAACGCCGCAAGCCAGCCGTTCCAATGGCAAGTATCCACCAAACTCAATTCTCGACAAAACAAACGGTCAATTGAGCTGTTTCATAACATTTACTACACAAAAGACTGCGGAAATAGTCCGCTCAAATTTACACAAATCCCCTTTATATTCAGGCACTATTCAAGGAATAGGACCGAGATATTGTCCGTCAATTGAGGATAAAGTTGTGAAATTTCCAGAAAAGGAGCGGCATCAAATTTTTCTTGAGCCGGAGGGGATTGAAACCGACGAATTCTACGTCAACGGCTTCTCAACAAGTCTGCCGTTTGAAGTCCAGGTGGAATTGGTCAGGACAATCATAGGCTGCGAAAATGCTGAAATCATGCGTCCAGCCTATGCTGTGGAATATGATTTCGCTTATCCGACACAATTACTGCCGTCCTTGGAAACAAAGGCTTGCAAGAATCTGTTTTTAGCCGGACAAATCAACGGAACCTCCGGATATGAAGAGGCTGGCGCTCAGGGAATCATCGCCGGGATTAATGCAGCCCGAAGAGTCAATTCCATCGATCCAATCATCCTTCGGCGCGATCAGGCGTATATCGGAGTCCTGATTGATGATTTGGTTACTAAAGGCACGACTGAACCTTACCGTATGTTCACATCGCGCGCTGAATATCGGCTTTTGCTCCGCCAAGACAACGCCGACATGCGGCTTTCAGACATCGGACATGAAATAGGGCTTTTATCCGAACGTAAGCATTCAATTTTTTGCTCCAAACAGAAAGCTGTATTAGAAGAATTAAGTCGTTTATATTCAACATATTATGTAAACAATTCTTTGGCAAAAGTACTCTCCAGACCTGAAGTTGGCTACAAAGATTTGACGAATCGCAATGACACTCTGTCCGAGGAAGTAATCCAGCAAGTTGAGATTGCCATCAAATATGCCGGTTACATCGAACGGCAGGAGGCGGAAGTTGAGAAATTCAAGAGCTTGGAGGACAAGCAGATTCCCGACTCATTTGAATTTTCGTCGGTGCCCAGCTTGCGCCTTGAAGCCCGCCAGAAACTTTCAAAAATTCGTCCAACCACCATCGGCCAGGCGGCCCGAATTTCCGGGGTGTCGCCTGCGGACATCAGCATCCTCATGGTTTGGTTGAAGCGTTGTGGCAGGACCGGTGAAGGAAACGATTTATCAGCCGATGCCGAAATTTGCAGTGCTTGCGAATCGGAACTCGACGGTTAAAGTGAAGTGATTATTTGGCTGTCCGACATGGATTCGAACCAACTTTTAGGGCGTTCTCGCCACTTCCCATGATTGCCTCTAGTTGTGTATTCATTGCCCTCCAATATACACGCATAGGCAATGTTTGCAAGGATTATTTGTGCATTTTTGGGAAGCGGCGGGAAGAAAAACGTGTGCAAATCGTGTGCAAGAAAGGTGGCTGTGCAAACTTTGTGCAAATTGAACTCGCCCCGGAATCTGTGCAAACCTTGTGCAAAGATTTTGGCCTGCCGTGGCGCGTGGCTGGCCTGTGGCGCGTCCCGATCACCGCCGGAGGGTCACATGGCAGCATCCGGGGTCTCAAAACGACGGGAAGCGCGTCAGGGCTTTTTCTTTCCCTTTGCCGGTTTCAATTGCTTCAACTTTTTCACCGTCGCCTCAAAATCTTTTTCCACTGGCGACGGTTTAGCATCTTCCAAGGCGCGGAATTTGGAAAATTCCAGTTCCGCCTTTTTCACCGCCTGCTCGTGGGAAATCGTCCCAGTGTGATCCAGCAGCTTGCGCCCGGAAATCTTCAGGAACTCGTCCAGCTTCGTGATCCAGTCGCGCATCGTCATCGGCTTGCGTTCCAGCGCCTGCAACTCCGCATATTCGATGTAGAGATTCACAATGCGGTTAAGCACCTGTAATTCGTCTTCCGTGAGGTAATTCTTGGCAATGGCCGCGTCCTCTTTCCGCACGCGCCCGCCGGGGCGCGTCGTCAGCATCCCCATGAACGGTTTTCCCGCATCCGCCCGCTTATGGATGATCTCCGCCGCCGTGTGGCCGTGCGTCGCCCAGTGCATTTTGTTCTGCACCGTGGCGAAGAATTTCTGCGACACCTCCGCATCCGGCGTGTAATCCACGCTCGTCGCGTAAATATCCAGAACCTTCTGATAGAACCGCCGTTCCGAGGAGCGGATGTCCCGGATACGCGCCAGCAGTTCGTCGAAATAATCCGTCTGCCCCTTGCCCGGCGGATTCTTCAGCCGCTCGTCATCCATCGTGAAGCCTTTGACGAGATATTCCTTCAGCCGCGCCGTCGCCCAGATGCGAAACTGCGTGCCACGCGGCGATTTCACGCGGTAGCCAACGGCGATAATGGCATCCAGATCGTAAAATTCGATGTTCCGCGCAACCGTGCGCCCGCCCTCCTTTTGAACTGTTGCAAAATTTGCAACAGTTGCCGCCGCCGACAGTTCGCCTTCCTCAAATATATTTTTAAGATGCTTGGAAATCACCGACTTATCCCGCTGAAACAACTCCGCGAGTTCGTTCAAAGACAGCCAGGCCGTCTGTCCGTCCAGCCGGACTTGCACGCGAGTTTGTGAATCCTCTGTCTGATACAGGATCACTTCGCCGCCGGGTTTATTTTCATTCGCGCTCATGCCATTGAATCATCTCGGTTTCAAATCCAAAAACGTCGCGGATAGCTTGCGTCATTCGGGCAGGGTGTCAATCAGAGGAATTATCACGCCGCCGGATGCTGGTGACGAAGTAGCGCGGCCTCGACAGACGGCCAGTGAAACAGGATGCGACGCCCGCCCAGCCGCACGCATGGGATTTTGCCGGTCGTGCGCCAGTTGAACAACGTTCGGCGGCTGATTGGCAACCGCGCCAGCAATTGCTTTTGGTCAATGAAGCCAGCCTCGCCTGCCGATGTTTGGTTTTGTTCGGCGCGGTTGCCATTTTCAGTCACGCCCGCGCTGGCAGGCGGCACGACACTCAAAAAATCTTTCAGTTCACCATTCATACACCGCAGACTTTGCGCTAAACAGGGACCGGGCGGGTGTGCCACGCACGCAGGATTTCAAAAGCACCTGACACGTTGCAGGAATGGAAAGTGTCCTCGCAATCTGTCCAGTCGCATCCGCGAAGCAGGCAAATCGGTTCACACTTGATCCGCAGTGGACTGGCATCCGCACGGTTGCAACCTACCGGTTTTGGACGAGACACGCCTTACTCCTCGTCAAAACGAGGTTTTTGCGTCCGCGCAATGGACGCGGTGAATCCGCAATCTGTCCGGCCAAATGGCCGCGCCGATGTCCGCAGCCACGGGCAGTCCGTGTCCGATCCGGGGCCGTATCCAGTCCGGGATCGGACGTGTCCGCTTCCAGTCCGTGACCGCATCCGCGTCCGCAAGCTGTCCGTGGGCAGTCCATGTCCGCGACCGTGGCCGCGCCGCGAATGTCCGCGTTCTGGCCGTAGGCCGTCCGTGAACCAACCGTGTCCCGATACTTGGACTGGCCGGAAAATGTCCGCGTCACGGTTTCGCATTTCCCGCGTGTTGTCCCGCCAACGGCTGCGACACTTCCCGCGTGAATCCTTAATCGCCCGTCTTTCTCCCGGCGAAGCGAGCATCGTCAAGGTGGAAGTCGCCGGGCATTACGGCGAAACGACCTTGACGACGCGCAGCGAGCCACACAATCGAAAGGCGATTCACGCGGAGCCGAAGGCATACCTGGCGCGGATGCGCGATGTTGAATTGCGTTGAACCTGTCAACACCGTTCAACACGCTGGCCGGTGCGTGGCCGGTGCGTGGACAAAAAACCTTGGTTTAGCCAAGGAGTAAGGCGTCCGTGTGATAAAAGCCTTCGGCTGAAGGCGGCAAATAGCGGCAAATTCGCGGTGGCAAAAGGCGACAAATTGCGACAAGTTCGTTGCCGCCTTTTGTCGCAATTTGACACTGGTGCGGATGCGGCTCGTTTCGTTGGCCAAATGGTTAAGGGGATGGTGTCTTCGTGCGACATGTAACTGCTCGGATGATGGTTCGATATGTTGAATGACGTAAGACGAACGTGTGGTTTCGTCCACACTAGCCTATCGGCATCGGCGCGACTGGTAACGGTCGGGTCGAAAGCTGCCGAGACAACATACCTCCGTCCAAAGGGACGAGGAGATGTCCGTGAGGTCGTCTCCGCGACTGCCAGCGTCAACGGT
>Ga0181539_1005330_pt1 | contig 10427 bp, 10 predicted proteins | sample PEATcosm2014_Bin_46_FD_119767 | JGI IMG/M metagenome (GOLD analysis project Ga0181539, IMG submission 119767) | Peatland microbial communities from MTU Mesocosm Facility, Houghton, MI, USA - PEATcosm2014_Bin23_60_metaG | ecosystem: Environmental > Terrestrial > Soil > Wetlands > Peat | place... | reverse complement strand
TGAAGCTCACGGCTGTATCCGCGCAGGGCAAAGAAGCCGTGGTTGCCATCCTGCCGGAAGCCAGCTTTTTCGGCGAGGGCTGTTTGGCGGGCCAACCGCTTCGCATGGCAACCGCCACCGCGATGCAACGCGCCACCGTTATTCGAGTGACAAAGCAGGCAATGGTCACGCTGCTCCACCAGGAACCGGAATTTGCCGAACGATTTCTCGCCTACCTGCTTTCCCGGAACATTCGCATGGAAGCTGACTTGGTGGATCACCTCTTCAACTCCAGCGAAAAACGCCTCGCTCGGCTTCTACTGCTGTTGGCCAACTTTGGCCAGGACTCCAAGCCGATACCGCTCATCGCGAAAATCAGTCAGGAAACACTGGCCGATATGATCGGCACAACCCGCTCGCGAGTCAGTTTCTTTCTAAATCGGTTCAGGGACTTGGGCTTTATCAACTACAACGGCGGCGGCATGCACGTCCACAGCTCACTTGTTAGCGTCGTGCTCCACGATTAGACCGGTTCCGCGGAAGGTGTATACCGATAAAGAAGCCGGGCATTCAGCCCGGCGGTGATAGTTCCGGATACATCAACTTGGGAACTGCTCTAGTGGCCGCTGATGGCTCCGCTCACGTCTTTGGTGGGGTATCTGCGATCCTCGAAACCGCGCCTGCGGTAGCCCTGCTGGCAGGCTTCATAATTCATGACAAAGTGAGCAATATTGAGCAGCCATGGATTCCTGGAACTGGCATTCTTGTTCAAGAAGATCACCATTTGTCCCGAATTATGTCCCGTCCAGCACGAACGAGGTGTGCCGGCCATGAGCAACACATCCAAGCACCGAGTCCTTGTTGTTGACGATGAGCCAGGCATTCGCGAGAGCATGGCAATGTTCTTGACTGCGGCGGGATACGAGGTCAGTACTGCGGAACATGGCTTTGACGCGCTCTTGCAGCTCAGAAGCGCGACCCCAGACGTTATCATCTCCGATCTCAACATGCCGCAGATGTCGGGATTCGAGTTCCTCTCTGTCGTGCGCCGCCGTTTTCCCGAGATCCCGGTGGTCGCGGTCAGCGGCGCTTATGGGTCCGGCGATCTCGTTCCCGGCGGAGTCATCGCCGACGCGTTCTATGCCAAGGGGCAGCATTATCCCGAACAACTCTTGCGCACTGTCGCCGAATTGATTCGAACTTCGGTGACGCGAGCGATGAACCATCACCGGCAGTCGGCTCCGGTCTGGATACCACGGAATGGGAAGGATTCCAAGGGAGTTCCTTACATCGTGCTGACCTGCACGGAATGTCTGCGGTCTTTTCCCTTGAGCGTGTTGCGTGAAGATGTGCAGGAAATCCAGCAAACGCCCTGCTTCTTCTGCACAACCCCGGTCAGATACATCATTGATTTCTCTCTTTCCGTTTCTTCTCCCAAGCACGACATAACGGCAGGAACGAGTGGCTAGCAATAACGGGCTACAAGGCCATAACTCGCACGCCACTCGGGGCCCGGGCCTCCGGATCTGTCGTTTCTTCTTTCGCAGCTCTCCTTTGTGAGCACTATTGACCAGCGCAGCAAGCTACCGGTCCAGTAGGCTTGACCGGTTACTGAATGCCTCGGCGCTCCAGGAGTCATCTATGGCCGACAATAATTCTCTTGCTTTTAATCCTCTAGGTTTGTTCAAAAGGGTCGACACTCAAGCGGCCACTCGGCACTACCAAAACAGACAAGTCATCTTCGCGCAAGGCGATAAGGCTGATGCGATGTTCTACATCCAGGATGGCAGTGTGAAGCTGACGGTCATGTCCACGAGTGGAAAAAAAGCAGTGATCGCCATTTTGCGCCAGGGCGACTTTTTCGGCGAAGGCTGTCTGGTAAAACAATCGTTGCGGGTGTCTACCGCAACGGCGATTCAGTCCTCCACCATCGCGCGAGTGGAGAAGGCACCCCTCGCCCGCGTCATTCAGCAAGAGCCCGCTTTTGCGAAGCTATTTATCGCATATCTACTATCTCGTATCGGGCGAGTCGAAGAAGAGCTTGTAGACCAGATTTCCAACTCCAGCGAAATGCGATTGGCCAGAATCCTCTTGTTGCTGGCAGGTGTTGGGCTGCAATCAAAGCCGACAGAGCCGGTTATCCTGAAGGTGAGCCAGGAAACACTTGCAGAAATGGTTGGCACCACGCGGTCCAGAGTGAGTCACTTCATGAACCGGTTCCGAAAGATGGGATTAATCGACTACAACGGCAGCCTGCGGGTGCACAGGGCGCTGCTCACTTTCTGCTCCACTAGTAAAGAAGTTCTGCCGCCGCGGCAGCGGAGCGCGTAAGGCCAGATTGGTACAGAACTTGGTGATGCGAAAGTGCCTGGGACCGTAGGTTTAGAAAAGAAAGGGCTAAAATTTCTGGCGGAGGATGCAGTCCCGAGCGAACCGCTCTCTGCCAAATTCCCTGTTAACAGGGAAAAATACAGGGAAATTTGCCGATTTCGGCCCGTCTAATTCGGCTCTTATCGCGTAAGCGTCTAATTTTGTTTAAGTTCTGGGACCAATCGCCAATTTCAGAGTTGAATCGAACAGGGAATTATCAGGAGCGTATCAGGGAATTAGATTTCCCTGATCACGGGTTGCGACGGATCTTGGTCCAAGCTCGACTTGGCGACGGGTAATTTGGGCCAGGGAGCGGCCAACCGGATAGATTCACGAGAGAAACCGGCCTGGTCGCTTCCCAGAACGCGGTATCGGGGACCCTACAGATGATCTGCTGCCCCTTGATGCGGTGGCGCAACAATTACTTGCGGTTTGCCGACCACCCGGACATCATCGATTGCAACACGATCGATGCTCATACACACGAGCATGCATCATCCGGCGCGCTTTTGACAGTTGAGTGGTTGAGCCGCAGCGCTGCTGCTGCTCTTCATCGGAATTCATAGCGCATGGGACGCCGTCACGTACCACGTATTTGTCAAACGGGGAAAACAGTAAGCTGGGCGGAGTCGCTGAGTAGCCTTCGAGCAGCGCAATCGAACCGATGACCTACGGTTTATGCGTTGTGTTTTCCGAAGGGGCGCCGCCTGGATTCAATCACTTACAGTTGGAACAAGTCGCCTAATTGGGGTGGCGTACTGTCACTCGGTGCTGACAACGCAATTGGCACCGCGCGAGCAGCCATTTTGCATTACTTTCTAACACCCTGGATCGTTGGAAATATTGCCAGCCTCGTCATAGCCGCCAGGGACGGGCGAATGTGCTCATCCTTTGGGCAACAAATGCTGGACTTTTTACCAGGAACGAGTCCACGTTTAGTCTTGGCGAAGGATAGCTTTGCACTGCATGCAAAGGAGTCCCGGCTTCAGGCGCTCACAAATTTCTCCAGCACTTCCGGGTTCTGCAGCAGCTCTTGCGGCGTATTGTGATATTGGATCAATCCCGCCGAAACGATGTAGATACGATCTGCAACAGTGCCTGCCAGTCTCGCATTCTGCTCGATCAGTAACACGGTCAGGCCCAGCTTGCGCATCGCTTGCAGCGCCTCACTGATCACCTGGATCACGATCGGCGCCAGCCCCAGCGACGGCTCGTCGAAAATGCAAAGCTTCGGATCGCCCATCAGGCCCATCGCTACGGCAACCATTTGCTGCTGCCCGCCGGACATAGTGCCGGCGATTTGACGGCGGCGCTGCTTCAGTATCGGGAACAGATCGTAACTTCGCTCCATCAATGCCTTGCGCCGCTCCTGGCTGGTCAGCGAATACCCGCCCATCAGCAGGTTTTCCTCGACCGACATATATGGAAACAGCCCACGCCCTTCAGGCACCAGCGACAGACCTCTACGAATCAGTAGATGTGGCGGGGTGCCGACGATCGACTGCCCCAAGAAATGAATGCTGCCGGCCGACGGCCTGACCAGGCCGGCAATGACGCGCGCAATCGAACTCTTGCCGGCGCCGTTTGGACCGATCACACCGACAATTTCACCTGGCCTGACGCACATGCTGATGTCATTGCATGCGAGAAAAGGTCCATAGCGGACAACGAGGTTACATATTTCAAGCATGGGCAGCATTTCCGAGGTATTCGTCGATGACCCGCTGATTTTGGAGAATTTCAGAGGGTGGACCGTCAGCCACTTTTTCGCCTGCGATCAGCACCATGACGCGATCCGCCAGTTCACGAATGACGCGCATTGTGTGCTCGATCACGAAAAGGGAACAACGCGCTTTCAATTCCTGCAGCAGCGTGATCATTTCATTGACTTCGGTCACCGCTAAGCCGCCGACCGGCTCATCGAGCATGATCAGCCGCGGTTTGAGCACCAATCGCATCAGCAACTCCAGCCGACGCTGCTCGAAGAGCGTGAGACTGCCAGCCTGCTTGTCCAAGTTCCGGTCAAGGCGCAGCCATTCGGTTAACTCGCGAACTTCGGCTGCGCCGAGACCCCTGTCCTCCAGCAGCAAGCGCGCATTCTCGATATTCTGACGAGTCGACAGCTCGGAGAACACCCGGACCGCCTGATAGGTGCGGCACAATCCGACTTCAGCCAGCTGATGGGGGCGCATGCGCGCAATATTCACGCCGGCGAAGGTCAAAGTGCCTCTATCAGCCCGCACATGGCCGCTAACGACATTGACGAAGGTGGTTTTCCCCGAACCGTTGGGACCAATCATTCCCAGCGTCTCGCCTTCAATCGAATGGCCCACCACGTTAGCCAACGCGGCAACACCGCCGAAGCTCTTGGAAAGCCCACTTACTTCCAGCAGTTTCATACCCCTTGCTCGCGTACCTGTGTTGTTTGAACTTCCCTGCCCCGCTTACGCGACAGCAGTTTCAACCAGGCGCCATAGATTCCGCCGGGCATGAGCAGCGTGACCAGGATGATCAGCGTACCCGACAATATGTCCTTGAACGCTTGCAGATCCTGTAGCAGGAACGGGATCGGGGCAAGAATAGCGGTGCCGATGATCGGCCCGAGGAGCGTGCCCCGACCGCCAAATGTGACAAACAGCCAGATGTTCAGCGATACCAGAACATCGAACGCGCGCGGCGATATAAACCCGACATAGGCGGAATAAAAGCAACCTCCGATGCCCGCATAGAGCGACACAATGAAGAACGCCGTGATCCTGGTACGCACCACGTCAATTCCAATCGACTCCGCCAACACATCGTCTTCGCGGACGGCGACGAACTTCTTGCCGAGATGAGTTTGCGTCAGCCAGGTACTAAAGAGAATGCCGGCGACGGCCGCAACCGCGAGGGCAAAATCGAACCGTACGCCGGTGAGCGCGGTGCCGCCGAACCAGTCCGGCGGCGCGATCTCGTTGATGCCCGTGTCGCCATTCGTGAATTTCGGAAAGAAGATGAAAGCCAGGGTAAGCACTGACTGGATGACCAGTGAACAGAGCGTGAAATAAAACCCCTTGAGCCGCAGCGCCGGCAGCCCCAATGCCACTCCAATGATCGCTGCCAGCAGTGATGCTACCGGCATCGCCAGCCAGAATGACCATCCGGCGGTACGGGTGAAATACACCATCGCATAGCCCGCGATGCCCGCGATCCCGGCGAACATCAGCGGCATCAGCCCCACGAATCCGGACAGCAGGTTCATGCCCGTCGCCCACAGCAGGCTGATCAAGGTCATGCCCAGCACAAACCCTAAGAAGCGGTTGCCTGCAAGCAGAAAGGGCAGAGCAAGTATCACCAGCGTTGCTGCCGCGATGCCGTATTGGGAATGACTAGTCATCGTTTGAATAATCCATTAGGTTGGAAAAGCAGCATTATCAGCATCGCCCCAAGATAGGAGAACATCGCCACCGTTGGACTGGCAAAAATGCTCACAATTGCCTGCGTAAAGCCAAAGGTCATGCCGACTACCAGTGCGCCAAGTACCGATCCCGGCCCGCCCACGATCATGATCGCAAACGCCGTGATTGACATTGTCCACGCGACGCTCAAGTCGAAGCTATAGGCAAATGCAAACAGAATTCCACCCAGGAATATGATGGTCGAACCCAGCACAAACGACAGTCTGTAGATCGCTCTTACGTTGACCCCGCGCAATGCCGCCGCTTCACGATTTTGGAACACCGCTCTGAGCGCGCGGCCGTATGGATGATAACGAAGCAGCGCAAACAACAAGCCCAGCACGCCCAAGCTAACCACCATCGCCAGCAAGCGGTTGTTCGAGATTGGAAACGGTCCGAGCATGGTGATCCCCTCGATCACCGGCGGCACCGAGAACTGATCGCTCCACTTGGCGTAAGTCAATGAAAATATGCCCGACAAGATCTGTGTCAGGCCGAGCGTGACGACGAAATATGCGACATTCCGGTTGGGGGCGTTATACAAGCGGCGAATCAAAACCAGTTCGAGCACGACGGCCAGCAGTACTCCCAACACGATCACGGCGAGCGACGCAGCTAGGCTGCTCCACCCGAAGGATAACGTAAAGGTCCAGACCACCAGTGCGGCGAGCAGAAAAAATTGGCCGTTGCTGGCGTTAGGCAGCCAGACGCAGCCATAGACGATCGTCACGCCGGCGGCAACCAGCGAGAAAATCGCACCCATGATCAGGCCGGTTGATAGCGTGGACAGAACAATTAGCAGACTGGAATCGGACATAATTGAAATTCCGAATTAGAGCCCCGCGGGCGCGCTAGGCCCGCAGGGCGGTGCGAGGCTTATGCCAATTCACTTGATAATGTCGTACACGGGAAGGACTTCCGGATTCCACTCGATGTATAAACGCTGCTTGGATTGGTAAGTCCGCTTGCCATTGACCGACACTATTTCCATAAAATACATGTATTCCTTGCGTGCGCCATTCTTGTCGAACTTGATCGGAACGCCGCTGGTAATTTCCTTAGTGTTCAACTTGGACAGTGCGTTGCGCAACTTCTCGCGATCATCGGTACCTGCCGCTTGCAGCGCTTCCTTAAAGACATACGCCGTGTTATAGCAAAAGTTTTCGATATAGGAGGGTGGTCGGCCGTTCGCGCTATCGAAACGCGAGATGAAACTTTTGCCTTCCGGAGTCAACGAGTCCATGCCATGGTCGAAGAAAGTGCCATAAATCGAACCGATACTTCTCGTTCCCCAGCCGAATACCTGGGTGGTCATGCCAAACGGGTGGATGACCTGTGGGGGCTTGATACCGAGGTCGAGCAACTGGTTGGTCAACACGTTGTCAAACGCGCCGGCGCCGATAACGATCACATAGTCAGGCTTGGTGGCTTTGACTTGCGCCGCCTGCACCGTCGCATCGCTGGAGCCCTGCGGGAAAAGGATACTGGATACAATCGAAAGTTTAGACTTCGGCGCCTGATACTGGAATCCAGCCACGATCGCGTGCGCCAATGCGGTGTCGGAATACATCACCGCCACTTTCGCACCCGGCTTTTGCTGTTCGATGAATTTTGCGATCGCGTATCCCCAGCCGGCGGCATCCGGTTCGATGCGGAAGGTATAATGCGTGCCCGGTTTGGTCAACTGCGGGAAGGCCGCAACCGGCACCAGGAACGGTATCTTTTGCTGCTCCGCGTATCCGTACATGGAAAGCGAAGTGTCGGAATTGGTGGGACCACTCAAAGCCGCAACCTTGTCGTTGACGTCAAGAGTACGTGCGGCAGCCAGTGCCGAAGACGGGTTTGTCTGGTTATCCTTGATAATAAATTGCAGCGGCCGGTTGAGCACACCGCCAGCCTTGTTGATTTCATCGGTGGCCATGTTCAGGCCAGCCACACAGTTTGTACCGATAAACGCCCAGGGCCCGGATAGTTCGGTCACAAAGCCTATCTTGATCGGAGTTCCGGTTTGGGCTTGGGCGGTAGCGGAGCACCAAACAAACGCGCCCATCAGGGCCATTCGAGAAGCCCACGATTTCATATTATTGTTCATTACGATCCCCTGGATTTCTATTCTGGATTGAAGGTGCAGCTCTCCTCGGCATCGCGCCGGACCGCCTGCTTCAATAGCGTGTTGGCTTCCAGCGTGGTCTCTGTGCAAAAGTGATTGAAACGGCTAAACCCTTCTAGACCGCCCTGGCTTTATCAGCTTGCAGCAATCCTGTCTTAATCAAAGCTGTTCGGACCCGCTCCCTATCTTCGGGCGGAATCTTCTCCAGCGGTTGACGGACCACTGCAAGATCCAGCCGCCCGAGCATCACTAGAGCTTCCTTCATGCGATTGTGCATGTCGAGGAATGGTGGCGCGTAAAATGCCTGACCCAGCACGAAGTGTTTGTCGTTCAGGGCGCGGGCCGCCTTCATGTCGCCGCGTTGCACGGCGTCAAACATCTGCGCCTGCCAGTCGGCGACCACGCTTCCCATGCCGGAAATCGTACCATCGGCGCCGAGAGCAAATGTGGCGTAGAGAGACGCGCTAAAACTGCTCAGTACGGCGATCGGCCGGGGTGCGGATTGCAGCGCACGCAGATTGCGCTCGAAAGTGACGATATCCTGACTCCACTCCTTCACGGCCACAACGTTTTCGATTTCAGCCAGCTTCAGCAATAGTTCCGTGTTGTAACCCCACCCGTTCGCGACAGGATATTGGAAGACGACAATCGGAATATCGGCCTCGTTGGCAATAGAAGCGAAATGGCGATATGCCATTTCAGGGCGGAGATTTGCCCCCCACATAAAGAGGCTGGGCGGAAACACCAAAACACCGTCGGCACCGGCGGCCTTGGCATTGCGTGCCAGTCTCACCGCGTGCACCGTGCCATCGTTGAAGACTCCGGCGACTAACTTTACCTTGGTGCCTACCTCGTCCCTGGCAATGGTGATGGCGCGCATCTGCTCATCTTCGGTGAGAGAAGCGACCTCGGCGGCATGGCCGTTGCACACGATAGCTCCCACGCCGGGCACATCGGCCAACCAGCGCATATGGTGGCGGTACTGCGCCTCGTCGATGGACAAATCGTTTTTGAACGGCATGAGATTAGCGGGAATAGCTCCCCGAAGCTTAAGTTTTAATTCCGGCATGGAGCCTCCTCCTTCGCACTGACGCGCGGCTCTAGCATGTTTCAACGTTTCCTTTGCAAGATAAGTGACTTATGGCCTGATATCATACTATTTCTGCTTTGAAAAGAGTATTGGGTAGTGGTGCAGCTTCAACGCTACGTCTTGATGTCTCTCGCCACCCCGAGCGTACGTTTGCGGCGCGTTAACCGCGTTAGATACAGCACGAGGAAGCGAGCCCGGGATCTGGGCGGAAAGCTAAATGATGCAGAAGGTCATCGATTCGCATTTTCACTTCTGGCGGCAGCAGGACCTACCCTGGCTCACCGGGCCAATGGTGCCGCGCATCTTTGGTCCTTATGAGTCATTGCGCCGCGACTATAGCATCGAAGAGTTCTTGGCCGACCTGGCGGGCTCCGGCATCCAGAAGGCGGTCTATGTCCAGGCCAACTGGGCTAAGGACCGCTTCGAAGACGAGGTCGCCTGGGTCCAGAAGACCGCCGAGGAGACCGGTTGGCCGCATGCGATCGTCGGCTACGCCGATATGACGGTCGACGACGTTCGCTCGCAGCTTGATCGGCTGAAACGCTATCGGCTCGTTCGCGGCGTCCGTATGCAGCTTCATTGGCATGAGACGCCGGAATACCGCTTCGCGCCCTCGGCCAGCCAGATTCTTGATCCCAGGGTCCGGAAAAATGTTGGCCGCCTGAAGGATTACGGCTTCTCGTTCGACTTGCAAATCTTTCCGAACCAGATGCGCGATGGCACACGCTTGATCGAGGAAAATCCCGAGACTGACTTCATCCTGCAACATACGGGCATGTTGACCGATCTCTCAGCGGAAACGACTGCAGCTTGGCGCTCCGGTCTTTGCCAGCTTGCTGCCTTGCCGAACCTCTACTCCAAGCTCTCTGCCTTTGGCACCTTCGTCCATCGGAACGATCCCGCCTTGATCGCCTATATCGTCGACAACGCGATTACGATCTTCGGTAGTGAGCGCCTGATGTTTGGATCAAATTTCCCGATCGAGAAGCTATGGACCGGGCATTCTGCTCTGATGCAAGCGCATCGCGATGCTGTGGCGAAGCACGGCGAGCTTAACGAGGCGAATATCTTCTGGAATACCGCGGCACGCGTCTACCGGATTTGAGTGGACGCAATGAATGTTTGAGCAGCTCTACAAGCGATTCTTGATCGTTAATGTCCGTGTTGCCGGTATCCTTACCGAAACATCCATTGAGCGTAACGTCGTAATGTCCAATAACTCGATCGCACGTAGATGTTCGAATTGAGTGGGGGCCGCGGTTCACGGTTTTTCGTACCGCAGCCGATCCGAGCCGAGATCAAAGATCATCGAATGGAGGCTACAGTCAAACCAGCTGCGAAACGTATGCAGGTCACGCTGCTTCGGCCAAGTGGAGGGGACGCGATACCAACCATCGAGTTGTTCCTCGAAGATTTTGCTGATGCTACCCCGCAGGATCTC
>Ga0181539_1005329_pt1 | contig 10429 bp, 6 predicted proteins | sample PEATcosm2014_Bin_46_FD_119767 | JGI IMG/M metagenome (GOLD analysis project Ga0181539, IMG submission 119767) | Peatland microbial communities from MTU Mesocosm Facility, Houghton, MI, USA - PEATcosm2014_Bin23_60_metaG | ecosystem: Environmental > Terrestrial > Soil > Wetlands > Peat | place... | reverse complement strand
CCATCAATAGAGCCCTTCACCCAATTCCCTGCCTTGTTCCTGATGGCCCCGTAATTGATATGATTCTGCAGGGCGTAGATGAGCTCGACGTAGCCGATCGCACCCGGGAACTGACGAACTTGCGAAGCCACGCCCTCATTGTGGCTGCCGCCGACGCCCGTGGGCCAGTTGACTGCGGTGCCCGAGCCGGGACCGTTCTTCCAATCGTTGCTCACTTTGCTGAGATAGTCGGTGAAGATGAACGTAGTTCCGCTGCCATCCGAACGGTGCACGATGATAATTTTGTCGCCGGGCAGATGGACGCCGGGGTTATCTTTGGCGATGCGCGGATCGCTCCAGGTGTCGATCTTCGCGAGATAAATATCGGCAAGCACGTCGGGACTCAAGCGCAGATCGGAGACGCCGGGCACGTTGAAGATGGGCACGACCGCGCCCAGCACGGTGGGAATGTGGATGACCTTGACCTTGGCCGCTGCCAACTGGTCATCCTTCATGGGCATGTCGGAGGCGCCAAAGTCGACGATGCCGTTGGTTACCTGCTGGATTCCTCCGCCGGAACCGATGGCCTGATAGTTGATTTCGACGCCGGGATGCGCGGCGCTGTACTGCGTGAACCACTTGGAGTAGATAGGCGCGGGAAATGTCGCGCCTGCCCCGGTGACCTTCTGGGCCTGAGCGACACTCAGCGCCACGACGAACAAGAAGACTGCAAGTAACGTTCTTTTCACAATTTGCTCCCGAGCAGTTTGTCTGCCGGGAACTATTGTCTGCGCGCAATGTTAAGGGCAGTTGAAAACAGTCGTATTTCCTTTATCTGGTTGCGGGGACTAACAGGAGGCGTTTGTAGCCTGGCTGATGAGCGCGCCACGCTTCGCTGGTGATTGAGGCGCCTTTCGGCGAAAGGGTTCATTTAGCCATACCTCCGCCTGGGGGTCTACAATGGCAGGGATTTTCCCGGGCCGAGAACCGAGATTCCAGTCAGATCCAGTTGTCTCAGGAGAGCCCAATGATTCTTCCACAGCGTCCGCTTCAATTGCACCGCACCCTACCGCAAAAAAGAATTCTTGGTTTCCTCATCATCGTAGTCTTTAGTGCCGCTTTTCTCGCGATTACCGTCTGGACGGGCGCAAAGATTCTCCGCGTCCGCCAGGACAAGGCGGTTTTTGCGAACGGCGTCCCCGCCAAAAGCTTCAACGTGTGGGGCTATCAGGCTGACATCACGTCGCTCTATGTGAATCGAATGACCGTTCCTCCCCTCCACTCCGGCGGCCTATGGCCCGACTTTGTGTTGACTGTTGAATACACCGACGCACAAGGCGTCGTCCATCAGAGCGAACGCGAGTTTGGCGGGCCCTTCGGTTCCGTGGACGACGGCCCGGATCTCCTGGTTCGCTACAACCCGCAGCACCCGGATGACTACGCCCTGTCCTGGGCCGTGGCTGTGGGCGGAAACGAGATTGCCGGTGATGTTTTTGAATTTCTGTTCTTGGGATCCCTTGCTTTCATCTTTGCCGCGGTCGGGTGGGGAATCGCCCAGGAGTTTTACGATGCCCGCCGCGCCGCCGAGGACGGTGAGGAAATGGACCTTCAAATCGTTTCGGCAAAGGAACAGTTCACGAACGGCCAATCGACGGGTATGGTGCTTTACCGTTACCTCGTTCCCGGGGAACATAAGGAACGGCAGCAATCGCTTGATAAGGAGAAGCCTCCACTCATGCTCGATGAGAGTAGCAAGTTCATGCTCGGCATCCGTTCACCTCGCAACGGCAGCAGGGTCGTACTGGTTTCGCACGATCTATTCCCCTTTGCGTTCACTGCCGAAGAGGAGAAAGCGATCCGGGAACGGGTTGCATCCTGCCAGGTTGCGCTCCATTCCACATGATTTCCGGCTAGCCAAAGCACGATCTGGCCAGTTATTGCGCCACGGGAACCGGGGTCAGAATGTCTTCCGTGGCGGCCGGGTCTCCTGCCGCGGGACCGTACCAGACGCTGCCGCCGTAGGTGGTGATGAAGATCTTCGACTCGTCGCGTGGATCGACGATCACTCTGTGGCCCCATTTGAAGTTGTAGCCGCGAATGCGCGTCCAGTGCGCTCCGGCGTCGGTGGAGCGCCAGGCGCCCGCATCGAAGCCAGAAACATACAAATTGTCCGGCGATTTCGGATCGATGGTCACATCGTAGACGTGTTGCGACCCCTGAAAGATAGGCTTCCAGCTTTCGCCTCCGTCGATCGTGAGATAGACGCCACCCCCTACGTCAACGTCGCTGTGCTCCTGTCCCCAGGCAGCTAAGTACATGCGGCGACTGTCTCTTGGATCGAGCGCGAGACCCCATGGACCGTTCACATCCTTGGGGAGCGTCAATAGAGTCCAGTGCTCAGCGCCGTCGACGGATTTGTAGATCGCGCCGCTCCCCTGGGTGGCGCCATAGTTTCCCCCATTGCTGCGCGCGACGATGAGGTAGAGCGTCCCGTCATCGGCGCGCGTCAAGCGCCACGCAAAGGGATTGGCCTCGGCGATGCCCTGGTTCTTCAGTTGCCAGGTCTTTCCGTTGTCGGTGGATTTGTAGACCCCGATGCCGAATCCGCAGGCATAGAGGGTCCGCCGGCCGGCGGGGCTGGTCGGGTCGAGCAGGATGTGGGTGAACGCAGTCTCTTCCATGCCGTCATTGGAAGGCGTCCAGTGCAGGCCGCCATCGGTGGAGACGGCCACACCGCCGCGGAACCGGCCGAGAGCGCCCGCGGCGCGCCACATCTTCGCCAGGGGCAGATCGTGAATGCCGCTGAATGCGCCCCAGACCAGTCCTTTCACATCGGGATCGAACGCTAGCCAGTATGTGGTATTGCGCCAGACTTGGGGTATGCCGTCGGTGGATGACTGCCAACTACGGCCGCCGTTCTGGCTTTGAAACAGGCCGATGTCGGTGTAGTCGATGAAGATATGATTCACATCGAAGGGATCGAACTGGACTCCATAGTCCGTGGTCACGTCGAGCCCGCGCGTGGTCCAGTTTCCGTCCGGCGTGCGCACCGAGTTTACCTGCGCCCAGCTCTTGCCGCCATCGACGGTCCGGTAAGTTCTAAAGAGGTCGGTGGCAAAGCAGATCTCTGGATTGCCGGGCGCTACGGCCAGGCTGTAGGGAGCGTCAAAGAGGATGGACACGCCTCCGTCCCAGCTCGTGCCAATGGCTCGCTGCTCGATCCAGGAAGGATCGAGATTCGCGGCCGGCTCGGTCGCTTCGCGAAAAACGATTGACCAGGTTTTTCCGGCATCGGTTGTTTTCAGGATTCCGTTCGAGGGATGGTCGGGGTCGTCGGCCAGCATCAGGCCGCGAAATCCGAGATAGGCGATTTGGCCGTTGCCGCCCGTGGCCACCGCTCCGAACTCGCCCCCTCGATGGGCAATCTCCGGCGTGATCTCTTTCCAGGTAACCCCGGAGTCGGCCGAGCCAAAAACCTGTCCGCTCGTATTCGTGACATAGATCGTCGCAGTTCCCTGCGTCTGAGTCGCAGTTGCGTATGCAATCGGATCGGTGATCCCCGCAATCGGCTTCGCCTTGTCCGCCTTGCCCAGGTACACTCCGCGGTTGCCGATCACGATGCGCTCATTGCCCGTGTACTTGAGCAGCAGGATCTTCCTTGAATCGAAGCTATGTTCGTAATGGAACGAGTCTCCGCCATCCTTGGAGACGAGGAGTGTTGACCCAGAGGTGGATGGGTCGTAAAAAGCTACGTGAACGATCTTTGCGTCTTTGGGATCGAAGGCAATCTGGCTGATGGAGAGGCCGGTCACGTAGCTGCCGTCGTTGGTCGTCAGGCTGTAGTCGCCGTGGTCGCCGTTTTGATGTTCAACGGTCTTCTTTTGCGGGTTGGGAAGGACCATGCGCCAGGTTTGGCCCGTGTCGTCGCTGCGCCAAAGCGCCGCGCCGCCGGCGAAGATACGCCGGGGGTTCGATGGGTCGAAGGCGAAGGTCGCGAGTCCGCTGCGCAGATTGAACATGCGCCAGGAGAGGCCGCCGTCGTGGGTGATGTAAGCTCCGGTCATGTCGCAGCGCTCCACGACAAGATTGGGATCGCTGGGGCTGATGGTTGGACTGGCGGTGGTTCCTCCTCCGCCGGGACCAAGGATGGTCCATCGATCGAAGCGCGGCGCGGGACCGGGAACCTGGGCAAGGGCGGCCAGAGCCAGGGCGGGGATCAGAGAAAAGATGGCGCAATACTTGGAGATTCTCACGGCGGTTGATCCTCAAAAGAGACGATGCAGCTCCATTGTTGCATTTGAGCGTGGCGTCTTCTTGATTGCCGTCAAACTTGGGCGGGGGTTTGCTGGGCGGGCTGAGGAGAGCTTTCGGGAACCGGCGCCAGCGGCAGCGTGAAATGGAAGCTGGCGCCGTTGCCGAGCTCGCTTTCCGCCCAGACACGTCCGCCGTGGGCCTGCACGATGTGCTTGACGATGGCGAGACCGAGGCCTGTGCCGCCCGACTCGCGCGAACGCGCCTTGTCGATGCGGTAGAAGCGCTCGAAGATGCGTTCCAGGTGCTCGGAGGCGATGCCGGGACCAAAGTCCTGAATGGTGAACTGGACTTCAGAGGTGAGCGGGCGCGCGGAAACGCGGATGCGCTTGCCCGATTTCGCGTATTTGAGGGCGTTCTCCAGAAGATTGCCGAAGACCTGGTGCATGGCGTCTGGATCGGCCATCACGAGAGAGTCAGGCGCGCTGGTGGACTGGAGCTCGACGCCCGAGTCGACGAATTTGCCGCCGATCGAGTCGATGGCGTCGCTCAGCAGCACGCGGGCGCGGACCGGCTGCAATTTCACTTTGTAGTCGGGGCTCTCCACGCTGGCCAGGGCGAGGAGATCTTCGGTGAGCCGGGTCATGCGGGAGGCGTTCTTCAGAATCACGCCGAGGAATTCGAGGGTGGTTTCCGGGCTGGGGTTGGGATCCTCGATGAGGGTCTCCACGTAGCCCTGGATGGAGGTGAGCGGGGTGCGCAGTTCGTGGCTGACGTTGGCCACGAACTCGCGGCGGGATTTCTGGGCGGCCTCGATGCCGGTCACGTCGTGCAGCACGGCAAGCGCGCCGCCCGAGAGCAAAGGCGCGGCGTTGACCTCAAAAACGCGGCCGGGAGCCAGCAGGCTGGCGCGGCCCACACAGAGCTCGCGGCGTTCGAGGGCGCCCCGCACGCAGGCCAGCAACTCAGGGTCGCGGACAAAGTGCACGAGCGGACGGCCTGGGATGAGCTGCAATCCCGCGATGCTCTGCATGACGGCGTTGGACCAGCGCACGGCGCCGTTGGACGTGATGGCGACGACGCCTTCCTGCATGGAGTCGAGCATGACGGCCAGCTCGGCGCGGCCGCTTTCGAGCTCGGCAAAGTCCTGGCCCAGGCGCTCGGCGGTTTGATTCAGGGCGGCTTCCACGGTGGAGAGTTCGCCGCCGCCCTGGATGTCGATGCGGGCGTCGAGATTGCCGCCGGCGATGCGGCGGGAAAAATCGACGAGGCGGCGGAGACGGGCGTTGCCGCGGCGCGACTCCCAGACGGCAAGCGGAAAGGCAAGGGCGAGCGCAATGACCGCGGACCACAAGGCATCGCGGCCCAGCACGCCGAGAACTTCGCCCGCCGCGCGCTCTCCTATGCGGTGAATGAGAAACTCCACAACCAGCATCTGGACGGCGAGGAGGAGGAGAAACACTCCGAACAGCTTGGTGAAGAGTCTTTGCGTCATGAAAAACAGCTTTCAGCCTTCAGCTTTCAGCCCTCTGTTCCCAGCTCTCGGCAGCTTGCGCGCCGATCGGGAATCGCTCTTGTCATTGGGCCCGGTTGCGGTTCAGGCAACCATCCCGGCTCCCGGCAAATGAAGCTGAAAGCAGATGGCTGACAGCTAATAGCTGTATCTTTACTCGCCCTTCGGCAGTTCGAAGCGATAGCCTGCGCCGCGCACCGTCCTCAAGTAGCGCGGCTCTTCTGGGTCGATCTCGATTTTCTCACGGATGCGGCGCACATAGACATCGACGGAGCGGGGGGTGACGAAGCGGGCATCGCCCCAGACGGCGTCGAGCAGGTGATCGCGGCTGAAGACACGCCCGGGATGGCGCGCCAGGTAATCGAGCAGGCGGAACTCGGTGGCCGTGGTGGTAGTGAGTGTCCCGCGAACCTTCAACTGCATGGCGCCGGCATCGATGACGATCTCTTCAAAGGTGATGACCGAGGGCGAGGCCGGCCGCTCGAAGCGGCGCAAAACGGCTTTGACGCGGGCCACCAACTCGCGCGTGGAAAAGGGCTTGGTGATGTAGTCGTCGGCGCCCAGCTCGAGGCCGAGAACGCGATCGTTTTCTCCGGCGCGCGCGGTGAGAAAGATGATGGGAACCGTGCAAAGCCCGGCGTGATTGCGCAGGCGGCGGCAGACATCGAGGCCGTCGCCGCCGGGAACCATGATGTCGAGTAAAAAGAGCGCGGGCGCCTTGCGCTCGGCGTCGGGAATGAGGTTGGTGGGAGTGTGAAAGAGGCGTGCTTCAAAGCCCGCCGCTTCCAAGTGATGCTGCACCAGCCTGGCGATGTCGGCGTCGTCTTCCAGAACAAATACGGATTGGCTCAAACCGTCGGTCCTCGTCCCGCGGCCGATTGGTGGTTTCGGAGGATCGAGGCCGCAGGAACCAAGTCCAGAGTAATGCACGCGGGCAAAGGAATTGCAAACGTTTGATGAATTTGGGAATGGCAGGCGAACGCAGGGTGAATGGGCGGTAATGGGCCGAAGAAGCTGCTGAGAAACTCTCCGAAGGGGTGAAATCTGCCAAAAACCTCCCTCGGGACCGGAAAAGCCCCTTTGATTTCAGAGGGGGCGTCGGCACCCTTCGGCAGGTTCAGGGCAGGCCAAAGGTCGTGCCCTGACACTTCTTGCGCCCCTTGAAGAGTTTTTCCGTAACCTGTGGAGCCGCGCACTATTGAAAACTGGCGCGCACCACAGGCCGTTTAGTGTTTCTTCCCGTGCTTCGACTTCTTTGCCGCTTTCTCACCTTTCTTCGCCGCTTTCTTCTCGGCTTTCTTCGCCGCTGACTTGGGCTTAGGCGCAGGCTTGGCGGGTTTCTTTTGGGTGGCCTTTGCGGGTGCCTTTGCCTTGGCTGGCGCAGGCTTCTTGGCAGCGGGTTTGGCTGGCTCCACGGCTCTGGCTGGAACCGGCTTTGCCTTTACCGCAGGGGCCGGATGGGGCTTTTGCGGCGCGGGCTTGACTGGCGCCGGCGCGGGCTTGACTTGTGGCGCGGGCTGCGGAGGCGCGGGCTTGACTGGCGCTGCCGCAGGCTTCGCCGACGGCGCTGCGGGCTTGTCTTTTGACGCCGGCGGCGGAAGCGCGGGTTTGCCCTTTGACGCGGGCTGCTGAGGCGCGGGCTTGGCGGGCGGAGCCGGCACTTCTGCTTTGCCCGATTCCTTCTTGGCCGGAGCGGGCGCATGGGACTTTTTCTTGCCCGCCGGAGCTGTCTTCGTCTCGGCAGTTTCTTCTTCGTCTTCGTCAGACTCGTTCTCGTCGCCTGCTCCTGCTTCCAAGGCGCTCTTCGGCAAAACGCTCAGATCAAGCTCCTCTTCGTCGCCGATGGGCTCCAGATCGTCGTCTGCCGCCAGCCCATCCTCAGACTCCTCTTCGTCTTCAAGCTCCTGTTCCTTGATCCGGGCTTCGGCGCGGCGGCCGCGGGTGCGCTTGACGGTGACCTGCAGCGGCGGCGGCGGCGAGTACGGCTCAAGATAGGCACGCATCTCCTCGGGCGTGCTCAGGCGGCCGTCGATCAGCTCCAGAAAGATCTTCTCGACCAGCTCGGCGTAGATCGGCAACTCAGGCGTAATGCGCATCTCCTGCATGAGCACGTAAGGAATGCGCTGGCGGGCCTCAGGCCAGACCTTCAGGAAGAGATGGAAGCGCTCCTGAACCGCCTTGTCCTTACTGATAAAGCCAAGCCAGAGAATCGCTTCCGGGTCATAGCTCATGAAGAGCTTGTAGCCGGCCGAGGGCGACGCGCTCTGCTTCGACAGCAACACTTTGGCAAAGCCGTGGGCCAGAGAATCGAGGTGGTTCCACTCCTCCACAAAGCCCGGTCGCAGCATGGCTCTCTTGAGCGCCGACAGATCTTTCGGCTGCAGCTTTGCAGTCAGCAACTGCATCTGGGCCGCGGACAGGTCGGGGTGAACGCCCTGCTGAAGGAACTGCACGGCCAGTTCGTGTAGGGCATTTAGCTTGGCTTCGTCGGCCTTGGCGGCCGTCCAGGCCGGGAAGAGAACCTTCATCCAGCCCTCGGCCTCAAGGGCGCGAAGCACTTTGAGCGCCTCCTCTTCGTGGCCAATCTGCTCCAGTTCCTGGCTGCGTTCGTGGGCGGAGAGGAACTCGATCACACCTTCATTCCTGGCGTCTTCGTAGCGGGTCTGGGTTCGGGAATCCAACTCCCAGCCGAGGCGCGCGCGGTAGCGTACGGCGCGGATCAGCAGCGAAGGCTGTTGCAGGAACCCGTAGTTGGAAACCAGGCGAAGGGTTCGGGATTCGATGTCGGCCGCGCCGTTGAGGGGGTCCATCAGGAGGCCGAAGGATCCCTCATTGAGCGAGATGGCCATGGAATTGATTGTGAAGTCACGGCGGCGCAGGTCATCCTGGATCGAGGTCCAGTGATACATCGGCTTGCCTGGCTTCGGATACTCCACGCGATGGGCGCTGACGACATTCACCCGCACCGTGCCGGGAAAACACAGGTAGAGGCTGCGGGAGGGCTCATCTTCGCCCCACACCTTGGCGCCGAGTTTTTCCAATGGTTTCTTGAGCTTAAGGGCGTTTCCATGCACCGCGACTTCAAGTTCGCGAACGGCATGGCCGCTGGTGAGGTCGCGCACGGCGTCGCCGGTCAGAAACAGGATGGTGCCGGCGTCGCGCGCCACTTTCCGCAATGCGGTGAGAGCGTGGCGCTGGTCTGCGGAGAGCCGGTTTTCCAGCAGGTAGATATAGTCGGGCATGGGCTATCCTGTTTCTGCCATCCTAATCTTCAGCCAAGTACCTGATGTGGTTGCCCTTACGAGGCGATTCATGGAAGCTGGCAAACACACACATTAACACAAGTTGAACAGAATGACCAGCTTTTCACGCCGGTGGTGACGTCAAGCTGCTTGTGTAAAAACGCGGAGGGTGCGGTTTTTCCATTCCAGGTTGAATCTCTGGAAGATGGAGTAGATGATGCGGTCCACGGACTGCACGTTGACGAAGCAGACCATGGGCCGGGTACGGCGGCGAACTTCGACGAAGCAGCGCTCGATGATGTTGGTGGTGCGCAGCTTGCGCCAGAGATGTTTGGGAAACGCGAAAAAGGCAAGCAACTCGGGCAGATCGCGCTCCAGTTGTTTCACCACGGCGGGATAGTCGCTTCGCCAGCGGCGGCAGAAGGCTCGCGCGGCAGCCTCTGTCTGGCGGCGGCCTTGGGCCAGATAAATGGCCTGGGCATCCGCTTTGACGGCGTCGTAATCGCGCCTGCGCACCTTCTCCAGGATGTTGCGCATCTTGTGCACCCAGCAGCGCTGATGCGCGGCGCGGGGATAGACGGTTTGGATGGCCGCTGCCAATCCGGGACACCCGTCGGTGACGATCAACAGCAGCTTGTCGCCCTTCAGGCCGCGGCGGTAGAGATCGTTCAGCAGCGCCTCCCAGTGGGCCTGGCCCTCGCCCTTGGTACGCAGAAAGCCGAGCAGTTGCCGTGTGCCGTCCTGGCGCACACCGTAGGCCACCAGCATCTGCACACACTGGCGTCCTGCGGGCCGGCGCACCTTGAGGCTGACCCCGTCCAGAAACAGGTAAGCCCATTCGTCCTTCAGCGTGGCGCGATGAAACTCCGCTACCGCCCGATCCAGGTCGCGGGTCAGGTTGGAGACCGTCTGCGCGCTGACTGTCTCGCCGGTCAGCGTGGCCACCACGCGGCCCACCTGACGCGTGGAAATGCCGCGCAGAAAGGCCTCGCGAATCAGCATCGCCACCTCCGGCGCGCGGCGCTGGAACTTGTCCAGACCGGCGGGAAGAAAACTCTTGTCCCGGGTACGTGCTATGCGCAGCCGAAGGGTGCCGAAGCGGGTCACAAAGTCCCGCTCGTAATAGCCGTTGCGATAGACAGCGGCAGGCCGCGGGCCGCGTTCGTAGGACTCGTAGCCCATGTACCGGCGGCGCATGCGCTCCGACTCCGCATCCAGAAACTGCTTCCAGGCCAACTGCGTGCGGGCTTCCAGGTCGCCCCAGAAGCTCTCTTTCAAATCAGTCAGAAAATGTTGGAAATGCTCGTCAATCGAGATAATCTTCGCCATGGGGTGTAAGTCTCCTTTTTAGGATCGGCTTTAGCTCGTCAGGCCAAAGCCAACTTACACCCTCCTGCCTTTTACACAAACGAATTTACGTCACCACGCCGGTAAAGCAACGATT
>Ga0181539_1005327_pt1 | contig 10431 bp, 7 predicted proteins | sample PEATcosm2014_Bin_46_FD_119767 | JGI IMG/M metagenome (GOLD analysis project Ga0181539, IMG submission 119767) | Peatland microbial communities from MTU Mesocosm Facility, Houghton, MI, USA - PEATcosm2014_Bin23_60_metaG | ecosystem: Environmental > Terrestrial > Soil > Wetlands > Peat | place... | reverse complement strand
CCGAAGGGAACGGTCCAGGAGGATTCGCTGCCGGCGTCGGCCGGACCGGTGCAGTGAGACGCGACAGCGGGAGTTTGGGCGACTATCGCGGAGCGGAATTGGGACCAGAGGGACTCGAAGGTGGCGAGATTCCAGGGGGCTCCGCTGAAGTAGGAACTTCCGTAAAGGTCGCACTCGTTGCCAATCTCGAAGCCAAAGAGCGAGGAGCCGAAGGCCTGGTAGGCGTAGGCAATCTCCTCGGCGGCGAGCGTGGGCGTGGTGGCGGCGACGATGGAACCGCTGGTATAGGGCACGGGCCCAGCGCCGCCGAGATTGATGCCGTAGAGACATTGCCAACCCGTGGCCTTGACGAAAGCGGCGAGGGCGTTGACGTCGCTGGGTGCAATCTGGCCTGCGGTCTGCCCGGCGCCGGAGGGGGTCCAGACATTGCGGTCCACGGAGTTGCCGCCGATGCGCAGGATGCTGGGGCCGATGAGCTTGAAGAGGGCGATGAGGTTGGCGTTCGTGCCGGTGAACAGGTAGGGGTTTTCGTAGAGGGTGCTCTTCTCATACGAAAGTCCAGCGAAGGCAGAGCCGATGGAGCCGGCGGAGGTTGCGGTGACAGAGAGCGAGGCTGCGGTGATGGATCCCGAGGGGGTGGGCTGGGGGTTGGAAGAACTGCCCCCCGGCGAGCCGGAAGAGGAAGATGCCGAGGATGAACCGCAGCCTGGAAGCAGAGAAGAGGCGGCGAGGGCAAGTGCGCCTTGAATGGTATGCCGGCGCTTGAGGGAAAACAATCCCCTGCGGAAGGGCCCTGGGAAGCTCATAGGACGTCTACCTTGATAGCTTTGTAAAGCCTTTCGCCGGCCAAGTGAACAGCTCTGAACATAGAACACAACCCAGTGTCCACAACATGCAAACGAAGATCATCGATAGGTTACCGAACGTCTTTAGGATATTCCTCATGGGGCCTCATTGAGCTAGTAGTGGCGGATGGGATGACGGGCTCTGTCGGAGCAGCAGCGGTACCCACGTGTTCATCTCCTCCGGATGGATGCAGGCAAGTGACCAACGGTTTGCCTCCGGGCGACTGGGTAATCGGCTGGACGAATCGCGCATTGCGACCTGACGGTGAGCGTTGGGCCAAACGTTGTTCCACGTGGAACAACGGGGTGAGAATGTGTGGATCGAGATTCACTGAGGTGGTAAATGTTCCACGTGGAACAGTAGCGGCCCAGTTTGAAATTCAAAGGGCGAGTGTGCCGTTTTCTCTCTCGCGCCGGATCGCCCCCTCTGAAATAGCTAAAACGCAAGCCCTCTCCCCTCGCAATCCGACTTGACTGACTCGATAAAGTTTGACCGGCTCACATACGCGGCCAGATTCGAGGCGATCCAGTTCCCGTCCATCCTGGATCGTGGCTACTGTCGCCAAACACATAGGCAAATTGAATTGTGAGTCCACTTTAGCATTGTGTCGATGTGGGAAACCTCGTCTTAGCAGGTTGAGCATCTTTCCCGCTCATCCGCTAAAGTTTTTCCCCCAAGATATTCAAATCTACGCAGCTGATCTGTACAAAACTGCACACTTCAAGGATTCGACTTTTCGATTCAAACTGAGACATTACCGGTGGAACAAGCCGGTTATACATTGGATACTGCTCGAACCCGATTTGGTCTCAGTACCGAAATGGTTCAGTCCGAGCAGAAACAGAAAAGCGGTCCCGGCGAACGGGCAGTTTTCCACCATGAAGCCGCTTTTACCGCGCCCGGAGCCCGATCTTGGCGCCAGAAACCAAGCTCTTTCCCGACAAGCGTTTGCTCGATAATTGCGGCCCGGCCGCCCGGGCGGTTTCCACAACTGCGCCCGGTTTCCCACAATGCAAGTCCCTGTGCGCGCCGCGTTTTCTCCCTTTACTCTGGAATGCCATGGGAAAGATCGTTGGAATCGTCAACCAAAAGGGCGGCGTTGGCAAAACCACCACGGCTATCAATCTGGCCGCATGCCTGGCGCTGGAGGGGCTGAAGACGCTTTTGATTGACTGCGATCCGCAAGCCAATGCTTCGTCGGGACTGGGTTTTCAACGTGATGACAATCGCCATTCCGTGTACGACGTTCTTTCCGGAGACAGCCTCGCGGAGCAGGTGATTCTTCCTACAGAGGTGGATCGGCTGTGGTTGCTCCCGGGCTCGAAGAACCTGACGGGCGCGAATATTGAGCTGGCCGCCGCAGAGGACCGGGCGTTGCGTTTGCGACGGGCCATAGAGCCGATTCAAGAGAACTTCGACCTGATTTTTCTGGATTGCCCGCCGGCCCTGGACCTGCTGACACTGAATGTTCTCTGCGCGGCGGAGACGCTGATCGTTCCCTTGCAGGCGGAATACTTTGCTCTGGAAGGGATCTCGGAGCTGGTCTCGACCCTGGAGCGGGTGCGCGCGGCGTACAACCCGAACCTGACCATTGAAGGCGTGCTGCTGACCATGTACGACGATCGCACCAACCTTGCGCAGCAGGTGACAGAGACGCTTCGCGAGTATTTCCGCGAGATTCTTTATCGCACCGTGATTCCGCGGAATGTGCGTCTTGCGGAGGCTCCGAGCCACGGCAAGCCCGTAGCGCTGTACGATCCGCGCTCGCGCGGCACCGAGGCCTATTTCGAATTGACGGGAGAGTTCCTGGCCCGCAACCAGATGGAAAGTCCGCGGGCTGCGGAACGCAAAACCATGGCGCCCACGCGCCCGCACGCAAAGGTAACCTTCTGGCCGTATTCGTAAACGGCCGCGCGACAGACGGCTTTTCGTATTGCACATCGATTTGGGCCTGCGTAGCAGGTGCTGATCAAATTGAGGATTCTCGATGACCAATGTTGCTGTTCCCGACCCCAAACGCCGAGCTCTCGGCAAAGGGCTCGATTCACTGATACCCCGCCCGCATTCCGGACCCACAGGCGAAGCCGAAGGCGGCAAGCCGCGCGAGATTCCCATCGACCAGATCGACCCCAATCCGTTTCAGACGCGCTCCCAGGTGAACCAGGAGCAGCTGGCGGAGCTGGCCGCTTCCATTACCGCCAATGGCGTGGTGCAACCGGTGCTGGTACGCCCACTGGCGAGCGGACGCTTCCAGCTGATTGCGGGAGAGCGGCGCTGGCGCGCCTCAAAGCTGGCCGGCAAGTCCACCGTTCCCGCCATGTTGCGGCAGGTCTCCGACGAACAGGCGATGGAGATCACGATCGTCGAGAATCTGCAACGCACCGACCTGAACCCGATGGAGCAGGCGCGGGCCTTCGAGCGCCTGGGACGCGAGTTCCACATGACCCAGGAGCAGATGGCGCAGCGCACGGGAAAAGACCGCGCGACAGTCGCTAACTTCTTGCGTTTATTGAGGTTACCATCAACAGTGCAGACGCGCGTCGAGGCTGGCGAACTGACCTTTGGCCATGCGCGCGCGTTGCTGGCACTGGAGCATGCCGAGGAGATAGAAAAGGCGGCGCAGCGCATTGCGGCGCACTCCATGTCGGTGCGCCAGACCGAGAACTACGTGCAAGGGCTGATTGACCCAAGCCGCAAGGGCAAGAAGGAGCCCAAGGCGGAGCCGCCCATCGATCCCAACGTGCGCGACGCACAGGAGCAGCTGCAACGATCCCTCGGATTGAAGGTCACGATCGACGATCACAACGGCCGTGGCAAGGTGATTATCGAGTACGCCCGGCTGGAGGACTTCGATGCGCTGATGGAGCGGCTCACGGGCGAGTGAAATGGGACCGTCGCATTGACAAGGCAGCGTGGACGAATGTAAGAAAATATGAGAATCTGATTTTATGGAAACTGTCTCGATTAGCGTCACAGAGGCTTCACGAAACTTTGCCGACTGCGTGAACCGGGCTCGTTATCAGGGTGCGACCTTCATCCTGGAAAAGAATGGCATCCCGGTGGCGCGCATTGTGCCGACGGTGAGCAAGCCGGAGCGCGGGCTGGAGGTAGCTGCTGCCCTGCGCAAAGCAGTTGAGGATGTTCACCCGGGAGAAGAGGAAGCGACCTCCTGGCTTCATGATCTGGAGCAGGCGCGCGGCGCGATGGTGCCGCAGGGCAAGCCATGGCGTTTTTGATCGATGCCGATGTGATCATCCAGGCGGAGCGCAAGGCTCTGGATCTGGATGCGTGGTTGCTTGCGCATCCCGATGAGGAGATCAAGCTGGCGGCGATTACGGTGGCCGAACTGTGGCGCAGTGTGGAGCGCGCTTCGGGAGTGCACCGCACGCGACGGCAGAAGTTTCTGCAAAAGGCACTGCTCGCCTTTGAGATTGTTCCCTACACCGAAACGGCGGCGGTGCTGCACGCGCGCCTGTGGGCAGACATGGAAGCCACCGGCCAGCGAGTGAGCCCGCACGATCTGATGCTTGCCGCAACGGCGATGGAATGCGGCGCCGCGGTGGTGACGCTCAACGCGCGGCGCTTTGCAGGAGTTCCGGGACTGACGGTGCTCAAGCCGTAAGCGAGCGTCCACCCGAGAGGGCAGGATCGCATGATGAGGGCTTCACGGTTACTGATCTGTGCGGCAATCACTGTGGGTATGGCCGCAGGCCAGACGTCCGCGCCCAATCCGATTCTCATCGAGGTCAACCTTGCCAAACCGGTGGGCAGCTACAAGCCGATCACGAATTGGTTCGGCTATGACGAGTCGAACTACACGACCATGCCGTACGGCGAGCAACTGCTCGGCGAGTTGCACGCATTGAGCGCGGCGCCGGTGACGATTCGCACCCACCACCTGCTGACTTCGGGAAATGGCGTGCCTGAACTCAAATGGAGCTCGTCGAATGTTTTCAGGCTCGACGAGAACGGCAAACCGGTCTACGACTTCACCATCACAGACAAGACCTTCGATGCGTTCGTGAAGGCGGGTGTGCGGCCGATGGTGGAGCTGGGCTTTATGCCCAAAGACCTGGCCGCCACAGTGCCGGGGATCAGCGCATACCAGCTTCACTATCCTGCCCACACCATGGGAGGCGCGTCGAATAACCCGCCCAAAGATTACAAGATGTGGGGCGAATTGGTGCGGAAATACACCGAGCATCTTGTGGAGCGCTACGGCCGGGAACGGGTGAGCACCTGGACATTCGAAGTATGGAATGAGCCGGACATCGATTATTGGCACGGAACGCCGGCCGAGTACTTCAAGCTCTACGACTATGCGGTTGCGGGCGTGAGGGCGGCGCTGCCCGGCGCAAAAGTGGGCGGACCGGCGAGCACGGGGCCGGCCAATGCCAAGGCAAGCGCGTTTCTTGAGAGCTTTCTGGAACATTGCCTGCACGACAAGAGTGCGGCCGACGGCGGACGGGTTCCGCTGGACTTTATCTCGTTTCATCCCAAGGGGCGGCCAACTTTAGTGGACGGGCACGTACGCATGGGGCTCTCCAATGAATTGCAGGCCGCCGAAACGGGCTTCGAGATCGTGGCCAAGCACCCGCAACTCGAACGGCTGCCGATCATTCTGAGCGAGGCGGATCCGGAGGGATGCGCGGCGTGCTCGGCGAAGGAGAATCCGGCGAATGCTTACCGGAATGGGCCGCTCTATGCGGCATATACGGCGACGGCCGTGAAGGCGTTGTTCGATTTGCAGGACAAGAACGGCGTGAACCTGATGGCAATGCTGTCGTGGTCCTTCGAGTTTGAAAACGAGGGCTACTTCGAGGGGTATCGCACGCTGACGACGCACGGCATCGACAAGCCAATCCTGAACTTGTTTCGCATGACGGGGATGATGGCCGGCGAACGAGTGATGACGACAAGTACGGGCGTGGTTCCGCTGGTGGAGCTTGTGAAAACGGGGGTGCGGCAGGCGCCGGACGTGGATGCCTTCGCGACGCGATCGGAACACGAAGCATCGGTGATGGTGTGGAACTATCACGACGACGATGTGGCAGCGCCGGACGCCGAGGTGCAGGTCACGATTGCAGGAATTCCGCCGGGAGTGAAGAAGGTGCTGCTCGAGCATTACCGGATCGACGAAACGCACAGCAACGCATTCACCGCGTGGAAGAAGATGGGCTCTCAGCAGGCGCCGACGTCTGAACAATACGCGCAACTGAAGGCGGCCGGGCAATTGCAGCTCCTCAGCTCGCCCGAGTGGCTCGATGTGGCTGGCGGGAAGGTGAGCGTGGAGATGGCGCTTCCGCGACAGGCGGTTTCGCTGCTGCGGCTGGAGTGGTGAGCGGAAAATTCTCCTTCCGCGAACCACCCTCATCGGCTAAAAATGAATGCATGAATCCGCGCCACTTCGTCGTGCTCTCCTGCTTCGTTCTTCTGGCCTTCACTTTGCCCGCCCGGTGTCAGAATGGTACCGACCCGTATGCCTCCAGCACCAAGGTCGGGGACAGGATGCCCGCCATCTCCGTCGATGGGACTTCCGGTACCTTCTCGCTCGCTGCCGAGACAGGCAAGGTGGTTGTGGTGAACTTCTGGGCCACATGGTGCGCCCCCTGCCAAATCGAGATGCCTGAACTGGAGAAGCAAGTCTGGCAGAAATACAAATCCTCGCCTGACTTTGCCTTCATCGCGATCGCCCGTGAGCAGGATAAGGACACTGTCCTCAGGTTTCAGAAGACCCATCCGAACTTTACCTTCCCGCTGGCATGGGATCCAAAGCGGGAGGCGTACGCGCTCTTCGCTGCAGCCGGAATCCCCCGCACCTATGTCGTCAACCGTCAAGGAATCATCGTCTATCAGGGTCTAGGCTTCGGGCCGGATGCCGTTGGTGAAGTTGATCGAGCCATCCAGAAGGCCCTTGCACAAAAGTAGCCCAAAGGTCGTACCGGATTTCTGCTCTGCCAGGATCGCCGGCTAACGGGCAGTTATTTCGAAGGAAACAAAATTGCCGCTCTCACGCTCCCTGCGGGGGCTGGCGTCCTCAATGCAATCAGCGCTCCAGGCTCACGCCCGGGGCTACCGTCTTTCTCCCGCTTCGCGGGCGTGGCCTCTCTCCGTACATCGCCATATGGCTGTCGAAGGGCAGGATGCACCACCTTAGCGGAAGGAGGCGGAGGGTTTCGCGGTTGCTTTGCGGCTGCGACAGATTTATCCTTCTTGTTCTGATCGGTACTTCCGATCGTTTCCAGGCGCGGCTCCTCTGCGAGGCGGAGGAGTTTTTTTACTGGATCGAAAGCTCAGATGTCCTACGGAGAAGGAACTATGGCCCTCCAACCCATCACATCAACAAATAGCGGCGTATCAAGTAACGGCGCGCATGCCGTGCAGCCCATCCCAGTGGTGCTGAACGGGCGCACGCTCGAAGCCAACCGGCGCATGGCGCTCAATCTGGACTGGATCGACCAGGTGCGGGTGAATACCAGCGCGGTGGAGCGGCGCACCACGACATTGGTCGCGCGGCGCTCAGTGAAAAAAGACACGCAGGCGGCGTGGCTGCTGCGCGCCATTGCGTGCATGGACCTGACCACGCTGAGCGGCGACGACTCAGCCGAGCGCGTGCGGCGGCTGTGCGCCAAGGCGCGCAACCCGCTGCAACGGCACATCGTAGAGGGTCTCGGTATCGAGGAGCTGCACCTGACGGTGGGCGCGGTGTGCGTGTATCACGTGTTTGTGGAAACAGCGGTGAAGGCGCTGGAGGGATCGGGGATTCCCGTGGCTGCGGTTTCGGCGGGGTTTCCTGCAGGGCTGAATCCGCTGGCCGAACGCGTGGAAGAGATTCACCGCTCGGTGGAGGCGGGCGCGCAGGAGATCGATATTGTCATCACGCGCGCGCATGTTTTCAACGGCGAGTGGCAGGCGCTCTATGACGAAGTTGCGGCGTTCAGGGAGGCTTGCGGGCCCAACGTGCACATGAAGGCTATTCTGGGCACCGGCGACCTGATGACGCTGCGCAATGTGGCGCGGGCCAGTTGGGTGGCGATGATGGCGGGGGCCGATTTCATTAAGACGTCGACGGGCAAGGAAAGCGTGAACGCGACACTGCCGGTTTCGCTGGTGATGGTGCGATGCATCCGCGACTATGCCGAGCGCACCGGCTTCGCCGTTGGATTCAAGCCGGCGGGCGGCATTCGCACGGCCAAGCAGGCAACGGACTGGCTAGCCCTGATGAAGGACGAGCTGGGCAGGCCGTGGCTGGAGCCATCGCTGTTCCGGATCGGCGCCAGCGGCATGCTGGGCGATATCGAGCGGCAGTTGGAACATCATTTAACTGGGCATTACTCGGCGACGTATCGGCACCCGATTGCGTAAAGGCAGGGAGCAATGATTTTGGGGTGAGAAAAAAAGTCATCCCTCGAGGGCTAAAGCCCCGAGTTGATTTTGAAACGGTTTCGGCACGACTGAAGTCGTGCCCTTTCAAAACCTCGGCTTTTGCATGAGACTGTTCGGCGGTTCTTGGAAGGAGACGCTGTGAGCATAGCGGAAAAGTTCTACACCATGGAGTACGGAGCCGCGCCGGAGGATCCGAAGGAAGCGGTGTCGTGGCTGGAGCGGCATCATCGCCGGTTTGAGGAGTTCATCGGCGGCGCGTGGGTGAAACCACTGAGCGGCGATTATCAGACGACCAGCGATCCTTCAACCGGTGAGGTGCTGGCCGAAGTGGCCAAGGGCAACACGGAAGACGTGGAGGCTGCGGTGGCGGCGGCGCGGAAGGCGCAGCCTGGATGGCAGGCACTGAGCGGGTACGAGCGGGCGCGGTACTTATATGCTCTCGCCCGGCAGGTGCAAAAGCACTCGCGACGGCTGGCCGTGCTGGAGACGATGAACAACGGCAAGCCCATCCGCGAAAGCCGCGACATCGACATCCCTCTGGTCGCGCGGCATTTCTATCATCACGCGGGCTGGGCGCAGCTTCTCGACCAGGAGTTTCCGCAGTACACGGCGTGCGGCGTCGTGGGCCAGGTGATTCCGTGGAATTTTCCCCTGCTGATGTTTGCGTGGAAGGTGGCTCCCGCGCTGGCCGCGGGCAACACGGTGGTGATCAAGCCGGCGAAATATACGCCGCTGACGGCGCTGGCGTTTGCCGAACTGGCGATGGAAGTGGGTTTGCCGCCGGGAGTGCTGAACGTGCTGACCTGCGACGCCAAGACGGGCCAGGCGCTGGTCGAGCATCCGGGGATCGACAAGGTTGCGTTTACCGGATCGACTGATGTGGGACGCATCATTCGCAAGGCAACGGCAAATTCAGCGAAGAAGCTGTCACTGGAGCTGGGCGGGAAATCGCCGTTCGTGGTCTTCGACGACGCCGATCTTGACTCCGCGGTCGAGGGACTTGTGGATGCGATCTGGTTCAACCAGGGGCAGGTGTGCTGCGCGGGATCGCGGCTGCTGGTGCAGGAGCGCGTGGCCGAGACCCTTTACTCCAAAATCCGCGCGCGCATGGAGACGCTGCGCGTCGGTCCGCCGCTCGACAAGGCGATCGATATTGGCGCGATTGTTTCGCCGGTGCAACTGGAGTCGATACGCAAGATGGTGGATGACGGCGTGGCCGAAGGCGCGAAGTGCTGGCAGCCGAGTTACGCACTGCCGGAAAAGGGCAGCTTCTACCCGCCGACGCTGCTGACGGATGTGCATCCGGCGGCGACCGTGGTGCAGGAGGAGATTTTTGGGCCGGTGCTGGTGGCGATGACGTTCCGCACGCCGGCCGAGGCCGCGGAGCTGGCCAACAACACGGTGTATGGACTAGCCGCGAGCGTCTGGAGCGAGAACATCAATGTGGCGCTGGACCTGGCATCGCAAGTGAAGGCGGGCGTGGTATGGGTGAATTCGACCAACCAGTTTGACGCGGCGTGCGGGTTCGGCGGCTATCGCGAATCGGGCTACGGGCGCGAAGGCGGACGCGAGGGCATGCTGGAATACCTGACACCGAAGTGGCTGCACGCGCTGCCGAGCGCGCCGGCGAAGGCGGTGAAGCTGGAGACGCCAGATGAGGGAGAAGGATTTGCGCCAGCGGGTTCGCCGGCCGGATCGACGATTGATCGCACGGTGAAGCAGTACATCGGCGGCAAACAGGCGCGGCCCGACTCGGGCTATTCGTTCCCGGTATACGGGCGCGAGGGCGAGCTGCTGGGCGAGGCGCCGCTGGGCAATCGCAAGGACATTCGCAACGCGGTTGAGGCCGCGCGCAATGCTACGGGCTGGGCCAAGACTACTGCGCACAATCGGGCGCAGGTTCTCTACTACCTTGCGGAAAACATGATCCAGCGCCGCGACGAGATTGCAGGCCGGCTGGCGCGCGCGGTGGGCGCGGAGCAAGCCGCGGTCGAAGTGGATCTCGCGGTGCAGCGCATCTTCAGCTACGCCGGATGGGCCGACAAGTACGACGGCCAGGTGCACAATCCGCCGGGACGCAACATTGCCATCGCCATGAATGAGCCGGTGGGCGCGATCGGAATTCTGGCGCCGTCAGAAGCGCCGCTGCTGGGATTGCTCTCACTGGTGCTGCCGGCCATTGCGATGGGCAATACGGTG
>Ga0181539_1005324_pt1 | contig 10441 bp, 12 predicted proteins | sample PEATcosm2014_Bin_46_FD_119767 | JGI IMG/M metagenome (GOLD analysis project Ga0181539, IMG submission 119767) | Peatland microbial communities from MTU Mesocosm Facility, Houghton, MI, USA - PEATcosm2014_Bin23_60_metaG | ecosystem: Environmental > Terrestrial > Soil > Wetlands > Peat | place... | reverse complement strand
CATCAGCGCCCCCTATGCGGCCCTCTATGCCGTGCTGGCGGCCTTCGTCGTCTCCTGCCTGGCCTTCGGCATGCCCTTCAAATCGGCGTTCTCGGCGTTCGCCTATGGTTCGCTGTCGGGTTTCCTCGGGATAATCTGGATAGTTCTTGCCGCCATGTTCCTCTATACAATGACCGTGATCACCGGAAAATTCGAGATCGTCAAGGAGTCGATCATCCACATCTCCTTTGACCGGCGCCTGCAAGTGCTCCTGATCGCCTTCTCCTTCGGTGCCATTATCGAAGGTACGTCCGGCTTCGGGACGCCCGTCGCCATCGCGGGGGCCGTCATGGTGGGCCTCGGGTTTTCACCTTTCGAAGCGTGTGTGCTGAACCTGCTCGCCAACACGGCGCCCGTCGCGTACGGCGCCATCGGCACCCCCATTGTGACACTGGCCCAGGTGAGCGGCCTCGACCAGCTTACCCTCTCGGCCATGGCGGGGCGGCAGCTCCCCTTCGTCTCGGTCATTGTGCCCTTCTGGCTCGTGGCCACCTTCGTCTTCATGCACGGGGGAAAATGGAAGGACATCTGGGAGGTCTGGCCCGCCACGCTCTGCTCCGGTCTCTCCTTCGCCCTCATGCAGTTTGCCGCGTCCCAGACCAACTCCTTCCACCTCATGACGGACGTCGTCTCCGGCGTCTTCTCGGTCATCTGCACCGCCCTCTTCTTACGCTTTGTCTGGCGTCCGAAGACGCGCTTCATGCTGAAGGGCGAGCGGGAAGCCGTACCGACCGGGGCGCAGGCGAAGGTGGGCGACACCCATACAGAGGGCGGATGGAAGTATCCCTACACAATCGGTCAGACGGCGTACGCCTGGGTGCCCTGGGCCATTCTCATCGTCTGCTGCGCCGTCTGGGGCATGCCCTCCTGGAGGACGTATCTCAATGACCTTTTTGCAAGCGTAAAGATCCACACGACCTTCCTCGGCTCCACTCTGGCGGGGACGCTCTCCCTGCCCAAGTGGAGCATGCCGGCGCTCCACAACCTGGTGATGAGGATGCCGCCGGTCGCGCCCGTCAACGCGAAGCCTGAAGGCGCCATATTCGCCATCAACTGGCTCTCTGCAGCGGGCACGGGCGTCTTTGTCGCCGCCCTCCTCACCGGTCTTACCTTGAAACTGAGCATCGCCCAATGGTGGCAGACCACCGTGCGCACCGCCCGCCGCATGAGGATCCCTGTTCTCGTGATCGGCCAGGTGCTGGGCCTCGGGTATTTGACCCGCTACGCAGGGACGGACGCGGTCCTCGGCCTCGCCTTTACCGGTGCGGGCGTCATGTATCCCTTCTTCTCCGCCTACCTCGGCTGGCTCGGCGTCTTCCTCACCGGCTCGGACACCGCCTCAAACGCCCTCTTCGGGAGCCTCCAGAGGATCACCGCGCAGCAGTTGCACCTGAACGAGGTGCTCATCGTCGCCGCCAATTCAACGGGGGGCGTCATGGGCAAGATGATCGACGCCCAGTCTATCATGGTCGCCTGCGCCGCCTGCTACGAAGACCCCTACGAGCGCTCCCACGCGCTTGGTCCGATCTTCCGGAAGGTCTTCTGGCACTCCATCGCGCTGGGGGGTATCATGGGTCTGATCGTCCTTTTGCAGGCATATGTTTTTCCATGGATGATACCCAGTCTGCCTCCGAAATGAGTCGGATCGCTTAAGGAGCGCAAGGAGGGGGAGCTGATGGTTTCAGCTCCCCCTCCTCTATTTTTCGCGTGAAGGAGGCGTGATACCGGTTTGGACAGTTGTGATATACGTCTCTTATTTTGGAGTGTTGTCTTTGTGTGCTTTAGCGAAGTAGTCGCCGAGGGTACTTCTGCTATGCTCGTCGTCGTGACAGTAAGTACAGAGGTTTTCCCAGTTAGAGCCGTCAGGGGGATTATTGGCGGAATTGCCGTCCCTGTGGTGGACCGTGAGAAGGTGGCTCTCTTTGATATCGAATTCGCGGCCGCACTTGGCACAGATCAGCCCATGGATACGCAGGGACTGAGTACGGTAGTTGCTCTTCGCCGCCTCCCTTGCCTCCCTGATGATCTGCTCGGCCGGTTTTCCGCCGCCCGCCGGCACGCCGGCCCGCCTGATAATGTGATAACCTTTTTTCCTCATGCCGTACCCCCGTCAGCCGAAAAACTCCCGAATGGAAGCAATAACATAGTCTTTCTCGACCTTTTTCAACTCCGGGTAGACAGGAAGGGCAAGGCTGGTGAGTGACGCGAGCTCGGCTTCCTTAAAATCGCCCTTTTTATAGCCCAGGTAAGCGAAGCAGTCCTGAAGGTGGAGGGGTAGGGGGTAGTAGATGCCGGTCTGGACACCCTTGTGCTGCAGGTATGCCTTGAGCTCGTCCCTTCGCTCCACCCTTACCACATATTGATGGAAGATATGGTCGCCTTTACCTTCAGTATCGGGGAGCCCGATAGGCAGATCGGCCAGCTTCCGGTTGTAGTACAGGGCGTTTTCAATGCGCTTTCGGTTCCACCCCTCCAGGCAGGGGAGCTTTTCAGCCAGGGCGCAGGCCTTTATCTCGTCGAGCCGGCTGTTAATGCCGATCATTTCGTGGCGGTAGGTCTGGTCGCCCATACCGTGTACCCTGAGCTTCTTCGCCCGCCCGAAGAGGTCAGCCCGTTTCGTGAGGACCATGCCGCCTTCTCCGATGCCGCCCAAGTTTTTCGTGGGGTAGAAGCTGACGGCGGCGATATCGCCAAATGCGCCGGAGGCGATATTGTTTCGTCCAGCCCCCAGCGACTGTGCCATGTCTTCGACCACGGCCAGCCGGTGTTTCTCGGCTAACTTGAGAACCCGGTCCATGTCGCAAAGCTTGCCGAAGAGGTGGACAACAATGATGGCCCGTGTTTTCGGTGTGATGGCCCGTTCGATCAGGTCAGGGTCTATATTCATGTCCTTGCCGTTGATGTCGACGAAGACAGGAGTGCCGCCCAGGAGGGCAACGCAGCTCGCCGTCGCAAAGAACGTATAAGGTGTGGTGATAACCTCGTCATTCCTCTTTATGTCAAGCGCCATGAGGGCGAGGATGAGTGCATCCGTGCCGTTTGCGCAGGAGAGTGCATAGGGCACGCCTGAGAACTCCGCGACAGCTTTTTCGAGCTCTGTGCAGTATTTCCCCAGTATCAGCTTCTGTTCGGAAAGAATCTCGCGGAGCTTGGGAATGAGGCCCTTCTCCACCTTTTTGTACTGTCTCTTAAGGTTTATCAGTGGGATGTTCATGCTCATACGCCTTTCCAAATCTGTCGAGATAGAGTAAATCACTGAGTGGCTTGCGCGAGGTAGGAGGAGGGGACTCATCAAAGTAACCGAGAGGGGTCATCGCTACCACGCTGTACCCTTCGGGGACGCCAAGCGCCTCTTCCGCCTTCCCGGCATCGAAGGCGCCTACAGGCACCGTGCCGAGCCCCAGGCTGCATGCAAAGAGCATGAGGTGGTCCATGGCCAGCCCTGCGTCAAACATGAACCAGTCGCCTTTATCGGTAACCTGTTCTCCCTTTTTCATGCCTGCAACACCGCGTTGGGCAACGAGACAAATGAGGCAAGGAGCAGCCTGGAATGCCTGACCAGCGGGGTTTTTCGGGGTAAGCGCCGCGCCAAGCGCCTCCTTGACCGCCCGGTCTTTCACCACGACGAAGCGCGACACCTGCGTGTTCGCCCAGGACGGGGCGAGCCTTGCCGCTTCGATGCACTGGAGGATCAGCTCGTCGGGGACGGGATCGCTTCTGTACTTCCTGACGCTTCTCCTTTCCACTATTGCTTTGAGCAGGTCCATTTGTCTCACTTGCCGTCGAAGTGTACCACAGGGTGGCGTCCCGTGCAACAAAGATTACCGTTTCGCCGCCTCCACGCACTATCCTGTCCGCAAATATGGGTTGACTTCAGAGTGGGATAAGGTTATGTTCTTACCAGCGGGGTGGAGCAGTCAGGTAGCTCGTCGGGCTCATAACCCGAAGGTCGCTAGTTCAAATCTAGCCCCCGCAACCAATAAAATCAAGGGGTTACGGGCTCTTCCGTAACCCCTTTTTGTGGTTCTTGGGGCAATTGTGCTAAATTTGTGATAAATTTGTCCAAAACCTCCACACCGGGCCTCAAACTTTCGGGGCAATGGTGTGCGTACCGTTCTACCATTGTGATGCTTTTCCACCGGCCCAGCTTCTGGACCGTGTAGAGGTCGACGCCCGCCTGCACGAGCCTCGTGGCGAAGGTGTGCCGAAGGTCGTGGAACCTGAAGCGCTTCACCTCCGCCTTGTTGCAGGCGTTCCTGAAGGCCCTGATGAGGTTCCTGGCGTTGATCCTCCCGCCGTTCTGGTTGAGGAAGACGTAGCCGTCGTGGAGCTGACGGACGGATGCCCTGGCTTTCAGCACCTGCATGGCCTTCCCGTTGAGCGGGAGCACGTCCTTCTCTTTGTTCTTCTGCTCGGCGATGTACAGCGTTTTCCTGAAAAGGTCCACCTGGTCCCGCTTCAGGTCGAGGATCTCCGACTGACGCAAGCCCGTGCTCATGGCGAAGACGATTATCTCCGCCAGCCACCGGTTCGACGAGGCCAATAGCCGCATCTCCTCGTCGGGTCTCAGCCAGCGGTCTATCTTGTTGTTCACCTTTTCCTTCGAGACCTTGTCGATGGGGTTGACTCTCAGCCACTCCCAGTCCTTGACGCAGAGATTGAGAGCATGGTTCATGAGGACGAGTTCGTTGTTGATCGTCTTCGGCTTCGCCCCCTCCTGCCTCCGCGAGACCTTGTACCGGGAAACGAGCTTCGGGCTCAATTCCGACAGCATAAGCGACTCGAAGTAGCGGAGCAGGTGCGCCGACAGGCTCTTGTCTCGCTTGTACGACTTTGGGGTTTTGTTGTGAAGGGAATGCTCCGCCAAGTACTTCTCCATCAACTCCCCGAAAGTCTTTCTCTCGCCCGCAGGTTTGTCGAACCACTTTCCCTCCGCCACCTCGGTCATCACCTTATGGTGGATCTTCTCGGCCAGCTTCTTGTCGTCTGTCTCGGTAGACTGCCTCACCTGCCGGCCGTTGTAGGTAAAGCTCATCCACCATGTCGGGCCTCTTCTGAACAATCCCATATCATTCCTCCTTTCCGAGGCCCTTGATACGGTCTGATTTCCCTGAAGAATTATACCCTCGGGGCTTCAGGCCGTCAATGGCGGCTCTCACTATCTGCGACGCTGATGAGGGAGGGCTGAGCCGTCTCCTGGACACCCGCCCCGTCCTTTCTTCCGACTTGCCGTCGCACCTCTTGGTGAGGAGCCACTCGTCGATCTCGGCGGGCTTGAACCGGGCGAGCCTGCCGATCCGGTAATGTGGTATCTCTTTCCGCTCGACGAGGGCGTAGAGGCTGGACCTCTTCATGCCAAGATATTGGGAAAGTCTTTTGATGTCCCATAGTTCGTCCATAATGTCCTCTCGGTAGGGGTCGGAGGAATATGCTTGATGCTGGCGCTACCCCAGCTACGGGGCTGCCAAAACAACGCGTGACCACCACGCCCCCGAAGTCCTGATCGAAGGTTCCAAAAGGGTAGAATTCGCCCAGACCATGCTTCGGAATCCCTGCCGACAGGCTGGTCCTGCCTTGCGCCAAGACTTTTCTTCCCGGTCCCTTGTCCTGAGTCCCCTCGACCGCCGTCAATGGTCTGAAATCAATTCCCAACTTCATCCCACGGCAACAGAATCGATTTTCTGGGCCTTCCGTTCGCGCGCTTTCCGCATTTTCGCCTTTGTCTCTTCGGACACCTTCCTTACCTTCAAGGCGCCGCCCTTCCGATACGGCATGAAGCCGTGAAGCGGGCACTCTTCGACCTCGCAGTCCTTCCTACCATCCATGTAAAAGCCCGTGCACTGATAGCAATTGGCGAGGATGCTCTCTTTCATGGTGAAGGCCTCGCCTTTGAGGAAAGCTATCAATTCGCGCTTTCCCCGGGCCGTGCTCCCATGCTTCTTGATCCACTGGATGCTTGTGCTTGCCATCATTCCTCCCTCAGGCAGGACTATCAAGCGAGAATGCTTGCCGGCACGCTGTCATGAGCCAGCGAAACGGCGCCCGTCTTTCCCCCGAACCAGATTTCCTGAACTTCGCTTCATGGCATCATAGATGATCGCAACGCAACCGGCCTGCTTGTCCCGCCCGCGCCATGCTCACCCTCTCCCTCCAAAGTCCTGGTCATAAGCCCCCTGAAGCGAGACCCGGCCTTGCGGTTTTTCAACCGAAAGCCCTTTGGCGAGACGATAGTGCTCCAGGGCTTCCCTGATGTACAGTCCCCGGACGGATTTCGGCATGCCTTCGAGCAGCTCGTAGAGTTCCTTCTGCTTGGCCTTGTGGATGTGCACCCTGTAGACGACGAAATCTTTTGCCACCTCTGTCTCCCTATTTTGCATTCCTGCCGTAGTGCCAGTACCCTATTGCGTTCGCCATCGCCGGCTCGCTCACGATGAGCAGGCCGTGCCTGCCCGCGAAGTCCTTTATCATGGCGCCGCCCCCTCCGATGACGCCCAGGTCTGGATGAGCGGGAAGCTTCTCCAGATAGTGGTCCACGAACGAGTCAATTTGATGCACGTAGCCGTTAACCTCTTCCCGGACATCGACGGGGCAGAGGGCGCCCATATAGTTGATCTGCTTGCCCCGGAGGATGTCGAGGGCGGTTCTGAAGCCGATCGAGCGCCTGTGCTCGCGCAAGAACGCATTGGCGATGTTGTCGAGCACGAGCGATACGCCGATCTTGTGGGTCTCCGTGACGCTCTCCACGTATTTCCCGTCGGCGAAGAAGACCATGTCCAGGGTGTGGTGGCCCAGGTCGATGACGGCAACGTTTTTCCGGAAGTCGTCAGGGTAGTTCTGGATGTGGCAAAAGAATATGCCCGCCCCCTGAGGGATGATCCTGATGTTTCCGCCGATCCGGCAGGGCTCTCCCTTTACCCTTATGTCCGACGTCCTTATGGCGTTGACGATCTTTCGGTTATAGTCCTTCGCGTACATTCCTGGAGGAATGCCCAGCACGACGTCGCCGTTTGAGAAGTCGTTGAGCCGGAGGCAATGGCCCAGGATCGCAAGCCAGGCGTCCGACGCCACAAAGCTGGATCGACGGGTGTCGTACCAGCCGCCTTCCCTCTCCGCGTCTTTTCCGACCAAGTACCTGCGGCCGTTGACCACGACGGGGATCACCTCTTCAAACGCGCCCTCTTTGGTCATCATGGCGACGGCGGTGGGGAATATCTGCCTATCCTTTTCTGACCGGCACGTCTTCGTGAAGCCGTAGCCTATATCTATCCCTATGCAATCAACCGCCATGGAGTTCCTCCTTGTTCATGACTCTCGAGCAAAAAGGCCGTCCCTGAAAACCATGCGGAACAACCACCTATAGTATTACCTCCAGATTTTCTCCCGCTCGATCATCCTCCGCGTCTTCCTCGACGCCGTGAAGATGAACAGCCAAGGAATCGTAATCATGAGGAACGTGGTGAGGACCACGAAGCTTGCAGAGGTGAGAAGCACCGGCTTCACTCCCATGAGAAAGCGATAGATCCTGTTGAGAGCCTGGTAGCTTACCTGGGGATAGAACCACAGGAGAAATTTGGCGACTCGCCTTGCGTCGAGCACCGAGGCATAGAGGGTGTTGTAGAAGACGAAGGCAATGACGATCTTGAGAACCCCGGCGACGGTCAATCCGGCCATGAGCCAGTTGATGGCCCTTTTCGAGAGCTTCCCTATGTAGTACCTGCCGATGGAGGCAAGGATGAGGCTGTAGCCCATGGCGAAGCTGAGCGCCAGGGCCACGGCGAAGGCCTGGTCGAACAGGGTGAACTCGTAGGAGCCGAAGATGGGGACGCACCTCTCGATGACGCCGACAAAAAAGGGCGTCAGGAGAATGCTCACAAGGCCGGAGATGAAGGCGCCCTTGAACCCCACCTCCGAGATCACGATCTTGCCTTTGAGGGTCAGCAAGTTCTCCGGAAGGTCGTTCCCGTGCTTTTCCGCGAGGAAGTAGTTCTGCACGATGGAGACCACATCGATGAAGCTTTTCGGCCGAATGGAGCCGCCAACCCCTATCGGCGTGATGTCGTTCGATTTGTCCCCGTCCTTGTGGCTCATAGCCCCAGCACGAACTTCAGCATGCACCCGCCGTAGGCTATGGCAACGGAGAGGAAGAAGAGCAGGACGCCCGCCACTATGCGCTGTCTATAGACGCCAAGAAAGAAGGCGAGGAAAAGGGCGAAGGAGGCGAAGAACTTCGCCCAGAACCCCTGGAGCACCGCTTGGAAAAGCGCGCGCCACAGGGACATGTACTGGGCATGGGACATATACGTGAGGGGATTGAGGTAGTCGATGAAATGGGCGGCCGTCATAACGGAATAATTCCCTTGATGAGCGGCGGGCCGCTCGCTTTGATCGCTTCGAACTCGGCCCTGTTCTCGAAGGCGCTCGCCCTGATCGGAACGAGGAACATCTTCTTGGGCTTTCCCTGCTCGACCTGGATCTCGTATCGGCGAGTCGTATAGGCTTTTCCCAACTCGGACGTGAGCATGTTCGATTTCCTCAGGCTCTCTACGATCCTTCGCAGGGCCCTGTCCTTGTCCGTATCCCGCAGCAGCGTGACGTCGATGATGCTTCTCTCGGCCGCCATGGCGCCCGCCGTCTCGTAGAGGAACGTCGGATCGCAGTAGACCGCGTCATCGACAGAGAAGGCCCGGAAGGCGCTTCCGGTCTGCGTCACGTTGACGGTGGCGCCTACCCTGCGGAGGAGCTCTTTGCAGTCGAACCACTCCTCCCAGGCGAGGGAGGCGCACTTCTCGGCCTGCTCGATCTCCAGCTGCCGGGCCTTCCCGTCCGCCTCCTTGAGCAGCTCGGACAACTGGTTGGTCGCCGATTGATGGTGCTCTCCTATAGCTTTGATGACCATCTTGAGCCAGTGGGCGTCTTTGTCCTTCTCGAATATCTCTTCTACTATGGAGACGCTCGTCAGAGGGTGGTCCGCTTTCACGTATTTGTCCTGGCTCCTGAACTCAGGGATCTTCCCCAGGTCGTGGCCGAGGGCAGCTATGATCACGGGGGGAACGTATCCTACCGGGTCATGGTAGGTGTCCTTGAGGAGGCGGAGAGCGATGCGGACGACGTTGAAGGTGTGCTCCCGGAGCGTGACCTTCGAAAGGATATCGCCGACGCGGGTTGCAACTTTTTTCTCAGAATCGGCGATCGTATGGACTACTGAAGGGCAGTCGCCGTACCGCTCGAGGAGTTCTATAATCCTGTTGATCCCCTCCAGCATGCTGGCAAGAGCTTCCTTGTGGGGTTCGATCACCTCATTATAGAAGGCCTGAACCGCCATAAGGGCTTTGCTGCTTGCGGGTTGGTCTTCCGAGACGCCTGCACCTTCCCTTGGAGGCTCGGGGAGGGCCGATTTCTCCGATCCGGAATCTGTCGTCGCTTCCTCAGTCTGTTTGGCAACGGCGGCCGACTTGAACGAACTGTTGTATTTGATCCATATGGGGCACAGATCGTCGAGAGACAGGACGATCTTTTCGGCGGGATGCTCTTTTTCCCTAAGAATCGAGATTATCGTCTTCACTGTCTCGAACATGCTTCGCCCTATTTGGCGGCCGACAGCCTCCTGATCTTATCGAACACGACGTTCGACTGGGCCTCCGAGAGGTCGAAGACCGATCTTTTGCCTGGGATTGTCTTCTCCGGTCCGTCTCCGTCTTTTTTCTTAAAGGAGGAGAGCTCGAAGAGGAGGTCGTCCGGCTTCTGACTCCGCTTTTTGGCAATTGTATTGAGGAGGTAAAGCAGCTTGTCCTGCTGCGGCGTGCTCACCTGTATGGTCAGAGGTTCCTTTTCCATGAGATGGAAGAGTCGGCGATTGATGAAATCGAGCCTCGCCGCGTGGATAAGGAAGCCGACACTTCTTCTTATGGTGATCGATTCGATCTTTCCAACCACCTGGAAGGCGTCGAGCCTGATGGTCTTCATCTTGCCCTTGCAGCGTTCCAACTCGTCGACGGCCATCGCCCCCGACAATTCAACCTGCACCGAGATGGTCTTCTTGTTCACCGTGTAGCCGGTTATCCTTCCGTTCCCTTTCATGATTTGAACCCCTCCGGAAGAGCGTCAGGCGCAACATCGTCCCGGTTCAGGCTTACAGGCCTCATCCTCCCGAAGACGATCACGTCCACCTCTGCTTTGCCGTTTGCCAGGCGACGGACTATCCCCCTAAAGTCCCGGTATTCTCCCGAGAGGATGCGGACTATGGAACCGGTCTCCATGCCGGATTTGGGAACAACCGTCTCGCTCAGCCCCAGGAACCTGCCCACCTCCTCGTCTTCTATAGGGGATATGTTCCGGATGTAGCCGGCGACGGAATCGAGATAGCGCAGTTCCTCCGACTTCGGGTCGTACGCGACCACGTACT
>Ga0181539_1005319_pt1 | contig 10455 bp, 1 predicted proteins | sample PEATcosm2014_Bin_46_FD_119767 | JGI IMG/M metagenome (GOLD analysis project Ga0181539, IMG submission 119767) | Peatland microbial communities from MTU Mesocosm Facility, Houghton, MI, USA - PEATcosm2014_Bin23_60_metaG | ecosystem: Environmental > Terrestrial > Soil > Wetlands > Peat | place... | reverse complement strand
CGATCGTCGAGGAAGAGGCTGTGTGCTCAGACAAGCAGCCTTTTTTTTCGGGCGGAGGCACCTACATCGACAGTTTCACGCGCTATGTTCCCATCGTTCGCGCCGAGGTACATGTGGATGTGCCCGCGTCCGCGAATTTCCGTTTCAACCTCAATGCACTGCCGCAAGCCGCGGTGAAGAACGAGGTCTCTGGGGACATGCGGCACTTTTCGGTTGAACAGGGTTATCTTCCGGCCCGCACCGAATCCGACATCAGTTTGCCTACGCATAACTACACAGGTCCTTTTGTGCAGTTTTCCACGGGTGATTCCTGGGCAACAGTGGCGGCCGCATACAGCAGCCTGGCCGAAGCCAACATCGATCCAGCCAAGGTGAAGAACTTGCTGCCGAAGCCCGGCGCCAATCGCATGGAGACCATCGCGCGGATCGTCGCGGAATTGCACAAGGATGTGCGTTACACCGGTATCGAATTTGGCCAGGCCAGCCTGCAACCGGCCCCGGCAGCGGAGGTTCTCAATCGCCACTACGGCGATTGCAAAGACAAAGCCGCGTTGCTTGTCTCCATGCTGCGAGCCGCAGGCATCGATGCCCACATGGCGCTGCTCGATTCGGGCCCGGGCAACGATCTCAATCCTGATTTACCGGGAATGAATCTCTTCGATCACGCCATCGTCTTTGTGCCGCCCGCACCCGGGGCCGATGCGCTATGGATTGATGCCACCGCGGAATACAACGCTGTTGGATCGCTGCCGCAAATGGACGAAGGACGGGAAGCCCTCATCATTGCCCAGGGGACCGAGGGGCTGACGCTGACGCCGACGCCAAAGCCGGACGACGACCAGCTGACCGAATTGCGCGACTTCGCACTTGCTGATAATGGCCCGGCGAAAATTGTCGAGACCTCCATGACGCGGGGTGACATCGACGCTTCTTACCGGTCCATCTACGGCGGCCAGATGACGCGAGAGACCCGGGAAGATCTCGAGAAATATGCGAAGAGCGTGTATCTGGCAAAGGCTCTGGCCAACGTGACCCATGGCGACGCGCATAACCTGTCTCAGCCCTTCGCCCTCAAACTGGAGATGGCCGATGCGGCGCGCGGGAACACAGTCATCGACAATGCTGTGGTGTGGATCCCTTTTGGCAGCATCTTCGCGCGGCTGCCCGGGTGGTTCCGTACCGATCCCAGGACCGAGGGTGAGAAACTGACGCCTCAACAGGAAGAGAACCGCAAGCGCGCAGTGGCTGCGCGCACATCGGAGTATGACCTTCATCCTTTCGCCACCGAATGGCGATACACGATTACGCCTCCCGACGGCTTCCAGGTGCGCGCACTGCCTGAAAACAAGACCACGCCGATGGGTCCGGCTGTGTTCACGCAACATTATGAAACCGGCCCTGAAGGGCAAGTCGTGGCCACTCTCCGCTTCGAGACCGCGAAGCCCCGATACACCACCGATGAAGCCCTTGCGCTCCGCGATGCGGTGCTTGCCTCGTATAAGCAGGACGCCCTCTCGATCTGGTTCGATCAGACCGGCTCCAAACTGATTGCCGCGGGCAAGATGCGCGACGCACTGGCCACCGATCGATCCCTGATTGCGAAGCATCCCTCCGAAGGCATTCGCCATGCGCATCTTGCCTACGCCTTTCTCAAAGCAGGCCTGGGCGACCGGGCGCGCAGCGAAGCCGAGGAAGCAACCCGGCTCGATCCCAAATCCTCGGCCAGCTTCAACACTCTCGGGTGGGTCTGCGAATTTAACGAAATCGGCGTCCGCTTCGGGTACGGCTTCGACTGGGATTGCGCCGAAAATGGATATAAGAAGGCGCTGGCACTCGATCCCGACGACCCCGGGACGGCTGCGGACCTGGCAATCCTCGAAGAGTACGACTCCGCAGGAGAGCGCTATACAGCTGGCGCCCACCTCGATGACGCCATCGCAACTCTCCGCACCCTGAAAGAGAAGGACAAATCTGCAGGCGATAGATATGAGGACTATCTCCTTTACGACTTCTACTTCAGCGGCCATTACCAGGAACTCCTGGACGAACTCGACAAGGTGCAATCGAGCGCGATGCGGCGCGCTCTGGAAATCGCAGGCACGGTTGCGCTAGGGGGCGGCGCGAAAGGTATTTCCGCTGGTGTTGAGCGCATGGATCGACTTGAGGGCAACGGCGAAGAGCGGGCTGCGGCGCTCGCAAGTGCCGGCAATCTGCTCTTGCAAAAACGTCTTTACCCTGAAGCCGCCGGCATCCTCTCCGCCGCAGTTGAAAGCCAGCAGGATTCGGCCGGCACGGCACAGCAGATCGCGTTGCTTCGTAATCTTGCTCCCTGGAACGGCGAGTATTTGCCCGCCTCCGACCCACGGAGCGTAGTGCAACGTTTGATCCTGACCCTCTGCTCCGGCGTCCTCGCGGAGAACACGGAAACCATTGCCGATGAGATCTTGACGCACCATGCATTCGCTTCCGACGACGAATGGCGCCGTAATCAGAAGGGGTTCAAAGAAGAGCGCGGCCTTGGACGTCTGAACGCCCAAAGTTACAGCTGGACCAAGGCGGTGCTTCTTGACGTGATGGCCGGCAACCTCAAGCTCAAATCGGAGGGGACCGACGATACCGGCTACCGGGTAACCGCCGAAGGCTTCAATTGGTCGCCTACTCAGTATTTCGTTTCCCGCGAAGAAGGCGGATATCGGCTTGTGGGAAACAGTCGCCAGCCCTCTCAGGCCGGCAACTATGCGCTCTACCTGCTCAAGAACGGCCGCGAAAAAGAGGCCCGCGCTTTGCTGGACTGGATTCGGGAGCGGGAGCACAAAGGCGGCGGCGATGATCCTCTCTCAGGGCCTCTCTTCCCCCGATTCTGGACGGTAGGCGATGCGCCCGACCCGGATGCGATGCGATGGGCCGCCGCTTCACTGGCTGTGAACACTTCCGCCATTCGCAATCTTCTGCCCGACGTGCGTGCAGCCTGGGAAAAGGCCCCGGCGGGCGACACGCGGCTGAATCTCGCTCTGCTTCTTGCCTATGGATATCGCACCGCTGAAGATGGAGCTCATTTGAAAGAGGTGGCTGCGGAAATTCTCAAGAGTTTTCCTGATTCCTACACTGCCATCGGCTTGGCTGCAAGCGCCGATCAACTGCTGAAAGACTGGGACGACTGGAAGCAGATGCTCGAATCGCGGCTGGCCGAACATCCTGACGACGAAGAACTGCTACGGATGAAAGCCCGGTGTGCCGAGGCCCGCGGCGATTGGGCCGGCGCTCGCGCCACTCTTCAGATGCTCTTCGACAGCGGGAAAGCGACGTCAGCCGATTACAACATGTATGGGTGGTCGGCGCTCTTCGACAACAGCGTCAACGATGACGCTATCAAGGCCTCGCGCCAGTCGAATACGTTGACTCACAACAACAACTTTTCCGAGATGCACACGCTGGCCTGCCTTTACGCTGCCGCGGGCAAAACCTCCGAAGCGCGCGATTTGCTGCTGAAGGCCATGCCACTGTTCGACCTTTCCTTGCCCAATTCGCCCGTCTGGTGCGCTCTTGGCCTCGTATACGAGCAGTACGGTGTCGACGACGCAGCCATCGCGGCCTATGAGAAGGTTGAAAAGCCTGAAGGCCAAATCGATCCCGAGGATACATGGCTCCTCGCCCAGGCACGGTTGAAGGCGCTGAAAGCCAAACATCCATGACGGCGTTCGTCGCTGGGCGCCGTCCCCCAGGGGACGCCAGAGGAATTGGGATGCCGCTCGTCTGCGCTGAAGCGCGGAACGAGCCAATTCGCAAGGCGAATTGCGACAGGGCAAGGATCGTCCGAGGTTCGAGCCTAAGGGCACATGCAGTGCACAAAAGAACCACCGCCGTTGTGCTAGCATGGCCAACCATGATCCGAAAGACGCTCTCATTCGTGATGATTCTTGGGCTTGCGCTTTGCGCTGTCGCGCAGGGATCGAAGCCGGCCCAGGGAAATGATGCCGGCCAGGCGATGCGGGGGCCACAGGTGGTTGAATCGGCGGCGAGGGCAACGCTGGAAAAGGATGCGATTCAGGTGACGCTGCCACTGAGCGATGGGGCGGGGATGCATGCGCGCGTCGTCGCGTGGCTCCTGTCGCCGAAGAGTGAGCGCACGCCAGAGACGACTGTCGAACTGAAGCCGGACGTGCGTGAGGCGATCATAACGTTGGCCTGGCCGAAGGCTTCGCCGGAAATAGCCATCGCCGATATTGGCTGGTACCGGATCGGCTATCGCCTGGAAGTAGAGGGCACGGAAAGCTCGCACGGAATTCTCTCCGTGGGCGCCATTACGGCGAACCTGATTGCGCTGCGGCTGGCCTATCCCGCAAAGATTGCCCAGGGACAGGGAGTAAGCGCCCGCGTGATGGCGATGAATCCGGTGACCGGCAAACCGCTGGCCGGTGTGAAGTTGACGGCAACCCTGCTGGACGACGACCCGGACCCCAAAAAAGTGAAGAAGGACACGCACGAGGCGGCAACCGCACGCAATGGGGAAGCGATCCTGAACTTTGCGCCGATGGGCGAACCGGGTGACGATCTGGATTTGACGGTCGCGGGCACGCTGAGCGGTGCCGCAGGGGCGGTGGCGCACGACGAAGTGACTGCGGAGATCGACGTGATGGACCGCACCAGCGTCCACGTGGAGATGGACAAGCCGCTGCACAAGCCGGGCGAGATGGTGCACATGCGGGCCCTGGCTTTTTGGGACAACGGGCGCGCTGCGGCCGGCGAGCCGGTGACGCTCACCATCAACGACCCCGACAACAAGAAGCTGGTGGAGGCTAAGCTCAAGACCAATCGATTTGGGATCGTGCAATACGACTGGAAGACCAGCGAGCAGACGGCTGTGGGCGATTACGAGGTGACCTTCGACCTGGACAACGTGACCGGAAACGTGAGCACGGAGGAGCAGACGGTGCGCATCCAGCGCTACGATTTGCCCGAATTCAGTGTCGCGGCAACTCCGGATCGCGCGTTTTATCTGGACGGTGCGACGCCGCAAGTGAAGATTCACGCGGCTTATCTTTTCGGCAAGCCCGTGGCTGTCGGCAGTGTGCGCATCGTGCGTGCAGACGATGCGATGTGGAATCCCAAGACGGGCCGTTACGAAGAGCCGGCTGCGGTGGAAGCAACGGCGACCCTCGACGCCAATGGCGACGCCGCGCTGAGCCTGAAAGTGGCGGGTGATTTCGAGGAGCTAAAAGGCTCAAGCTGGGAGCGCTTCCGCGATGTACGGTACCGCGCGATGGTGACGGACGCGACCACGGGGCGCACGGAACCGCGCAATTTTACGGTGCGGCTGACGAAAGAACCGGTGCACATCTATCTGAATGCGATTGGGACCAGCGAGCGCGAAGGCGAGTACATGCTCTCAACCTCGTATGCGGATGGCACGCCGGCGTCGTGCAAGGTGACGCTGGACTGGATGGATGCCGAGTCGCATGCGACGCGCGCCATGGCCGTGACCACGAATCGCTATGGGCTGGCGAAGGTGACGCTGCGTTATCCCGCGTCGGCAGGAGGCGATGATCCTAAACGGCCGCAAATTCGCATCACCGCGCGTGACCGAGAGGGCAAAATCTCGCACTTCGACGATTCACTGTGGGTGAGCGCGCGAGGAGACATCTGGATCTCGATCGAACACGCGCTTCTTGCTCCGGGGCAGGCGATCGAGGGCACGATCCACGGCAAGCCGGGAGAAGAAGTGGATCTCGACGTGCTTTCCGCGACCTCCGTACTCGAACACTGGCAGATGCGCATGAGCGGCGCGGAGCAGGGGTTCTCGATTCCTGCGAGCACGGCATTCCGCGGGCTCATCACATTGCGCGCCTACTCCATGCGCGTGGAGATGGAGCAAAGCACGTGGTATCTGAGTGATCAGGGCGCGACCAGAGTGGTGCTTTATCCGGACGATCACTCGCTGCACGCCAATGTGAAAGGCCTGGCAGCGTCATATGCGCCGGGAGCGCCGGTAAGTGCGCAACTGGAGTTGCGCAATGCGGCAAATGGGCCGGCCCAAGGCGTGTTGGGCGTGTCGGTGTTTGACACCGCAGTGGAACAACGCGCCGAGACCGAGTTAGAAGCAAACGATCGCTGGTTCGGGCAAGGCTGGTGGTGGCTCGAGGGCGCGAGTGTGGGCGACGTGACGTTCGACAGCCTGAACAAAACCGATACCTCGAAACCGATTTCGAGCGACCTGGACCTTGCGGCGGAAGCAGTCCTGATGAATGCGGGAGAGGCAGTGCTTGAGATCACCGCGAACGATTCGAGTGACGTGCGCAGCGAGTACGAGCAGCAGATGGGAAAGAGCGTGACGCCGTTGCGAGATGTAATTCTCAAGGCGAATCCGGAGAGTCTGCCTGCAACGATCGAGGAGCTGAAGAAATTCCTCGCGGCCTCAAAGCTGAACGAAGGAATTCTGTTGGATCCCTGGAACACGCCGTACAAAGTAGCACTGAACGAGGAAGCAAACGACGACGTGTTGACGTTCATCAGTGCGGGACCGGACAAGCAATTCGGCACGGCCGACGATTTTACGTTGCCTCTGCTGGCGCGCAATGTGTTTGCAGTGCCGGGCGCGCGTTTGAACGATCTGCTGAGCAAGGCCGCAATGGCCGGGCAGCCTTTGCCCGCGACAGTTGACGCGCTCAAGAAGCTGGCGCTCGACGGCGGACTGAATCTGGACTCGGCGGCGCAGCACACCTTGCAGCGCAACGGCAAGCCTTACACGTACACCGCCGAAGTGACGCGCCGCTTCTACTTTGTGACCGTGAAACGCGACGCGGACGAGACGGTATGGCGCAGCAACTGGGTCGACTACTTTGGACGCAGCGAAGAAAAGCTGAGCGCCGCGCTCGAAAAATGGGACGCGGCGGGAAATGCGTTCCCCGAAACAGAGGCCGACGCGCGACGCGCATTTGCGGCCGCCGGCATCGATTTTGACAACATGCGCGACCCGCTGGGGCGGCCATTTGCGCTCAGGGCAAAGCGTGAATTATCGTACGCACGCATTGACAAAGTGAAAGCGGGGAACGCGCTTGAGGGTCAAACGCAGAAGGTGACGATCGCCACGCAGGTGATTCAGATCCTGCGCACCGGCGATGACGGCGTCGCCCAATTCGAAGAAGTGACGCGATTTTCTCACGTGGTCTCCGAGCAGAGCGGCAGCGATGTGAATCCCGTTGCCGTGGACTCGGGATTGTTCAAAGGCAACACCGGCGCTATCGGCGGAACCGTGACGGACCAAACCGGCGCGGCCATCGCCGGAGCGAAGATCAACGTGGAGAGCGAGTCGGGCGACGTGGTCGCTAGCGCGATCGCAAAGGACGACGGCACCTATGTTGTCTCCGATCTCGTTCCGGGGTTCTACAAGGTAAAGGTCAACGCCAACGGGTTCATGAGCTTCTACCTGACCGATGTGCACGTTGCGTCGTCCGCACTGACGACAGTCGATGTAACGCTGCACGTGGGGGCGGTATCTGAATCGGTTGAGGTCAGCGCAGCGCCAGCCACAGTCGAGACGATGTCGTCCGCCATCGCAATTGCGCCGGGTGTATCCATGCCGGGAAGGAAGACGCTCGTAACCGGTCTGAGTGGAAGTGCCGTAATTTCGGAGCAGACCATGACGCCGCGGCTGCGGCACGTGTTTGATGAAACGGCCTACTGGGCGCCCTCGCTCGAGACGAATGCGGCTGGACACGCGACGCTGAAGTTCACGCTGCCCGACAGCCTGACCACGTGGAAGCTGCACGCGGTGGGCTCGACCGTGGACGGAAGGATCACGGCGGTGGATCGCACCTTCAAGACCTTCCTGCCGTTCTTTGTCGATCTGGACACGCCGCAGACGCTGACGGTGGGCGACGCGATCTGGCTGCCGGTGAATCTGCGCAATTACACCACGCACGTGGTCTCGTTGCCGGTCACGGTGAAGGCGGCAGACTGGTTCACGTTGACGACGCCGGCCACAACTCATTCAACGGTCGCGCCCAACGCGGCGACGCCGGTAATTGTGGGTTTGCGCGCGGCATCGTCGGCGGATGCAGGACCGCTGCGGATCACCGCGGCCAACGCAAAGTTGGGCGACGCTGTGGAGAAGACCGTGAATGTGCACCCGGACGGCGAGCCAAAGATAGTGACGGCCTCGGAGCTGCTGCGCGGAGGTGCGAAGAACACGGTCGTGTTCGATCTGCCGGCGGATGCGATCTCTGGCTCGGTGCATGCGGAGCTGCTGCTGTATCCGAACTTTGGAACCAACGTGTATCACGCCATGAAGGCGGTGCTGGAGCGGCCGTACGGTTGCGCGGAGCAGAGCATCTCTGCTGCCTATCCGAGTTTGCTTTTCCTCGAGATGGAGACGGCGGCCAGGCACCAGAGCGCAGCCAGGGAGCAGGCGCAGGCCTGGCTGCAATTGGGTTATGACCGTTTGCTGGGTTACTTCAACGCGGGTGGTGGGCTCACCTACTGGGGCGGCAACGACACGACCGCGGATGCGGCGCTCACGGCATACGGAATCGAGTTTCTGGCCGAGGCCGAGCCCTACGTGAATGTGGACCGTGCGCGGATTGTGAGCGCGATGGAGTGGCTGCTCACACAGCAGGAGTTGGATGGCGCGTGGAAGCCGCGTTACGGAATGTATTCGGCGCGGGAGACACTTTACATTGCCGCCGCGCTCGCGTACGTGCTTCGCGCCACGGATTTTGCATCGCCGGCCACGAGCGGCCTCGAGGGCCGCGTGAAGCAGGCGATTGCCCGCGCACAGGAATACGCATCGCACTCGGTGCTTGCCTTGCATGATCCCTACGCGAACGCACTGTTTCTCAGCCTGGCAGCAGAATCCGGCGATGCGGCGGCCGTGGAGCGTTTGCGCAAAGAACTGAGTGCGACGGCGCAGCACGGCCGCGACGGCGCGTACTGGGAGTTCGACGGCTTCTCGCCTTTTTATGGATGGGGCGAGGGCGGCCGGCTGGAAACCACCGCGATGGCGCTTGCGGCGTTCAACGCTGCCGGCAACCCGGCGGACAAAAAGCTCGAAGACGATGCGCTGCTGTACCTGCTGCGCAATCGCGACGGTTATGGCGTGTGGCTCAGCGGGCAGGCCACGGTGCGCGTGCTCAAGGCGCTGCTGCCGCTGGCGGTAAGCCAGCTCCAAAACGCGTCGCCGGGAGATTTCACGCTGACCGTCAACGGAAAGCCGCTGAGCGCAGAGCAAGCCGCGGCGATGAAGGCCGACAACCAACTGCTCGACGCGCCGCGCACCATCGATCTGACGGCCGTGATTCACGCCGGCACCAATACGCTTGAGTTTGCTGGAGCCGGCGATGCGGCCTTTGCCAATGCGCAGATGACCGCGTGGTTCTATGTGCCATGGGCGCAGGCAGCCGTGGGCAGGACCAAAACTACTGTGCCCGGCAAGGACTTTGGACTGGACTTCGGCTACGAATGCGATGCTGCCGCGGCGAACGTCGGTCGGCCGATCACCTGTACGCTGAGCGCGCGGCGCTTCGGGTCGGAAGGCTACGGCATGATGCTGGCGGAAGTGGGCCTGCCACCGGGAGCGGACGTGGATCGCGCGTCGCTCGGCAAGCTGCTCGACGACTGGAGCATCGAGCGGTACGAGCTCGAGCCGGACCGGATTGTGTTTTATCTGTGGTCGTCTGCGGCGGAGGGCGAAAAGTTTACCTTCCGCTTTACGCCGAGGTACGCCATCCGCGCCAAGGCAGCGCCGGCCAAGTTGACCGACTACTACAATCCCGACCTGAACGCGGTGCTCGCGCCGCAGAGTTTTGCGGTCAGCGCCGCGCCTGCTCCCTAGACCTCAGGGACGGCAGTAAGGAAATGAAAACAGGTAAGTTATCGGCAATGAGTGCCGAAATGGCCCGCCTGTTCTGCGCCCGATACAAAGGGTTACTCTTGGAGCGCAGTTTGAGACGCCGACGCTCGGAAGTGACTATAATCACATATTGGAGCGAGATGGTCCGGCATCCTCAAGTGGGGTGATCCGGCGCTCGCGGGGCGCTTCAAATCGCTCAAGAATTTTCGGAAGGGAATCCCGCCACATGGCGACTGGAAACCTGGCCCTCGGTCAAGAGCAGGGCGAAAGCAGTGCGCGTCCGCGCATCGTCAACGACTTCAGCATCAATGTAGCCACGGTGAACGGATCGGGCTCGCAGTCCGCCAACAGCGTGCTGCTGAAGAGCATTTTCGGGATGGGCGTTCCCGTGAGCGGGAAGAACCTGTTCCCGTCGAACATTGCCGGGTTGCCCACGTGGTTCACCATCCGCGCCAGCAAAGACGGCTATGTGGCGCGCAAGCGCGAGTCCGAGGTGCTGGTGGCATTGAACCCCGGAACGGCGCGCGAGGACGTTCTGGCGCTGCCCGCCGGCGGCGTGGCGATCTACGAAGAATATCTGGACCTCAAGCAATACCGCGATGACGTGGTCT
>Ga0181539_1005317_pt1 | contig 10459 bp, 8 predicted proteins | sample PEATcosm2014_Bin_46_FD_119767 | JGI IMG/M metagenome (GOLD analysis project Ga0181539, IMG submission 119767) | Peatland microbial communities from MTU Mesocosm Facility, Houghton, MI, USA - PEATcosm2014_Bin23_60_metaG | ecosystem: Environmental > Terrestrial > Soil > Wetlands > Peat | place... | reverse complement strand
TCCAACCGGTCGCCCCAAAGACGTTGACCGTGAATTTATCAGCCTGTTCATGATCGTTGACGAGAACGCCAGTTGGTATCTGCAGCACAACATCGATACCTACACCAGCGATCCGAAAGGCACGAATAAACTGGAAGCCGATGTCAACGATGGCCAAGGCGGGTTCAACCTCTTCGGTGCGGGATTTTCGGGAGTGAATGGCCGCTCATCGATTAACGGCTACATGTTTGCCAACGGGCCGCTGATGACGATGAAGAAGGGCGAGCGCGTGCGCTGGTACGTAGTCAGCATCGGAGAGGGGCAAACCCACACTCCTCACTGGCACGGCAACGTGGTGCTCGACGGCGGCAAGCGGACCGACGTGATCTTCATCTCATCCGCGCAGATGGAGACCGTGGACATGGTTCCCGACGATTCCGGCACCTGGATGTACCACTGCCACTTCGACGAGCACATGCGGGCCGGCATGACGGCGCTGTATAAGGTCGAGCCGTAGCGGAACGGTTGCCCCACCCGACGGCCAGGTGCATCACACCCACCAGTGACGATGCGGAACACAGCCCTGCGAGGACTACTCCTGTGTAGTCGGCAAACCTTCCCTTACCGGATTATCGAAGGTTTGCTCGTCACTCGCTCCGAATCCGGTTCGTGGAACTTTTTCCGTGCCTTGTTCGTATTTTTTGTCGGCCGAAGGTCGATAATGGCAATTCCCGTTTGATACGGGGGTCATATGGGGAATGTCGGCTAACTTAACGGACGCCGCCGATGCGAGTCGGATTGGGAGATACGACAATGAAAACCGATTCATCGCCAGCATTAGCCTTGGGCACGCGGGACCGAAACGAAACTCCGGCGTGGGAGATCGCGCTGTGGCGAATTTATCTTCTGAGGGCCGGATACCTCTTGATTGCCGTCGGCATGGGAATGCAGAAGGTTCCTGCTTTCCTTCATCACAGGCCTTGGGAGCTGATGCATGGCGTGGTCAATTCCATGCTGCTCGCGCTAGTGTTGCTGGCGGTCCTAGGGCTACGCTATCCCTTGAAAATGCTGCCGCTTCTGTTCTGGGAAATAGCATGGAAGGCCACATGGCTTCTCGCGGTGGCGCTGCCTGCCTGGCAGAACCATACCATGGACGCAGACACCTGGGACACGACTTTTGCCTGCCTGATGAGCGTTATCTTCCTGTTCGTCGTGCCGTGGGACTATGTCTGGCGGAATTTTGTTGCCGCACGTGGTGACCGCTGGTGGTGAACGCTTTGCGGTAAGCGTCCGCTGATGGCCGCGGGATTGGAGGTGGGGTTCAGACGGGTTTGCGCGTTTTACCGGGTCCGAGGCGCAGGAGACGTTTGCGGATTTTGGTTTCGTCGAGGGCATTGGGATCGAAGTAACGACCGTACCAGATTCAGCCCTCAGACTAACTTCGTCACCTAGTAGGATGTCGGGCGGCGAGCAGTGGCGGTATGGTTGGCGGAGGGCGGCGGTGCTTGGTCGCTTGTTCGTAACCGTAGCCAATCTCGACCAATAGCTTCTCGGACCATGGTCTGCCGAGGAATTCGATGCCCACCGGGACGCCGAGCGTGGCCGTTGGAGTTGGGGATGAAAATCCGCCTGGTACGACGATGGAAGGAAAGCCGGTCACTGATCCAAGAGCGCCGTTGCGCTCCACCTGGGTCTCCCCAATGGGCACCACAAGCCGCTTCTGATGCGGGAACATTATCGCATCGAGTCGCTCGTCAGCCATGATCTTCATGACACGCTGCTGCAACTCGGAGCGCTTCTGAAGACGCAGGCGATAGCTATCGTCCATCTCGAGGCCTTGTGCTTTCGTGATGCTGTCCTTGATGTTCGGATGAAACTTGCCGGAAGAGATGATCTCCTCGAGCGATTTAACGGGCGTGTTGCCCGCGGCAAGATAAGCGTTGATTGCCGGCTTAAATTCGTACAGATGAACGCTGATGTCAGAGGTAAGCTTTCCGCTATCGAGATCTGGGGTGTTCAGCTCGACTACCGTTGCGCCAGCCCTCTTCAGATCCTCGACCGCTATGCTCGCGATAGTATTGACCTCGTCGTTGATGGGTGCAGTGCCGAAAAAACTGCGTAATACGCCGATGCGCTTGCCCTGCAGACCATTGGCCTTCAGGAATTTCGTGTAGTCCTCCTCCGTATTCCCGACGCTCCACGCCGTCGCCGGATCGTTAGGGTCATAGCCGACGAGCACGTTTAGCATCTTCGCCGCGTCAGTAACGGTGCGGGCGAGCGGACCAGCGGCATCCTGGGTGAATGAGTACGGGATAATACCGGCTCGGCTGACGAGACCGAGCGTCGGGCGAATACCCACGATGCTGTTCGCCGACGCTGGTGATCGGATGGAATTGACGGTGTCGGTGCCAATGCCCGCAATCGCGAAATTGGCAGCCACACCCGCGCCGGTACCACCACTCGACCCGCCAGGCGTGCGGGTCAGGTCATAGGGATTGAGGGTCTGCCCTTGGATCGAGCTAACCGTTTCACCCCAGATCGCGAACTCGTGCAGGTTGACCTTAGCGAGGATGATTGCGCCCGCGCTGCGCAATTTCTGAGTAATTGCCGCATCGGTGACGGGAGTGTATCCCGCCAGGCTGAGCGAGCCGCCCGTGGTCGGCATGTCATTCGTGTTGACATTGTCTTTCAGCAGTACTGGGATTCCATGGAGCGGGCCGACGAACTTCCCGGTCCTGCGGAAATGTTCATCGAGCGCGGCCGCCTCTGCCAAGGCCCGAGGATTGAGAAAGATCACCACATTGAGCTTCGGGCCCGCCTGGTCGCAGGCCCGGATGCGCTCCAGATAAGCCTGCACCAACCTTACGGATGTGAGAGCGCCGGACTTGTACGCCGCGTGCACATCGCTGATCGTGGCCTCATCGAGATGAAATGGTTTGACTGAATTCTGCGCACCAGCGCCGTTCGCCATCAACATGACCGTCCCAAACATCAAAAGGCGCATGAATTTCATATGAACTCCCATCGCCGGTAATTTTTAATCCAACCGGGCTGGATACGCGCTCTCTTCATTTTGCTTAGACGATCATGTTGGAAAGTGACGAGGCACACGCCGACGTGCCCCTGACTGCTGCAGGTTAGTGTCCCAGCAACTCCAGCAATTCTGTCGTTTCGACAGCCATCACCATTTTGAGAGTGGGCGTATAGTCGGGAGCCCACGTGGACGAATGGAGCTGAGGGAGGTCGGTGCCAGACTGCTGGGCAGCGGCGAATTTCGCCGGTTCAACCGCGCCGACCCAGAAATCGGCGGAGGGTATCCCGGCCAGGTTGAATTCCGCGAAGTCTTCAAACACCATGGTCGGCTCAAGTTCGACCACATTCGCTTGGCCTAGCGCGCCTCGCAATGTGGCGACCAGGCGCTTGGTTAACTCGGGATCGTTGTTCGTGGCATTTGCGGCCGGGGTTACCTTCACCAGCGGCTCCTTGGGAGCGCCGCCGGCCATGGCTTCGCCTTTGGCCACGCGTTCGATGGATGCCAGGACCCGCTTTCGCACTTCGGGCTTGTACGAGCGCACCGTGAGTTGCAGCTTGACCTCGCCCGGGATGATGCTGTTCTTGGTGCCGCCGTGGATCGTGCCGACGGTAATGACGACAGGATCGAACGGATTATTCTCGCGCGAAACAATGGTTTGCAAGGCGAGGACCGTGCGGGCGGCAATTACTACAGGATCGATCGTGTTCTGAGGCCGCCCCCCGTGGCCACCCCGCCCAAAAATAGTGATGTCCACGGAGTCAGCGGCGGCCAGCGCGTACCCAGGCGTGAAGCCCACCTGTCCGACCGGCTGATTAGCACTGTCGTGAATGGCCAGGGCGAAGTCAGGTCTCGGAAAGCGCGTCAACAAACCGTCCTTAATCATGGCGGAGGCTCCTTCGCCTGTCTCTTCGGCTGGCTGGCCGATGAGAATCAAAGTGCCGTGCCACCGATCCCGATTGGTTGCCATCAATTTGGCGGTGCCGATCCAACTGGACATGTGGATGTCATGACCGCAGGCATGCATAACGGGGATCGACGTTCCAGAATCGCTTTTAACGACGACATGACTGGCAAACGGCAAACCCGTCTCTTCTCCGATCGGAAGTGCGTCCATGTCAGTGCGCAAAAGTACCGTGGGGCCCTTCCCGTTGCGCAGCACGGCGACAACTCCGGTGCCGCCTACGCCCGTCGTCACTTCGTATCCCAGGGCTTTAACGCGCTCCGCCAGTTTGGCTGCTGTTTGTTGCTCATGCATGGCAAGCTCGGGGTTTTTGTGGAGATCGAAGTAGAGCGACTCCACCTCGGGATACACCGCGCTTATTTCCTCGGCAGATGGAGTCGTCCACGATACGGCTTTCGTCTGCGAAGCGGCGCTAGTAGCCAGGAGCACGCAACCGGCCAGCATGGCTAGAATTGGGTGGTTCATTGGTTCCCCTTTGTTGGAAGGATGCTACTCGCCTTTTGCCCAAGCGCAAAGTCTTTTGTGCAAAAAGCTCCAGCGTCGTTAAACCCGGGCAAGTCTTGTTGGTTCGCTTATCAGAACGATGATTCCTCGAATCGGGAAAGAGGTGTCACCAAAAGTGAGAGCCGAGATTACTGGCCGGTTGGTCGGCCAACCGGAAGTTATCCAGAAACGGGCTTCGAGACCATAAGTGTCCAACTGAACGCCCATACTGACCGCGCGGCGTAGGAGGCCGCCAGTATGGCGCATCGGAAGACATCAAAACGCCCCAAACCTAAAACAATACTTCGGCTTCCCGACTTGGAGCAGTCGAAGAATGCCGTCCTTCACTCGCTCGCAGCGGTCAGCTCGCAGGAATCCTACGGTCACGCCATTGACGAATTCATCGGCTGGTACTGTTCCGAACCACGTTTAGCCTTTAACCGAACTGTCGTTCTTCGCTATCGATTCTTTCTTGAACAGAAGAACCTCGCCCCGTCAACCATCAACGTGCGTTTAGCGGTCGTGAGGCGGCTCGCCTATGAAGCCTCCGATACTGGCCTTCTGAGCCCTGATCTGGCCGCCGGAATCCGCCGTGTCAAAGGAGCAAAGCGTTTGGGTGTTCGGATTGGCAACTGGTTGAATGTCGACCAGTCCAGGAACTTGCTTCGAGAATCACCGTCAGACAGCCTCCGAGGTAAACGTGATCGAGCGGTTCTGGCGCTGCTCATTGGATGCGGGTTACGCCGGGGTGAATTGGTCGGGCTCAGAATGGAAGATTTCCAAGTCCGCGAGGAGCATTGCGTTATTGCTGACTTGATTGGCAAAGGAAAGCACATCCGGACCGTCCCGGTCCCCGCGTGGACGAAACGCGCCCTCGATGAGTGGACCGTGGCGGCTAGCATCACTGGTGGCGTGATCTTCCGTCGGGTGAGTCGGCCAGATAAGATATGGGGCGACGGAATCACACCCAAGGCCATCTGGCACGTGGTGAAAGCAGCTGCCAAACGTGCCGACATCAAGAATCTCGCTCCCCATGATTTGCGTCGCACCTGTGCTCGGCTATGCCACTTGGCGGGTGGAGAACTTGAACAGATTCAGTTTCTGCTAGGACACGCATCGGTTCAGACAACTGAGCGCTACCTCGGCTGCAAGCAGAAACTCAGCCAAGCGGTAAACGACAATCTCGGACTGGAAGACCCCTAACGGGGCTGGTCATGGCCCCGAAGAGGACTTCTGGCCCGGAACTTCCCTGCAGTCCGTCATTCGCGATCGATCAAAGAATACCGAGAGATCGTAATCACAAATCGCGGATGTTTCGGACTAATGGCAATGAGAAAAGAAGAACTGAACCGTCATTGCCACCGGCCACATGACCGCAGCCGCGACCTATTTGGAAATAGTCCTCAATGCTTACAACGGCAGAAGCTTTTGAAAAAATTCGCAAACGACTGGAACTTAGTGAGACAGAGCAAAAGGATGTGTCATGGCGGCATACGCACGTGCGCGACTGTAACTGTGGGCACCAGGCTAAAGAAAATCCTGCACCGAGTTTAGCTGACTTTGGCGAGCTGCGCTCTGAGTGTCTCGCGCAAGCCCCATCTAACTTGTGTTCGACAAGTCTGCGCCTCGCCGTTCGCGCCCGCTTCCCGTGATCACGGCCAAGAGCAACACGATGACCAGAAAGGTCCAGGCCAGCGCCGGCCCGAATACTCCACCGTAGCGTTGCTCGGCGAGCTTGGCTTGCAACACGCTGTTGCGCGAGGAGAGCAGATTCCCCAGTTGGTAGGCAAGGCCTGGAAACGTTCCCCGCACTGCGGGCGGCGAAAGCTCATTCAGGTGCGCCGGGACCACTCCCCACGCGCCCTGCACCATGAACTGCATCAGAAAGCCCCCCAGCGCGAGCATGGGAACACTGTGCGAGAACGCCCACAGCGGAATCACCGGAATTGTCAGCAGCGCGGCGATCACAATTGTTCTCCGGCGGCCGAGTTTTTCCGACCACGCCCCGAAAAGAATTCCTCCAAACAGCGCGCCAATGTTTGCGATAATGGCGATGAAGCCCACTGTCTGCGGCGTAAACTTGTGGTCCTTCGTCAGAAACGTCGCATACAGGTCCTGGCTCCCGTGGCTGAAGGAAGTGAAAGCGAACATCAGCACAATCAGGAAAGCAAAAGTGCCCATATACGTCAGGACGCCCTTGCCCGGCCGGGTCTCTGCCTTTCTTGATACGCGTCCTTGCGCCCAGGCCGGGGACTCATTCACCTGGGTGCGAATGTAAATCACAAGAAATGCCGGCAGGGCGCCGATCACAAACATTCCGCGCCAGCCCACGAATCGGAATAATGTCCCATAGACCAGGGCCGCCATCAGATACCCGGCCGCGTACCCTTCTTGCAACACTCCCGAGAAGAGTCCACGCGCCTCGGCAGGCAGAGTCTCGAACGCCAATGCCGCGCCCACGCCCCATTCGCCTCCCATCGCGATTCCGAACAGCGCCCGCGTAATCAGGAGAATTTTCAGGGAAGGGGCGAATGCCGACGACAATTCAAACACCGAGTACGCGATGATATCGATCATCAACGTGGGTCGCCGCCCGAACCGGTCCGCCATCATTCCAAAAAGTGCAGCGCCCACTGGACGAAAAGCCAGCGTAATGAAGATCGCTTCTGCGACGGCAGAAACCTTTGTCTGGAATTGAGTAGCAATGGCGCTTACGCAGAAGGTCAGAATGAAGAAATCGAATGCATCCAGCGACCAGCCCAGGAAGCAAGCAACGAACGTATTCCGCTGCACCGGCGTGAGCCTGCGAAAATGGCCGATGAATTCCATTGAGGTCCCTCCGCGCAATTCCCCACATGCCCGACTTTCCCCAACGCGAGGCGCCGATTCGCTGACCCTCCCCGGCTTTTAGTGTCGTGCCTTGTCTGCGGACCGCATACAACTATGTCGCCATGGCCGGTAGCAGTTCGCCCGTTTCAGCAGCGTCGATCACATGTGGGTCCTCCCACACGGCATGCGCAACGAAGCTCGCCACCTTATGCTCGTCTTCAACCAGCAGGATTCGCATGATGGACACCAGAAAGACGCCGAATATAGACCAGGCGTCAGTTATCCGATGGCTGTGCTGGATAGCACAGCCCTCTCTTCGAAATCAAGCGAGGCAGTACTAGCCGGTAGCGCAGTTTTGCCGCCGGGCATTCATTGAGGTGTGCTCAAAGGGCGCTCCGAGTTTCTCATCTCAACCCGGCAGTTTACACCTGTTTCCCAAGCAGTTGGTGGTAGCTGTCGAAATCAGGGCCTTAGCGCTGACAACTCGATCGGAAGCGTCCGACGCGAGTTCTGTCCTACACCGTACGCGCACATCAAGCGCATCATGCCGACTGCGCTCATCGATGGATCCGGGCACCAGTCGATGCAGGTCCTAACATGAAGCGCAATCTGGGGCCATTTGGGTCCAATAACAGGTCATAATTTCGAGATCCTGATCGCGTGTTACTTCTGGATTGCCGCCCACTCGGGAGTTGGCAAATTCAACCAACACAAGCGCGTATCCCGAAAACGCAGCCAACTTCGTAGTGTCCGTCGCTCGGGAGGAATCTCAGCGATTGTCAGCGGCAGACTTCCCAGATGCCGACTTCCTGGGAGTCAGGATTCGGGCGAACTGACCCCTCAAAACCCCGCCGGCCTCTGCTCTCGAACGCCGAAGATTCTCTCCAGCGCCAACCCCGCGCTGCCCAGCGTCCCCTCATCGAACAGCCGCCCGATCAGCGTCACCCCGTGCGGCACCCGTCGCGGCGACGACAACTTCGGCAACGGATGCTGCGGGTCCGGCGCCCAGTCGCTCCGCGCCTCCGACACTTCCACAAAGCCAGCGCGCAAGGTCAACGACGGGTGCCCGGTGAAGTTGGTGATAACGAGCATTTCGTCGCGCAGTGACGGTACCAAGAGCAGATCGACATGCGAAAAAACGCGCGCCATCTCCTCGGCGACCTTGCGGCGGAAGCGATCTGCCTGCACGAAATCGACTGCCGATAAGAAGCGCGATTGGCGAAAGATATTCGGCCACGCATCAGGAACCTGCTCTTTGAGTTGGTTTACGCCTCCGCTGAGCGTCAAATCCTCGAAGGCCGCCGCCGACTCCGCGAAAAGAATAAGGTTGAGCGAATCGTACGGCCAATCCGGTATGGAAACCTCCACCAGCTTCATCCCGGCCTGCTCCGCTGCCTTAAGTGCGGCGCGATCGACCTCAGTGGCGGGAGCTTCCTGCATCCACTTCGGAAAGTAGCCGACGCACAGACCCTTGACGCTGGCGTTGGCGTCGAAGTCGAGATGGCTGGGTACGCTGGCCAGGTCGCCCGCATCGAGGCCGGAAATGGCATGCAGTACCAGCAGCGTATCTTCGACAGAGCGCGTCATCGGACCCAGCTTGTCCAACGTCCAGCAGAGCGTCATCGCTCCGCTGCGCGGCACGCGCCCGTAGGTCGGTCGCAGCCCGGTCACCCCGCAGCGCATCGAAGGACTCACGATGCTGCCTTCAGTTTCACTGCCGATCGAGAATCCGACTAGCCCCGCAGCAGTGGCCGCTCCGGGTCCGGCGCTCGATCCCGAAGAACCTTCTTCGAGCAACCACGGATTCATCGTCTGCCCGCCGAACCAGATGTCATTCAGCGCCAGCGCGCCCAGGCTGAGCTTTGCGACCAGCACAGCGCCGGCATCATTGAGTCGTTTGACCACCACCGCGTCTTCCTTGGGCACGCGGTTGCGATACGGCTCGGCGCCGTAGGTCGTCGGAATGCCGGCAGTATCAAGTAGGTCCTTGCCGCCCCACGGAATGCCGTGCAGCGGCCCGCGATATTTCTCCGCTGCGATCTCCGCGTCCACCTGCTTCGCCTGCCCCATCGCATGATCGGTGGTTAACGTGATCACGCAGCGCAGCTTGGGACCGGACTGCTGCAAGCGTTTGAGGTAAATCTCCGTAAGTCGTGTCGAGGTGAGCTTGCGTTGCTCGATCCAGCGCGAGAGCTGGGTCACCGGCGCATAAGCAATGTCATCGTCGCTCGTGGGCAGCGGTCCCGGGTCGGCAGTGCTGCGGACGAAGCGGTCGCGCATCACCGCCGCCTTCACGTCCGCCAGAGCCGGATTCCACCTCGTCGCTGGAGCAAGCGTCGCCTCCAACTCCATCTTGCGCGGCCCGGTCCGGCGCTCGTACAGCGCGGCCATGTTTGGTCGCCAACTCGACGCAGCGACCGCGATTTCGCCGTCCGCCATCTTGATTTGCACCAGCTTTTCCGCCTCGCTTATCGTTGTGGGCGAGATCTCCGGGCCCACCAGCGGTCCGGCACCGAACGCCGGAGGCGCGCCGGGAGTCGGTTGCTGCTGGGGCTCGGGTGCTTGCGCACAAACACTGTGCGCCACGGCGGCGCCGATTAAACCAGCGGATGTGAGAGTCAAGAACTGCCTTCGCGACTTCCCCATAGTTCCTCCGCACGGCATTGTAGCCGCATAGCCCCAGATACGGGCTCCTGAGGAACTAGCTGTCATTCTCCTATTGCTGGGATGGGCAAGAGTTGGAAGCCGAGTCGAGCTGCTTGTTTGCGGAGGCGCATTTCAGCTCTCTACTGTGCCTGTTCATCGCAACGGTGGAAGACGGTTTCTGTGTACGGTTCCTTGGTCAATAAGACGTGATACAGAATCCGCGCGATTTTATGCGCGGTGGCAGTGATCGCCTGGGCAGTGCCGAGCTTGGCCCGCATGCGCCGAAAGAACTCGCCGAAGTAACCTTTCGCGCGGCACAGAGAGTTGGCGCCCATTCGGAGAGCAGTCGCAGCGCGATGCTTTACCTGGCGTGTTTTACAGGACAGCACCTTGCCGCCGCTGATTCGTTTTTCCGGGCAGAGGCCAAGCCATGAGGCGAAGGCCGAGGCATTACGAAACCGGCTGACATCGGTGCCGATCTCGGTAAGGATGACTTGCGCGGTGGCTGCGCTGACGCCGGGGATGTC
>Ga0181539_1005316_pt1 | contig 10460 bp, 7 predicted proteins | sample PEATcosm2014_Bin_46_FD_119767 | JGI IMG/M metagenome (GOLD analysis project Ga0181539, IMG submission 119767) | Peatland microbial communities from MTU Mesocosm Facility, Houghton, MI, USA - PEATcosm2014_Bin23_60_metaG | ecosystem: Environmental > Terrestrial > Soil > Wetlands > Peat | place... | reverse complement strand
GGTGAGTTTCTGGCCGGAGCGGATTTCGGCGGCGAGGCAGGTGTGGACGGAAAGGTGTCGGAATCATCGGTCGGAAAGGCGGCCCTTTCGGGCTGTCGAGGCCCCAACGACAGGGAGAACGGGCGCCTCCCGCGATCGCTGAGAGGCTCAGCACCAAAATCCCACGGGCGATTGCATTCTGAGGCGATCAGGTGTATGTTACCGGCCGGGCGGAAAGTTCATAATAGAAATTCTGGTTTAGGGAGGTCCCCCGGTGGCTGCTCATGTAAAGCCCCTGCGCAAGTCAGCACACATTTCTGCGCCTGACAAAGTGTCGTCATCTGATTCAGTCTCCCAGCTAAGTGCGAAGCTACAAACCGTCCCTCGTGCTAGTGCGGCCCGAGCTACTGCAGGTGACTATCCGCGACCGGTTTTCCGTTACCTGCGGGGATTTGCGCTCGATCCCAGTCTGCGCAATCATCTGGGGACCGTGCCGGTGAGCATAGTGGTCTACAAGGTACCTTGGGAGTCCCTGATGCCCGGGCCGGTCGGGGAGTATCTTGAAGTAATTGATTACGACCCGGCCAGCAAGTGCTTCTACGAACCGATCGACTTGGATGACTCTCGCTTGTTGGCACAGGAAGGATACCCACCATCCGAGGGTGTACCGCATTTCCACCAGCAGATGGTCTACGCGGTAGCGAGTCTTACTATTCGTCACTTCGAGCGCGCCCTGGGCCGTGTGGCTTTGTGGCGACCAGGGCCGAGTCCCGATCCCAAGAACGAATTTGATGACTCGCATTATGTGCAGAGACTCAGGATCTACCCCCACGCACTCAGGGAAGCAAATGCGTACTACAGTCCACAAAAAATAGCCCTGCTGTTTGGGTACTACGCGGCCTCGGACGATGATCCAGCGGATCACATTCCTGGTGGGACCGTCTTCACTTGCCTTTCGCATGATGTAATCGCGCATGAGACCACGCATGCGTTATTGGACGGTATGCACCGGTCATTTACGCAGCCTACCAATCCAGACATGCAGGCATTCCACGAAGCATTTGCGGATATCGTCGCCATGTTTCAACACTTCACCTACCCGGAGCTTGTCCGCCACCAAATTGGACAAACGCGCGGGAAACTGCGGACTCATGAGAACTTCCTGGCGCAGCTGGCCACCGAATTCGGGCGCACGACAGGAAAGCGTGCGGCACTTCGAGACGCGATTGGAAAATATGATCCAGAAACAAAACGTTGGGAACCGAGCGTGCCTGACCCCAACGACTACGAAACTGCGCTCGAGGCCCACGAACGAGGAGCAATTCTTGTCGCAGCGGTGTTCGACGCCTTTCTGTCGATCTATGAAAACCGGACTGCCGACCTGCTGCGTGTCGCTACCGGTGGTAGCGGCATTCTTCCTGTCGGAGAACTCCACCCGGATTTTATCAGTCGCTTGAGCCAAGAAGTCTCCAAAGCAGCTACTCACGTTCTGGGTATATGTATTCGCGCTTTGGACTACTGCCCCCCGATTGATCTCACATTTGGCGAGTACCTGCGCGCGCTGATTACTGCCGATCGCGACTTGGTCGAAGACGACGACCTTCACTATCGGGTTGCCTTTATAGAAGCATTTCGGCGCCGCGGGATTTATCCTCGCGATCTGCGAACATTATCAGAAGAGAGTTTAGCGTGGCGGGGGCCGGAGCAAGAGGGTTACTTCCCGTCGGCTACTCTCACTCGGGGAATTGAGCCTCTTAGGGGCTATGCCGATAAACTGCTGTACGCGAAATCCCGCCAGGACATCTTTGTGTTGACTCGGGAAATGCGGATTGCCATTCATAACTGGTTGCAGACGCACTTCGATGGAACCCAAAGTGGAGATACAGATGGCGCCTACTTGGGGCTTCAGGTAACTCCCGGGCGGAAAACCAATTTTGAGGTCCGGGCGGCCCGGCTAGCAAATCGAATCGGGCCTGATGGCAACATGCTCCCCCAATTCGTCATTGAATTACTTCAAAAGCGGAATGTGGCCGCTGAACGGGGGAACCCAGTTTGGTTCTGGGGAGGATGCACGATCATCGCAGATCTCCTCTCATCGGAGATCCGATACTGTGTTCGAAAGGACGTCCGCAGCGATAGTCGGGCGAAAAGGGAAGCGGCGTTTCACGCTGCTGCTACCCCTTCGCTCAGAGACACATATTTTAGTTCTGTTGACCTTCACGAACCATTCGCATTGATTCACCGTGGGTAACCTATGCCAAAGAAACAAAACTCGAAACGCAGAGCCCCGGAACGCGCGACCCAGGTCTCAGACGGCAAAGCTGCTTCGACAAATGTAAGCAACGTTCGTGTCCGCATGTACCGGCAGGGGTTGGGAGACTGCTTCCTGTTGAGTTTCGCAAGTGACAGCAGCTTTGAGAACGCTTCCCACCTGCTGGTCGATTGCGGAACCCTGGGTGCGACCACGACCGGAGTGACGATGAAAGATGTGGCCACCAGCATTGCTCAGACGACCGGGAACCACTTGGCATTGCTCATTGCAACGCACGAGCATTTGGATCATTTGTCGGGATTCAATTCCCAGCGAAGCACCTTTGACGCCACGGCGGTCGATCAGAGCTGGGTCGCGTGGACCGAGAATCCGGATGATCCTCTGGCCAAGAAGCTCCAAAAGTACAAGGGCGACTTAGGAGTGGCTGCGCTAGCTGCCTCCGAAGCGCTGTCGAAATCGGGGACCTCAGATTCCAATGCGAAGGCAATGGCCGAAGCCATGAATGAAGTGCTCTCTTTCATGGGCGAGGCCGTACTAGGTGCGACTTTCGCAAAAGGCGTAGACGAGGCCATGAAATACGTAGCATCGCGAGGCTCCAAGGAAAATCGAAAATATCTGAAGCCGGGTACGTATTTGCAGCCTAGTTGGTTACCGGGCATAACCGTGTACGTGCTCGGTCCTCCCTACGACGAAAAGAAGATAAAGAACATGGGTGAGCATGGGAATCCCGAACTTTACGAACTCTCGGACAGCTCCGTATCTGCGTTCAGGGCGAGCGCGAGAATGTTTGTCAACGACGGCACATGGAAAGATTACGCTGACTCACTCGGTGCTCAAGACCGCGACCAGTTAGATCGGAGTCTGCCTTTTGATCAACGCTACCGGATACAAGCGGTGGATACGGATCCAAGACTGAGATCCTATAGCAATGCGGAGGATGCTTGGCGGCGTGTGGATACAGACTGGCTATTCAGTTCGGCAGACTTGGCTCTGCAATTGGACAACTTGACCAACAATACAAGCCTCGCCTTGGCTTATGAAGTTGGTGAGGATGGGCCGGTTATTCTTATGGCGGCGGACGCTCAGTTGGGCAATTGGTTGTCATGGCATGACTACACATGGGAGGTAAGCCGGGCCAATGGTAGCATGCGGAAGGTGCAAGCCAAGGACCTACTGGCCCGCACGATTGTGTACAAAGTTGGACATCATTCGAGTCACAATGCAACGGCAGTCAAGCATGGCCTAGAAATGATGACTAACAACTCCCTTGTTGCTCTCATTCCCCTCGATAAGAAAGTCGCGATCAAGAAGAAATGGCCAATGCCCGCGGAGAAACTCTACGAAAGACTGCTTGAGAAAACCAGGGGTAACGTATTGCGATCCGACCTCGGCTGGCCGGCAGACAGTGAGCGGCCCGACTCCGTCGCAACGGCAGAATGGAAGAAGCCGCCATCGAATGTGCAACTTGCCGTAGAGAAAGAGTACATCGACGTCACGATAGTTGCCTGAGCCCGTCTCCAGGGGCGGGCCTTTCTGAAGCTCGTATGGACGCGAGAACGAATGCGACGGACCAAATCTGGACAGAATACGGGCCCAAACGACAGAGTTTGTGGAAAGATTCTTCGGGGAAAGGACTGAGGACGATTGCAAATGACACGGCACCTTGACGTTGATCCGAACACGACAACCGCAAAATCGGAAGCGCTGCCCCCGGTCGATTGGGCCAGTATCAAGCAAACTCCGCCCGCGCGCATTCCGATCGAAGCGCGGCAACCGGACGGTCCTCTTCCCGCCGCTGATGTGGTGATACTCACCTGGACGACCGCCGAATGGTCGGCCCTCGACCAAGTCTTCCTGAGCAGCCAGACGCCGCGGAACATCAGTGATTGGGAGTGGAAGGAAACGTGGCAGCCGTACACGCGAGGTGCGGCCGCGTATTCTGCAGACCCAAGATCAGGTGCCCTTTGGGGCCTCTTCCAACTGGTGCGCATCGTCGACCAGTCGCATCGGCCCTGGCGGGTGCTGTTATTCAAAGCGAATTCTCACCTCGCCCACCCGCCGTGGATCGGCGGGCTGAGCGCTATGCTTCGCTGCATTCTTGAGGACGTAAAGCCCGACCGTATCTATTCGATTGGAACGGCGGGAGGCTCGCGCTTGGGTGAGCTGCTGGGTGACGCCGTAGTTACCAATGCCGCGTTACTGGATCTGCAGCGGCCCCAAAATGCAGCGGATGCAGACAATGGCTCCATGTTCCGCTGCCAAACCTGGTTCCCAACGGGTTCGCTGGTCGCGGAGGTGCAACGTTCGCTGCTTTATCGGATGAATCGAATTGTCACCCCCGATGCGCTGACAGAGCTGTTCACCCAATTACAGGCAAAGCACGTCGGCGATCCGAGCGTTGCTGGCCTCACACTGGGCGATCTGCTCAACGATCCCGTTCGCCCCGAAAAACTCGGGGCACCGGCGGTGCGGCTGATGAAGGACGTAACTCTGCTCACGACCGATTTCTACTACATTGCAGGGGGGGACGGCGCCGATGCGTATTCCTTCCTCGAAATGGACGATGCTGTCATCGCCAGAGAGGCAGAGCGTGTTGGCGTGCGCTATGCCTTCGTTCGCAACGTTTCCGATCCGGTTGTTCCTAATCGTACGCTGAGTGGAAAGCCTATTTCAGATGCAGTCCGAAGTGATTGGTCAGGACTCATCTACAACCGCTACGGTTTTCAGACCAGTTACAACGGCGCACTTGCGACTTGGGCGACCATTGCGGGCGAGGGGCAGGCAGACTATGTTCCACCGCGCTCCACAACCGTGCCGTTCGCTGGCGACCCTATCGAGGTCAAGCTCGTCTACCAAGTCAGGTCATGTGGCACGTGCTCGTTCTTCTGGCCGGAGGACAAGAGGCGGCAGCAGTACGGGCCCTATACGGCCTACGATTTCGACGTCAACGCACCATACGCGGACCCGTACAAGCCCGGCTCAACGTACTCCCCTTGGGTTCTCGGACGTACCCGCCCACCTGCGTTTCCCGAAGCGGAAGTAGTCGACGGGTGCAGGAAGGCGCCGATCATGACCATCGGCATCAACCCCAACCTGACAGCGTTCGCGCCAGGTCAGACGGGCGCCGCATGGTGCTATCCGAGCTTCTACTCCGAGAACGATACCGATGCTTGGGCCAAGTATGCTTGGTACTATCGGTATCGCTCGGTATATCAGGAGCGACTCGTTGCCGACTCCGTCCAGCGCTTCATCCTCCCAGAGGGTCGGGTCGTCGCCGCTCGCGCTGGTCGGGTTACGGCCGCCGCCCGCGTTGACGACAATCCTGCGTGGACAATCAACGTCCGCTACGACGGAGACACGGCCGACACTACGCTCCAGATTCCCGGCGTCCTTGGCGATTTCCCATATGTTCTGCTCTTTGATGCATTCGAACCAAATAATGTCTTTGCGGCCGGCGACGTAATCGCGGGCCGTCTCTCCGTGCCCGGCGGACTTCAGGTGGAGGTCCAGCAGCAGCCGCAGGGCTATTACATGCAATTCGTACCGGTGCTACGGCGGTTCCAAGACACGCTCCGCAAGGCTGGGCACCCCGCCACCTTGAGCGTGGGTGAAGACGTTTGCCAACTCGACATGGTTGCGTGCGCGTCGCCGCATTGGAACAAGGGTTTTCTTGGCGGGAGCGACGAAAGCATCAACACAATTGTCAACAATTGCGTGAGCCAGAACGCTTGGGCGATGAAGCAACTGGTGCAAACCCGACCGGTTGTACTCTACATCGTAAGCGAATCGAGCTGGAAAATGTTTCAGCAGGCGTTCGGCGCACATGTGCGGCGCGACCCGCCACTTTCCACCAGTCCGGTTGACAACGATTTCACACTGCTCCGGGAGACAACGGATCCTGACCATCCGTGCAACCTCGTCCTCGACGTGAACATCGACGGACGAGCCTACCGTTGCACCACTCGGCTGGTGATTACTCCCCATTTCTCGTACAACGACAATTTTCTCCCACAGTTTCGCTTGAGTCCGCTAGAGTGGCAAACTTTTTCGGAGAAGCAAGCCGCATGTGTCGCCGGGCTGACGGCCGCGAACGGTTTCAACGTTGTCCCGAGCGATCCCAGCCGCCCAAATGCTTACGTTGCCATTCGGCTCTCGGGCGACCCCGAGAAGGCTGCACACGCCAGGGCTTGGTTGCAACAGCAGTTCCCTGAGGCGGACCAGGCGCTGGAGTCGCACTACTACGACCCGCACGCGATGACGGCAGCGGTGCTCGACGACCTGTTCGAAAAGGGCGCGCTCGCCTGGGGACCAGGCTACCTCACCCGCGCACAGGGGTCATGCCAGTTCTGCGTCAATCAACATTGGCAATTTCCCCTCGGGTGTCCCTACGGTAAGCCGAAAGAGCCGGCACCGCCGGTCGGGTTCTTGGAAAAAGTGGCCGCGGAAATCGTAAGGACAGGCAGGGAGCAGAAATGAGTGAACGAAAAAGTACGTTGGTGCGTCCTGACTCCGTGCGGGTGTGGCGTGGGTTTCGCCTGCCTGCACTGACACTCGACCAGTTTTGTAGCAAATTGGGAACCGTATTCGTGCCAGCAACCGTGAAGATGCAGATTGCAGCAGGACTGGAGGCGTACATACCTAGTATCCTTGCCGGCTTACCCGGGAAGCCCGACTCAGTCCCCGACGAAACGGCAATCCTGTTCTGGGAGTCGCAGGAAACATACTGGAATGGATTCACGAGGCTCGCTGTTCGCACGTACACCCTGACTCACGGGGGTGTTTACGTCACGGAGAACCAGAAAAGTCGGGCTGATTTTCCTGTGCTCTTTGCTGGGGCGCTCAGTTTCGATCAGCCCGTGTATCTCATTGACCGTCCAGCCGATTGGATGTGCGGGGTGGTTAGCCATGTGGTCGGCGCGAGGCCGACGTCTCAGGACCCTGCGACTTTCTGCACGGAAGTGGCGGGAGCATTGGGTAGGATCCAGAAAAAAGTCGCCCTCGACGGGGCGATCGCCTGTATCGGGAGCGACTACCTAGTCTATTGGGAGTTGGCGCCGTCAGCCCCTGGTAGCCCGCACCCCCCGACAGGTCTCCCCATCCTCCAAAGAGTACTCGACTGGAATCGTGTGTTCATGCCAGCGCCGACCTTCTTGCCCATCGGACTCTGGGATGAATGGGCAGGTATGGACGTACAGAGCGGAAGCAGCTTCAACATGCAGTTCAAGCGGAGGGAGAACTCCTGACTATGGGACTGAACAACCAAATCTTCGCCGTAAGGCCCAGTTCGACGCCTGAAACAGTCTCTCTGGATCTCGTGTGGACCCAGGGAGACGGCGGAGGGCTCGACGGGGGCTACACGAGTGCGACTCCTATCCCGGCCGATGGCAGCCTAGCTCTCCTTGCGTACGATAAGACGGCTCAGCGAACTGATGTCTACGCACTCAGTCCCGCGGAACCTTGGGTGAAGCGGGTAGGCAGCGGGATCAATCTCGATGGAGGTCCGTGGGATTCGGTGGACAACTTCGTCCTTGGGAACGAGCGCTACCTGCTCACTTATCGAACCGAGGATGGTACCTTCGGCTTCTTCCGTCTCGGCAAAGACTTCTCTGTTTCAGCGCCGTATAAGGTCCAAATGCTACGCAACACGCCGACGACCGGTTTTACGACCGTTACTCCTTTCACCTCGCTCAGCGGGCAGTACATACTGGGCTACAACTTCAATGATGGGACGGTCGCAGCCTTCAGCGTCACTGTGACCCCCTCATCACCGCCCAATGTTCCGCCATTGCTGTTCCTCAATGTCTGGTACCACCATTGGGCACGCGGTTGGACCCGCTTCGCTTTCTTTCAAATGGGCGGCGCGAACTTTTTTTTCAAGATCAACACAGCCAAGTTGAACGTGAACATCGATCACCTCCAGGACAATCCGGCTGCCGGCACTGTCGAAGTTGGGTCTTTCCTCCAGTCGCAACTTCCCGACGCGCTCTCCATCGACGTCGCGGCGAGTTTGCCGTGGAGTCACGGCGAGCCTTATTTTCTGACTTACATCGCTTCGAGTGGAGCGACAAAGGTCTACCACATCCACGCCGACTGCCTGGGGTGGACTCAGGTAGCCGCCCGTGCCACGGTCGCTGGTGCTTCACTCATCGTCCCCTATCGCCTGGGCGACGCCACCTACGCGCTCTTCTACGGAACTGGGAAATGACGCGGACCAGGGTTGAGGAAGACGGCACGGCTGTGGGGCGAAGATAAAGGGATCGGAGGATGAACCAGATGTCAGACGTAATCGAGGGCTTGCTGCTGACGACCCTTGGGGACGTGAGCGCGGCGAGCGCCCGCACGCCTTTTGACGCCGTAGTTGCAGGAGCGGGCACCGCTGGAATCACAGTGGCTCGCACCTTGGTGGAGGCCGGCCGCCGTGTTGCTGTTCTGGAGTCCGGACCGTTGGCGCTGCTCACGCACATCAGTTCGACCGGGCTCCGCTTCGATCCAGTCCTTTCACGTTCGGTCCAAAGCGGTTTACAGTACAGTCCTCAGGCGCCTGACGGCACACAGTTCGGGGCTCTGATTGCCTGTGTCGGCGGACGAGGGATGTTTTGGAATGGAGCGAGTCCACGTTTTCTCGAATCGGACTTTAAGGGCTGGCCCTTACAGCTTCCCGATCTGGAGCCATACTACGAGTGGGCGGAACAGCAATTTCGGGTTAGCCGAGATTACGGATCGGGAGGCCTTGGGCAAACCGTCGTGCGTCTGTTGCGTCGCGCAGGTTACGCCGCTGAATTCCTTCCTTTTGCGGTAGATACTCGCGCGACGCGAGATGGGTGGCTGGGCGGAACAATTGGGAATTCAGTGGAACCGCTCTTGCGCACGGGCTATCTCACTGCCGCGGGCCGCCCCATGCAACTGGCAACTGGGGCTTTTGCGAACCGCATTATTCTGAACGACCAAGCGGACGCCGCGTATGGCGTTGAGGTCAGTGAGCGGGCCACCGGCAAGGTGTTTTCAGTCAAGGCGCGGAGCGTGGTATTGGCAGCCGGCGGTTTCGAATCGGTAAAGCTGGCTTTGATCTCCGCGGTAGGAGATAAGAGTGGCCTTATTGGACGCATGATCACTGATCATCTGTTCTGTCGCGCTTACTATCCAGTTCCTGCTGGAATCTATCGTGCCGATTGTCCTGAAGCCTCCATGATACTGATTCGCCCCGATGCGACGAAGCGATATCAAGTTGAAGTGCACTTGCCGGACGATAATATATTCAATCTCAAGGGCAATGATTTATGGAAACCGGATGGCTCCCAGGCATATGCGTTTATGGTACGAAGCTTTGCTCCCGTTCTTCCTCGGGTGGAGAATTACATCGAAGCTCGAGCCGGTGGCCCCGGGAGTTTCGTGGTTCACTTCTCCTACAGTTCCGAGGATCTCCAGTTGCGTGACCAGATGGTTGCAGGATTGGAGGCAGTTCGAAACGCTCTCAGCGCAGGAGCGGCATTGCAACTGCAGATCATGCCTCCCGGAGCAAGTCATCACGAAGCTGGCGGCCTTGCTATGGGCACAGATCCGAAATCATCAGTGACGGATGCTTATGGGCGATTTCACACCGTGCAAAACGTGGTTGTTGCCGACGCCGCGGCATGGCCAGACGTTGTGGCTGCCAACCCGCATCTTACAATCGCAGCAATCGCTCGGCGGCAGGCTAGGCAACTGAGTAAGGATCTCGCCTAACGACACCACGGGGGAACTGAGTGTCGATCGTGGTGCGGCGACTAATGCCTGTGTGGAAGGCGGGAAGGAGTCGTGATTAGCCTCACTTCATGTTCGTTCGCGCCGCGCTCGATGGCGGGAACGAGCGTAACGTTCAGGCCGATTTCGGCGAGTCGATCAAGAGCCCGCAGTTTTTCCTCCAGGATGTCAGGCTCACCACGCAGAATACGGTAGGTTTCTGAGTCAAAACCATCGAACTGGAAATAAAGCGTTAGTAGGTGGTAGGTGCGGAAAAGCCTCTGTCCCACATACCACCTACCACCTACCGACTTCTAATACTTCAGGACAGCGTGGATGTCGTACTTGCTGAGTTTGGCGCGACCCCTGAGGAACTCGAGCTCAATCAGAAATCCGAGCCCTACAACTGTTCCGCCCAGTGATTCGATGAGCCCCGCCACGGCTACCGCCGTCCCGCCTGTGGCCAGCAGGTCATCAATAATCAATACAT
>Ga0181539_1005315_pt1 | contig 10460 bp, 14 predicted proteins | sample PEATcosm2014_Bin_46_FD_119767 | JGI IMG/M metagenome (GOLD analysis project Ga0181539, IMG submission 119767) | Peatland microbial communities from MTU Mesocosm Facility, Houghton, MI, USA - PEATcosm2014_Bin23_60_metaG | ecosystem: Environmental > Terrestrial > Soil > Wetlands > Peat | place... | reverse complement strand
TCTGCAGGGCCCGCATCACGTCGATGATGCGCTCGTAGATATGCGTCAGTTCAATGTCCGGCAGCGGACCCTTGTTGGCCGCGCGCACGTTGGCGTAGATCACCTTTTCGCGCGCCGGCTCATACACCGGCAGCGACGTGGCAACCTTCAAGCGGCCGATCTGCTGCGCAGCGCGTGCCCGCTCGCTGAGCAGCTCCACCAACCGCCGGTCCAGAACATCAATTTGATCCCGCAATTCTTCCAGCGTCATTGCATCCTCGTGTTGAAAAACTAACTCCTAGCCCCTAGCTTCGTTGTTCTGCCGCCAGCCGTGCCGGACAAATCCGCCCACGAAGAAGCTAGTAGCCAAAAGCTGAGCGTTCGTCATCGGGCCAGCGCCTCCTCGTTCAGGTGCAGGCCCTTGATAAATCGAGCCACCGCGCCGGGCGCTGCCCCTGGAGCTGACCTTTCAATCAGCTCCACAATCGCGCTGCCGATCACCGCCGCATCCGCGAACTCCGCCACCTGGGCGACGTGTTCGCTTGTCGAGATGCCGAACCCCACGGCTACCGGCAGCCGGGTCCATCGCCGTATGCGCTCTACCAGCGCGGCCGCGTCGCGGCTCAAGCTCTGCTGCGCGCCGGTAATGCCCACGCGCGAGATGGCGTAAACGAAACCCTTGGAATGTGTGGCGATGGCCTCCAGCCGTGGGTCGGGGCTGGTGGGCGCGGCCAGAAAGATCGGCGCCAGCCCCACGCGCTCCATCTCCGCCAAAAACTCCCCCGCCTCTTCGACGATCAGGTCGGTGGCCAGCACGCCATCCACGCCGGCCGCCGCAGCCGCATCGGCAAACCGGTGCAGCCCGTAGCGCAGAATCGGGTTCAGATAGCTGAAGATCACCAGGCCAGCCGCGGGCCGCTCCGCGCGAATCTCGCCCGCCAGCGCCACTACGTCCTTGAGCCGCGTCCCGCGCGCCACCGCCCGCTCCATCGCTCTCTGAATCACCGGCCCGTCGGCCAGCGGATCGCTGAACGGCACCCCCAGCTCGATCACATCCGCGCCCGCGTCGATGGCCGCGATCGCAATGGCGCGAGTAGCCTCAAGGCTCGGATCTCCAGCCGTCAGATAAACGACCAGTCCGGGTTTGTGATTGAAGAGGATAGCCATCGGATTCTTCAGTCCCTGCCCTTACGCTCTCTGAATTACCACCCATTCCGCGCGAGCCTCCCGCGAGCGTCTGCCCCACCGCAGGTGGCTACAGCTTCAGCTCCCGCGCCAGTATCCCCATATCCTTGTCGCCGCGGCCGGAGAGGTTCACCACCAGTATGTCACGCGCCGCGAGCGTGGGAGCAAGCCGCAGCGCCTCGGCCACGGCGTGGGCGCTTTCGAGAGCCGGCAATATCCCCTCCGTCCGCGCCAGCGTCACCACCGCATCGAGCGCCGCCCGATCGTCCTGCGCCACGTACTCCGCGCGGCCCGAGTCGTGCAGCGCCGCGTGCTCCGGCCCGATCGAGGCATAGTCGAGCCCCGCCGACACTGAATGCGTAAGCGCGATCTGCCCGTTTTCATCCTGCAAAACGTACGAGTACGTTCCCTGCAAAACCCCCGGCTCACCGCCCCTGAAGCGCGCCGCGTGCTGGCCCAGCTCCGTGCCGCATCCGCCCGCTTCCACGCCGATCAGCCTCACCTGCCGGTCCGGCAAAAACTCATAAAACGCCCCGATCGCATTCGACCCTCCGCCCACGCAGGCAATCACGGCCGTCGGCAGCCGGCCTTCCTTTTCCAGGATCTGCTCCTTCATCTCGCGGCCGATGCAGCGCTGGAAGTCGCGCACCATGGTGGGATACGGATGCGCTCCCAGCGCGCTGCCCAGCAGATAATATGTCGTCCGGACGTTGACCACCCAATCGCGCATGGCCTCGCTGATGGCGTCTTTGAGCGTCTTCGAGCCCGAGCTGACCCCGCGGACTTCAGCGCCAAGAAGGCGCATACGAAGCACGTTCAGCTCCTGGCGCGCCATGTCCACATCGCCCATGTAGACCACGCACTCCAGGCCCAGCAGCGCGCACACCGTCGCCGTGGCCACGCCGTGCTGGCCCGCGCCGGTCTCCGCAATCACGCGCTTCTTGCCCATCCGCTTGGCCAGCAATCCCTGCCCCAGCGCGTTGTTGATCTTGTGCGCCCCGGTGTGCAGCAGGTCTTCGCGCTTCAGGTAGATCTTCGCCCCGCCCAGTTGCCCCGTCAGCCGCTTGCACAGGTAGAGCGGCGTGGGCCGCCCGGCAAAATCCTTGAGCAGATCGGCCAGCTCCGCCTGAAACGCCGCGTCCGCCTTGGCCAGGCCGTACTCGCGCTCCAGCTCGACCAGCGCCGCCATCAGCGTCTCCGGCACATACCGCCCGCCATAAACGCCAAACCGCCCCGGCCGCGACTCCGACGGAACTGCTGGAAGAATGATCGACGCCATGGGGGCCTCCTGCGGGCTGCACAGAGAATTTGGGTCTCTTTAGTGTACAAGGGCAGCGGCGTAGCCATCACTCCGAGTGTTTGCGAATCAGCGCAACAAATTCGGGGGCAAGCTTCCTGTGAATCGCCAGCAGGCGCTCCATGCCGCCGTGTCTTGTGGCCTGCTCATGCAGTTTTTGGGCCACGACTTCCGGCGCAAGGTGGTACTGATGAACCAGGAATTCATCGGGGCTTTGCGCCACCACATCCCAGGGCGAAAGTGCGGCTTCCGGGAAATCCTTCAGGTTGAGCGTCACAATAGTCTGGGCGCCGCAGCGCACGGCGGCGGCAAGAACGTGGCGGTCCTTGGGGTGATTCGTCATGATTGGAATGAAAGGCTCGTAGCCGTCTACCCAGGCATCCTCAAAGTACCTTCGAAGCTCGCCGACTAGGTGCGCGGTCTGTTCATGCGTCACGCCCAGCCTGGTTTCGAGCGTTCGCGTCGTCTCAGCCATAATGTCCTCGGACCAGCGCGGCAGGTAAAGACGAGGCGGCTCAGCGATGCGCAACAGGGTATCGCGAAGTGCGGCATTCACAAGAACGCAAGCGTCCAGAATGACTTGGTAGCCAGGCATTATCCGTCCTGGAGCAACACCTTATCGTACAGCCCGGCATCCTCTTCAAATTGAGCAATCCGATTGATCGCTTCAATCTTCTCCCGGTCCCGATGATGCCTGTAATCCGTCAGGTCCTTAAGGTAGACCCGCCGATGGGTTCCCGTCATGTGATAGTGCAGCTTGCCTGTTTCCAACAGTTTGACAAAGAAGGGCCGGGAAACGCCAAGGAAGTTGGCCGCCTCCTGCGTGGTCAAGTCCTGCATGAAAGGGACGATCGAGATGGCCTTTCCCTCCTGCATATTCTGGAGAATCCGCATCAGAAGCGAGTAGACAACATCGGGCAGCTCCAAGGCCGGTTCTCCTCCCTTGCCGACCAAAGAGGCCTTTCCCTCCCGTTGCATCAATTCCTGGAGTTCTTGAATCTGTTCCTGCTGGGAAATCGGAATCGAAATCGGATCAAGTGTGGATGGTGTCATTGTGCCTCCAAAGCGGGCAACGAGCCTATGTGTACTCAATCATAATCGCACATACACGAAATAAACGCAACAAGCGAAATATTTGTACAGCCTTGAAGGCCGCGTCCACCTTGGCCCGCTCGTACTCGCGCTCCAGCTCCACGAGCGCTGCCATCAGCGTCTCCGGCACATACCGCCCGCCGTACACGCCAAACCGCCCCGGCCGCCGGGTGCCCCAAATCTCGATTCCGAGATGCGGGAATGAACTACCTCTGTTCCTTGCGCAACGCCGCGGCGCGCCGCTTCGCGAAGTGCTCTTTCACTTGTTGATGGGGAACTCCGGGCCGCGGATCGTCCAAAGCCTCCCGCACCTTGGCCCGGAACCAAGCGTCGTGCTCGGCTGCGTTCGTGGCCAGCGCGAACGGAAGCGCGCCTTCATTGGCCGTTCGCGTCAAAAGTATGCGCACCGCATCCGAGACCGTGATCCCCATCTCGCCCAGTAACGCTGCCGCGCGTTCCTTCACGGCAGGATCGATCCGTGTTTGCACCAGCGCGTTTGCCGGCATGAGAAGAACTCCTTCGCACGATTGTAATTCATCTGCATTACAAAGTGAAGCCTGTGCGGTGGCCGGGTGCCGGGAGCCCACACTCGCCTTCGAGATGTGGGACTAAACCGCCTCACGCCGCCTTCTTCACCTGCAACTTCACCCGCAGCCCGGCAACGGCCTCTCCTTGCAGACAATTTCCGCCCGCCGGCGCACAATGAAAATGATTGGGGGAGCAATGCCTTACCTTTCACTGACCACTGACCACTGACAACTGTTCCATCTGTCAGGTATGTGCCCGGTCTGTACCACCCCGCACCCCCCCTCCCCCTGCGGAGGCCGTCTTTCGACCCTAGATCCGCTTGTAACTCGCTCACAATCAATCGTTTGTAATTCTTACCCGGTGACTTTTCGGTAACCGCAGACCCCTGCTTTTGTTCATTTCTTGGCCCCAAAACAGCCGTTCTTGCCCCAAGAACGCCGCCTTTTTGCTTGAAAACAGTGCGGCTTGTCCGGGAATTCAATCGCCGCATTCTTGCCAGGCCTCATGAAATCAAGTAAAGCCGACTCCCAATGCCGCTCTGCTATATCTAGACCATGCGGGTTGTCTTCCCCAGGCACAGGATGGTTTTGCTGGCGGCGGTGCTGGCTGGCGCGGTTCCCTTGCCTGCGCAGCAGCCCGATCCCTTCCGCTGGATGGACTTTCACTCGACGAAGGATCAGAGCGTGATTGCCTGGGTGACGCGGTCGCTGGCGGCCGAGAAGTGGACGGCGATTCGCGAGATCGGCGTGCAGTACGACGCGGCGCTGGTGGTGACCACGCGGCGCGCCAATGCGCAGGCCCTGCCCGGCGAGGACACCTTCACCGTGTGGAGCATGTCGCTGACCAGCCACGGCATTACGCCGCTGATCACCGGCGCGAACCTGCGCTTTGCTGGATGGATGAAGCTGGCCGAGTATGCGCCCGAGGAGCTGGCCGCGCTGTACGACAGTTGCGCGGGGTGCGCGGGCGATACGTACTTCACGGCCTTCCACTACGACCTGTCGCAGCACGCCTGGGCGGCGCGCTGGATGCGCGGCAACCAGGGCGTACCGGTGTGGAGCGCCAACAGGCCGCCGGGGGTGGTTTGGACGCAGGTGTACGCCGCCATGGCCGAACCCAATGGGCGCGAGTTCATGGCCACCTGGAGCCACTTCGACTACGGCAAGGAGAAGCCGCCCGAGGACTTCCTCTACCGTTACGATCTGGACGCCTTCAGCGGGCTGGAGCATACCCAGCCGCTCAGCGGCAAGGACGCCGACGCCATGATGCCGCGGCTATGCAGCGGGCAGGGCGCGCTGCCGGGGCTGGCTCGCGGGCAGGATTCAGCGCTCTGCCAGGAGCTGCTGAAACCGCGCGTGGAGCGCAAGCCCGTGACTACGCCGCCGGCCAACAATCGCGGCAAATCCGTGCCGCCCGCCGCGCGGCACTGAGGAAATCCATCGTATACTGGCGTCGTGTCGATTGCGCGCAACCTTGCCGGCGTTGCCAAGGGCATGAGCATCACGCTGGGGGAGATTCTAGAGCCCACGCAGGTGGAGAACTACCCCGACGGGAAAGGCTCGCTGCGCGGAGCCATCTTCGAGCAGCGCTACCGCGGCGCGCACGTGCTCCAGCGCGACGAGAACGGGCTGGAGAAGTGCGTGGCCTGCTTTTTGTGCGCCGCTGCCTGCCCCGCGAACTGCATCTATATCGAAGCCGCCGATAACACCGCCGAGCAGCGTTTCTCGTCGTCGGAGCGCTACGCCAAGGTCTATAACATCGACTACAACCGCTGCATCTTCTGCGGCTACTGCGTGGAGGCCTGCCCGACGGACGCCATCACCCACGGCCACGGCTTCGAGCTGGCCACGCTGAACGCCACCAACCTGGTGATGCGCAAGGAAGACATGCTTGTGCCGGTGGAGGCGCTGACGGCGAGGAAGTAAGCGGCTTGACCCTGGAGGTACAACGCTGAAATAGGAGGTTCCAGTTCAGCTAACAGGAGGAAAAATGAGTTTAGCCCGCCCGCGAACGATCGTGGTGTTCCTCCTTCTGTTGCTGTTTCCATGGCACAGGCGGGCGGACGCCTACTCCCTGCTGACCCACGAGCAGCTCATCGACCTCACCTGGCAGGATTCCATTGTTCCCCTGCTCCTCAGCCGCTATCCAAACCTGACCCCCGCCGATCTCGAGACTGCTCGGGCCTACGCATACGGCGGATGCGTCATACAGGACATCGGCTATTATCCCTTTGGCGACCGTTCCTTCTCCAACCTGACCCACTACGTCCGCTCCGGAGACTTCGTGGTGAGTCTCTTCCGCAATGCGACCAACGCCAATGAGCTTGCCTTCGCGGTTGGCGCGCTCTCCCACTACATCGGCGACACGATCGGCCACTCCACGGCCACCAACCTTGCCGTGGCCATCGAGTTCCCCGTCCTCCGCGCGAGATACGGCGCCGAGGTGAACTACGCCCAGGGAGAGCGCCAGCATGTTCAGACCGAGTTCGCCTTCGATGTCGACGAGATCGCGCATCACCGCGTTGCCCCGGTCCACTACCTCCGCCATATCGGACTTCAGGTGCCCGAGCGGCAGCTTGCCCTGGCATACTACCAGACCTACGGCCTGACCGAAGACTTCTCCGGCACGCGCGGCCGCCGCTTGAACGTCCGCGGATACCGGTTCGCCGTCCGTGAATTTATCCCGCGCATCGCCTATGCAGTCACATTGCTGCATCGGAACCACGAACCTCCAGAGGCGAATACCCCGGAGAGAATTGAGCTGGATAAGGAAGTGACTGCGATGGCGGCCGAGAACAACTGGCAAGCCTACCGCCGAAAGGCGGGAATAGGAACCTATGCTCTGGCGGGCCTCATCTTCGTGGCGCCCAAAGTCGGCCCCTTGAAGCTGGTTGCGGTCAAGGGCCCCACTGAGGGCACTGAAGTGGAGTACCTTCACAGCGTGGTGCTTTCCACCGCCGCTCTTCGCCAGAGAATCGCCCGCTTCACGCCTTCCGCCTCTGGAAAGCCGATGCCGCACCCTTCGCGGGATCCCCGCCATCCGCTGCCCAATCGCGATCTCGACACCGGGCGCGTGGTGCAGCCCGGCGGGTATCCGCTCACCGACTCCGCCTACGCCGATCTTCTCCATCGCCTCACGCGCCAGCCTGCGCAGCCCATTCCTCCGGGCATCAAGGAAGATATCCGGGCCTATTACTCCAACCCGGCCTCGCCCATCGCAACCAAGAAGAATCCCGCGAAGTGGGCCGAGGTGCAGGCCGATCTCGTTGCCCTCGCCGCCATGCCTACCAGCACCGAGCCGACGCCCTATCCCACTTACGGAGAAGATCCAGACCTTAGCCAGTAAACAGAAGAGGATGGCGTCAAGGAGGCCACGCTGAACGCCACCAACCTGGTGATGCGCAAGGAAGATGTGCTGGCGCGGACTGAAAGCTTGACATCGAAGCGAGGACTTGAGTAGCGTCATTGCGTTGAAAGAAAGGAGTTCCGCAATGCTGCAAAAGAGATTGACCAAGGCTCGCCCGATTGATGAAGTTGAAGATGCCGATGATGAACCATTAGTTGAAGATGACGAAGATCAAGAGGGCGGTAAGGTACTGGCAAATTCAGTCCTTGTCAGCAGGTTTATCCGTATGTGGCCGCGGGCGATTTTTGACACTCCAGCCATGATTGAAGGTCACCGGGGTAAGCAACCTTCGATTGCCATGACGATTAAGGAATTGGAGAGGCCCGGTGTCTATATTCTCTATATCGACGATCAGCCTTTTTATGTTGGGCAGGCGCAGGGTAAGCTCCGAAGCCGTCTAAGAGCGCACGCGAATGGCGTTGGAGGGTTGCGCAGCTACTTTTGGAACTACTTCTCCGCATTTATCGTTGAAAACCCAAAGCATATCGATGAGGTTGAGGCAATCCTGATCTCGGCTATGCCCTCGGTAATCACGAACAGCTCAAAACCAAAGCTGCCAAGGGTGCGCATTACAGAGCCCATCCGAAGACGTATGCGGGAGTTGAGGAAAAACGGGCAATACTAAGGCGCGGTCACCGCTCTGAGAGCGGGAAGAACCTTCAGCCGCGCGCGCATCCCGAGGCGGTCTGAATAGCGAAGCAGCTTTTCGATGCTCACCTGATTGATTCTGCCCCGCATCAGGTTGCTGACCGCCGGTTGATGCTCGTCGAGGATGTTTACGAGTTGCCGCTGGGTATACTTCCTGCGCTCGATTTCGGCACCGATGGCGTCGAGGAGGTTGGCCTTGAACTTCAACGCCGTCGCCTCGGACCGCGAGAAACCGAGATCGTCCAGCACTTCCCTCCGCGTCACGTGAATCACCGCGCTAGTCCTCCTGGTCATCGTCCTCCTCCTTCACTTCTGGCAGAATCGGCGGCATCGTCTTTCCTGCATTGGTGAAAAAGCGGAAAATGTCTTCTTCGCTGTCGGCGAGGTCCGCGATCTCGTCGGCGGTCAGCGGCTTGGGGGAATCAAGTGTTTTCGGCATAAGGCTGCTCTTCTTCACGGGCACACCTCCAAAGCATATATCCTAAAGGTGTTGGCCGCATTTTCTGCTTTCCACGGCGGCCAGCGAGGCCGGGAGCGATTTTGGCGGATTTTCTTTCAGAACTCGGACGGCGCGTGCTGGTCTATGACGGCGCGATGGGCACCAGTGTGCAGAAGCACAACCTTATCGCGGAGGATTTCTGGGGCAAGGAGGGGTGCAACGAGCTGCTGGCGCTGTCGCGGCCGGATGTGATCCGTGCGATTCATGCCTCGTTTCTTGAGGCCGGCTGCGATGTGATCGAAACCGACAGCTTTGGCTCATCGAGCATCGTGCTGGCCGAGTACGGGCTAGAGGACCGCGCGCGCGAGTTAAATGTGGCTGCGGCGCGGCTGGCCCGCGAAGTTGCCGATGCCTATTCGACGCCGGAGCAGCCGCGGTTTGTCGCAGGTTCCATCGGCCCCACCACCAAGCTGCCGTCGCTGGGGCACATCGGCTACGATGCCATGGCCGCGGCTTATCGCGAGCAGGCGGAGGCGCTGATCGAGGGCGGCGTGGACGTGCTGCTGATCGAGACCTGCCAGGATCTGCTCCAGGCCAAGATCGCTCTCGCCGCCTGCCAGGATGCAATTCGCGACGCGCGGGAAGGGAAGATTCCATCGACCGGACGCCCGCCGCGGCGGGTTGCGCTGCAGGTGCAGGTGACGCTTGAAGCTACCGGGACGATGCTGCTCGGCTCGGAAGTCGGCGCGGCGCTGGCCGTTCTGGAGAGCTTTCAGCCCGACGCGATCGGCCTGAACTGCGCCACAGGGCCGGCGGAGATGAACGACGCGGTCCGCTTTCTCTGCCAGAACTCGACCGTGCCCGTCAGCGTCATGCCCAACGCCGGCCTTCCGCAGAACGAGGGCGGCCACGCGGTCTACAAGCTCACGCCCGCGGAGCTGGCTTCCTTTCATCGCCGCTTTGTCTCCGAATATGGCGTGCGGATTGTGGGCGGCTGCTGCGGCACCACGCCGGAGCACCTGCGCGCGGTGGTGGAAGCGGTGCGCGGCATCGAGCCGGCGCCGCGCTGCGTCAAGCCGCAATCGGTCGCGGCCAGCGCGTACTCGGCGCTGCTGTTCGAGGCCGACGCGCAGCCCATCGTCATCGCCGAGGAGATGAACACCACCACGCGCTTGGATACTTTTCGCAACATGGTGCGCGCCCAGGACTACGACGGCATTCTCTCCATGGCTAACCGCCTGGTCGGCGAAGGCTCGCAGATGCTCGACCTGTGCTGCGCCATCGTGGGCGAAGACGAGATGGGTTACATGAACGCGGTGCTGGAGAAGATCGCCACGCGCGTCCGTGCGCCGATTCTCGTCGATTCGACCGAGGCCAACGTCATCGAGGAGGCGCTCAAGCGCATTCCGGGCAAGCCGGTCATCAACTCGATCAATCTGGAAGACGGCGAGAAGCGCACCAGCCTGGTGCTGCCCATGGCGCGCCGCTACGGGGCCGCGGTCATCGCGCTCACCATCGATGAGCAGGGCATGGCGCTGACCGCCGACCGCAAGGTGGCCATCGCGCATCGCATTCGCGACCTGGCGGTGAACAAGTACGGCCTGCGCCCCGAGGATCTGATCTTCGACGCGCTCACTTTGCCCATCTCGACCGGCCAGGAGGAGTATCGCTCGGCGGCCATCGAGACGCTTGAGGCGGTGCGGCGCATCAAGCTGGAGCTGCCGCGCTGCCGAACGCTGCTGGGAGTTTCCAATATCTCTTTTGGGTTAAACGCTTATGCGCGGCGCGTGCTGAACAGCGTCTTTCTCAAAGAGGCCGTGGATCGCGGGCTCGATGCGGCCATCGTCAACTACTCCAAGATCTATCCGCTCTACAAGATTCCGGAGA
>Ga0181539_1005314_pt1 | contig 10460 bp, 2 predicted proteins | sample PEATcosm2014_Bin_46_FD_119767 | JGI IMG/M metagenome (GOLD analysis project Ga0181539, IMG submission 119767) | Peatland microbial communities from MTU Mesocosm Facility, Houghton, MI, USA - PEATcosm2014_Bin23_60_metaG | ecosystem: Environmental > Terrestrial > Soil > Wetlands > Peat | place... | reverse complement strand
CAGGTGGAGACCAGACAGGCCAGGAGCACCGCCGCGGCGCTCAGGGACAGGATGGTTTTCCGGTGCCGCCAGCCGGCGGTGGCCTCGGCAATCCCCCAGGCGGCGATGATAAACAGGCCGATACACGGCACATAGGTATAGCGGTCCGCCATCGCCTGCCCTCCCACCTGGACCAGTCCGATTACCGGCACCAGGGTAATCAGATACCAGAGCCAGCCTACCCCCAGGTAGGGATGGCGCCGGGCCCCAGAGAGCAGGAAAACCGACAGCAGCGCCAGGGCCAGGCCGGCCCACACTGCCTGCCACCAGGGTATAGGGGCCAGGGGATAAAAGAACGCCAGGGGGTAAGGCCAGAGCAGCTTCACCGCGTACTTCAGGTAGGCGACCAGGGCGTTGGCGATGCGGGCGTCCAGCGGCCGGATGGCCAGGGGCATCACCGAGCCGCTCCCTCGTTGCGCCAGCACGGTAATCAGGCAGGAAAGGGCGGCCAGGGCGAATAAGGGGATTTTTTCCCTGATCAGCGGCCAGTAACCTTTCTTCGGTGGCCCTGTTAGTGGCGGGCCCCCCTCGATGGCGCCCCGAAACGGGGCCACCCCTGCGATCCGGCCCAACGGCCAGTAATCCAGGAGGAGCAGCGCCAGGGGAAGGGTGACCAGCATGGGTTTGGCCATCAGTCCCAGAACAAAGGAAAGGACTACGGCCAGGTAGCGCCTGAGCGAGGGTACGGCCACATAAGCCCCGTAAGCCCACATAGTGACCAGCCAAAAAAAAGTGCTCAGGACATCTTTTCTTTCCGAGACCCAGGCCACCGACTCCACGTGCAGGGGGTGCAGGGCAAACAGAGCCGCCACCATGGCGCTGGGCCAGAGGGCGCCGGTTACTCGGGAAAAGAAGAGAAAGAGGAGAATGGTGTTGGCCAGATGGAAAAAGACATTGGTGAGGTGATGCCCCCCCGGCCACATTCCGTAAAGCTGGCAATCCAGCATGTGTGACAGCCAGGTCAGGGGATGCCAGTTGGAGGAGTGCACCGCGGTAAAGGCCCACTTTACCCCCGGCCAGGTGAACCCGGCGCGGACCATGGGATTTGCAGTGACGTACATATCGTCATCGAAGGTGATGAAGTCGTGGTCTTTAACCTGGATATATGCCAGCAAGGTTGCCCCGATTAACAACAGGCAGAGGAGCAGTTGCAAGCCGCCCGTGGTGCGCCAGAATCTGCTCCGGGCGAAATGGAGGCGCACGGGGGAGACTGTTTTGCGCTTCCTGTTTTCTGTTTTCGGCATGACCAAGACTGTTTTCCGTTTTCTGTTTTCTGTCTCTGCTAAGGGGCCTTTAATTTTGATTTTGCCTTTCACAGCTAATGTAGATCGGGCACTGCCCACCAATTCCTTGCCGTGCTCCACCGGGTTGAAGGGAATATAATCCACATGCTTCCCGAATTTTTGGGTCTGCGATTAATCTCCTTCTTTGAAAAGCAACCACCGTAAAGAAAAAGGCGCCGCCCGAGGTTTTGGATCTCAGGTAACTGGGCATTTTTATTATAAGAAATTGGCGGGCAGTGCCCACCCTACAATTTTTCTCCTGTTTACTGTTTTCTGTTTACTGTTTACTTTTTTCTGTCTCTGCTAAATGGCCTTTGACTTCGATTTTGATTTTGCCTTTCACAGAAAACAGATAACAGAAAACCGCTTTAAAGGCAACCCAGGTTTTGCTTTAAGCTGATGGCTGAAAGCTGAAAGCTGGCCGCTAAAAAGGCCTCCTCAGTCCGGCGGGCTGGAAGGCCTTTAGTGCCATTTTTAATCAGAGCAACAAACAAGTTCCTGATAAGGAATTGGTGGGCAGTGCCCACCCTACATTTTTTCTCCTGTTTTCTGTTTACTGTTTCCTGTCTCTGCTAAGGGGCCTTTGCCTTCGATTTTGCCTTTCACCGAAAACCGAAAACCGCCTTTATCAGAACTGCCAGCGCAGGCCGGCGCTGATATAGTGGGCCGTGTAGTTGCCCCGGCCCACCTCGGCGTTGTAATCCAGTTGCACCTTCAGGTTCTTCTTGGTGGCGATGGTGACGTCGGCGCCCAGCACCGCAAAATTCCGGTGCGGCTCCCCGGTCAAAAAGGGGAAGGCGCTGCCAACCTGACTGAGGCGGGCGTCCAGGGTCCGGCTGCTGTCGGAATACTCATGCTGATAGAAGGCGTACGCCTGGGGGGTCACCGTCACCGAGTTCCGCTGCATCGGCACCGCGATCTTGCCGCCCACCCCGGTTTGCAGCGATTGGGCGTTCTGGGGGCCCACCGTGAGGTTAAGTGCCCCGGCGCCGCTTTCCGTGAAGCCGTCCAGCCAGAGTTTCGAGTAGGACAGGGTCACCGCCGGGGTCAGCACCACCGGGTTCACCCTCAGGTCGTAGCCCGTCTCCCCGTAAGCGTTGAGCTGGTTGCCGGTGGTGGAGCTATTGGCGGCGCGGCTCAGGCCGCCAAAGTTGATGTCCCGCTCCAGGTTGAAAAGATTCAAGGCATAGCCCAGGGAGCCGTAGGCGTAAAAAGGCTTGGGCAGGTAAGCCGCATAGGCCGTGAGGGGCCAGGTATTACCATGCACATAGCCCCCGGAGCCGCGGAAACCGGCGCTGGTGTAAGTGTAGCCCGTATTTAACCCGAGCAGGAGATCCTGCCACAGCCGGTAGTCCGCCCCGGCGGTGAAGCCGGCCATGGTAAAATCGAAGCCGGTCTGATCCACCGTGGACCCCTGGCCCCCCAGGATCAGGCCCGGGTCGAAGTAGACACCCCAGGGCTTCTCCATGGCGCCGGAGTCTCTCTGGCCGCTGAGCAACCCGGTGAGGCTGGAGGCGGTGGAAGCCACCATCAGGCCTTCCCCCTGGGCGTAGTTGAGATTGAAGGAGCCGAGCCCCCCGGCGGCGAGGCCGGCGTCTCCGGGGCCGAAGCGGAGGTCGGTGATCCGCCGGGACAGGGTGCTCTTTTGCAGATTGGCTCCGGCAAAGGCCAGGGTGGATAGGGCCGCCGCCTTCTCCGGGGAGATCTGCTGGAAGGCGTTGGCCACCGCGTTGTTGCTGGTCAGGCTGTCGATGGCGTTCAGGACCGTACCCAGATCCCCTGTGGTCACGCCCGACACGCCGTTGAGCATGTTCCCCACCGCCCACTGGTTGTGGGTGAGGTTCAGGGACGGATTGGTATAGTTTCTGGCGACCACCGCCCCGTTAGTTTGCAAGTCTACGCTACTGGCTCCGTACAAGACCTGCCAATACAGGGTGGGGGTGATGTACTGGTTGATAATGGTATTAAAGGTGCCGGAAACGCCGCCGGCGCCGGCGGCGGTGAGGATGCCGGTGAACTTCTGGCCGTAACCGGGGATGTAGCCACCCAGAAGCTCTATATCCAAAGTGCCGTTCAGGCTGGCGTTGCCGGTCACCACCAGCTTGCTGTAACTGCTAGCCGAGGCGATCTGCTCCACCAGGGTGCCGGAGGAGGTTTGGGTGTAGTTGCCGTTGACGGTCATGGTGCCCGGGGCGTCGCCGGGTTTGACGGTGCCGCCGTTGGTGAGATTGCCGTTGAAGGTGGTGGCGGTCAGGGTGCCGCCGGTCATGGTGAAGCTGCCGCCGCTGTTGAGGTTGACCGTGTAGGCGTTTAGGAAGCCGCCGCTCAGCGAATAGGTGCCGCTGCCGCCATTGCCCAGGTAGAGGACATCGCTCACCGTATGAGTGCCGCCCGTCTGGGTGAAGGTACCGCTGCCGGGGTTGCCGATATACTCATCGTCCACCGAGAGGCTGCCGGTACCGCTCAGGGTGTAGGAGCCGCTGGCGGCGCCGACTGCATTGCCCAGGTAGAGGCCACCGCTCACCGTATGGGTGCCGCCGCTCTGGGTGAAGGCGCCGCTGCCGGAATTACCGATATACTCACCGCCGCCCACCGAGAGGCTGCCGCCGCTCAGGGTGTAGGAGCCGCTGGTGCCGGCTGCATTGCCCAGTACGAGGATATCGCTCACCGTATGGGTGCCGCCGCTCTGGGTGAAGGCGCCGCTGCCGGAGAGGCCGATATACTCACCGCCGACCACCGAGAGGCTGCCGGTGCCGCTCAGGGTGTAGGAGCCGCTGCCGCCGGCTATATCGCCCAGGAAGAGGCCCTCGCTCACCGTATGAGTGCCACCCGTCTGGGTAAAGGTCCCGGTGCCCTCATAGCCGATGTACTCTGAGCTAGCCACCGAGAGGGTGCTGCCGGAGCCGCTGTCACTCAGATTATAAGTGCCGCTGGAGCCGGTAAAGAAGGCCAGGTAAAGGCTGTCGGTCACCGTGTGGGTCCCGCCGCTCTGGGTAAAGGCGCCGCTGCCGATATAGCCCACAACCTCATTGGTGGGATCCAGGAGGCCGGCGCTCAGATTATAACTACCACTCGCCCCGGAGCTTTCGCCCAGGTAGAGATTGCCGCCCACCGTATTGGTGCCGCCGCTCTGGGTGAAGGCGCCGGTGCCGAAGTTGCCTACGTATTCGTTGGCCGCGGAAAGGCTGCCGCCGCTCAGGTTATAGGTGCCGCTGGCGCCGGAGTTATCGCCCAGGTAGAGATCACCGCCCACCGTATTGCTGCCACCGCTCTGGGTGAAGGCGCCGCTGCCGCCCTCGCCGATATACTCATAGTTGGCCACCGAGAGGGTGCTGCCGCTGCCGCTGTCGCTCAGGTTATAGGTACCGCTGCCGGTGGAACTGAAGCCCAGGTAAAGGCTGCCGCTCACCGTGTTGGTGCCGCCGCTCTGGGTGAAGGCGCCGGTGCCGGAACTACCGATAATTTCAACGGTTGTGACCGAGAGACTGCCGCCGGTGCCCAGGGTGTAAGTACCGCTGCCGATGCTATCGCCCAGGATGAGGGCGCCGGTCGTATTGGTGCCGCCCGTCTGGGTGAAGGCGCCGCTGCCACCTTCGCCAATCGACTCATATTCGCCCACCGAGAGGCTGCCGCCGCTCAGGTTATAGGTGCCGCTGCCGGTGGTGGCTTTATAGCCCAGGTTGAGTTGGAGGCTCACCGCATTGGTGCCGCCCGTCTGGGTAAAGGCGCCGGTGCCGGAGTTGCCGATATATTCCGAGCCGTCCACCGAGAGATAGCTGCCGCTGCCGCTGTCACTCAGATTATAGGTTCCGCTGGCCCCGCCATTGTAGCCCAGGTAAAGGTCACCGGACACTGTGTGAGTGCCGCCGCTTTGGGTGAAGGCGCCGCTGCCCGAGTCGCCGATGGTCAGGTTCGCGGCCGAGAGGCTGCCGCCGCTCAGGTTATAGGTGCCGCTGCCGGTGGTGGCGCTATAGCCCAGGTAGAGTTGGAGGCTCACCGCATTGGTGCCGCCGCTCTGGGTGAAGGCGCCGCTGCCGTAGTTGCCGATATACTCATAGGGAGCCGAGAGGCTGCCGCCGCTCAGATTATAAGTGCCACTGGCCCCGGGTTCATCGCCCAGGACGAGGCTGCCGGTCGTATTGGTGCCGCCCGTCTGGGTGAAGCTGCCGCTGGCGTTTTCGCCGATAAATTCACCGCCGGCCACCGAGAGGGTGCTGCCGCTGCCGTTGTCGCTCAGATTATAAGTGCCGCTGGCGCCGGATTGATCGCCCAGGTAGAGGCCGCCCGCCGTGTTGGTGCCGCCGCTCTGGGTAAAGGCGCCACTGCCGGAAAAGCCTATAAACTCGGAACCAGTGACCGCCAGGCTGCCGGCGCTAAGCGAGTAGGTGCCGCTGGCCCCGGATTGGTCGCCCAGGAAAAGGCTTCCGGACACCGTATTGGTGCCGCCGGTCTGGGTGAAGGTGCCGGTGCCGGAATAACCCACATATTCATCGGTGGGATCCAGCAGGCCGGCGCTCAGGTTATAGGTGCCGCTGGCGCCGGAATTATAGCCCAGGTAGAGGTTGCCGGATACGGTATTGATGCCGCCGCTCTGGGTAAAGGTGCCGCTGCCGGAATAGCCGATATATTCATTAGGCGCCGAGAGGGTGTCGCCGGCGATGTCGCTCAAGCTATAGGTTCCGCTGGCCCCGGCATTATAGCCAAGGTAAAGGCTGCCGCCCACTGCATTGGTGCCGCCGGTCTGGGTGAAGCTGCCGCTGCCCGAGTAGCCCACGTATTCATTGGCCGCGGTGACGGTGCCGCCGCTTAAATTATAGCTGCTGCTGGCGCCGGCGTTTCTCCCCAGGTAGAGGTCGGTGAAAGTGCCGATCCCGCCGGTTTGGTTGAAGGTGGTGAAATCCAAGGTGCCCCCGGTCTGGTTAAAGTTGCCGGCGGCGTTGAGGCTGACAGTCCCGGCCGAGAGGCTGCCCCCCTGGAGGTTGTAAGTACCGCTGCTGCCGGCAATGACCGCCAGGCCGAGGGTATTGGTCGTATTGGTGCCGCCGCTCTGGGTGAAGATACCGCTGCCGTAACCGCCAATGTATTCAGACACAGGCCAACCTGCGCCGCCCACCGAGAGGCTGCCGCCGCTCAGCGAGTAGGTGCCGACGGTGCCGGCGTTATATCCCAGGATAAGGGCGCGGACCACCGTGTTGCTGCCGCCGGTCTGGCTGAAGGCGCCTGTGCCGTGGTTGCCTACATACTCGGTACCGGAGACCGCCAGGCTGCCGGTGCCGCTCAGGTTATAGGTGCCGCTGGCGCCGGAGTTGTTGCCCAAGATAAGGTCACTGCTCACCGTGTGGGTGCCGCCGGTCTGCGTGAAGGCGCCGCTGCCGTAGTTACCTACAAACTCGTTACCGGAGACCGCCAGGCTGCCGGTGCCGCTCAGCGAGTAGGAGCCGCTGGCGCTGGTGGAATTAGATCCCAGATTAAGGTCGCCGGTCACCGTGTTGGTGCCGCCGGTCTGCGTGAAGGCGCCGCTGCCGTAGTTACCTACATACTCGCTACCGGCAACGGCCAGGCTGCCGCCGCTCAGCGAGTAGGAGCCGCTGGCGCCGGGATGAAAGCCCAGATTAAGATCGGTGTTCACCGTGTTGCTGCCGCCACTCTGGGTGAAGGTGCCGCTGCCGTCGTAGCCGATATACTCCGAGCCGGTCACCGCGAGGGTGCTGCCGCTGCCGCTGTCGCTCAGGTTATAGGTGCCGCTGCCGGTGGAATAGCCCAGATCAAGGTCGCCGCTCACCGTATTGGTGCCGCCGCTCTGGGTGAAGGCGCCGCTGCCATAGTTGCCTACATATTCGTAACCGGCCACCGAGAGGCTGCCGCCGCTCAGGTTATAGGCGCCGCTGGCCGTGGAACCATTGCCCAGTCTGAGCCAAGCGTTCACCGCATTGGTGCCGCCGCTTTGGGTGAAGGCGCCGCTGCCGGAGCCGCCGACATACTCGGTACCGGAGACCGCCAGGCTGCCGGCGCTCAGGTTATAGGCGCCGCTGGCCCCGAAGTTGTAGCCCAGGTAAAGGCTGCCGGTCGCCGTATTGGTGGCGCCGCTCTGGGTGAAGGCGCCGCTGCCGGAGTCGCCGACATACTCGCTACCGAGGACCGCCAGGCTGCCGCCACTCAGGCTGTAGGTGCCGCTGGCGCCGGAGCTCTCGCCCAGGGAGAGTCCATCGTTCACCGTATGGCTGCCGCCGCTTTGAGTGAAACTGCCGCTGCCGTTGCTGCCGACGGCCTCATAAGCGGTCAAGAGGCTGCCGCCGCTCAGCGAGTAGGTGCCACTGCCGCCGGAGCTTCCGCCCAGGTCGAGTTCACTGGCCACCGTATGGGTGCCGCCGCTCTGGGTAAAGGTACCGCTGCCGGAGTAGCCTATATACTCGTAACCGGCGGCCAGGCTGCCGCCGCTCAGGTTATAGGTGCCGCTGGCGCCGGAATCATAGCCCAGATTGAAGGAACCGGCCACCGTGTGGGTGCCGCCCGTCTGGGTGAAGACGCCGCTGCCGTCGTAGCCGATATACTCCGGGCCGCCCACCGAGAGGGTGCTGCCGCTGCCGCTGTCGCTCAGATTATAGGTGCCGCTGCCGGTGGAGACCCAGCCCAGGGAAAGGCTGCCGACCGTATTGGTGCCGCCGCTCTGGGTGAAGGACGCGGTGCCGGAGTAGCCCACGTATTCATCGGCGGGATCGAGCAGGCCGCCGCTCAAGTTATAGCTGCCGCTGGCCCCGGAATTGGCGCCCAGCTGCAGGTCGCCGGTCACCGTATGGGTGCCGCCCGTCTGGATGAAGCTGCCGCTGCCGTAGTTGCCGATGTATTCACTAGCCGCCGAGAGGCTGCCGGCGCCGCTTAAAGTATAAGTGCCGGTGCTGGTTGCGGCATTGCCCACGTAGAGAGTCTCGGTCACGGTATCGGTGCCGCCGCTATTGGTGAAGTTGCCTGTGCCCAGGCTGCCGATGTATTCATTGCGGGCCACCGAGAGGCTGCCGCCGTTTAAATTATAAGTGCCGCTGCCCCCGGCGTAGCGGCCGAGAGCTAGATCATTCGTAGTCGTACTGTTAGTGCCGCCATTCTGGGTGAAGGCCCCGGTGCCGGAGCCGCCGATTTCCTCATAGGATGCCGAAAGGACTCCGGTGTCGCTTAAAGTGTAGGTGCCGCTGCTGCCCGGGGCGAAGCCCACGTAGAGATTGCCGGTCACGGTATCGGTGCCGCCGCTATTGGTGAAGTTGCCTGTGCCCAGGCTGCCGATGTATTCATTGCGGGCCACCGAGAGGCTGCCGCTGGTTAAATCATAGGTACCGCTGGCCCCAGCGTCGCGGCCCAGAGTCACATCTCCAGTAGTGCTATTGGTCCCGCCGCTTTGGGTAAAGCTGCCGCTGCCATCGAGGCCGATCCGCTCATTGGCAGCTGACAGACTGCCGGAGTCGCTCAAGGTATAGCTGCCACTGGCCCCGGTTGCATAACCCAGATTAATGTCGTTGGCCACCGTGGCGGTGCCGCCGCTCTGGCTAAAGGAGCCGTCGCCGGAGTTGCCCACGTTGAGGTAGCCGGTCGAACTGGAGCTGCTCCCGCTGACCGTCAGGCTGCCGGCGCTGAGATTGTAGGTGCCGCTACTCCCCGCATCCAGGCCCAGGTTGAGGTTGTTAGCGGCTATCGTGTTAAGGCCGCCCGTCTGGTTGAAGGTGCCGCTACTGCCGGTGTTCACGCCGATGGTCTCAAACCCGCTAGGGGTCCCGGTGCCACCAGTCAGGGTGCCGCCACTCAGGTTGTAGGTGCCGCTACTCCCCGAATTCAGGCCCACCCTGAGGCCCGTGGTCACGGTGTTGGTGAAGGTGCCCGAGTTGCCCTGATTGAGGACGCCACCGGCGGCGGTGGTGCCGATGTATTCATTGGCGTTATTAAGGTCACTGGTCATCGAGTAAGGGCTGGTGCCGTCGTCCACGGTAAGATCGGCTGCAGCCGGACCCGGCGCCAGGACCACCGCCAGCAAGAAGACCGCTCCCAGGAGCCACCAGCAAAGGCGAGGTCTCGGAGTCTTTTTTCCCATCATCACCATCCTCCTTGAGTAAGGCGGCAACCCATTATCTCTGGGGCGCGGGAGGCTTCTTGTTTACCGGTGTTCCGGGAGCCGCGGGCGCAGGCGATGGGGTCGCGGATGGAACTGGAGCTGCTGCGGGATTCGGAGCAGGCGCGGCCGCGGCCGGATGCGCCTGGACTTCCCGGATGAGCAGAGCCACCCGGGAGTCCGCCGCCACCGGTTCGATGAGCACTATGTGCCGGGAATTGATCCGCATGAAGTCCGGGGCGTGCCACTCGCTGCCCCTTTTCACCAGGAGGCTCTGGACTTCCTTTTTATCCGGGCTCGCCTGCTGCTTGATGTAGAAGACGTCCCGGAGGGTCAGGTAGGAAGAGCCGTCATCCTGGAGCCGGCCGAAAAAGACCTGGCCATTGTCCAGGAAGACGGCCTGGTACTCGGTGGGAAACTGGAGGTCGCCGCGGCCACACGCCGCCAGCAGGACCGGGAGCAGGCAGAAAAACAGGATAGTGCGGTAGCGCCAGACACGGCGGTGACGCGGCTTTTCTCGCATAACCCTCCCCCGGCTCACTGCGAGTTTGGCACCATCCTAGATTATCCCTGTAAGGAATGTCAAGAAAATTTTCTTCCTTAATATTTCTTAACAGCAGGGTCCGACAACCAGCCTCGGCCTTTTCCCTCTCCCCCCTTGGGCATAAGCGCTGCCTTAAAAAGGCGGTTTTCGGTTATCTGTTTTTCTGTTTTCTGTGAAAGGCAAAATCAAAGTCAAAGGCAAGGTAGGGGCGGGTTTTAAACCCGCCCCTACAGAGACAGAAAACAGTACACAGAAGCTCTATCTGGCGCAGGCTACAGTTGATGTAAGGTGGGCACTGCCCACCAATTCCTATCAGGTTGTTGAAAAACGGGTTTTTATGTCATCCTGAACGAAGTGAAGGATCTTTAGATCGAAAAATTTCATAAAAACTTGGGCTGGCGCTTTTCCAGAAAGGCCGCGGCGCCTTCTTTGGCGTCCGGAGAGGCAAAGCACAGGGCAAAGGCATCGGCCTCCAGGGCGCAGGCGTTTTTCAAATCCAGGT
>Ga0181539_1005313_pt1 | contig 10461 bp, 5 predicted proteins | sample PEATcosm2014_Bin_46_FD_119767 | JGI IMG/M metagenome (GOLD analysis project Ga0181539, IMG submission 119767) | Peatland microbial communities from MTU Mesocosm Facility, Houghton, MI, USA - PEATcosm2014_Bin23_60_metaG | ecosystem: Environmental > Terrestrial > Soil > Wetlands > Peat | place... | reverse complement strand
CCGCGCGGCCACGGTGGTGCTGGAGTTGGGGCCGGTCGAAGAGGCCGACGCCCTGGGGCTTGCCCCCAGCAACAGCACCACGGCCATGTTGGCCCTCGGCGATGCCTTGGCCTTCGTGGCCGCCCGGAGCCGCAACTTCAACGCCGAGGATTTCGCCCGCTTTCATCCGGCGGGCAGCCTGGGCCGCAAACTGGCCAAGGTGGAGCACCACATGCGGCCCTTGGACGAGTGCCGGGTGGCCGCCGACTCGAAGACGGTCCGCGAGGTCTTCGTGGATCTCAGCGTGCCCGGCCGCCGGACGGGCGCGATCATGCTCGTCGGGGCCGGCGGCAAACTGACCGGGATCTTTACCGACAGCGACCTGGCACGGCTCTTCGAGCACCGCCGCGACGACGAGCTGGACCAGCCCATCCGCCGGCTGATGACCTCGCACCCGTTGTCGATCGTCTCCGGCTCGCGGATGACGGAGGCCGTAGCAATCCTGGCCGGCCGGAAGATCAGCGAGCTGCCGGTCATCGACGGCGAGGGGCGGCCGATGGGCCTGATCGACGTGACCGACGTGCTGGGCCTCTTCCCGAGCGAGTTTGCCGGAGATGCGGCCCCCGCAGGGTCGCCGCCGATTGCCGCGCCTTCCGCGAAAGCCGAGTACCGGTTGTTCCAAGAACCTGACGACCCCTCGACGGCGTAGTTACTGTAGAGGCGAAGCGGACAAATCCGAAAACCGAACTACTAGTGTAGTGTCTCAGAAATGACGGAGTGTATCTTGCGTGCTTCAGGAAGAGTGGGTGCCATGCCCACGCTTGCCGTGGGCATGATTTGGCGGCGAACATGCTTGCTGTCTCGCTGCGCTCGCTTAGCAAGCATGGCACCCATGAATCGCCATCAGGCTGAGACACTACACTAGCGTTGCTTCTGCTCAAGGAAGGAATCCCCGGATGGACTTGGACGAGCGTTGCGAGCCGATCGAGCTGGTGTTGGCCGACGTGGACGGGGTGCTCACCGACGGCCAGGTGGTTTACAACAACCAGGGGATCGAGACCAAGCGGTTCCACATCCGCGACGGACTGGGGATCAAGCTCTGGCACAAGGCCGGCTACAAGTTCGGCCTGGTGACGCAGCGCAGCTCGCAGATCGTGAAGCTGCGGGCGGCGGAGCTGAATGTGACCATTGTCCGTCAGGGGACGCAGGACAAGCTGGCCACGTTGAAGGAGATCCTGGCGGAGCTGCGACTCTCGGCCGCGCAGGCCTGCTATATCGGCGACGACCTGCCCGACCTGCCGGTGATGCGGGTGGTGGGGTTGGCCGTGGCCGTGGCCGACGCTTGCGAAGAAGTGTGTCAAGCGGCGCATCTCGTTACCCGCCTGGGAGGCGGCCAAGGCGCGGTCCGCCAGACCGTGGAGACGATCCTCAAGTCGCAGCGCCGCTGGGACGACGTGATTCATCCTTATTTGACGTGAGCCGCCGCTTGGACCGAAACTCCCCCATCTTGCGCAGCGCGATCAGCCTGGCCGTGGTGCTGGCCGCCTATTGGGCCTACGCGATGGTGGCCGTTCCCCTGATCGAGCCCGCCGCGCGTCGGGCGCCGGGCGCCGGGCCGTCGCAGCCGGAGCGCCAGGACGCCGGCAGCGACCCGTCCAGGCGGCTTCAGGCGCTGGCCCCGCTGTTCGCTGCCGGCAGCCCTTTGCTGAAGAATGCCAAGATGCTGGAGAGCGACCAGGTGAAGCTGCTCTTGCGCGACTACACCAATTTCGGCGACGGCCGCGTGAAGATCGATCCGTGCGTGATGATCTACACGCCCGAGGCCCCCGACCTCAGCCCCGAGGAGCGGATCCGCCAGGCCGTGGTGTTGGAAGCGCCCGAGGGCGCCCTGTTGCAATTCGATCAACCCTTGGACCTGGGAAGGGCCCGCATCGGCCGGTTGATCAACGGCCGGCTGCACGGGCCGGTCACCATCCGCAGCGAAGGGAAGCACCGCGGCCCCGAGGACCACTTGCTGGTGGTCACCCGCGACCTGGATGTCTCGGAAGACCAGATCTGGACCTCGCAGCCGGTGGAGTTCCGCATGGGACCGAACTACGGCAGCGGCCAGGAGCTGATCATCAAGCTGCTGAAAGGAGAAGGGGAGAAACGCGGCCCCAACATCGCCGGCATGCAGTCGTTGGAGCTGCGGCGGCAGGTGCAGATGCACCTGGAGGTCCACAACCACCAGGGGCCCGCAGCGCCGGCAGGAACCGCCGCGGAGGCATCGCAGCCGGGGCGCCGCGGGCCGGGCGGGCTGCCGGTCTCGATTCCCGACGGCACTCCCATCGAGGTCGCCTGCCAAGGCCCCTTCCATTTCGATCCCGTCCAGCAGTTCATCACGCTGGAAGACCGCGTCGACGTGCAGCGGATCAATCCCAGCGGTCCCACCGACCAGCTCAATTGCGATCTGCTGACGATCTTTCTTTCCCGGCCGCGCAGCGACGAAACGGCGGGCCCCGCCGGCGCGCCGGCCGGGTCGAAAAAGAAGCCCGGCGGCATGTTCGACTTGCAGCCGCGAAGGTTCGAGGCCAAGGGCAACCCGGTCGTCGTCCGGGCGCCCAGCCAAGGCGTCAATGGCCGGGGCCAGCGGCTGGAATACGACCTGGTCACCGGGTTGCTCAAACTCGAAGACCGCCAGGAGGCCTGGCTCCAACAGGACAACAACGAGATCCACTGCCGCAGTCTCCAGTACCAATCGGCCGGTCCCGGACGCCTGGGCCGGGTAACCGCCATCGGGCCGGGCTGGCTCCGCGGGCAGGTGCCCGACAAACCGGGCCTGTTGCCCGGAGCTTCCCGCGGGCAGCCGGGGCCCTCCCCGGCGGATCCTCCTCGCCAAGCGGCGCCCGGGCCGATCGCCAACAAGCCGCCGCAGATACTCGAAGCTCGCTGGACGGAGCAACTGCGCATCCAGCCCTACCAGCAACAGCAGGTGATTTCGCTGATCGGCGGCGCGGGCCTGAAGTTCAGCGGCATGGGCGAGCTGGATGCGGAGGAGATTTGGTTCTGGCTGTTCGAGCTGCCCAAAGACACGCCCGGCGATCAACCCAAGCTGCGTCCGGACCGGATGATGGCCCGGCAACAAGTGCGGCTGGAGTCGTCGCAGATGTCGGGCCGGTTCGAGGAGCTGGCGGTCTGGTTCGTCCAGGATCCCGCGGCGCCCGACGCCGGCGGGCCGCCGAGACTGAGCCTGCTGCGGCAACTTCTGCCGCACAACGCCGCAAGCGCCGAGGCGGCCCGGCGCCCGCTGGTGCTCACGTCGTTCTTCCAGGCCGCGGACCAAGCGCCCGAGGCGGCCCAGCCGCCGGCGGCGGCATCCGCCGATCCGCTGCGTCAGCACTTCGACGCCGAAGGGCGGCAGCTTCAAGCGCGGGTGATGATGCACGGCCAGCAAGCCGAGGTGGTCGAGCTGATCGTCAAAGGCGCTGTGCGGATGCGGGAGACCCAAACCAGCAGACCCGACGAGCGGCCGGTGCTGGTCCTCGGCGAGCAGGTGCAGATGATCGATGTGAACAAGCCCTGCACGGCGGTCATGGTGACCGGCGACCAGGCCCATTTCGAAGGCCGCGGGATGTCGCTGGACGGCGGCAACATCAATCTCAACCGCGGCACGAATCGGCTGTGGGTCGATGGTCCCGGCCAGATGGACCTGCCCATGGATAAAGACTTCGAGGGCCACCCCTTGGAGCACGCCGCGACGGTCCAGGTCCATTGGCAGCGGAAGATGAACTTCGACGGGCGCACGGCGCGGTTCGAGGAATCGGTGACGGCCTCCATGCCCAACCGGCAGCTCCACACGGAGACCCTCGACGTCAGTCTCCAGGAACCGATCCGTTTCGCCGACGCCAACAACCGTCCGCAGCCGCAGGTCGCCCAGCTCCAGTGCAGCGGCGGGGTAGCCCTGGAAGGCGGCACCTTCGACGCCCAAGGGCCGCAATCGATCGAGTTCTTCCAGGCCCCCGACCTGACGGTCAACAATCTCTCCGGCCGCATGCACGCCGGCGGGCCGGGCTGGGTGACCGCCATCCGCCGAGGCGCGGTCAATCCCCTGCAAGTCGCCACGGCGGGGCCGCCGGGCGCCACGCCTCCCGCGGCTGCCTCGCCAAATCCCAACCCGCGCAACCCCAACGAGCTGACCTACCTCAACGTCGTCTACCAAGGCGCGATCGAGGGCAACATCCACAACCGCGAAATGACGTTCCTGGACCACGTGGTGGCGGTCTACGGGCCGGTCGATTCGTGGGACGCCGTGCTCGATCCCAACCACCTCGAGTCGCTCGGCGACCGTGGCATGGTGCTGCACTGCGGGCAGATGACGGTCGCCCAGATGACCGCGCCCGGCAGCAAGCAAGCGGTGGCGGAAGTAGTCGCCCGCGACCACGCGCTGGTGGAGAACGTGAAGTTCACCGCCCGCGGGGCGCGGATCAGCTACACCCAGCTCAAGGGCCTGCTGGTCTTCGAGGGCGACGGCCGCTCCAAGGCCGAGCTGTGGCGCCAGAAGTACCGCACTGGGCCGGTCTCCTACTTCCGCGCGCAGAAGATCGAATACTGGCCGGCCGACGAGCGGCTGCGGGTCGACGGCGCCGACCAGTTGGATTTCAACGAAATGCCGCCGGAGCGCAAGCCGGCCCACTCCTCGCCCAACAAGTTCCAGCGGTTGTTGCAGTAGCCCACGTACTCCTCACGCTCCGCGTGAGGGCGTGCGTCACGCGGAGCGCGGGGCGTACGTCACGCGGAGCGTGACGAGTACGGTCACTCCCATTCCAGCACAATGCTCTTCATCTCGGGCTTCGACGCGCACTGGATGTGGTAGGTCTCGTTGGGCCGGGTCGAGACGTGTACGTCCTGCTTCTGCCGGCCGTCTTCCTCCCAGGCGTAGGTCACCTTCACGGGACGGAAGCCGCCCTGCGGCTGAAGGTAGTCGGCGTCGATGCGGACAAAAAACAGGCAGGTCGTATTGCGCTGACGACCGGACCAGCGGACCAGGGCGGCCCGCGTGCCGGGCGGGATCTCGGAGACGGTCGCGTACTGGCACTTGCCCTGCGTGGGCCCCAGGTAGGGTTCCACGTTGCGGAAGGTCTTGCCGCCGTCGAAGGAGACCGACACGTCCCAGCGGTCGGCCTTGTCGCGGGCGCGGTAGTGGCCGCCGAAGCGCAGCCGGGTCATGTCGGCCGGCGTGGCGATGGGCACCGTCACTTCGGCCGGCGAGCCCTTGACGCGGAGATGCTGCGGCTCGACGTTGACCAACGTGGGCTTGAAGTCCCCCAGCGTCACATTCTTGCCCGTGCCGCGGCCCGCGCTGTTGCCCTGGACGGTCATGGTGCCGTAGGCCGGACCGGCGGAGAAGCTGATCGTATTGTCGCCCTTGGCCAAGGTGGGCAGGGCCCGCTGGGAACACTGAATGGTCCCGGCGATTCGCAGGGCGTCCAATCCCGTGCGCTGGCCGGCAAGCACGAAGCGCAGCCGGTAGTCGTAACGCCGCAGGACGAGCTTGCCCAGGTCGATCTTTTGCCGGCCCGACTGCCGGATCGCGGCCACTTCGCGCCAGTCCAGCCCGTTGTTGTCGGAGAACAGCACCTCGATCTTGCCGCCGGGACCGACCACCGCGTCCATGGACAGCCCGCCGCCCAGGTAGACGTAGCTGGAGGGCATCTCGATCTCCAGCACGCCGGGCTGGGAGGCGTCTTTCACGTGGACCGCCGGACCGGAGGACTCCTCGGCCTTGCTGGCGAGGTTCTCGGTCTTCCAGGCCCCGCCGCGGAAGCCGCCGTCGGCCAGCGGCACGTCGTACTCCAGCGTGCCGCTGCCGACGCGGCAGCTTGTCAGGTCGCCGTAGTCGTTGCGGAGGTAGGCCATCGAGTCGACCCCGACCTTCTGGCGCAGACAGCCCGGCGCGTCCCCGTCGCGCTGCACGCCGTTGACGTGCAGCCCCTTGTTGAACCAGTTGCGGGTAAACCGCTCGCCGCGGCGGAGCTGGATGTTCACCTCGTAGCCCTGCGAGTAGGCAAACTCGTAGGTGAAGGGCGTGTTGTGGCTGCCGTCGTACTCCTGCATCGTCGAGTACCAGCCGTGCGTCTTGGCCGGCCACCAGCCGGACCAATCATAGAAAGGGCAATGAACCAGCAGCTCGGGCCCCTGCTTCCAGCCCATCCAGCCCTGGGCCTGGTGGAACTGCCGCAGCTTGGCGTCGTTCTGCTTCAGCTCCGGATGCTCCGCCAGCCAGCCCTTTACGGCCGCCACCAGCTCGGCCATGCTGGCGATCTTGCCGTCCGGCTTGGGGAAATAGTTGACCAGCGAGGCGTCGAACATGTGCCAGGCGTGGTCGTAATAGACCTCCGGCAGACTGTGCCCATTGACTGACCAGCCGCGGGCCTCCAACCCCAAGTAGCGGGCCAGGGCCTCGACGTTCGAGGAGGCGCAGCAGCACATTCCGTAGCCGTAGACGTTGAAGGTCTTGATCGGGTCGTGGACGCAATCCTCCTCCAGAAACTCCAAAGGAGGCGGGTCCTGGTAGCGGAACATGACCGTTGATCGCCAGATCGCCAGGGCCTTCTGCTCGTCGGTCATCCCCTCGCGGATGAACGACCGCTTCCAGGCTTCCAGGCTCGATACGTCGCCGACGTGATCGGAGAGCACTTTCACGTGGCTCACCACGCCGACCTCGCCGGCGGAAGGCCCGTCCGCGCGGCTAACCCCGAGACCAGCCAGCAGCACGGCGGCCGATACGACCGTAGTCAAAAGGGCTCGCATCAAGAGGTTCACAAGGCGCTCCTTTCGTCGGGGCGGGTACGAGCCGAAAATGGCGAGGCAACGCCTTTGGAGTGCGGCGACTTGTCGCCGCTTTTCGTTCGCACGGGCGCTGCGTGCCGGCGAGAAAGCGGCGACAAGTCGCCGCACTCCAAAGGGGCGGGCCTTCACAATCGTGGCCTGCGTCCAAACCCCATTTCCCTGCTAAAGTGTCCACGATAACCGCTTTTGGACTCGGCGGCAACTACTCTGCGGCTCGTAGTAGGCACACGCCGTGTGCCGTCCGCCCGGTTACGGCACACAGCGTGTGGCCTGCTACTTTCCGTGAGGCAGGACGGAGGCGTCGAGCCACGCGAGATACGCCGCGCTGCCGGCTTTGACGGGGATCGCCAGGATCTCGGGCACTTCGTAGGGATGCAGCCGGCGAATGGCTTCCTCCAATGGGCCGTAGAGGTCTTTGCGGCTCTTGACCAGGCAGAGCCATTCTTGGCTCGTCTCCACGGCCCCTTGCCAACGGTACGTGCTGCTGATCGGTCCAATTACCTGCACGCAGGCCGCCAACCGCTGCTGGACGAGACTTGCGGCGATCTGGTCGGCGACCTCTCGGGTCGCCACGGTGGTCATCACTTGGAGGTATTCAGGCATGATTGCGATGTGTAGACGTTACAAGCTTTCTTGGAGGTGACGCGATCGCCCGAGGACGTTATCTGGCGGCACAAGGGACCCGAGAACCGCAATCCGTATCAGGTCGAGCACGACTTGCGGTTCGAGGCGGTCCGCCAGGACAAGCCCTAAGGCCCGCGCCGCGGCACCGGTTGGTAGATCAGGACGCTGATCGACCGGCAGCGCTGCTTCAAGGCCGCCAACCACTGGTCGTTCTCGCGCCGCGCCTTCGACACCGACTGCCGCGACTCGTTCTTAAGGTTCTCCAGTTCCTCCCGGGCCTTTTGCAGCTCTTGGGCTGCTTTCGATGCCTCCTCGTCATCTACGTCAGAGTCGTCCGCCGTGCGATTGGCCCGGGACTTGGCGATCAGCGTGTTGATCTGCTGCTCGAGTTCCGCGATGCGGGCCTTCTTCTCCGCGGCGCTGCGGCCGGGCAGATCGGCGGCGACGCCGCCCACGGCAAGTTGGAGGATGTCGCCCTGTTGGTGCAGCACGACAAAGACCGACTTGAGGTGCAGATCGGCGGCCAAGGCGGGGACCTCATACCGCACTTCCCTCGCACCTTTCTCGAAGTCCTCGCCGAAAGAATACGCGCCGTTCTCCATGCGGATGCTTCCGATGCCGAGAAACCAGGTGCTCGTAGCCGGCGCCGGCGGCAGACTGTCCAGTGGGATCTTCGCCTTGCCGTCGGTAAGCGGCTCGCTGTCGAACCATCGGGCCAGGTGATCGCGGGCAAACTGCTCGGCCTTGGCCTTCCAGGCATGGTTCTCAGGCCGTGGTGGGGCAACGTAGTCAGCCGGCCGCGGCGATACATGATCGGTGCTCGCGGGGGAAGGCCGTGCCACGTGGTCAGGCGGCCGCGGCGATTCCAGATCGGTACTCGCGGGGGAAGGCGGAGCGACATTATTGTCCGCGGACTGCGGCAACAGCAGATCGCTGCTCGCGACGGGAGCGGGAGCCAAAAGAGCTGCCTCTCGGCCACGTCTCTTGCGGACACGAAGCGATTTGAAAGTCACCGCTACGTCAAACCCCGCCAAACCGAAGGCTCCACTTTGCGGGATGGCCCATTCATCCTGAGTCGACAAGGCAGACTGCGGACCTTCCCAATTCACTACCCGATCGCGGTCGAGAAAGACCTGGATGGACGACTTCGCCGCAAGCGGGCGGACAACAAGCCGGAGGGTGTAGTCCCGGTCTCTTTCAAACTTTGCCCGAAAACCGGTGCCGTTGTTGGACGTGCCCCTCCCGTCGATATCTCCAAGACCTGACTTAGCGTAGTCGTCTTTGCTGGGATCAACGAGGTAGAACGTGCAATGCGTTGTTCCCACGGGAAAGATCCATAGAACGGAATCCTCCCCGTCCGTTCGGCGGAAGACCAATTCAGCCTCGTAGCCGCCGTTCATACCCGCCGGGACTTGCAGACGCGACGTTCCCAATCGCCGTCCCATCGCAATCCCGCCGCGCACGCGCTGCCAATCGCCGTCGATCCGCGCCCGGTGAACATTGACGCCTGCCAGCAGATCGACCCAGGGGTTCGCCGGAAGCACGCTCGCCACAGCCGGTTGCCGGTCTACAGGCGTTGGCGGCTGCCGCGGTGGCACGGGCTTGGGGGCTATCTCCGGTCGATGGGGCTTTTCCTGCTTGACCGTCTCCGCCTGACGGGCATCCTCCTGGCGATCCTTGCTCGACTCGCGTGCCAACGCCTGTTTGCCGGCATCGTCCGACGTCGCCTCTTGAGAAACCACGCGGTACAGCACCCACAGTCCAAGAATGATCGCGGTGGTCACCAGCCCGGCAATCAGCGGACCTTGCCAGGACTGCGCCTTGGCAACGACGGGGTGATGCCACCTGCCAGGCGATGAGGAGACAATATCGGAGAGCACCTCCGCCTTATCGCCGATGGCCGGGGGCGGCGGAGGTGGGGGAACATCTTCGGCACGCGGCTGCCGAGCGCCCCCGGCATTCAAGGCGGCTAACAAACGCCGCAACTGCTCGTCGTAGGCGGCCTTCTTGGCGGGCGTCAACAGGCACAGCCGGGCCGCCGACAGCTCGTTCAGCAGCCGCTGCGAATCCGCCGAATGCGCTCCGGTCTGGAACGACCGCACGTGCGACATCTGCCGGTCGGCCGCCGAGTCGATCACGTCCGGGTCCGACTCGAACTCCCGTATGGCCAGCAATCGGTAGTGGTTGGCAGGTCGCTCCTCAGGACCGATGCCAAGCCACTTGTGATACGGGTCGAACGCTTCGGCCACATCAACGCTCCTGCACCGCCTTGCACCAGCCGGGGACACCCATTAGCCATAACAATGGACGAACTTTTAGTGTAAAACGTTCCCAGCCCGCGGTCTATACCCCCAGGAAATAGGGAGTCTGGCACGCCGAACATCGTGGCGTGAGGCAAGATGGGCAAGGCTTGTATTGTCTTCCCAGGCTCTCTGTCTTTATCATTCTACTGCACCCATTTCCTTTCAGCATTGCCTCCGGGCAGGGAAGGATGTTACACTCTCCCGCCTCGCAAGGAAGCGAGCCGCCGGTCGTGGAAAAACTCGGGGGGGTGGATAACCCGCTGGCCGTGCGACAAGGAGGTCGCCGTTGCTTGCCAAGTGGCCCATTCGCGTCAAAGGTCTGGTCGGCCTGGGGCTGTTGCTCCTGCTGGTGTTGATCCTCTCCAGCACCGGCCTCTATGCCACCTACGCCTATCGTAGTCTGGCCAAGGGCCTGAGCTGGCGGGCGGTCGAGTTGCCCTTGGCGGCCGAGCTCAGCCGGCAGGTGGCCGATATGCGGATGACCCTCAGCGAGCTCCGCGGTCTGCGGGCCAGCAGCTTTCCAACCTCCGATGATCAGCCCCGCGCCGGCTCGCGGGCCTGGATGGTTCGCGATCACTTCCGCAGCGGGCTCGACACGGTCGACGCCACCCTGACCGACTACCGCAAGGCCCTGGAGCGCAAGGTCCGCGACGGCTTGCCCATCGCCGACAATCAGCCCGAGTGGGAGACCGTCCACAAGATCGAGATCGCCCTGCAGCGGGTCCGT
>Ga0181539_1005309_pt1 | contig 10466 bp, 9 predicted proteins | sample PEATcosm2014_Bin_46_FD_119767 | JGI IMG/M metagenome (GOLD analysis project Ga0181539, IMG submission 119767) | Peatland microbial communities from MTU Mesocosm Facility, Houghton, MI, USA - PEATcosm2014_Bin23_60_metaG | ecosystem: Environmental > Terrestrial > Soil > Wetlands > Peat | place... | reverse complement strand
GTGACAGCCGCGAGACCGTGAGGTTGTATCTCTTGAAAAAGCTCGTGGCTTGGCGCAGAACCGAGGCCTGCGGGGATGCCATGTGGATCCATCCGGTCTTCAAGAACACTACGGTCGAGCGACGGCTGCGAGCTATCGCAACCAAGGATCCTTCATGAAGCCGGGCTGCCCCATCGCCAACCCCGAGATCACCGTGGACCAGGAAGACGACGGTGCCTTGCTCTTTCACCCTGAAAGCGGCGCGGTGCAGATCCTGAACACCACGGGCGCCTTTCTCTTCGGCCTGCTCGACGGTTCTCACTCGCGCGAGGATCTGGTAGATTGTCTTATGCGCCAGTACGACATCGGAAGTCGGGAGGCAGCCGCAAAAGACGTGGAAGAATTCCTGACCGCGTTGAAGGGCAAGAGCCTGATGGGCGACGCCGTGTGACCCGGCAGGCATCAGGGAGGACGAGATGAAACGACCCTACGAAAAGCCAACCCTCACGGACCTGTCTTTGCCAACCGCTCGGGCTGGCTGGCTGTCAGAGGACAAGAACGCGAGCCCCATGGGTATTTGCCACACGGGGTACACGGCGTCGCCAGGCGGCTGCGTTGATGGCAGCAGTCCCGGCGTGTCCGGCCTTTGCTTTACCGGGTCATCTGACTCGGGTGGCAACCTATGTTCCCCCGGTAGCGGAGTTCACTGCTCCAGCGGCTCAACGGTCCTCGGCGGATGACTCTTGAGGAGTTTGGTGCAACGGGGATCACCATGGCTCAGCACCGGGTGGCCCTCGATCTACCGTGATTCATGGACGTGGACGCAGGGATCACGACTGGTGGCCGGCAAGTCGGTCTGACCCTTCCCGAAAAGTACGAGCGGCTTCTGCACACGCTCCCCTATCGACCCTTTTTGTCGGAAGGCACCCAACTTGATGCGAGGTTGGTCATCAGGGTGGTGTCTGATCCTCAGCCTGATCCTGACCGCCCCGTCTGGGACTACCCGGAGGTAGTCCAGCGTCAGTTGTCACATCGAATGCGAGTGGATAAGGATGAACTTTTCTGGTGCTGCTACGGGGTTGCCGATTTCGTCCGACGCTCCACTTGGTTGATGGAATCCTTCGTTTTCGAGTCTGCTGACGAGGACCAGTGCCTGCGTAGCCAGCTCTTTCGTCTGCTTGGCAGTCTTCTTTCCGCGAGCGACGGTGTGATGCTGCATGGGTCCGGTTTCGTCATGGAGGGAGTCGCCGCCGCGGTCATCGGCCCGTCCGAGGCTGGCAAGACAACCGCTGCCCGGCTCATTCGCGGGGAACGGCTGCTTTCGGACGATGTGGTCGCGGTGACTGACATCGACACGCAACCTCTCTTGCACGCCACGCCGCTTGGTCGCGAGTCCGACGGCGTAGGCTCGGCGCCGTTGCGTGCGATCTTCTTCCCGCGAAAACAGGCTGCGTTCTCGCTGCAACCATTGACCGCCCGGCAGGCCCTGATCCGAAGCGCGACAGAGCAGGCGGACAACCTCCAGCGCCTGTTCGTTCCCTCCGACGGCATGGCCATCAGGAACCTTGGCCGCCTGTTCCGCAAGGTGCCTGCCTACGAACTCGGTTTCTCCCTCGACGGTATCGATCGCGAAGCCATCCGCCGCGTGCTATCGGGATCTTGAAAGCTGCCGGCGTAACTACTGCCTGGAACAGCTACCTGGTGGTCAGCGCTCGATGACGGGCAGTCGCCAGGCATCCCTGCGCGCCGCCCCGGACGATCCGCGGAAGTAGATGTACCCCCGGCTCGACAGCACGCTCACCGCCAGGCTGTTGGGTAGGAACTCGCGAACGAACGTCGGATCGTGCGCGACGGCAGCGTTGTATCCGCTGCCTGTGAGTTGGCGCGCCTCGTCTGGGCCGAAACCGTAAACCAAGAGGTCGGCACCGCGGCCGAAGCTGAAGCCAGGGTCGTACTTGTTGTGTCCAGCTCCGCCAAAGGGCAAGCCCGGCAGGCGGGCGACCTGCGGATCGCTCTTGCCCAGCAGATCGATCATCGGGCGGCGGCTGAAATAGCCGACAGCGCCGGCAGCCAGGACAGCCACCCGGTCCTGCGCGCCGGCGTTGTTCCGGATGGTCACGCCGATGGTCGTGCCAACCAGCGGATTGCCATTCTTCGAGATCACCGAGTTCCTGGTCAGCAACCCGGTCGCCAGGATCACCGTCAAGGCCAGCCCGACGCCGAGAAGGGCACGGATGGGGCGTGCCCGTACACCCATGTCGCGTGTGCAGGCCAACGCCAGCACCAGCAAAACCGGCACCTCGTGCGCCAGGAAACGGAAGTGCGGATACACGTCGCCGCCCACGCCCACGACGTAGGCGAGTGAGATCCCGATGCCACCCAACAGCAGCCAACGCCAGCGCTGTCGGCTGATGATCGCGCCCAGTAGCGCCAAGAGCAGCGGGAGACAATAGTGGATGGCGAATCCCAATGAGTAGCCCAGGCCCGACGGCAGCTTGCCGGGGACCGAATCGACCTTCAGGTAGTAGGTGTTAGGCAACCAGAGCCCGTAGTAGGCACGCCGAAACAGCAGGTGGGCGACGACGGGCAGCAGAGAAAGCGCGAGCAGTGCCAAGCCGCGGCGACTGCGCCAAAGGCCCAGTGCCAGCAAGGCTGCCGCCAGCCACAGGTGCAGGCCATCGGCCCGGATGCAGACGAGCACGCCGAGCACGGCGTAGGTCGCGACGCGCGGACGCTTGGTCGTGGATTCTTCGAACAGCCGATCAACCACCCACAGGAACAACACGCCAATAAGCGTGAATTCGGTCCCGTTCGCCGACCAGAACACGACGTCCGCGCAGACCGAAAGCACGAGCAGCAGGATCGCTGCTTCCAGCCCGCTATCGGGAAGCAGCCGGCGCAGCAGCCGGCGTGCCAGGAGCAGCAAGGCGATGACCAGGCCCCAGTTGATGATCCTGATGACCAGCGCGGTCTTTGCATCCGACAAAGGCAGCAGGTGAACGCCCGCCATCACCACAACCCAGCCGAAATTCGAGTAGCCCTCGACCCGCTCGCCCGCGTTCCAGACCAACCCCTGCCCTTCGGCCAGGTTGCGGGCATAGCGCATCGAGATCATCTGGTCGTCGTCGAGCCAAAAATACCGTTCGTGGTCAATGACGACGCTGGACCGATAGGCTGTGTATGCCGAAAACAGCGTCACCACCAACACAGCGAGGCCAAACGGCGCGTATGTCCGCGCAGGGACTTTCGGCAGCGTTGCCATGAATCCAGTCTGGCCCATGCCAGGGAGCACCGTAGCCGAATGTCTCACATTCGGTCAAAGGACTCAGTCACCCGCGGACTTCGAGACGCGATTTCGGCGGCCGGTTAGTATTCCCCATGCCTAGGCAGAACGCCCGCCGGCCGCGAGGCTGTGCGGTCACTTTCCGACGGAGCGCGCGGTCAACGGCGCAAATTTGCCCCTTTTCTGGCTTGCAACTGTCCACCGCCTACTCCTGGGTCAAGGTGCAAACGCATCCAATGACTGCCGCCTCTTATGACGGGCTCGCTGCTAGCCTTCTGAGTTCTCACGCCTTCCACATCCAGTTCTTTCGGCGCCAGCTCGGCCGCTAGATCGGGTTCAGTGGCCCTGGCGTGAAGGTGGTATCGTCGCTGGAAAAGCAGCCTAAGGTTGCGAGAGCATCAGATCTGCTTGCCGGGAGAACCGTCACGCGGATGAACACTAGGACGCCGCCGCTGGTTTCCACGATCGTGAGTTGGTCCCCTTCCAGGGTGAACGTAACCGTGCTCGTCGGATTCGGGTCGGGACACGTGCTTTTCGTGTCGACTGTTGTGAGCTGATTCCCCGTGACCGAGTATGTCCCGACGTAGGTTTGCATCACCTCCGCATTCCCGCTGCCGCACAGCAGATCCTGCTCGAAGGCCGAGCCTTTGAATGTCACCAAATATGTGCACGGCGTGTTCGCGCCCGTGGATGGGTAGTTGGGCATCGACAGGTCAAGGCCCCACGTCCCTTCGATATCCTCGCCGCCCCCGCAGCCGTAGAGGGACACCGCGAACAACAGCACCACCATGCTTCTCATAGCTACCAAAATAGGCCCACGCTCCAAGGCGCACAACCCCCAACACCTAGACAATGGCTGAGCCGCCTTCCGTGACAGCCCTTGCGCGACTGCTTGCCTTCAGCCAGGGCGTAGGCATGGACAGCGCATCGGTATCCATACCGTCCCGGGCGGCGTCGGGTGTCTTGTCGTGTTTCGCGGTCGCACCCTCCCTGCGTGCCGACCACGATCCACTGCGCAGCCCGACGTTCACACGGAATAGATACGGCGCGAACGGTCGCTACCGGCCGGACAGGCGATCGAGGATCCACAGGAGCCGGTGCAGCTTCACGGCACTCGTGCGCTGCAAACCCGATGGCTTGCCTGCGTCGCCTGGTCGCAAGAGGGCCAGCGCGCTCGATCCGATCGCGTGCGTGGGGTTGTACACGACGTCCGGCGGGAACTCGGCAACCGGGATCCTGCTCTGGCTGTCGCGCAGAGAAATCAGCCAGGTTCGCGTCTGGCCCGGGTCAAAGGGCAGCGGAGCCTCCATGCTGGCCAGCCGCGTGACCAGCGGCGCGCTGAAGCTGGTGCCGTCCTCGGGCAGCAGCCAATCGCCGGGCACAGGAGCCAGAATGTCCTCGCCAGGAGCCAGCACGTCCACGCACAGGCCGTAGTTGGAGAAACTCGCCAGCGCGCCGTCCACGCCGTACGCCCCCACCAGCATGTGGGTCGGGTCGCCCTGCTCGCAATCAGGGGAGTCGGCCGTGCTGTCGATCTCGACGCCTTCGTTCCCGGCGGACTGGACCGAGAGAGCGCTGGGATGGGGTTGCGCCGCATCCTGTTCCTGGTCCAGTTCCGTCAGCCGCGCCTGCCATGGCCCGAGATCCACATCCGCGCAGCCCTGGGCCACCATGGCGTCCTCGACCGCCTTGGTGGACAGGTCGCCAAGGCTGAGATTCAACGAGCCGACGTTGTTCCGGGAAATGGCGTCGTCCAGCCCGCGGTCCAGATCGCCGCGCGGCCGGCTGATGTAGGCAGCCCGCACGTCGGGGTCAGCCAGCAGGGCCATGGCTTGGTCGATGGTGGCCTGGCTGATGCACTGGACCTGCGCCGTGACCTCGGCAGTCGAAAGCAGGGGGTACTGCACCAGCACCAGGAGCAAGTCGGGATTCTCATACGCCAGCACCCCGGCCACCGAAGTGCCGTGTACGCGCGCGTCCTGCGGCTCGGTCTGAAGCGCGGTGGTGATCGTCGCGTACTCGGCGGGGGTGAATGCCTGGGTGAGAGGCGTGTCGGAGCGCAGGGCGGCGTTCCAGCGATCGCGATAGCTGTCGACGCTGGTGAGCCAGGACTGATCGTAGGGCTGCAAACCGTCGGTGAGCTGGCACGAGTGATCGGGCTGCTGCAGAGCCGCGATCAGATTGCTCTTGGCCTGGGCGAAGTCGGGATCCGCGCCCTCGGCCAGCGGATCCGCGCCTGCCTCGACGCCTGCGTCCCCGCTCGACTGGGCGCACACGATGGTGTGGCTGGCCACGACCTTGCCGACCAGCTCGGACACGCTGGGGTCGAAGCCATCGTCCACCACCATCACCACGTTGCGAAGCGGGCCTGCCTCCACGGCGGCGCCGGCATCCGGCTGCGCCGAGCCCGTCTCCGCAACGGTCGCAGACGAATCGGCAACCGCGCCAGCGTCCGGCACCACCGGGCCAGCCTCGGCCCCGGTGACAACCGGCGAATCAAGGGCCGCGCCAACCTCCGCGCGGCCAGCCCCATGTCCGCCCGAACTGCAACCGAGCAGCAGCGAAAGCGTCGCAAGATACCGGCCAGCAGTTTTCATGCAGGCCGGAATTGTGCCGTCGGCTCGGGGAAGAGGCCACTACATTTTTCACCGCGCCTTCTCGCAAGGGTAGGGTAATCCGGCTACGCGCGGACAGGCCGTCAGTTTGCGGACGGGAGGACTGTGAATCCCAGCGCCTGGGCGTTCCATCCTGCCCCCTGGCCAGTTTTCACCAAAGAGAAAATTGGCCATGTCCAGTTTGCAATCTGGTGTAAACTGGCCAGCATGGTTTCGGCACGCTATCTGGCCCTCCAGATCAAGAACGACGCCCTGCCCTCGGGGAAGATGGCATTCATCTCCGGCCCACGCCAGGTGGGCAAGACCACCCTGGCCAAGAGTCTGCTCACCTCCCCAGACAACTACCGCAACTGGGATGACACCGAGTTTCGCAAGGCCTGGAGCCGATCACCGCGAGCCGCGCTGGCGGATCGCGGACCAGGGCCGATCGTACTCGACGAGATCCACAAGGATCGGCATTGGAAGGCGCGCCTCAAGGGCGTGTACGACGTCGAGGGCGCAGCCGAGGGCATGATCGTGACCGGCAGCGCGCGCCTCGACCTCTATCGCCGGGGCGGCGACAGCTTGCTCGGCCGTTTCTTGCCCTATCGTTTGCACCCCTTCACGGCGGGGGAGGTTGAGGCTCCCCCGGCGCCAGACGCCGTGCTTGGCACGGTCAAGCCGCGCTGGCGCCTCGACGACCTGCTGCGCCTGGGCGGGTTTCCCGAGCCTCTCATCGGCGGCAGCGAGGCGAAGGCTGGTCGCTGGAGCCGACTGTGCGTCGAACGGCTGCTGGCAGAGGACGTGCGCGACTTGCGTGCCGTGTCCGACATCGCTGGTCTGCGCGTGCTGGCCGACTTGCTCCCTGATCGCGTGGGCAGCCTGTTGTCAGTGAACTCGCTGCGCGAGGACGTGGGCGTTGCCTACGGCACGGTGGCTGGCTGGCTGTCGGTGTTCGAGGCGCTGTATCACTGTTTCACCGTGCGCCCCTTCACCAAGCGATTGGCCCGCGCGGTCCGCACCGCGCCCAAGCTCTACTTGTTCGACATTCTCCGCATCCCGGCGCAGGCCGCGGCGGCTCGGCTCGAAAACCTGACTGCGCTGCACCTGCTGAAGGCGTGCCACTACTGGAGCGATACGGCGCAAGGAACATTCGACCTGCACTTCGTCCGCGACAAAGAGCAGCGAGAGGTGGACTTTCTGGTTGTACGCGACGGCAGGCCCTGGTGGTTGGTCGAGTGCAAGTCGGGTGACGTCGACCCGAACCCTGCCCTGCTGTATTTCCGTGAGAAGCTGGGCAAGCCGCGCGCGTTTCAGTTGGTCACGCGGCCCGGCTACGATCGCTCCTACCCGGCAAGCGACCTTCGCGTGCTTCACTACGAGCGGTTCTTGGCCGGATTGGTGTAGGCCGTCCCTTCTTCGATTCGCATGCCGGGGTGCCGGCCGCGGCGAAACGATCAACTCCCCGTCGACGATCTCACCCACGACGTGCTCCGGCAGGCGGAGGATGTCCTCATAGGTGGCCGGCCGGGACTTCGCCGAAGGTAAGGCCATGAGGCAAGTGTAGCCGTTTCCCGAAAAGGCGCGCCTTGACTGCCAACCGTGACATTGGCTCGCGACGCTGGCATGGATTGCCAATCAAAAGTGCAATCCATGCCAACCCTCTTTCCGGTTCATCCACACAAGAAACTCGGCGAAGTTGCCGCTGAGAAGGCGCGATGGGGTAGGCTGTGCCCGTTGCTGAAATGCTGCCGGCGGGCCTGAAGACAGGGGACACACCGGCGCGGCCCACCGTGGCCGCGCAGCCGCGCGATCGCGCCTTGTGGTTGCCGCTGGCGTGGGGCGCGGCCGCCCTGCTGTTCGCGGCCCTGCGCACCCCCTTTGACGACGAGTGGTTCTCGCTCGGGTTGGCGGGGCAGCGGGATGCCGGCCGCTTCTGGGCCGCGCTGGCGGCGGACGTGCACCCGCCCTGGGTGGCGTTGCTCGACCGCGCGCTGCTGGCCGCCACCGGCGCCCGCTGGATCATCAACCTGGCGCGCGTGCTGGCCTCGGCGGGCGCGCTGTGGATCACGGCGAATCTGGTGCTCCGGCAGTTCGGTCTTGCGCGCGTCTATGTGTGGCTCGCGGCCCTGCACCCGATCGTGTTCATGTACGCGGGCGCGGCGCGCTGGTATCCGTTCCTGTTTCTCGCGCATGCCCTGCGCGCACTTTCGATCTGGGGCATGGCGCCCGGCCGCGCGCGCTCGGGCGCAATCTTCGTGGCCGGCGCGACGCTCGGCCTGGCGGCGGGCTATGTCGAGCCGCCCTTCGTGCTGCTCGATCTCGTCTGGTTGCACCTGCGCAGCGCCGGCCAGCCGCACGCCCGTCGCAACCTGGGCCTGATCGCGCTGCTGTCGCTGGCCGCTCTCATCGGGTTGCGCTTTGCCTCGCCCATCGCCGCGGCTCATGCGTCACTGGCGTACGGCCAGTTTCACCCTGTGCTGTCCCAGGTGGTCACCTGGCTGGTGTTGGGAGTTGCCGGCGAGGCTGCGCTGCCTTTTCCTTTCCCCTTGCTCGGCCTGGCGGTGGCCGCCGCGGCGGCGCTCGGGTTCGCGACGCTGGTGCGCGAGAAAGGTTCGCGCCCGTACGCGCTCTTTCTCGCGACCGATGCGCTCGCGTGGCTGTGCCTGGCGCCGTTCGGGATCTGGCACCCGCGCTACAGCCTGGAGGTCTGGCTGGCTCTCACGTTGATGGTGGGCGCGGCGCTGGCAGGCCGGTGGCGCGGGATTGCCGGGCTCGCCTCCGCGCAACTGTTGGTTGCGCTGGCGCTGACCCTGCTGGGGCGCGGTTTCTACAAGGCCGATCTCAACCGCCTGGACAGCGCCTCGTGCAGCGTCGTGCGCGACGCCGGCGCGCGGGATCTCATCGTCGCGCCCTACCCTCGGCTGGCCGAGCTCGTCGCGCGCACCTGTGCGCCGTCGGCCGCCATCGCCGCGGTCGACTCGATCCGCATCTTCCCCGACGCCGATGCGCAGCTTGCGCCGCTACGCCAGCACCTGCCCGCGGCCAATCGCGTATTCCTGCTGACCATGAGCACCACGTCGTCGCTGGCCGAGACCCAGAATCGCGTCCGCGATCTGCTGCGCGGTCTTTGCGTGCGCACCGGAGCGACGCCCTTCGGCGCGACCCCGCACTATGCGCTCAAGCATTTCTGGAAGCCGGACGCCCCGCCCTACCGTTTCCAGCGCGAGATCTGGCAGGCGCGAGACTAAGTCGCCGCTCAAAGATAACTCTAGCAGGCGCGCGGCCGATCCATCCCGGCTGGCTGCGTCGCTCGTCGCTCACATACCGACGGGTATGCTCGCTCCTCGCTTCTTGCCATCCGGGCGCCTCGGCCGCGCTCTTTGCACAAGTTATCTTTTCGCGGCTCCTTAGCGGGACGCCCATCACCCAGGCGAAAACCAGCGCTCTCTCAGCCGATGGGCGACACTGGCGGCCCGGTTCCTCCAGCGCCGGACCATCCACGCCAGGTGACGGACAATCGCGGGATGGTTGTGCCGTGTTCGATAAATCACCACGCCGTCGCGCTCGGCGAGGGTGAGCAGTCCCAGCACGTCGCCAAGCGGGATCATTCCGTCGGGCAGGAACGCGCTGTCGCCCTGGACCAGCAAGCCGTCGGACCTGACCGCGCGCACACGATGGACGACCAGGCGCCTGCTCGGGCGAAGGCGGCAGGCGATGATGTCGCCGGTACCGGGCCGCCGGCCGGCCAGGGGCGAGATGGTGATCACGTCGCGGTCCTGCACCAGCGGGCCCATGCTGAACCCGCGCGCCCGGAAGCGCAGCGGGCGGCCCCGGGAAAGAACCGCGTCCAGCAACTCCTGCAATTGCTCCCCGGAGATCTCCAGGGCATTGCCGGCGGCGAAATGCGAATCGGGCGGCGCGCCGTCAGCCGGCAACCAGGATCTTCCTTCCCAGCAGTTCTTCCACCAGATTGGCGACGTCCAGCCGGGCGGTTTCCTCGGCGACGTCGAACTCGCGCGCCATCTCGCGGGCCACGTCATCAATGGTTCGGCTGCCGTCCAGCTTTTCCCAGATCGCCCTGCCCGTCTCGTTGAGCGTGTACAGCTCGTCCTCCAGATCGCCCACGCCGGACATCAGCGGAACGATGAGGAGCTCGCCTTCGATCAGCCGCGCGACCACGTCGTCCGAATGGCGGACCCGCGCATCCGGGGCAAGCGATGGGCTCATGGCGCGCCCTCAGTTCGTGTCGTGGGCGAAAAACTCCGCGCCAGGTCGAGCAGCGCGGGCACGATCGCGCCGCTCTTGTCGAATCGCATCTCGTAGCAGGGGATCTCGTTCATCATGGTTTCAATCAGGTCCAGACTCTTCTCCCACCAGCCCACATCCACCACCGGCTTGATCATGCACGCCGCCAGCACGGTCGCAAGGCGCACGCGATCTGTGACCTTCACCAGGCGATTTTCCTCGGCCTTGCTCAGAAGAAAAATCGCGGCCAGGGGAGCCGAGGCCGCAGACACGCGCGGGATCTCGCCGTGGCTCCAGGTGCCGTGGACGCGGAACCCATCGGGCCACCGGCGCACGATGTTGCGGTCGTCGCACAGAAGTTG
>Ga0181539_1005308_pt1 | contig 10469 bp, 7 predicted proteins | sample PEATcosm2014_Bin_46_FD_119767 | JGI IMG/M metagenome (GOLD analysis project Ga0181539, IMG submission 119767) | Peatland microbial communities from MTU Mesocosm Facility, Houghton, MI, USA - PEATcosm2014_Bin23_60_metaG | ecosystem: Environmental > Terrestrial > Soil > Wetlands > Peat | place... | reverse complement strand
GCACCGCAGGTGAGCGAGTGGTCGCCATCCAGGCCGCCGATGCAGCCGAGGTGCTGGGCGCCAACACCATCGCAGAGCTGGTCGCCCTGGACGCGACCCTGCGCGCCGCCACGGCCAGCCGCCTCATGGCCGCCGGCGTTACCATCTACCGCCCCGATACCTGCGTCATCGATGCCGGGGTCGAGGTTGCGCCCGATGCGGTCATCGAGCCCTTTGTGCAGTTGCTCGGCCGGACGCACATCGGCGCCGGCTGCCTCATCCGCTCCTACTCCGTAATCGAGAATTGCTCTCTGGGCGACAATGTGCTGGTTCGCCAGAGTTGCGTGCTGGAGGCAAGTATGGTTGCGAATGGAGCCAAAATCGGCCCCTTCGCTCATCTGCGGCCGGGCAGCGAGATCGGCGAGGGCGCCCACGTGGGCAACTTCGTCGAGACCAAGAAGGCCAAGCTGGGCAAAGGCGCCAAGGCCAACCACCTCACCTACCTGGGCGACGCCGAGGTCGGCGAGGGCAGCAACATCGGCGCCGGAGTCATTACCTGCAACTACGATGGGGTTCACAAGCACAAGACGCGCATCGGCAAGGGCGTCTTCGTGGGTAGCGACTCAACCCTGGTCGCTCCGGTCGCCATCGAGGATGGGGCTTACATCGGCGCCGGCTCCTGCATCACCAAGGACGTGCCGGCGGGCGCATTGGCCGTCGCCAGAGCCCGTCAGGTTTCAAGGGAAGGCTGGGTCGCCGTCAAGCGCACTCTCCAAGGCGAGCAGAAATAAGCTGGAGCGGCGTGTGAACCGTCGCGCTCAGGGTTTCGCTGCGCGCCTCGCTCGAGGAGTGTTCCGATAAAGGTCCATGTAGGCATCGACCATGGCTTCGAGAGTAAAGCGCGCCTGGAACGCCGCTTCCGCGTTCCTCGAAAATTGCTCCCGCTCCGAGTCGCTGCCCGCCAGCCGCAGAATCGCCGCGGCCATCCCGGCAGCGTCCGTCGCCGAAACCGGAATTCCTGCCTTCGCCAGTCGCACCACCTCCGCCATGCCGCCCACATCGGTCACGATCGCCGGCAGCCCCAGCGAGAAGGCCTGCAGAAGCGAGACCGGCAGCCCCTCCGACTTCGACGACATGATGAACGCGTCGGCCGCGGAGAAGAACGGCGCCACGTCGAGTTGCTGCCCCCAGAATCTCACCTGCCCGTCGATGTCCAACTCCGCGGCCAGGCTCTCCAGCGCCTGGCGCTCGCTGCCATCGCCCACCATCCACAGCCGCAACCCCGGCATGGATGAAAGCGCGGCGCGAAAGGCACCGAGCAGCAGGGCGTGGTTCTTCACCGGCGCAAGCCGGCCCACGTAAAGCAACGTGAATCCGCTCTTCTCCGGCCACTGTTCCTTCGCCGCCCGCTTCAAGGGCACGGCACCGTTGTATACGCGCACAATCTTTCGCGCCGGAACGCTGTGAATGCTCTTGACATTATTTGTCGTGGCTTCGCAGATGCCGACGATCCAATCGCAGAAGCGGGCCGCAACGGCGTACTTCAACTCCGCAACCGGATTGCGCGGCCGGGCCACCAGGCTATGCCGGGTCGACACGATGCTTGCCACCCCCGCCATTCTGGCAGCCGTGGCCGCGTAGATCGTGGGCGTGGGGTTATGAAGATGGACAACGCCGGGCCGCGACTTCTTGAATATCCGGAAGAAACTCCGTGTGGCGTCCGGCAGGTGCCGGCCAACGTTCGCCTGCACGGCGAAGCCTTCTTCCCGCATCCGCTCGCCCAGCGCGCCAAGAGCCGCGATCGCATAGATGCACGGGGCGTGCCCCTGTTCCCGCTGCAGGCGGCACATTTGCGAAACCAGTGTCTCGGCCCCGCCCACCTCCATGCTGTCCACCACGTGTGCAATCTTCATGCAGCTTGCCTAAGTCTCCGACGGCGCGGTGCCCTTCAGTCTCTCGTTCCCGGTATGTTCCCTGTTCCCACTTTTCCTGGCGGGAATGCGCTCGACCGCCTGGATCATCGCACTAGGTTCATGATCCGGAGCATCAGGTACAGCACGAGCACCAACATGAACGCCAGGATGCCCGCATAGGGCAGCACGCGCGCCAGCCGCAAGCGGGGGGCAATCATCTCTCGCCGCAAAGCGATCTCGTAGACCACTTCCACCATGCCGCCCAGCAGGAAGAACGTCATCACGAACGCGCGCGACAAAAACCACCCCGCAACCAGAAAGCCTGTCAACGACAAGACCAGCAAGCGCCCCAGGCGGTTGATCTCCGCTTTGTCGAGTGTCTCCACCTTTCTCACCGCCTGCGGAAGAAGTTCTTCCTCGGCAACGATCGGCTCTCCCTCGCTCACCTTGGCCGGCGAAGCGGTCGCCAGTGCGTCTCTCGCCGAGGCAAACAGGAACAGAGACCAAAAGTACAATCCGAACAAGCCAAGCTCTGCCGCGCAAACTGCAACCGAATTGTGCGCGGTAAGATGGTTTTCCGTGTAATCTCCCAGGCTGCCCGCGCCCACTCCAAAGAACGGATGCGACTTCAGCGCTTGAAGGCTCTCGCTCCAAAGCTCCGCTCGGTCCACGCCCGAGCTGGCTGAAATATCCCGCCCGCCCGTGAAGTTCAGGGCCATTGCCGCGGCGAACACTCCGCCCGCAACCAACAGCGCGGGCAGCGTCCCAATCCGCCGCCGCGCCGCCACGAGCGCCACCGCTACCAGGGCCACGAGGGCGCCGCGCGAGTGCGTGAGATATACACCGAACAGCAGAGCACACACCGGCAGAATTACGCACACAAGATTCAAGGGCATCTTCTTCGCCCGCCAGAAGATGAATACCAGCGGAATCGCGCAGACGACCAGTTGGCCAAAGTCGTTCGGGTCGTTGATCAATCCCAGACCCTTCAAACGATTAGGCTCTTCCCGATCGTTGGGCTTCGGAAGAAGATATGGGTGTTCCGCCTGCCATGCCTCTGCATTTGCGGTATATGCCTCCGTTGGTAGAAAATGACGGGTCTCCTGACCGCCATTCCGCAATTCGATGCACCCGTTCGCAATCACAAACAGGCACACGAAGAGCAGCATCAGAACCAGAACCTGCAGCTTCCTCTTCGAGTTGCAGTGCAGACACACAAACAAGTAACCGCAAGCCATCGGGAGGAATCCGAGGAACACCCGCGCGGCTCCCCCCGCCCAACGCTGCCCGATGAGCACCGACAAAGAGGCCGCCACCGCCAACCCCATCAGGGCCAAAGATTGCGGAATCTTCAGCATGAATGACCTCGTGAGCGCAGGAAGTGAGACGAGCAAGATCAAAGCCGCGAGAACTACCTCAATATGCGCGGCCGCGAGCGGCCCAAAGATCGTGGCCGGGGAGAGGTAGTACGTAACGAAATAGAGAACGCTTAGAACAAAGCCCATAGTGAATGGCCTGCACGCAGAGGGCAGTCCTATGCAGGATAACCCAAGCGGTAGTGCCCAGTCCGCTGAACGCGTTCATCCACAACTCCGGCATCGGCGCGGCCGCCGGCATCGGCATGATAGAGAACATCCAGGCAGAACAGAACGCTGAAGACGATCCATAAAGCGGCAAAGAGTATCTTGCAGAACTGCGGCAAGGGCGCCTGCGCAGCCAGATCGAAGAAAAGCGAGCCGATCGTAAAGGTCGTCAGCGCCAGCAAAACGGCATGAAGGACGCGCGGCGGGTTGCGAAGAGCCTTTGCCCAGAAGATGGCAAGCGCTATGAGCGCAACGGCATAGCCATGACGCCATGAGACCGGTGAAACGCACGCGGTAACCAGTCCGAAGACTGCGATCGTAGAGGCTCTCGACGTTCGGTCGAGCTGTCGGCGGCTGCGCCACACCAGGAACAGGCTGAGCAGATAGAAGGCGCCACTGACCGCCTTTGCGGCGATCAACAGAGCCCGGGGCGGGTCCGCCATCGCCGATCGCGCGGAGTTAAGTGTGAAGAGCTTTCCGTAATATGCCCAGGCCGCCAGGGCGCTGAGGCTCTTGTTCTGGAAGGCCGGAATGCCGCCGCCCATGGCAGACATGACCGTGGCATAGATGCTCAAGGTCTGCGGACCATTGACGGCCGCCATCGCCGCAACAAGTCCGAGAAGAATTGCGAAATAGGAAATGAGCCATCGCCGGTCCCTCCATAGGAAGAACAGAGGAAGAAGCAAAATGGGAGTGACCTTGAACGCCGTAGCGAAAGCAAAGGCGGCGGCCGAGAGAATCATGTGGTCGTCGCAATAAGCGACGACGCCGATGGTCCAGAGCGCGAGCATGATGATTGCAATCTGTCCGAGCGAAACGGCCTCGTGGATGGGCCAGAAGCTATACGCGGCCAGCGCAAGCACGGCAAACTCAAAACTCAAAATCGGCAGGCGCAACATGCGGGCAAGCAAGAGCACGGACACGAGCACCATGGCCAGGCTGAATGCTCGCCAAAGAACGGCGGCGAAATGGGGAGGGAGCTGAGAGAAAGGAGCAAGGAGATCGGCCAGGATAGGAGGGTAAAGGTAAAGCTCGATGTCGTCGAAGCCGGCCGCTCTGGCGTGTGCAAAGAGTTCACTGCCAGCGGGTGCGCTACGGAGTTGCGGATTTCCCTCCGTCGCGCCGGCATAGATGTCAGCATGGGGATTGTCGTGGACGACCTGCGCGGCAAAGTAATAGTCGTAAAAGTCGAGATCGGGCGAGGGCATGACATGGCCAAGGTACCGCTGCGCCAGGGAACTGACAAGCAGCGACGCCAGCACGAAAGCAAATAATGTCTTGATCTCGATAGGTCTTGCGAGACGATTCATGCAGACCTTTCCGGTGTCACCGGGGCCGGCCTCTGCCGGCGCCCGGGAATCAGGCATAATCGATTCTACATTCCTCCCGATGGCAGAGGTACAGCACGATGGTGCGAAGCTGCCGCCGATAGCGGCTGTGCCGGTCCCGAAGCGGACCGGACGCCCGCACGGAGCCCATGCTACCATGACCTTGCGCTTCCCTTAGCCCGAGGCTCGGCGCTTACATGAACTGGGTAAGGAGATTCGAAGGTCATGGCCGCACTGGAACGAAGCGCCAGCCGGTACTACCGCCCGGAACTGGACGCCGTTCGCCTCCTTGCTTTCATCCTCGTTTTCCTTTCCCACGAATTGCCCAGCGATCCGGATTCTCGCGTCGACTCCGTCCTCAAGGGTTTTGCGCCAATCGTATATGCAACCTCCAAAGCTTGCGGATTCGGTCTAAGTCTCTTCTTCGCTCTCAGCGCTTTCCTCATTTGCGAGTTGCTGCTTCGAGAGCGTGCAACCGCAGGAACCGTCGGTGTCAAGCAATTCTACATTCGCCGCATTTTGCGGATCTGGCCGCTGTATTACCTCGGCCTGGCCATCGGCGTGGCCGTCGCCCTCCTGCCCGGCGGCCACCGCGTCGATATCGCCTACATGGGGTGGTTTTCTATCTTCATGGGCGGTTGGTACAGCAGCATTCATGGGGCGACATCGAACCCGACGGGACCGCTTTGGAGCATCTCGGTTGAGGAGCAGTTCTATCTGCTCGCTCCGTGGATCGTGAAATACCTCAATCGCAAGTTGGTCCGCGGGTTTTGCACGCTAGTAGTCCTGGTCGCCAACGCCTGTCTCTATTACCTGGGCAAGGTGGAGGCGTCCGATCTTGCCATCTGGTTCAACTCCTTCGTGCAGTTCGAGTGTTTCGCCGCCGGCATCTTGTTATGTCTTGTTCTGCGCGGGCGATTGCCTAGAATCCCACTCTGGCAACGGCTGATTATGCTAGCTGGCGCCTGTTCTTGCTGGTTCTACGCCTGCTATGGGCTACATGTGCATTTTGCCAACTACGAGAAGAGCCCCGGCAGTTGGCCGCTCATTGGCGGGTACGCGCTGGCTGCGCTGGGGTGCGTCTTGACGCTCGTTGCGTTTCTGGGCGTTAGTCCAAGGCTGCTCCCCGGATGGGCTGTTTACCTGGGGCGTATCTCCTATGGACTTTACGTCTATCATCGCTTTGCGGCCTACCTGACGGGCAAGCTGCTGATCGGGCATCTCGCCTCCTTCAAGAGTCCGATCTACCTTCTGAAGGGTGTTCTGGCCCTCGGGCTGACCGTTCTGATGGCGGCGCTCTCGTACCGCTATTTCGAGACCCCTTTCCTCAAGATGAAGAAGCGGCACTCAGTGATAGAGAGCCAGCCGGTCTAGCGAGCGTTGACCTTCGAGAATCCCAATCTGTTTCTTCAACCATGGCTAAACCCGCTGCAGGTGCCTATGGTGCCTAACGCGCCGGCTTCCGAGCGATGAAGTCTACCGTTGTCGCCGCGAGTTCATCTCTGGAGAAACGATCGAACTGAGGGGCGATACGCATGTCAGCCAGCGCCTCGAGCGTGCCGGGGCGAACATGGGTTCTCTTGTAGATCGCCTCAAAGCCCGCCTGTGCTGCCAGGTCCAGGAACTCCGGCGCGCGCAAGCGGTTCTGGTATTGGATCGGGTTGTTCCATAACCTCCATTCCCGCTCCCCATACCTCAGAAAATTGACGAAGGAGATGGACTTGTCGAAGAACGCATAATGGTCGTTGCAGCCCACGTTATGCATGGCCAAGCCCTCAGGCTTGAGCACCCGGAAACTTTCTTCCATCAGGCCGCGAATCTCGTCCCGATGGACGTGCTCCAGGACGCTGTTGGAGTAGACAAGATCGATCGAGTCAGATTCCAACCCAGTAGCGCGCCCATCGGCCGGGGCGAAGTACTCAATGCGGCTCTTGCCAAGCAACTCGCCGAGATTGCTGGACTGACGGAGTTCGAGGAGTCTGGCATGAACCTCGGCCAAGCTCTTTCCCGCGAGGTCCGCGATCTTTGGGAGGTGTTCTTCGAGGCTTTCGAGGAGCCGGGAGGTTACGGTTTCGCCCATCAATCGAACGATATCGAAGGTCGCTATCGAATCCGCTCCCGCCAGGGCGAAGCAAACTGGAAGCGCGGGATGCCAGCCAGTACCAATCTCCATGAGCCGCGCCCCGCTCACGCTGAAATTCACATCGGAAAGGTAGCCCATGCTCGTAGTCCAATCGACGAGTTTGCCTCCAACGTTGCCGTCAAAATCGCGCATGCCACCGAATGCGTGCTGAAGCCAAGTGTTGAGCCGCCGCCCGCCAGGCGTCAAGCTCAAGCCTTTTTGAGTTAGTCCTTTGAGTCTCCAGTCCAAATTCAGCTCCTTGCCCTGCGCCAGCCGAGAAGTCCACTTGTCGCGCGCGCCTAGACTCTGTTCCGTGCGCCTAGCTGTTTACCGCAGATTCGTCACGCGCGCAATGGCCGATCGGAGCTCACGCTAACGGGCGAAGCCATTCGATGCCGCCAAGGGCGCCCGGATTGGCGCGATGGCGCATCGGGCTACAGCGATACTCCCATTATTCTCTTGCGGTCGCAGGGCATTCTTGCCCAGCGCGAGTTTAGCCTGACGGCAGAAGCGCTTCGTGGGTGCATGCTCAGGGCGCATATAGCTCGTAGACCTTCAGGTCACCATAGTAAGGGTCAGGAAAGTGGCCGACTAGCTTGCTTTGGGCGATCACCTCGGCCATACTTCGCCTGAGGCTCTCATAAAACGCCTCGTCTCCTCGAAATCCATTGGTCATTACACGGTCGCCCGTGATGAAGTAGCGGGCGTGGAACTGGTTGGCCGCCATCCAGGGTTCGGTGCGTTCGTAGGAGATATACGGCTGATCGTGGAGCGCGAGCCAGAAGGTTATGGTTCCGTAAGCAGTCTGGCCTGGGGGAATCACACTGCGCAGCTCCGCCGCAACCTTGCCGTAATCCGCGTTGCGGGCGTCATGCAACAGCAGAAAGTTTGCTGACATCTGCGCCGCGACCACGAGGCAAGAGAGGACCAGGACGGCGCGATGCAGTCTCCGGTTCGAACCAGTGGCGGCGACTGCGGTGCCTATGGCCAGGGCAAAGACGGGCGCAAGGAGCGCAAGATAGCGCGAATCCTTGTTCACCGTGTAAACAAGCCAGAACACAGTAGGGGTTAGCAGGAGTAACTCAAGATAAAACCATTGCCGGCGCATCTTCCAGAGGAGAAAGCTGGCCGCCAGGAAAAAGAGCGGTATGGGGAGTCGGACGGGAACGGATTCCAGCCCAACCCCGTGCAGCCTGTTGAGGCCAAGCAGGTCGGCGTAGCGATGCCCCTCCTGCAGGAATCTCGACCAGAGTGGTGTGCCCGCGGCGCGGCTGAGATACTCTTGGCGGAAGCCGGCGCCTCCCAAGGGAGCGGTCAGTATCCAGGCGGCGAAGGGTAACAGCCCGAGAATGTATCCAATAACATAGCCGGTTGCGCCCTTCAGCGGGAATGCTCCGCGCCTGCGATCGAGAACAATAGCCAGAATGCCAAAGGAAACGATGTACCCCAATAGCGTAACATGAAACATGGTTCCCACGGCGATGAGCAGGCCGCTCAGAAAAGCCCAGGCGATGCGGTCATTTCGGGCATACTGCTTCATCGCAAGCAGCGAGGCCAGGACCGCCATGGTGGTAAGAGCTTCGGGTCGCGCGGAGCGGGAAGTGAGCACAATCAGGTTGTCGGTTGCTACAAGAAATGTAGCGACCAGGGCGCCCTCTTCCCCGATCACGTCGCGCGCCAGGCGATAGGTTAGAAGGACAATCGCCAGCCCGGCTAGAATCGATCCCAAGCGGGCGGGTATCTGACCTGTCCCGAAGAGCCGGATGGCCGCGGCTATGACGATCGCGGTTCCGGGAGGCCGGGCATCGAAATGATTCTCCAGGTCATTGGGACCGATAGCGGGATTCGCGACTCCGTTGCCGTGGGCAATTGAATAGGCAGGCCCGGTGTACCAGCTTTCATCCGTCACCCAGCGATAGGAGAGATAAGGGAGAGCCTGCAAAAGAAACAGTAAAATGGCGAAACTCAGCCATCCATAGATGGCGGCCTGGGTAAATGATCGGCTTGGGAGCGTTCCCGCAGCCTCTGTGATAGCAGGCCGCTGGCTCGGCGAACTGGATGCGAACGACATGGCTTTTCCCCCTCAAGGTCGGCGGACGCCGCTAAGGCTCTTCGGAGTACAATTCGCGTTCTAAGAAGAAACAGGCATGCTCCGACTGTCAGAATCCCATCGTGCGGCTGGCTGAGCGAAGGCGGCTGCCTCAAGCAGAATAACGCAAACGGCAGAGCCCGCTCCATTCCGTCTTCGATCTCCGCGTGCAGGCATGGCGGAAAAGGCAGGCGCGTGGCGATGTTATCGTCGTGCGGTTCGCGGAGGACATCGTGGTTGGGTTCCAGAGATACTGCGCCGCCCTGGTCCGCGAACTCCCCTCCGCGATGAGCCGCTCTCGCAGATCGCCGTATATAGAACGAAAAGCAGTCAGGCAATCTGTAAAGGATGTCCAGAGACAATGTGCAAGCCATGTCCCGGAACTTGACACTCGACCTCGATGCCTTGAAGAAAACCGCGCCTCGGGCCCACTCACATCGTCCGCACGTAATTCTTCCCCGGCAAACACCGCACCCGCCCCGCCATCTCCAGCTCGAAGAGCGCCGTAAACACCTCGGAAGACGTCAACTGCGTCTCCAGCAGCTCGAGAATCTCGTCGATCTGCAGGCTCTCGTCCGCGCGCAGAACCTCCAGCACCATGGCCTCCTGAGGCCGCAAAACCGGGTCCGGCAGCAGAGATGCGGTGGTCTCCGATTTGGACTCAGCCGGCGCCTCGGCCTCCAGCTCCAGCCGGACCTGCGAGGGCAGCTCCTCCCACACGTCTTCCCAGGTGGCCACCAGCTTGGCCCCCTGTTTAATCAGCGTGTTGGGTGTCCACGAGCCCTTGCTGGTCACGTTTCCCGGCACCGCAAACAGGTCCCGGTTCTGTTCCGCCGCGCAGCGCGCCGTCACCCGCGTGCCGGAGTTCTCCGCCGCCTCCACTACCAGCACGGCCACGCACAACCCGCTCAAGATCCTGTTGCGCCGGGGAAAGTTCTGCGGCGCCGGAAACGTCCCCATCGGCACTTCGCTCACAATCGCCCCGCCGGTCGCCAGTATCTCCTCGGCCAGCTTCTTGTTCTCTTTGGGATAAACCACGTCGATGCCCGTTCCCCACACCGCCACCGTGGGCATGCGCGCCGCCAGCGCTCCGCGGTGCGCGCAACTGTCGATGCCCCGCGCCATTCCGCTCACCACCAGCAGCCGCCGCGCGGCCAGGTCCCGCGCCAGCATCTCCGCCACGCCCGACCCGTAGGGGCTGGGATGCCGCGTGCCCACAATGGCAATCGCCGGCCGGCTCAGCAGGCTCACCGCTCCGCGCACCCAAAGCACCGGCGGCGGATCGTAAATCTCCTTCAGCCGCTCCGGATACTCCGCGCAACTGTATGTCACCAGCGTCGCCCCTTGCGCCGCCACGCGCGCCCACTCCTCCTCGGCCGCCTGGCGCGCCTTGCCGTCGAAGATGAACTGCGCCGCCTCGGCCGGAAACCGCAACCCCTCCAGCGCCGTCAACGG
>Ga0181539_1005307_pt1 | contig 10469 bp, 13 predicted proteins | sample PEATcosm2014_Bin_46_FD_119767 | JGI IMG/M metagenome (GOLD analysis project Ga0181539, IMG submission 119767) | Peatland microbial communities from MTU Mesocosm Facility, Houghton, MI, USA - PEATcosm2014_Bin23_60_metaG | ecosystem: Environmental > Terrestrial > Soil > Wetlands > Peat | place... | reverse complement strand
GCCCAAACGCATCGCACCTTCCGCGCCGCGGCGATGAGGACGTGGCGCGAAACGGTCGCGGCCGCTTGAAATTTCAAGAGCCGCAGGCCCTTTGCGTTCTTCCACCGACAACGTGACAACACCGATCTTCGCCTTCCGGCCTTCAAATGCTCCGTCTCTCAAAAGGACCTCACCCGCGATCCCGGAGCAGGCTTCATCGAAGAACGCGGCAAGCTCGCGTCGGGGGTCGTACATGACCACGACCCGACGGCTCTTCAGGCGTTCGGCGATCTGGTGCGCGATGTAATCATGAAGGGGATTCATGGAGCAGTGTCCTCACAGGGCCTTGGACTTCCGTCCACGTTTCGTCGAACCGGACGGGTCACCGTCGGCGCAAGCTTCTCGAAGAACGCCGTCATCTCCTTGCGCCGCAGCTTCTTGCGCAAAACCACCTTCTCGGCGGTGTTCACCCCGTGAAGCTGAAAAAAATGTTTCGACGTATCCATGCCAATCCGGCTAATCTGTTCCACGGACGGTCCCCTTTGTCTGAGATCTGCAACGACCTCATTCTGGCACAATCGATGCCGTCGGGGGCCGTCCACCCCAACACGCCGATCCACACACGGAGAAGCGAGTCGCCCGAACGACCGGCTGAGGCACGTCGAACAGCCGACCGCGAACATCAGAGAGGTGACGCGTGGCCAAGGTCGTTCAGCTCACCGGGCGGATCGGAATCAGAACCAAGGCCGCAGCAAGGCTGAGTGTCTCGCTTGGCCGAGATGTCCGCACCTTCGTGCTCGACGCCATCAATGCGTCGCTTTGGGGGAGACCAAGGCGGCGACGTCGGAGCCTCGGAGACGCGCGCGGCTCGCGGGGAATTTATGCGATCCTTCGATGGCCTTGAGCGAGACCCTAAGATCGACGAGGCGAACCGCGACATCATCCGCAAGGCGATCTTCTACGCGGTTCTGGCATCCTCGCCCGCCGTCAACAACGAACTCGCGAGGCACCTCGACGAGCGATGGAGGAACAGTCAGACGCGCGCGGCGCGGGACGCCCGTCGTGCCGACGAGCTCCAGCGAATTGTCGAGGAGGAAGCACGCGCGCTTTGGGGCCGTAGGCCCGAGCTCCGCGACAAGCTCAGCCAAGCGGCTTCGGCGATCCTGCCCACCGTCATGCGGCGAGTCGCGGCCATGGAGAAGATCCCACGAGGTTGGGCGCCCACCGGGTTACCCAACGAACGAACCCTGCAAGTCGAACGCATTCGCAAGCGCCTGAAGCGGACTGGCGAGTCGGACGACTGACGGATGTCCGGCTTTCAAGGCGGACCATTGTCGGTCGTCCGGATTTCGAGGCCCCCGGTCGTAGACGAGCGCATCGCCGCCCATCAAATGGCGGACAGCGGCGCGCCGGAATTGGCCGGCGCGCCGATGGAATGCGGACATGCCAAACAACCTGGAATCCGTCGAACGCCGCGCGCTGAGCATCGACGAGGCCGCGCGTGCATGCAATCTCTCGCGCGCGACAATGTACCGCCTCATCGCGGACGGCAAGCTCATGACGCTTAAGATCGGCGCTCGGCGGCTCGTTCCCGTCGGCGCGATCGACGCGCTGCTGAGCGGGGGTGCGCGATGAAAGAGCGGCAAGGACCTACTCGGCCAGTTGCCCCCGAGCGCAAGGCGCCGACAACGGTCAACCGCGCGCGACCGCATGCGTCGAGCGCCCAGCGCGACGCCGGCGCTGTCGACCGCCGGCACCGTGGCCGACCGATTGGCGGCGGTGGCCGCGTCGACTTCGCTGGGATCAATCGCGCCGCGCTGGCGACGCTCCCGTCGCTGCTCGAACGCATCCTGCACGGCGGCAAAATCGTCGGCGCGGAGTACGTCGTGCTGAACCCACGGCGCGCCGACCGCCACCCCAGTTCGTTCAAGATCAACGTCGCGACGGGTCAGTGGGCCGATTTCGCGACCGGCGACAAGGGCCGCGATCCCGTCTCGCTCATTGCCTATCTCAACGACATTCCGCAAGCGGGCGCCTCCCGCGAGCTTGCTCGACTCCTGCGGCCGACGGAAGGCGACGGAGTCGTCGCCGACCGCTTCGATCTTCCGCGGCGGCGCGATGGGCAGACAGGGCCAGCGACGCGACGGCAACCGGCCGATCGCAAGCAGGAGGCCGCCGCGCCGACGCTCCCGCCCGCCGACGCGGAGCCTGCCGTGCGCGCGGCGGCCCGCCTTTACGGGCGACGGCCGGACGCGGGCTGGCGCTACCTCACCGCGCAGGGCGAGAGGGCCTTTTTCGTATGCCGATGGGACACGGGGGACGGCGGAAAGGACATTCGGCCGCTGTGCTGGTTTGCCGACGACGGCTGGCGCTTTGGACACTGGCCGCACGACCGACCGCTTTACCGGCTCGACGAAATCGCGGCCGAACCCGAGGCGCGGGTGATCGTCTGTGAAGGAGAAAAGGCCGCGGACGCGGCGGCGCGGGTCTTTCCCAAGAGTATCGCGACGACGTCGAGCGGCGGCGCGCATGCGGCGAGCAAATCCGATTGGGCACCGCTGGCCGGCCGACGCGCCCTGATCTGGCCCGACAACGACGCGCCGGGCGCGAAATACGCGCACGACGTCGCGGCGACTCTCGCGGCGCTCGACTGCGACGTCTTCATCGTCGACGCCTCCGCGATGGCCGCCCTCGATCCGGACGGCGGCGCGCGCGAGGCGGCCGAGGGATACGACGCCGCCGACGCGCTCGCCGAGTGGGCCAATCGCGCAGCGCTTCGCAGGGCGGCCGTACGCCTCGCCAAGCGATTCGATCCCGGTCCGGCTTTCGTTTCGTTTGCGCCCTACACGATGGCCGACGGCGGGCTCTCGATCGAAGTCGTGCGCGGCCGGGGCGAGGCAAAGGAAGAGACATCGATCCGGATCGCGTCGGCCTTCGAGGTGCTCGGCGCCTGCCGCGACCCGCACGGCGCCGGCAGGGGGAAGGTGCTGCGCTGGCGAGACGCCGACGGGCGCGGGCACGTCCGCCACGTCGCCGACGCAGCCCTGCAAGGCGAGCCTGGAGTCCTCTGCGCGGGCCTCGCCGACCAGGGTCTGCAAATCGATCGCTGTCACCAGCGCGACCTCGTCGGCTACCTCTGCAGCGTGCAGACGAGGCGCCGCGTCACGCTCGTCTCGCGCACCGGCTGGCACGAACTCGCCGGCCGCTTCGTCTTCGTCCTGCCCGGCGAGACGATCGGCCCGCGCGGCGGCGAGCGCGTCATCCTCGACGGGACGGCGAGCGGGGCCTACGAGCGGCGCGGCAATCTCAAGGACTGGCGCGCGGGCGCGGTTAAGCTCGCCAAGGGGCACGCGCTCCCGGTTCTCGCCATATCCGCTTCGTTCGCGGGGACGCTCCTGGTCCTCGCCGGAATCGAGGGCGGTGGCCTGCATTTTTTCGGCCCGTCCTCAATCGGCAAGTCTACGCTTCTTGCCTTGGCGGCAAGCGTCTGGAGCCGAGGCGACGCACAAGGCTTTGTGCGGTCGTGGCGGGCGACGGCGAACGGTTTGGAGGGAGCGGCGGCGGGCGCGAACGACACGGCGCTGATCCTCGACGACGTCGGCCAGGTCGATGCGCGCGAGATGGGTGCCGCCCTCTACATGCTCGCCAACGGGGCAGGGAAGGCGCGCGCGGCGCGCGACGGTAGCCTGCGCGAGCCGCGCTCCTGGCGGCTGCTGACCATTTCTACCGGCGAGGTGCCCGTCGACGCCAAGCTTGCCGAGGACCGCGGCCGCAAGCCGCGCGCCGGGCAGCTGGTAAGGATGCTCGACATTCCCACGTCGCGCGCCTTCGGCGTCTTCGACTCCGCCGGGCCGGACGACGACGCGGCGGCGCTCGCCGATGAATGCAAGCTCGCTGCGAAGACCGCCTACGGGACCGCGGGGCCGGAGTTCGTGCGGCGGCGCATCTCCGACCGCGTCACCGGCGACGAGGTGCGCGCGATGGTCGACGACTTCCTTAAGGCGCATGCTCCACGCGACGCCGACGAGCAGGTCGTTCGCGCGGCGCAGCGCCTCGGACTGATCGCGGCGGCGGGCGAACTCGCGACGCGGTTCGGCCTGACGGGCTGGGACGAGGGCGAAGCGAGCGAGGCGGCGGCCTGGGCGCTCGGCGAGTGGGTCAAGGCGCGCGGCGGAACCGACCCTGCCGAGGTCCGGCAAGCCGTCGAGCAGGTCCGGCTCTTCATCGAGGCGCACGGCGCCGCGCGCTTCGACGATATCGACGATCGGGAAAGGCGACCGGCGCCTAACCGCGCCGGCTGGCGCAGGAGCGCCGGCGACGATCAGCGCTGGCTAATTCCGCCCGAAATCTGGAAGGCAGAGGTCTGCGCCGGCCTCGACGCCAAGTTCGTCGCGCGCGTGCTCGCCGAGCGCGGCATGCTCGAAAAAGGCGGCGACGGCAACGCGAAGGTCGAGCGCATCGAGGGGAGGACGTAGCGGGTCTACATCGTCACGCCGCGGATCTTCGCCGGGGCGGGGCGCGACGGCGAGCCCGCTCGCGCTCCGTCTCCCTCCCGCGCGCGCGTGCCGGTCGACGCCGACCTCTGATGGCGCCGCTGGCGTAACGGCCGTAACCGCGTAACGCTGGGACGCCCCGGATTCCCGCGGAGTTACGGCGTTACGCCTGTTACGCCTCAAAGTCGCCGAGAGCGACGGCCGCGCGAGGCGCACGACAAGATGTTCGGCTTCGAGCTGAATCTGGACGCTGAGCGCGGCCCGGTGACGGGCGAGCGCGCTCGGCGTCGACGGCTCGACGACGGAGGGCGGCGCGGCGCTGCAAATGATCGTGCGGCGCGACAACGGCGAGAGCTGCCGCGAGACGTGACGCGGATGGCGCGCGAGAGCGGCATCGCAACGCCGACGGCCGACGACTTGGCGCGCTTCGACCGCAAGCGCAGCGGCAAGACCCTGGCGAACGCGGACTGGCGAACTGGAAGAGTCCGACCGACCCGGACGCCAAGATCGCCAAGATGAAGAATGGGACGACGCATCTGGCCTACAAGCCGGAGCACGCGGTCGATCTCGATACGGGTGTCGTCGCGACGGCGTCGATCGTTCCGGTCGAGGACGGCGAAGCTCTCGCCGGCCCGGGAAGCGGCGGCGCGCCGCCTCGCCGAGGTCGGGCGGGCACCGACGGAGGAGGCGCCCTGCGGCGCGGTCGCCGACAGGGGCTATCATGCGCGCAAACCGTTGAAGGCGCTCGTCGCGGACGCGAGAACATCCACAAGCGCTACCTGATCCACGTCGCTTACGTTCATCGCCTCGCAGAAATAGCTCTCGACGTCGCCGAAGGCGCAGACCCAGGCGAACACGCCGTCGGTCTTATAGCGGTCGCGCCACATCGCGACTTCCGCGTCGGTCATGAAGTCGCGGTCGCGGTGGACGACCGCTTTCGCCTTGAGGCCGCCGCCGATCAGCAGGCCTTCGAGCAGATTGTCGAGGCCGAAGCACCGGCAGATGGCGATCTTGCGGGCGAGGTCCGGCCATTGGCGCAGGATCGCGCGAATCGGTTTGTCCTCTTCGTCCTCGACGAAGAAGAACGCCTCCTTGTCGAGGCCGCCCCAGCCGAGCCGCCCTAGCCGTGCATCCGCTGGATCGCGTCGTCGTCGTCGCTGTTAACCTCGCCGTCAGCCATCCACACCAGCTTGGCCCTTGGCGAGGCCGCCCGCACGATATGGGGGCTGTGGGTCGTCAGCACGATCTGGGTTTCGAACTTGGCCGCCGCGCGTTCGAGCGCCTCGATCAGCCGCTCCTGCTTGTCGGGATCGAGGTGCGAATCCGGCTCGTCGATCAGCGCCATCTTCGGCCGGAACAGCACGATGTAAGCGAAGATCTGAATGACCTGCAAAAGGCCGGTGGCGGCGGTCTCCAGCGAGCGCAGCTCGCCGCCGAGCGCCGCGTCCTTGTAGGTCGCCGAGATGTTGACGTCCTCGCGCTCGTCGAAGCTGACGTCGACCTCGACGCCCGGGTGCACTTCGCCGACGAGGTCGTTGAGCTGCGCGAGCCGGATCCGTCCAGCGTTGGCGTCAGTGTCTGCGGCGCGCTTGGAAGCGACGTTCCACAGCACATTGCGCAGCACGCCGCCGGCGTCGGCCGATGACGCCGCGGCACGGGCTGGGCGAGGATCGTCTCCCGCTCGGACAGCCCGGCGAGCCCGGGAATGTAGGCGGTGAGGAACTCGTCGCGCTGCTTGTAGGGGGTGACGGCGGCGCCGCCCTCGATATAGGCGGCGATCGCGCCCTTGTTGCGGCGGCGAAGATTTTCACCGTCGCCGACGCCGCGGCGTCCTCGGCCGACGCCGGCGCGTGGTTGAAGACGATATTGGTCGGCGACGACTTGGTGTCCGTCTTCAGCTCGCCCCTATGCGCCGTTTTCAGCGGGTCGCTGGAGGGCAGATAGTCGACGTGGTCGAACGCCAACACCTCTGACGAGTTCCTGTTCTTGATGTAGCTCGCCGTGCGCGCCGCCCGGTGGATCGCCTGCAAGACGGACGACTTGCCGCTGCCATTGGGCCAACGAGGATCGTGACGTCGCCGAGTGGAATCGTCGCGCCGGCGATCGCCTTGAAGTTCTCGATTGCGACCGCGACGCTCTCCAGCCGGCTTCAGCGTCGCGGCCGCTGCGGTTTCGCGACCGCGTCGAGCGCCAGATCGCCGACCTTCGCCACGGCGACGAGCGCCGGCGCGGGCGCGCTCGCAGGGCTCGGCGCCGGGACCGCGCCGCCCGCGGCTTTCGCGCCGCCGTCGTCCGGTTCGTCCGCGCCGTCGTCTGCGGCTTCGGCGACGTCCGCCCACCACTCCCGCTCAGCCTTCTCGGCGGGCGGCGCGGCCTCCGAACGCGGCACCTCCGGAGAGCTAGCGTCGCCCGGGCTGTCCGCCCGATTTCCGTCCATTTCTGAACCTTGCTTGCGAATCCGAGGCCATATTGCAGCCGACCGCAATGCTCGCGTTTGCGCGCCGTTGTCAAGAAACCGCGCAGGGGGCGGCAACCCCGATCCAACCGCGTAACGAAAAGGCCGCCCGGGGCGACGCGGGCGGCCTCTTCTTCGGCGCGTGGACGCCCGCTAATTCTTCGTCGGTGCCTTGGCGGGCGGCGCCGGCGGCGTCGCGCCAACCCTGCCGCGCGATCTGAACGTCGCGGCGAGCGACCCGCGCGAACGCGCCGATGCCAACGCGAGCAAGGCGGCCGGCGACAAACGCGGGGCGCGCCTGCCGGCGGGGCGCCGCGGCGTCAGAAGCTTGCGCGCGACGATGGTCGCCGGCAGCTGCCCGGCGTCCGCGGCGGTGCGCAGGCTGCGCGCCGTCCACGGCCCCGACGGCCGCATAAAGTGCGCGGCCTCCGCCAACGTGAGCAACTCGTCGTCGCCCCACTGGTCCGGATGCGTCCGCGCCGCGATCCGAGGCAGAATCTCGCCGCGGCTCGCGCTGTCGTTCCTCCTCGCCGCCAGACGCGCGCTCCGCCGCTGATCTCCGCCGCGCGGCCGTGCGCGAGGCGGGGGCATGTCGTCGTCGCTCCGAGCTTCGGTCGCGCCGTCAAGTCGGTGTTTCCGGCGGCAAGACGGTCGTCGATGCGCTGGCGACGGGCGTTCCGACCGCGCGCGCAGTTCGACTCGGCCGCCGTCACGGCCGCGCCGATCGCGTACGCTGCGCTGGGTCTCAAGGGGGCGACTGCAGACTGGGTTCGGCGCGCAGGGGGCCAAAGCATATGCATTTTTCCCGAGCGTAACACTACCCGTTGGTTACGCCTGGAAACCCAACGAGTTACGCCAGTTACGCCTGAATTGGGAGGGAAACGAACCTGGCTACCGCGAATGCCAGGGGCTGGCGCTCATTATCGCCGAACCCGCTGGACCTTAATTCAGCCGCCTGCGCGTCCGCCCCCGAAAGAGATGGATCGTCTCCGGCGCCGGCGCGGCTCGCCCCGCCGCAGACGGACGAACCTCGCGCCGACAGGCGAGTGTAGAGTCAAACGTTGAGCGCCACCCCGAATCATTGGGGGCCTGTTTGGTTAAAGTATTAAAAATCAATATGTTACGCTTTGATGCCTGGATGAGATGGTGGGCGATACAGGGATCGAACCTGTGGCCTCTCCCGTGTGAAGGGAGCGCTCTACCGCTGAGCTAATCGCCCTGACCTCGGGCGCTTCGTTTAAGGCCGCGGCGAACCCCAAGTCAAGGCGAGGCCCGCTCCCTGAGCAGCCCCTCCGCCGCCTCGAACAGCGCGTCGAAATGCGAGATCACCCGGTCCGGCTTCAGTTCGGCGACGGGGACGTCGGTGTAGCCGAAATCGACGGCGACGATCGGCGTCCCGGCCGCGCGCGCGGTCTCGACGTCGGTGCGCGAATCGCCGACCATCGCCGCCCGCCTGGGATCGCCGCCGACTTTGCGGATCGTCTCCAAGAGCGGCTTGGGATCTGGCTTGGCGACGCCGAAGGTGTCCTGGCCGCAGACGAAGGCGAAGCGGTCGGCGACGCCGAGCTTGCCGAGCAGGAGATGCGAGGACCGCTCGAGCTTGTTGGTGCACACCGCGAGCCGCCAGCCCGCCGCGGCGCAGCGCGTGAGACTCGCTTCGACGCCGGGGAAGAGCGCGCTCACGTCGGCGATGTGCGCGGTGTAATGGGCGAGGAAATCGGCGAACAGCGCGTCGAGCCGGGCCGGCGCGAGGTCGCGGCCCGAGAGCCCGAAGCCGCGCGCGATGAGCGCGCGCCCGCCCGCGCCCAGCAGCGACCGGGCGCTCGCGAGCGGCACCGGCTCGACGCCCTCGCGGGCGAGGACGAAATTGAGGGCGCCGATGAGATCGCCGGCGGTTTCCGCCAACGTGCCGTCGAGATCGAAGACGAGGGTCGGAGCGATGGGCATGAACGATCTTTCGGCGCGAAGGTCAGGAATTCCAGAAGTCGGGCTCGGCCGGCGCCAGCGCGCCGCCGATGCGCAACGGCGCGATCTTGAGCGCCAATCCGTCGGCGCCCGTCTCGACCGCGACGCCGCACAGGGTCGCCGCGCCGTTCGCCGGCTCGAACCGCCCGGAGGGGATGCGGCGGGTGAAGCGGCGCAGCGGCTCGTCCTTCTCCATGCCGATCACCGAATCGTAGTCGCCGGTCATGCCGACCTCGGTGATGAAGCCCGTGCCGCCGGAGAGGATGCGCGAGTCCGCGCTCGGCACGTGCGTATGCGTGCCGACGACGACGCTGACGCGGCCGTCGACGAAATAGCCGAAGGCGTTTTTTTCGCTCGTCGCTTCGGCGTGGAAATCGAGGATCGCCGCGTCGCAGCCGACCCCGAGCGGGCACGCCTCGAGCTCCTGCTCAATGCGCTGGAAGGGATCGTCGAGCGCGTCCATGAACACGCGCCCCATCATGTTGACGACGAGCACCTTGGCGCCGTTGGCGGCCTCGAAGAGATTGGCGCCGCGCCCCGGCGTCCCCTTGGGATAATTGGCGGGGCGAATGAGGCGGGGCTGGCGCTCGATGAACACCAGCGCTTCGCGCTGATCGAAGGCGTGGTTGCCGAGCGTGATCGCATCGACGCCGGCGGCGAGGAATTCCTCGCAGATCGCCTCGGTGATCCCGAAGCCGCCGGCGGCGTTCTCGCCGTTGACGACGACGAAATCGAGCCGCCAGCGCGCACGCAGAACCGCGACGTGGGCGAGAAGGGCGGCGCGCCCCGAACGGCCGACGATGTCGCCGATGAAGAGGAGGCGCATCAGGAAAGGCTCCGCGCGGCGATCCACTCGCGCTCGGTCAGGATGAAATCGAGCGGCTCGTCGTGCGGCTCGTCGGGCACGGCGGCGACCTCGCAGACGGAATAGGCGACGCCGACCGCATGGATCGGCCCGGCCGCGCGCAGGCGCTTCAGCGTGCGGTCGTAGTGCCCCGCGCCGTAGCCGATGCGGTGGCCGCGCCGATCGAACGCCGCCAGGGGCACGAACAGGAGATCGGGATCGACGGCGGGCGCCTCCGGCCTCGGCTCGGGGATGTTCATCGCGCCCGCGACGGTCGGATCGCCGACGCGCCAGAGCCGGAAGGTCAGCGGCGCGCCGCGCGAGGCCGTGACCGGCAGGGCGGTGGCGAAACCCTCGGCGGCGAGCGCGATGAGGAGCGCCAGCGCGTCGGGCTCGTCGCGAATGGGCGAGAACGCCGAGACGACGCGGGCGCGCCATCGGCGCGCCCAGGCGAGGCCCTCTTGGACCAGGCGGGCGGTCAGCAGGGCGCGCGTTTGCGGATCGACGGATCGGCGGCGCGCCAGCGCGCCCTGGCGCAGCAGCGATTTGGGTTCGGCGGCTCCGGACATGTTCGCGTCGATTCGCCGATCCCTTGGAAAAGAAGCGCGGGGCCGAGAAGGCCGTTGGACGGAGATCCCGGGCGCCTACGTAAGTAGGTGGGCGCCGTGTGCCCAAGCCCACGGGCGAGGACAGGGACAGCTCCCATGGGGATCGTACGGCCCCGAGGAATATG
>Ga0181539_1005305_pt1 | contig 10471 bp, 10 predicted proteins | sample PEATcosm2014_Bin_46_FD_119767 | JGI IMG/M metagenome (GOLD analysis project Ga0181539, IMG submission 119767) | Peatland microbial communities from MTU Mesocosm Facility, Houghton, MI, USA - PEATcosm2014_Bin23_60_metaG | ecosystem: Environmental > Terrestrial > Soil > Wetlands > Peat | place... | reverse complement strand
GCTGATAGAGGACGAAGAGCGCGTCCTCGTCCGAACGGACGTTGAGCGACCCCAGGACGTCGATCCCGAACCGACGGCGGATGAGGACGAGCATCTCCTCGAAGTCGACCTGCGCCGACCCCTCGGCCGCCTGGGAGCGGCGGAACAACCCGACCACGACCCCCGTCGCGATCCGCAGGACGTCCCGGGGCGCGACCTTCCGGAGGTGGAAGTGCGGGGCCGCCTCGGCCCGGTCCCCCGGGGGGACGACGAGGATGGCCACGTCGTGCTCGATCGTCGGTTCGCCGGGTTGGGTGAGGTGCGCCCACGCCTCGTCCGCGGCGACATCGTTCGGGGCCACGAAGATCGCTCGACGACCGGCGCTGCCGCCGCGCCCGCTCCCGGCGAGCCACCGGTCGATCCGTTCCGCGAGCCCCGCCCGTTCCCCGGGGGGAACGAAGACCGGATAGGTCCGCCGCGGGACCCCGGCCTCCTGGACCCAGAACGATGCCTCGGGTTCCCCCGGCTTCCGCTCGGGGGCCACGCGGGCGTAGCCGAGCCGTCGTAGGACGGCCTCGGTATCACGGAGGCGATCGTCGCCGGTCGGACCAGGATGAGGGTCGGCCATTACGCGCGAGACGCACCTCGCACCAAGATAAGCTTCGCGCGCGCCCGACCTAGAGCCCGGCGGGAACGCCCACCCGCACGAGCGCCGCGTTGGCCAGGATCGCCGCCACCACCGCGAGCAGGTACGGACCCGAGAAGATGAACCCCCTCCGCGCGATCTGGCGGCTGGCGTTGGTCCAGAGCGGCAGCGCGAGCACGGTGAAGATCGCCCCCAGGGCGACGAGCGCGACGAGCACCGGCCAGACGACGGCTCCCGACCAGCCGATCAGGAACGCCGCCGGCATGAGAAGCGCCGCGGAAACGACCACGACCTTCCCCGAGTAGCCGACGTCGTCCATCCGGGGGAGCATCGGGAGGTCGGCCCGTGCGTAATCCTCGCGGAGGAGGAGCGCGAGGCTCCAGAAATGCGGCGGGGTCCAGAGGAAGACGAGGAGAGCGAACGCCATCGCGCCCCCCGTCCAGTGTCCGACCGCCGCCGCGCTCCCCGCGAGCGCCGGGGCGCTCCCGGCAAAACCGCCGATCACGATGTTCCAGCTCGAACGCCGCTTGAGCCACAGGGTGTACACGACGACGTACGCCAGGCCCCCCAGGAAGATCGAGAATCCGGTCAGCAGGTTGAGAAGGACCGCCGCAGCGCCGACGCCGAGGGCGAGGAGGCCAATGCCGACCGTGAGGATTAGGAGGGACGGCGCGCCCGGGTCGGCGGCCAAGAGACGCTCTCGGGTCCGCCGCATCCGGCGGTCGACGTCCCGGTCCAGGTAGTGGTTGAGCACCGACGCCCCGGCGCTCGCGGCAGCGCCCGTCGCGACCAGGAGCGCGAGCCGTACGATATCGATCGAGCGGGGATCGGCGAGTACGAACCCGCCGACCCCGACGGTGCAGATGAGCGCGGTGATCCCCGGCTTCGCCAGCGGTACGTACGCCCGCCACGACGCGGGCGCACGATTCGCCGTTCGCGCCGGTTCGGCCGGAGAGCTCGACATGGCCGGAACGAACCGGGGAGGGGGACCACGAGCCGGTCCTTCAGCCTTCGGGGGAGGGGGCGATCGGTGCACCTCGCCGGTACAGCCCCGGGGAAGGGCCACCGGGTCCCAGCCAGGGTTGGTGGGGATATCGGCCCGGCCCTCACGGAGGGAAGCGGTTCGCCCCCGGATCGTCCGTGGTCGGGGCCCCGACCGACGCTCGGTCCCCGGCGTCTTCCCCGGTCGGTGCGGTGCCACCGGCGCCGAATCCGCCGACGAAACGTTCAAGACCCCCACCCAGTATAGGCTACGGACCTCGTAGTAGGTTCCGAGCGGTCCAATGGCGTGGGGCACACCGAGCAGGGAACGGAGAGTCTTGAAGGCCGGCCATTCGTCGATCGCGGTGACCCTTCCGAAGCCGTGGGCCGAGGCGATGAACCTGCGTCCGGGAGATCTGGTGGTCTTCGACCAGAACGACGACGGGACCCTCTACCTCAAGCCGGCGCCGTCGCCGGGCGCGCCGGGGGAGAGCGTTCCGTTCCTCGTCCAGGCCCGCTCGATCGATACCCCGGGGCTGCTCGAGCGGCTGGTCGTCAGCGCGTACCGCGTTGGCCATGATGCGATCGAGATCCGCACCGACGTCCCGCTGTCTCCCGACCGCCTCGAGGAGCTACTGCAGGCGGCCCGCGGACTGCTCGGCGTCTCCATCGTCGCTCAGGAGCCGAACCGCGTCGTGCTCCAGAACTTCATCGACCCGTCGAAGTACGGGCTGCCGCAGCTCGTCCAGCGGATGAAAATGATCCTCGTCGCATTCCTCGAGGAGATGGAGGAGGTCGCCCGGCGACGCACCCGCAGCCGGCGGCTCCCGACCCTCGAGGAGGAGGCGAACAAGGTCCTCGCGTTGCTCGTCCGCCAGCTGTTCCTCGCGAGCCGGGACTGGTCGCTTGCGCGCCGGATCGGCAGCCCCGACCCGCGCCAGCTCCTGGAGTGGCGTGTCGTGGTCCACGCGCTCGAGGAGCTCTCGGCACTGTTCGGCGAGGCGCTGGCGACCCTGAACGACGAGGCACCTCGGCTGTTGGCCGACGCGGCCGCAGGCCTCGCGGAGGTGCTCCCCGTCGTCAAGGGCCAGCTGAAGGCCGTGGTCGACACCGTCACGCACCCGTCCCTCGACCACGCCTGCGAGGTCTACCAGCAGGGGGGTCGGGTCGGGAACGGGGCCGCGCTCGCCGCCGTGGAGAGGGCGTCGGCCGGCCGCTCGTCCCGGACCCGAGCGACCTCGTACCTCCTGAAGCGGTCCGGAACCTGTCTCTCGCTGCTCGCCGGACTGGCGATCGACCGGGCCGTCGCCTCGGGAAGCGAATCGGTGCTCACCGAGCTGGCGTGAGACCTTGGGGCGCGCCGGCGGCCGGTTCCGCCCTTTATCTCCTCGGAGTACGGACCGTCGATACCGGTGCGGTCGTCCCGTACGAACGCCATATCGGACGTTTCCGAGTAGGTTCCGGAGGAGACGGTGTTCGACTCGATCGACGACTGGCTGATCATCGCGGTGGTGGCCGGGATCCTCTTCTACGGGTCCAGCAAGATCCCGCAGCTCGCCCACAGTCTCGGCCGGGCGGTCGGGGAGTTCAAGAAGGGCCGCCTCGAGGTCGAGCGGGAGTTGAAGGCCGAGCAGACCGCGGCGGGGACCGGCCCCGCACCGGCGAACGCGCCGCGCTAGGGCCGACGACCTGTATCTCGCAGGGTAGCCGAAGAGGTGTTTCGGCAACCGGCGGGTCAGGTCAGGGTCCGTTCTCGCCGGTTCCGGGTCGGGCCGAAGGGAGCTGATGGGCGATCTCGATCGGATCCTGGCGATCGTCGCCGAGCTCCGCCGTCGGGCCGTTCGGCTCGTGCTGGTGCTCGGGCCGCTCTTCGGCTCGCTGCTCCTGTTCAAGCTGGTCGAGTTCCGGGTCGGGGTCGACGGGGTGACGATCCCGCTCGCCTACCCGTGGCCGAGCCCGTTCTACAACATCACGGCGCAGCTGTTCCGCGCGATGGTCGTCGGGATGCTGCCGCCCGGGGTCACCCTGTTGAATGTCGGGGTCGCCGACTCGGTGGTCGTCCAGATGGAGATCGGCCTGCTGCTCACCGTCATTGTCGGGATGCCGTGGATCGTCCACGAGGTCGCGGCGTTCCTCGTGCCGGCGCTGCGGAGGAACGAGCGGGTCCTCCTGCGCCAGGTCGGGATCCCGGCGACCGTGCTCTTCGCCCTCGGCACGGCGGCGGGGATCTTCGCGCTGACCCCGTTCACCTTCCGCCTCCTGTTCGAGTATGTCGCGGCGATGGGGCTCGCCCCGGTGCTGGGCGTCCAGTCGTTCGTCACCTTCGCGCTCCTCTACTCGCTCGCGTTCGGGGTCGTCTTCGAGCTACCGGTGTTCATCTACGCGCTGACGCGGCTCGGGGTGGTCCGGGCGGCGGCGTGGCGGAAGCACTGGCGGGGGGCGATCCTCGGGTCGCTCATCTTCGGGATGGTCGTGACGCCGGACAACTCGGGGATCACGATGCTGCTGATCGCGGCGCCGATGATCGCGCTGTATCTCGGCGGGGCGTATTTCGCGGTCCGCTGGGAGCGGCGGGCGCCGACACCGCCGCGGTCGGGTCTCTCGGTGGGAGCGGGGTGAACGGATGGCGCTGTTCTCCGACATCGACTGGGTGATCATCGCGGCGGTGGCGGCGTTCCTCCTGTTCGGTCGGGAGAACGCGCAGGCGCTGCGGACGCTCGGACGGTGGTATGGTCGGGCGCTGCGGCTGAAGCAGGAGCTGCTCGCCGAGGTGTCGAAGGCGACCGACCTTCCCCTGGCGGGCTCGGGAGGGCCGTCGGCGAGCCTGCGGGCGACACTGCTGGGGATGGACCCGGAGGCGGCACGGGCGAGCCGCATCCCGACGGCGGTGAGCGCGCCGCCCGCGGCTCCGGCGCGAGTCCCGCCCTCCCCGAACCTCCCGTGGACCGGAGGCTCCCCGATCCTCAGCTGGTCGGTCACGGGCGCCGCGCCCTCGCCGACGGAGGGTCCGCCCCCGCAGGTTCCTTAGGTGGGAGCGGAAGGTCGATGGCGTTCGCACCACGGTGCGAGCGTACGCCGATTCCTCGTCGCGGCGATGGCCATCGCTTCCCTGATGGGGACATGGCCGGCAGGGCGAACGCGTATCTCACGGGCCAGGGAACAGCCCCGGCCCTCGCCACGGCGGTGGCTGGACGGTCCGAGAAACGTCAGTCGCCGTCGTAGTCGACGTCCCCGAGGGCGGGAAGCCCGTCGTACGTCAGCAGCTCCACGATCTGCTCGTTGGTCGTGATCACATGCGAGGACAGTGGGGGGTACCCCAGCGCCGCCCCGTAGTTCTGCCCGGCCGCCGACATCCAATAGAGGAAGCTGGCGAGCCACGCGGCCGTGTTCTGGGTGAGCGTCCCACGGTCCGCCTGTCCTAGGTTGGCGTAGCAGACCACGTAGGTGAAGGTGGTGAGCGGGTAGGAGTCGTTGCCCGACTGGTCCAGCAAGGAGACGTTCTGCCAACTCTGGTTTCCGAGCGGAAGGGACTCTCCGTACGCCGTGGCCGCGGCATAGATGCTGGTGACCGACGGCGCGACGAAGACGTCGGCGGGGTTCTGGATCTTCGCGCAGGTCAGGTTGCTGTCCTGCGCGTACGCAAACCCAAGGAACGCGATCCCCCCCGTCGTGCCCTGGAGGACGGATACGGCGCCTGCATCGCCGCTGGCCGAGATCCCCGTGGGCCACACGACGGTGGCCCCCTGGCCGACCTGGTCGTCCCACGTGGCGTTGGAGGCCGAGAGGAATCCCGTGAAGACGTAGTTCGTGCTGCTTCCGGGGGCGCCATGGATCACCGAGATGGGGACGTCCGAGGGAAGGGCGACCCCCGGGTTGATCGCGACGATGGCGGAATCGTTCCAGGCGGTGATCGTGCCGAGGTAGATCGCCGCCAGTATCGCCCCGGTGAGGTTGAGCCCGGCCGGGACGCCGGGTAGATCGTACGCAACGGCCACCGCGCCGAGCGCGACGGGGAGCGTCAAGGTCGGCGCGGGGAGGCTCGCTGCGGCCGAGGCGTTCAGCGGTTCCTCGGTCGCCACAAAATCGGTTCCCCCCGAGATGAGCTCCCCCAGCCCCGTCCCGGCACCCGAGGCATTGTAGGCGACCTGGACGACATCGCACCCCCGCTCTCGGCTCTCGGCCCCGCCTTCGTAGGCGTGGGTCCACGTCTGCATCAGGGGAGCGACGAACGTGGATCCCGAGCCGTTGAGGCCGACGGTCGGGGGGCACGGAGGCGCGAGCCAGCCCAGGATTCCCTCCGGTGCGTGGGAGAACCAGCCCGTGGCCCACCCGATCCCGCCTGCGGCGACCAGGATCACCACGACGACCACGGTCGCTTTCACGAGGGTCGCGCGAGGTCGGGTCGGGAGCTTTCGCTCCCCGAGGCTCGCATCAGGGAGCGGCGGCGCGGACGGGTCCGCCGGGGTGCTCATGGACAGCTTCCCACGTCGCTCCCAACCGCAGACGGAACCTCCCCGAAGTAATTCGTCCGACGGGGGATATAACTACCCGTTCGGGACGGGGCAGGCCCCGCAACCCGTCGGCGGGAAACCCCCGGCGGGAGCCGCCAGGGCGTCCGGCACGGGACCCGACCCCGACGGGTCCCGCCTCGAGTGGCGTGCCGTCCTTGCACTCCTTGAGAAACCGGGGCGACGGCCGGGGGCCAGTCGGCGCTTGGATGCCCCTCCGTCGGCCGGACACTCCGGAACGGCGGCCTACTTGGCGGAGCCCGAGACGACGACGTCGAGGTACGCTTCCTCCAACGCCGAGGTGGCGTTGGAGAACTGACCGACGGGCCCGAGCCTCTGGCACCCCTCGAGGATTCGCCCCCGGACCGCGTCGCTCCCATCGAAGGTGAGCCGGTAGCGTCGGTCCGAGAGCGGCACGACGCCGCCCACATCCGACCCGAGGGCAGAGAGAGCGCCCGGCGGGACCGCGCACAGGAACTCCACGTCGAGCTGCCGGCTCCGGGTCCTCGCGGAGACCTTCTCGACGCTGTCCTTCAGGAGGATGTGGCCGCGATCCAGGAAGATGAGGTCGTCGCAGATCTCGGCGACATCGACCACCTGGTGGGAGACCAGGAGGATCAGGTGGTCCTTCTTGAGCCGGGTGAGGAGCCCGCGGACGAGGATCCGTTCGGCGGGGTCGAGGCCGCTGGTGGGTTCGTCCAAGAGCAGGACCGACGGGTCACCGATCAAGGCGGCGGCCAGGACGACCCGCTGCCGCTGGCCCTTCGAGAGGCCACCGCAACGTCGTCCCATGCGGGGCAGCCTCAGCTCCTGATGGAGGCGGACGAGCTCGGCGTGCGTCCCTTCCCGAGAAAGGCCCCGGATCCGGCCCACGGTCTCGAGCGCCTCGCGGACCGACTGCGTCGGGTACGGTTCCGGGGTTTCGATGAGGGCGCCCACGTCCCACAGCGCCTCCTTGCGGTTCGCGGTGGCCTCCCGTCCGTTCAGAAGCGCTCGGCCGCTCGTCGGGCGAAGCAGCCCCACGAGGAGCTTGAGGGTCGTTGTCTTCCCCGCGCCGTTGGGCCCGAGGTAGCCGACGGCGCGGGCTCCCTCGTAGCGGAACGTGATGTCCTCCAGGGCGGGCGTGCCGCGGTGGAACGACTTCGTCAGGTGGGCGACCTCGACGGACGGCATCGCCTAGCCCGTGGCCTCCTTGCGGCTGTAGAGGTACAGGCTCAGCACGAAGAAGACCAGCAGGTAGCCGGTCATGATCGCGGCCCCTTCGCCGGTGGTGGCCATCCACTGGGTCGTGTACTGGCCCGACCCGACGGGGATCGAGGTCAGGTGGACGAAGTCGGTGTCGAGGGCCGCGGCCATGGCATTGCCCGCGTAGGTGAGCGACCACCAGGGTTCGTAGCGGGCCAGCTCCACGGTCGCTTGGAGCGTCGTGAAGCCGACGTAGAGGGAGAGGATCGTGGCCAGCACCCCAGCGGAGGGGGAACGCAGGAAGGCGCTGATGCAGAAGGCGACGCTGACGGCGGCCAGCGTGTAGATCACGGCCAGGCCAAGGGCGAGGCCGACCCGGTGCCAGGGCACAGCCCCCAGGCCGAAGAAGTAGGACGCCCCGAGGATGGCGAACGCGAAGTAGACCAGCACGATCGCCAGCGTGGCGATCGTGGCCGAGGCATAGCGCCCCGCCAAGAGGGTCCGCCGGTGGACCGGCAGGACCAGCATGTAGTAACCGGTCCCGGTCGAAAAGTCGACGCTCAGCGCATCCCCCCCAAAGAAGGCGGCCGCGAGGATGATCCAGAGGCCCGTGTAGGTGATGAAATTGCTGAGGTACTCCGAGACCTTCCCGAGCTGGACCTGTCGCACCACCGCCGGGCCGACCTGAAACTCGAAGGCGAGCGTGAGGCACGATATCGCGACGACGAACCCCAAGAGCCCGAGGAACCGATTGGTCCGGAAGTAGTGGCTGGCCTGGCTGGAGAGGACGACGTACCACTGTCGCAGTTCGCTGGTGCGGACGCGCGCCGGCTTACGGGGCATCGGAGCCCCCGGGGGCGTTGGGGGTTGGAGGGTGGGGTGGCCCCGGAACGTGTCGAAGAACCGACGGGCGGCGCCGTGGCCATGGGAAACCGTGGGGGCGCGCTCTGTTCCGGTCTGCATGATCATCCCTACGTCGGACATTGCTGGATCGGCGTCTGAGGCGGCTGCATCTCGAGCGGGGAGGTGACCGGCGAGCCGCCCGAGAGCGTGTTCGTGTGGCCGTAGACGGGAGGTCCTATCGCCCCCACGGCGAAGAGGTAGTCCGTGGCCGAGTCCCATTCGAGGAGGACCTGAGGCAAGGGAAGCGACGCTGGGCCGGTGATGAGCGCGGCGCCGCCGCCCGTGGCGACGACCGCGGGATCGTACGTCGATCCGTGAACGATGCAGTGGATGAACGCCTTGCCTCCGTTGAAGGTGCCGCACGCACCGGCCGGGTAGTACGAGATGTTGGGTGCCAGAGAGCCCTGATGCTGGCAGACGGCGGAGAACGCGACGAGGGTGCCGTTCGGGCCGACGCCGTTCGGCGCGGCCGCGGCCAGGTTCAGGAGCATGTTCGGCTCGTCACCCAGTGGATAGTTGAACACGATGAGCTCCGTGGACGTCGAAGGGTACGGGTACTTGGAGACCAGGACCGGGGAACCGTCATCGTACAGCAGTTGGACTCGGGGATACGTTCCCGCGCCCGGCGGGGGCGGTTCTACGTAACGGAGCAGCGTCGCCCCACCGGCGGCGCCCGCCGCCAAGGCTCCCGCGATCACGGCGAGCTTCAGGAAGCTTCGCCGTGTCTCATCCACGTGGTCATCGTCCTCGGGGCTGGGACGCTCGACGGCGGCGATCCGCCGAACTATCCCCACGGGATAGGAGCCTCGGTAGGGCGCTCGGGCGTACCCGAGGCCCCCCCGTTCGTGCGGGCAACCATTGCAGCCGATGCCGGAGGTCACTGCCGCCTCGATCCGGGAACTCTCCGTCGGGGCCCCCCCGGATGCCCGGCTCGGCGGCCGTCATGCGACGGCATGAACCGGCAGGCGCGACGCTCGCTCCGCTCCTGAGAGGGGAGCGGAAAGGGCGCAGGTTCTCGGAGCTCCGCGAGGGGAGGTTTCCCCCCATCCCGGCTCGCCGTCGCTGGAACGGGCGACCTAGCCATTGCTCCATCGTTGCGAAGGGGGCGCATCCAAATAACGATGAGGCCCGGTTTCGGATGCCTCGAGGTCCCACGCCACGACTCGCGACGACATCGTTCCCGCGAGAGAAGGGATACGGGACGGGGTTCGGTTCCACCACTCCGATGAGGTCGGGGAGGCGAAGGAGGCGCCCCGTCCCGGGGCGGACCGTTCCATGAGGAACGATCCCCGTCTTCCCCGCGAGGATGCCTCCGGGCCGATCCTTCGCCGGGCCCCCGGCGCCGGGGGCTGGATGTGGGCGGACCGACCGCCCTCCTCTCCTCGGGCGTATAGGAATAAGTAACCCCCCGGCGGTCGTCGTCCTGCAGACTCCCTTCTAGATCCTCTACCATGGCATCCCCGTACCGTCGCCGCAATTGGCTAGCGCGACGGGCCAAGGGACGCCCCCCCCTGCTCGTGATCGGGCTGGTGTGCGCCGCCGCCGTCATCAGCGAGGTCGCTGCCGTTACCGACCTCTTCGGGCTGGCGGGCCATCGGGCGAGCCCCTCCGGCCCCACCGGACCGGATCTCAATCCGTACCACCAGCGGATCCTCGCGATTACGAGCAATATCACCTACTACGGCTCGGTTCGCAACTACTTCCCGATGCTCAGCGACGCCAACCTCTGCGGCCTTGCCTGCCCCGAGCTGCCAAGGGAGTGGTCGTCCGGCGGCAGCAACAGCTCGCCCCAGATCGGGGTCTACTTCTTCTACAACGTGACGAACACCGCCGCCGTGAACGTCAACCTCTCCCAGCCGATACTCACGACGAGCGGCCGCGACGCCACGCTGCTCTACCTCGAGACCTTCTGCTGCTATACGACGACCAACCGGCCGTACTCCGAACTCCTCACCACGGGGGTTCAGTTCACCTCCGGCACCGAGATCGGATTCGAGGGGTACGCGTTCACCACGGCGGTGATACCGGCCGTCGCGGCCGGTGGGTACACCCTCTACGTCAACTTCACCTCGAACTAGAGGCCGAGGGACCTCGACTCGAAGCAAAGCCGGGGGAACCGGTCTCGGGCTCGGTCCCCGCGGAGGGTGGAGCGGATCATGCCCCCAACCGTTGCCGCGACGATTCCGTCCGCCGTCGAGCCGGGAAGCGAGGTCGAGGAGGTCGGCCAGGACGGCGCGAGGACGATAGGGTTCGCTCCGCGGATCACGGC
>Ga0181539_1005304_pt1 | contig 10473 bp, 9 predicted proteins | sample PEATcosm2014_Bin_46_FD_119767 | JGI IMG/M metagenome (GOLD analysis project Ga0181539, IMG submission 119767) | Peatland microbial communities from MTU Mesocosm Facility, Houghton, MI, USA - PEATcosm2014_Bin23_60_metaG | ecosystem: Environmental > Terrestrial > Soil > Wetlands > Peat | place... | reverse complement strand
GTCGCCACTTTCTCGTGGCAGACGCCGCAGCTCTTCCATCCCACGTAGTCGCCCGGCCCTTCAGCCCGCAAGATGCCCGTCGAGGAAAACAACAGGAGGAATAGCGCCGCCATTGCCGCAAGGAGCGGCCGGCCGGACCTCCGTATATAATGTGCCCGCATTACCAAGAGGAGTGTCTCCCTCTTTCCCTATTCCATCGGATAACCGGCCTGCTTCCATCCCCTGATCGACGGGTCCGCGAGCACCCTCACGTCGCCGAAGCCGAGTTCGATCAGCCGTGCCCCCACGCTCGCGCTGTCTGCCTCCCCCGGACCGCAGTCGCAATAAACAACGGCGGGTTTGTGGCGCGGCAGGGCCGCCGCCTGTGCCTCGGTGAGCTTCGGCGTCCACGGAAGGGAGACAGCGCCTTTGATGTGCCCCTTCTCGTAGACGCGTCTCGGCTGGACGTCGATGATCAGCACGTCCGCCTTCTCGTCCATCATCTTCTTCAGGCTTTCGACCGTGATCCTGGGGACCTCATCCGATGCGCCGAGGGCCGGCCAGGCAAGACAAAAAAACAGGGATACAGGAAAGAGCATGACGAAGAGTCTGGCGAACATCCTCAAATCGTACCTCCGGTTCTTCCTATTCCTCAAAACAATCCTGTACGCCCGACCGCTCGCCTCAAGCCGGCCGGGCAACCTGAAACTGCCCGCATTCCAATTGTCTCTTCTATTATGTCACAAGATAGTTTCCCCCACAAGAACGAAAAAGAGGCGAGGCACCTCTCCGGAGGGGAGTAGCAACCTTGAAAGAAATGACCTGCCCCTTATGATCATGGGTGATACTTTAGCAGGCTAAAGTACGCTAAAGTACAGAGCCAAAAATAAGGAGCCAGGCCATGAAGGATTCCAACACAGTTGTGGGACTCGGTCTACACAGGAGCTCCATCGAGATCGTCATCGCGGAAACAGCCGGAGCTATAGAAGTCCGGCTGATGTGACTTCTCCCCGTCGCGAAGACGACACTAAAAAATATGACGCCCCAACCAACCGGAGGAAGGCTGCTGCTGGATATATTCTTAAATTGCGAACAACAGATCCACGCTTTCCCTGTACCATCGGGAAAAGCGTTCACTTTCCCGCTTGTTGGCTTCATCGTCGTTCATAATAGAGGCGATCACCTTTTCCTTGTTGATGTCGATGCCGAAGTCCCTTTTCGCTTGAACAAAGAGTCTCTCCACCATGCTTTCGAGAATCTTCTCCTTTTCCTCCTTGCAGAGCCACAGCCCCCACCACTTTTCATAGGCCTCCAGGATCTCGGAAGCTGTCCTCTCGTAAAAGCCGGAGAGAGCTGGGAGCCACTTTTCGATCTGCTTTCGCGAGGAGAAGAAGATATCGTCCACGAAAGGGTAGTGATTGACAACATACATCTCAACCCTAATTTTGTTGATGAACCCCTCGACAATGTCCTCTTTCAAGGTGTTCTCCGCTCCGATCCTGGTCTTCAAACGTTGCCAGACCCGCAGAACCGGGTAGAAGGTGTTCCTGCCGGAATAGTCTATAACCTCAAGGCTCTCTATACCTGATAGCCTTTTTTTCGGAATGCCGTAGAGCAGAAGGCCAAGCAGATCGGATACAACATGAAAGAGCAGGGACTTGTTGTGAGGACGCATGGAGGGGTACATGTAACAGATGAACTCGTTAAGTTCCAGGGCTTCTACGAGATGATCCCTTTCAGGATCTGCATTCAGATATTTGATCGCGTCGATGACCAGCGTTCCGGCGGACGTCACCAAGAGCTGATCCTTATCCGCAATAGACTCCCAGACGTCGAAAATGTGCCTCCGCGGGAGCACTATGTCCTTTTCCTCTGCATGATAAAGTTCATTAGAGCACCATCGGTATGCCTGCAATTCCTCCAACAACTTCATTCATATTCTTCTCCAAGGATCTTGAGGATGTCACATATCAGAACAAGACACCGGACAAGGCAACTGATCGCCAATCCGTAGGCGACCGGGTTAAAAAGCAACTGGAGTGTGAGAGAAACCTCCCCCGTGCGATACAGGTCTATGCCCACTATAATGAGATTCCAGCCGGCGGCGAAGAATAGCCCTATCCCCATTAATCTTGTACAAATATCGATAACATCCCCCCGCCGCCGCATGGAAAAACATGACCTTCACATCATCCATCTCTTTCGGCTGAAACTACTTATAGAAATGCCCTGGCCAGTTTTCCGGCGGCCAGGGCATTTCTATAAGCTAAAGGTATATCCGTCACCTCCATTAAAGGGAACCTGCCCCGTTCCTCATTCGGCAAGGCTCTCCGAAACCGGATGACCGACGGGCCGGAAGTGGGAATACCTCCCTCAAAAGGTTTTGGATGGGAAAAATTCACCCCACCTCTTTTTCACCCTCTCCACCACGTCTTCGCTTAATGTGATAAGGGTAGGCTTCTTTTCCTGTTTCCACTCAAAAGGAGTAGTCGCGTCAAGGATCATCCGTGACGTGGTATCTTTTTCTTCGATAGGCAGAGAAGGATCTATATGTGAAGAAAATCCCCTCTTAAGAATGTCTACCCCTCTGTCGGGCTGCAATTTCATGCCGATTGCCCACCATACCTGACTCAGGTTAGAGGGATCCACATCATCGTCTACCACGACAACCAGTTTCGTTGAATACGCCCCTGACGGACAGGAGATCACGGCCGTGCCCACCTGTCTCGCGTGACCTGCATACAACTGTTTTATGGAAACAATGGCCGTAAAGTATCCGCCTGTTTCGGGCGGGCAATAAACCCCTTGAATCCCGGGGATCCCCATCTTTTCAAGATCGGTCCACAGCAACGCGGTCCTGTTGAGGGCTTGAAGAATATGGATATCCGTAATCGGTTTCCCTGTTGTGCATCCCCAGTGTATCGGGTTATTCCTGTACGTGACGCACTTGACCTTCAGAAAAGGCTTGGGGAACGTTGCCTGATAGTAACCCGAATATTCACCGTAGGGCCCCTCATTACGTAACTCTACGGGATCGACCTCTCCTTCCAGAACCACCTCGGCGGTAGCAGGGATGGGCAGGTCAACCGTTTCTCCTCTCACCGTTTCAACCGGCAGCCCTCTTAAAGCGCCGATATAATCGTATTCGGATTCACCGGGCGGGAATGGCGCGCTGGCGCAGAGAAAGATGGTAGGATCAACCCCTATCGCAACCGCAACCGGCATGGGTTTTCCGAGCTTCTCATATTCCTTGAGATGGAGCTGGATATGTTTTCCCGGGATCATCCAGATACCTGCGTGGTTCTTATCGAGGACCTGCATCCTGTGTGTCCCGAGATTGACCCATCCGGTCTCCGGACTTCTCGAGATTATACAGTGTGTCGTACCTATATAGCGTCCGCCATCTTTCTCATAATATTTGGGAATGGGGAATTTCAGGAGATCGACCTTGTCTCCCCTGTCGATATTCTCCTTACAGGGGCCCGTTGCAACCTCTACCGGGGGGATTTTATCTTTCATTGTCCTGTGCATCCACTCCCTGGCAACCCCCATGACGCTCAGATCCCGGGGGAGATCCAGGGCCACGGCCAATCTCTTCGGTGTTGCCAGGGCGCTGCAGAAAACAGGGGTCGAGTAACCCTTCACATTCTCGAAAAGCAGCGCCGGTCCGCCTTTCTCATCGTTAAGCTTAGATATATGAGAAAGCTCTAAATCCCAATCTACCTCAGCTCCGATGCGCTGGAGTTCTCCCTCTTTTTCTAACTGGTTAATAAACTCTCTTAGATCCCGGTAAGCCATTGTACTCCTCCTTATTTTATTTGGTCCTCAAATATATTTTTGCAAAGGCTCGAGCCGAATATGCAAACTCTTTGCTCCCGCATGTCGTTGCGCCCCGGCGTTGCACTATTTCATTCTGCGCCTTCTTCCAGAAACGATAAGCCCTTCTCTTTCCTGTACACGAGGGCCTGGCAAACGGCTATCTTTCGATCTCCATCCTCGCCTCTCTGCACAACCTCAATAGCATAGGTCGCGGTGGGATCCGTCCGACTCTGTTCCCTCGCTTCAGCGATAAGAAGGGCATTGACTCTTGGAGTTTCGATAAATATAACGTTCAGGTTCAAAGCCAGCGCAATCGTTCCATGCGAGTTGGAAGCAGCACCGAAAGCTTCATCCATAAGGGAAAAGATGGCTCCTCCGTGAATCAACCCGTTGAAGTTCATCATCTTTTCCGAAAACCTGGTCTCTACCACCGCATAGCCGGGCCCAATGTCCCGAAGGGTGATACCCATGTGGTTGGCATAAGGCTCATCTCTGATGTGCTCTTTCAATGACTGCATTACATCTTTCTTCATGGATTTACCTCGTTCCCTGACTTGGCGGCCCCAAGGTGGTCACAGCGATGGGTGGTCATAGTGTTCCTGCCTCCCTGTTTCGATTTGGGTCAAGACTGTAGCGTCTCGCCCTTACCGACCCAGGGAGGCAGGGTTGACTCTTGCTCGGAGGCCTGCGGTCTTATGAAAACCGGCCCCACCTATTTCTCCTGCTGCTTACTGGTGGTCGCTCCACTTGCCGTACTTCTCGCGCAGCATCCTGTGGAGAATCTTGCCCGCGCCGGACCTCGGCATTTCCGCATCCTTGATAAAAACGATGTTCTTGGGAATCTTGAAACCGGCGATCTTGCCCTTGCAGTAAGCGATGATCTCCTCCGGTGTGGCTGTCTGCCCTTCGTGGAGCACCACAACGGCGCTCACCTGCTCGCCCCATTTCTCATGGGGTATGCCGATGACTGCCACATCCCTTACCTTGGGATGGCCGCCAACCACGTTCTCGACCTCTGAAGGGAAGATGTTCTCCCCGCCGCTGATGATCATATTTGCCTTGCGGTCAACGAGGAAGTAGTAGCCGTCCTTATCGCGATAAGCCATGTCGCCGGAGCCGAAAAACTCCCCCTTCATGGCTGCAGCGGTCCGGTCAGGCTCTTTCCAGTATCCCTCGAACAGCATCGGGCTTCTCGTATAGACCTCGCCAACCTCTCCCACTTTGGTAACAATGTTTCCCTCTTCATCATAAAGCCTGATCTGATCCGTCCCGAAGACCTCTATGCCGCAGGAGCCGAGCTTCGTGAGCTGCTCATCCGGCTTAAGGATGGTTGCTATGCCTGATTCGGTACATCCATAGGCCTCCCAGAGCCGCGAATTGGGGAACATATCGAGGACGCCCAGCTTCGTATCCCTTCTGGCAGGCATGGATGAAATGAGGGCTTTCTTAAAGGTGCTCAGGTCATACTTCTTCTTCACTTCATCGGGAAGGGCAAGCAACATGATGTAATGGGTGGGCACAAGAGAGGTGAAGGTAACCTTGTGATCGGAGAAGGTCTTGAGGAGGTTCTCCGGGTTGAAGCTCACCATGTTGTAGCACATCACCGTACCGCCGATCCAGCTGAAGACAAAGGAATAGAAGAGAGAATTGACATGGCAGCACGGCATGACCAGGAGTACCGTATCGGTGAACTCGAATGAATGCTCATAGATGGAAATAAAATACTGGGAGAAGAGGTTTGCGTGGCTCTTCATCACGCCCTTCGCTTTTCCCGTCGTGCCTCCCGTGTACATGATGACCCATATATCATCCGCGTCCACCACGACGTCCGGTTCTTCAGGGCTCGCTTTTGCCAGCGCTTCTTCGTAGGGGATGTACCCATCGTATGTCTCCGGGCCCACCGCGTAAGAGACGTACTTTTCTACGGTGGGGAGATTCTTCTTCATCCCGTTCACCATGGCGATCCATGGGAATTCCTTTCCATCGGCAGGGTCCTTTCCGCCCTGGACAATAAAAACCTTCGACTCGCAGTGGTTGATGTTGTATTCCATTTCAGCAGCCGACAACCGGAACATGATGGGCACACAGATGAAACCGCCTTTCGCGGCCGCGGCGTAGATCTCCATCCACTCCACGCTGTTATAACCGAGGGCCGCAAATCTGTCGCCCTTCTTCATGCCCATACCGGCCAGGGCGTTGGCAAGTCGACACGATCTCTCGTTCCATTGTGCGAAGGTGTATTCCTTATACATGTCCTTTGCGCCTATCTTGTCAGGCCACTTAAAGGCATTCACCCTCAACACATCCTTTGCCGTCATCCAGCGTCCATTATTCATGACCCGTCCTCCTTAATTTGTTTTATCGACCTTCTTTTGAAGACGTTTGTAACGATCTTCCGCAAAATGGTCTTCCTTGCTCACCTTTCGATCATCCATCCAGGGCTACGCGTAAGGATACGCGCATCATCGCCTGTTCTTAAAATTCTCCATTACCTCGATGAAGGCGTCTATCCGTAGATGTGTATCTGCCTCATTGTACGAGCTGAAATCAACGATATCACCTTCCAGAACAAGCATCGGGATCTCCCGATACACCTCTTTCAATATCTGCGCTTGCAGCATGATACCCGCATGCCATGTGCGACACGAAAAGGCTTTGTGAAAGACGACACCGTCTATCTTATAGTCTTCAATATATTCTATGAGTCGTTCCACCTCCGGTATAGAGCCTTTCCGCCTTCTCGCCGCGTCATACCAGTTCGTCCAGTATCTCATCCATCTTAATGCGATCCGTTCAAGGGGGTCGCTCAGTTTTGGCAAGTCGAGCCTCTCTATCCGCTCTGCCTCGCGGTAAGTCCTTTCAGCGGGGAAAACGGCTCCCTTGCTGTTGAAGTATTGAAAATCGCTCAGCGCAAACCATGGGGGCAATCCCGCGCCCCATAAGAGCCTGTACTTTTCATCTTCAACGACACCCTCCTTCCGTGCGTTCTTTTCTTTCAACTCGTCATAGAGAGCCTTGTAGAAATCGTACGCCTCCTGGGTTCCGAGCATAAACGCCAGGGGAACCATGGTGTTCATGGCATCGCCCGTGTCCATTGGAGTAGGCACGGCCTTGCGAAGCTCATAGGCGTCGATAAACATATCCCAGGTCCGATCAACAAGGTCCGTCAGTTCCTCCAGCTTGGCCCAGTCCATTTTTCTCTGCGTCTGTTTCTCAATAAAGGCTATGGCCCCTTTCAGTTCCTTCACGGCATATTTCAGGTAGTAATTCTCCACCTCCTTCCGGTCCATGTTCTCATCGTAGGGAGGCCAGTAGAAACCGCCTATATAGGCAGGCACATCCTGCAAATAGTGTTGTACCGCCTGCGGCCATTTATATCTGAGGTCGCACAGCATCTGGCCTGTTCCGAGGATAAAATCCGGTCTCGCTATGCCGCCCCAGGGTGCGTCGGGAGGCATCTCACCCCCGAGTTCCTTCCTCCAGGCCTCGAAACCCAGGCCGCACGTCGCATACGTGCAAAGGGAGCGGGAGAAATTCTGGGATTCAGCCTTTTCCAGAAACCTTGCCGCATCGTGCTTGGCGGCGCATATGCCCGAGTAGCTTTCTGCCCAGGCAGGGACGATATCCATGGCCCTCAGGATCTCATCGTAGCAGTTGACGATGAAGCTGAAGGCTACCGGTCTTCCCTCCTCCTTGGCTTTCAGATTTGCGGTAAAGTTGGCCCGCACCATCTTCGGAACCTTTGCCGCCGCCGCCGTTGCAGTCATTCTTTGTTTTCTTTCTTCTGCCATTGGTCACATCCTTTCTATGTAAGGGTCTCGAGGAATGCCTCAATTCTGGTCTTTAATCTGCCGACGGATGACGAAGAATACTCATCCTCGACGTAGAAAACAGGCGTCCCTAATGACTCGATGTAACTCATTGTTGCCGGGACCTCGAACCCATAGGGGTCACAGTTCTTGTAGACCAGGAGAATCACGGCATTCACATTGAACTCGGAAATGAACCTTTTCAAGTGTCCGAACCGTACTTCGAGATTCTCCTCATAGCTGCCGCCCTTGTCTCTGTAAAATGTCGGTAGACTGACCTTTTTCAAATAATACTCTGCGATGCCTTCAATGGGGTCGCGAGTCGCCTCCATGTCGGCGTAATAGAGCTTGCTGCCGACTAGGATATCATCCATCACCACCTGTGCACCCGTGTTCTCGATGATTTCGGTGAGCATCGTATCATCAATCTGGTCACCGATAATCATCACCCGCGCCGGTTTTGGCATAGCAGGCATCTTTCGCGCCTTCACCTCCTCGACAACCTCCCGGGCCAAAGCAGTCGACTCATCCACAGGCAACGCCCTCACGGCCGCGAGGAGCTTTATCATCTCCACCCCTGAAATTAACGGCCGATCGGGTTTTCGAAGATCATAGACGGTCCTCATGGTCCGCCTGTTTGCGTTATAGGCCTCGACGGCATTCGTCAGATCTTCTTTAGATATTTCTTTCCCGGTATACTTTTCAAGGCTCTTGACGAATGTCCTCAGGATATCGATGAAAAACTCCATTGATGGGGCATCGTCCAGGTGCGGTATGTTAAGGAAATGGTAGTAGGGCAACGGGATATTATGTTTCCAGACATCATAGGTACGGCTCACGCTGTCACACGTGTGAGGAATGGCTATACCGTCCAGATAGTCATACCTGCCCTCCAGGGTCAGATCGAAAGCGCTCCGCAGAAACGGGCAGACGAGCGTCTCCATCCTGCTGTCGGCTTTCGTCACAGCCTTCCTGGGGTCCCCTTTAATCCTGACCGGAATAAAACCGGCAGCGGTGATAATCTCGAGAGGGATGACGGATATATACCCTATTGACCTCTTTCCCTCTTTCTTCAACGCCCTCGCCCGGCCTCCGTAGTCCTCGTAATAAGACTCGGCTTTTGCCAGCCCGTTGCCCTTCAGTATCTCCATTTCTCGCGCCCCCTTCTTACAGTTTGGATATCCTTCACCTTCCGCTTCCTGCACTTTGTTCTATTTCATCTGCTCACTGAGCGAACCCGGTCGCGCGCGCAAGGAACCTGCTTCTTTGCGCGGAAAAAGGAGGGTCATAGTTTTCTCGGATGGCGGCTTTGTAAGAAGGCTGCCAACAAAATAGAGGAATGCACACCCACCTACCAGTATCCACTCCATCGTGCCCATGCCCAACAGAGGTGGCTTTCTTGCAAGGACCGCCCAGCCGCCAAACAAAGTCGCAATTGTTCCAAAGATCACGGTGAGTATGGCGCCCCACTTTGTTGCGCGTTTCCAGTAGTAAGAAACGGCCGTCACAAAGAAGAATATGGCGCCAAGACCCATGCCCGCGAGACCCATGAATATCGCAAGAAGTTCAGGCGGGTTCTTCAGCGTCCAGAAAAATGGAAGAAAGAGGAAAAGGGCGATGAGAAAATATCCGAGAAAGAACATGGACCGATCAGATACACTGGGTTTCCACAATTTAATGATATCCCTTGTCACATTGGCACTCATGATGAAAACCATTGCGGAAAGCGTCCCCAGGGCAGCCCCGACCAAGGCCGTGAGGTATATGCTCAAGAGTCCTGACCCGCCTATGGCCCAAGAGAGCATCGGTGCGGCCAAATCCGCCCCCCACTGCTTATTCGCAAGAAGGTTCGCGCCGAAAATCACTCTTGTGACAAGTCCGTTGCTCGAACAGTCGAGCATGACAGGAATTCCGGCAGTTAACCAGACAACGAAGCATAACAAGATGAATTCCTTTTTTGACAGGCTCTTCATCCCGAGAAACCTGCTGACGTTGTGGGGGAATCCCACCAACATGGTAAAGAATATGACCGGCGTTGCGAGGATACCCACGTAGCTCGAAAAGAGTTGTGTCATACCCACCTTGGGAAGGCTTGGATCAATAAGGTTCATAAGTTTCGGGCTCTGTATCGTCAGTTCCTTCGTTATTTCCGTGAAACCACCGGCATATATGAGGGCCCAGACGCCGATGAGAGCGCCGACAAACCCCAGGAACGCCCCCTTGACGGCAATAAACCACTGAGTTCCCATGTACCCCCCGAGTATTATGAAGAGCCATGCGATAATAATGGAGATCAGGAGACACCAGAACGGTGGAAGCCCCGTCACCGCATACCAGACGCTACCGGCAGCCTTGAGCTGACCCACAGAATACATAAAAAGGAAGAAGAGCATGCTCCCGGCGACCAATGTCTGAAGCCCCTTCGACTCGAATCGTCTCCCAATCGTCTCACACACGGTGGCAGCGCCAAGTTTTGCCGCAAATTCCCTCGTCTTCGTGGCCGCGAGCCAGACGCAGGGAATGTTACCGACAAGGGTCCATATTCCTGCAAACCACATCCCCGAGAAGCCCACCTTATACACAACGGCAGTGCTTCCGCAAAAAGCCCACCCCGAAATCGCGGACCCTGTAAGGGCAAGACCCGTGACCCAAGGCCCTATATCCCTCTTGCCAATGAGATACTCGTCGAACGATTTCCATCTTCCTTTTGCCATGACGCCGAGAAAAACGGCGAGGCAAAGCAGGGCAATAACCCCTATGACCGAACCAACGATCATGCCGGCAGTCGGTTGTGGAATCTGCATATAATGTGGATTCACTTTTCCCACCTCCTTGCAATGAGCCACGTGCCGATTAGGGTCATAAG